>Ga0070708_100003788_pt1 | contig 11868 bp, 8 predicted proteins | sample KBSK5503metaG_FD_65469 | JGI IMG/M metagenome (GOLD analysis project Ga0070708, IMG submission 65469) | Corn, switchgrass and miscanthus rhizosphere microbial communities from Kellogg Biological Station, Michigan, USA - KBS K5-50-3 metaG | ecosystem: Host-associated > Plants > Roots >...
TACCACTTGTAGTACTGAATGGCCTGGCCTCCGGGGAGCGGTTTCCTGATGTCAGCCACAGCCGCGACGTCGTCAATGAAGTTCTGGATCGACACCGTCCCCAAAGGGAGCCCGAGTCCTGTCTGGCTCGTGGGATACGTCAGCCGGCCGCGGATGAATGGGAAGAAGAAGCTCTTGAGGTCCACACGCCGTAAATCGAGCCCAAACTTCAGCGCATGGGCGCCGCGTGTCCAAGCGATCGTCTCCTGAACCTGATACGTGTTGTTGAACCGGAACTCCGGGAGGTTCACCGCCAAACCGATCGCTGTCCGCGAGGCCGAGCCGGCAAATCCAGTCAGCCCCAGTTCCGGAATCTCGATTGACGGGATGGTCTCCGAGCTTGGGTCCGTCGCGGACGTTACTGTCGCCAAACGCTGCCACGAGACGCGAAACTCATTCAGCACACGCGGAGTGAAACTACTGGTCAAAAACACAGACATCGCCTGTGTGCGAGACACGTTCTGGGTTGTCAGACCCGGCGGGGTTACCTGTCCTATGCCTCCCTGCTCGCTGTCGCTGAATAGGTAGCGACCGCCCATGGAATGTTGTGGGTTGAAGGTGTGGTCCACGCGACCCGAGGCCTGCCAGTTGTTGAAGAAAGAGGGCGCGGAAGCGGTGATAGTCCCCGTAGGAACGTCAACCCTGGTGCCCCCTGAGCAAGAGGGCAGCGTTCCGCCGCCGATGCAATAGGCGGCAAACGTCGGGTTCCCACTGGAATGCGTGCCCTGCGTTGCGGCGCCAGGTACAAACTGCAAAAGAGCGGCAACCTGAGGGCGCGATCCGACGCTGGACTGAAGCAGGGCCTTTCCGGCATCAGTGGGCACGCCGCTGATGGACGTGCCCGAACCCAACTGGCGGTCGGTCCAACGCTGAACCGACCCGAAAAAGAACGTACGGTTTCTCCGGATCGGCCCACCCAAGGTGTCGCCGAATTGGTTCTCAATTCTGAAGGGTGCCCCTTCGCGGCCACCGGAAAGTGAACTGCAAAACCGCGGATCCGTTAGTCCGGCGCGCTTGTCCAGATTGCTGCACGAGTTCAAGGCATTGTCGTTGTGGAACCAGAATGCCGAACCATGGAAATCGTTCGTTCCGCTCTTGGTTACTAAGTTCACCACCGATCCCGCTGCCCGGCCGTATTCGGCCGAGAACTGGTTCGTGATCAGTCGGAATTCCTGGACGATTTCTGGATTGTTCATCACTTGCTGTCGCCCAGTGCAACAAGGGTCGTTGGAGTCTTGACCGTCAATCATGAAGTTGTTGCCGCGGGGACGCGAACCGTTCACGGAGAAGTTCGTGCCCAATGCTAACACTTGGTTTCCGCTGTTGAGCTGACTGACCCCAGGAGCCCCGAGGGCAAAAGCGAAAACGTCCCGGAACCCGCCCCCGCCTGGCGGGGGCAACGTCGGAAGGTCGGTTAACCGCCGCTCATCAAATCGCACACCGCCTTCCGGAGACGTCGTGTTCAGCAACGGCGCATCTTCAGTAACGGTAACCACCTCGGTCGCGGCTGCCACCTCCAAGGTTGGGTTGACCACCGCGTCTTGATTGAGCAGAAGCATAATGGGACCGCGCACGTATCTGGCAAACCCAGTGTGCTCAACGGTCAATTCGTATGGTCCAATCGCAAGCCCCAGGAATCTGAATCTACCGTCGGATTCCGTTACCTGCGAACGTTTAAGGTTTGTGTCGAGGTTGCGCACGTTTACGGTGGCGCCAGCAACGACACCCCCCTGAGCGTCCTGAACAGTCCCGGAAATCGTGCCCGTGGTCGCCTGGCCAAACGCTTGCTGTGCACCTACAAGACAAACAGCACACACCAGAAACGCCGCGAAGAGCCGGAACTTGCGAGTTTCTGGTTTACTCGTGGGTCGCTCCTCCCGCTCAGAAAGCGAATTGCGGAAACTTGCTGCCTCCTACCTAGGCCGTAATCTTGGCGGATTCTACCCCTCTCGCAAGTCAACGACAACATTCTCCCCGAGTGACCGAGTGACGAGCTACCCGGAAGTTAGCGCCAGAAGGATCGTAACTTCCGGATTGCCGACGATTCGGGAGTTATCGCATGGTGGCTAGAATCGAAAGTGCCGAGCATCGTCACTTCTACAAGTCACGCGTTACATGCCAGTGTAAGTCCGCCCTATCTTAGAACTATAATGACGCCCACGGATGGCTCTGACCTCTGGCACAAAACTCGGTCCCTATGAGATCCAATCCCCACTTGGTGCGGGCGGCATGGGAGAGGTGTACCGGGCGCGGGATACGCGACTTGATCGCAGTGTTGCGATCAAGATTCTATCGGCCGCATTCTCCGCAGACTGTGACCGGTTGGTCCGCTTCGAGCAGGAAGCGCGCTCGGCATCTGCCCTCAACCACCCCAGTATCGTTACCATCTACGAACTCGGACAGGACGGTTCGACTCATTACATTGCGATGGAGCTGGTAGAGGGTAAGACGCTGCGCGAGCTGCTTGTCTCCGACTTGCTGCCAATGCGAAAGGCAATTGAAATCGCGGCGCAGGCTGCGGAGGGTCTGACCAAGGCTCATGAAGCGGGCATCACGCACAGGGACCTAAAGCCCGAGAATCTGATGGTCTCTCATGATGGCTTCGTCAAAATCCTCGACTTTGGCCTGGCGAAGCACGGGTCGCCAAGCGGAGAACGCTCGGACATGTTCAATACGTCCACGTCACTGACTGCATCGGGTCTGGTTCTAGGAACGGTGGGATACATGTCACCGGAGCAGGCCGGCGGCCGGCCGCTGGACTTCCGGTCAGACCAGTTTTCTTTCGGTTTGGTGCTCTACGAGATGGTTACCGGAAAGCGCCCATTTCAGAGAGACACAGCAGCGGAGACACTGGTGGCCATTCTCCGCGAACAGGCCGAACCGATCGCAGCGCAAAACCGCGACGCCCCCGCTCCGTTGTGTTGGGCGATTGAGAGGTGTCTGGCGAAAGAGCCCGATAAGCGCTACGTCTCTACCCGAGAACTCGCACGGGAACTTGCAGCTATTCGCGACCGCTTCTCGGAGAAGCCAGCTGTGCACGTGGAAACCCGCCCGACCAATCTTCCTGTGTTACGGACCGGGTTTGTGGGGCGAGAGAAGGAAGTGGCCGCCGCCAAAGAACTCCTGCTGCGTCAGGATGTGCGCTTGGTCACGGTCACAGGTCCAGGCGGGATCGGCAAAACGCGTCTCGCGGTGGAAGTGGCAGGTGGCCTTATCGAGATGTTTCCAGGTGGGATCCATTTTGTCCCGCTCTCCCCGCTAAGCGATCCGGGCTTGATCGCTTCCGTGATCGTTCAGACGTTGGGCATCCGGGAGGCGGGAGGTCAGTCGCCGCTCGAAATACTCAAGAAAAATTTACAGGATTCACTGCGCGCACCAATGCTGTTCCTGCTGGACAATTTCGAGCACCTGGTTCAGGCGGCGCCTACCGTGGCGGAACTGCTGGCCGCGGCCTCCAATCTTAAAATCCTGGTAACGAGCCGCGCAGCGCTGCATTTGTACGGAGAACATGAATTTCCGGTGCCGCCGCTTGCGCTGCCGGATTCACGGTCCGTGCCTGCTGTGGAGGTCCTCTCACAGTACCCTGCGGTCGCGCTATTCGTTCAACGCGCCGTCGCTGCCAAGCCAGATTTTGAACTTAACCGCGAAAACGCTTCAGCTATAACTGAGATTTGCGCGCGATTGGATGGCCTGCCTCTCGCGATCGAGCTCGCAGCCGCCCGGGTCAAAGTACTTTCGCCCTTTTCGATGCTGACGCGCCTGGCGAGCCGGCTGCAGTTATTAACGGGGGGCGCGCGGGACCTGCCGCAGAGGCAGCAGACGCTTCGTGCTGCCATGGATTGGAGCTACGACCTTTTGAACGCTGCAGAGCAGAAGCTTTTCCGAAGATTATCGGTGTTCGTGGGGGGATGCACTCTGGAAGGCGTGGAAGCGGTGTGCGACACCACGGGTGATCTCACTTTGGACTTGCTCGACGGTATGGCATCCATGGTGGACAAGAGCCTGGTGCAGCAGGTCGAACAAGCGAAGGGTGAGTCGCGGTTCGTGATGTTGGAAACCATTCGCGAGTACGCTCTGGAAAAACTGCAGGCGAGCGGGGAGCGGGCCTCGACGAAACGCGCTCATGCGGCCTACTGCCTGGTGCTGGCAGAAGAAGAGGCTTCGGAGCCTGGCGACGCACAAGGGACGGAGTGGATAGGACGCTTCGCGCTCGAACATGACAATTTTCGCGCGGGTCTTGAGTGGCTGACCGAAACTGGAGATGCGGAGTGGGGTCTGCGGCTGGGCACCGCCCTGTTTCGCTTTTGGGAGATTCGCGAGTATCTCGCTGAAGGCAGGGACAGGTTGGGCAGGCTGCTGAAGCTCGCGGGAGCGGCAGCTCCCACGAAGGCGCGCACGCGCGCCCTTTTTGCAGCAGGCGTCCTTGCCGGCGAGCAGGGAGATTACGCCTCGGCGGAGACGCATATCAGCGAAAGCCAAAACATCGCGCGTCAGTTGGGCGACAATACGGGTGTCGCCGTCTCCCTAAACGCGCTGGCGGTTTTTGCTCGCGACCGGGGTAGCATCGCAAAGGCGCGCGCCCTGTTCGAAGAAAGCCTCGCGCTTTGGAGAGAATTAGGCAACTTGAAGGCTGTTGCTCGCGCTCTGAGCAACTTGGCGAATGTCGTCAAACTGCAGGGAGACTATGACCGCGCGCGCTCCTTATACGAGGAGTGCCTTTCCATCTTCCGAGGACTGGGAGATCGGACAGGTGTCGCCTGGTCGCTTAACTACCAGGGGGATGTCGCACGCGATCAAGGTGACTCCGCCGCCGCGCGCGCATTGTACGAACAGTGCCTGGCAATCTTTCGGGAGCTCGGTGACCGTTGGGGCATTGCTGGCACACTGGCTGATCTGGGAAGCTTGGCGAGGGAACAGCGGGATTATTCCTGTGCGCACTCTCTGTACCGGGAAAGCATAATCATTTTCCAGGAGCTGGATCATAAACGCGGAATTGCCCGCCTGCTAGAGTGTTTCGCGTGCTCGGCGGCTGCTCAAGTCCAGGCGGAGCGTTCCTTGCGGCTGGCGGGCGCGGCGGCTGCGCTGCGCCAAAACATTGGCGCTCCGCTCACGCCGGCGGAACAAGTTAAACTGGAAGCAAGTCTGGACCCGGCACGGCAGGGAATGACCAACACGGCAGGCGCGACGGCCTGGTTAGAAGGTTGGGCTTTGCCGGTCGAAAAAGCGATTGAGGAAGTGCTAATCCCCGGAGCGGCATCTCCTTCGTGTTAACGCAGGAGCGCCCGAACAAGCTGACGCTCGTAGTGAAGGAAATCCGGATGACCCCTGATGATTCAGCCGCGACTTACTCTGCAGTTGTCACGTCGATGAGTCGCCGCACGGCGGAGACTCGATTGGCAGGAAGGCCTACGCGCTTCGCATGTTCCTGGATGAGCGCCTCGTCTGAAGCGAGGTAGACGCAGTACACCTTGTCTCCCGTCACGTAGCTATGGAGCCACTGAATCTCGGGACCCAATCCCTTCAAAACGTTAACTGACTTTTGGGACATTTCCCGCAATTGCGCGTCTGTTAGATTTCCCGCTCCCGGGACTTCGCGTTCGATGACGAATTTGGGCATGGTCGTTTACCTGATGCCCGCTCATGCTAGCATGCAACTGGAGCGGCTTCAAGAAGGCTTGGCCAAAGCCGCCCATGCCAGCGGAATACGGCCAAGAACAACAGAATGAGGTTGCCATGGATCTTCGCTCGCTCCAAAAGCCGCTGAAAGAGCAATACCGCAATGACCCAAACGCTTCGCAAATCACTCTCCGGGCGAAAGGCGGGCAGACGGATGTTCCAGTTACATGCTCGGTCGATATCGGACGTGCTATGTACCACGCCGAAGCCCACAAGGGTGTTGGAGGCGGCGGTACCGGCGCCTGTTCTGGTGACCTTTTGCTTGGGGCTCTTGCGGCTTGCGCGCAGATCACCTGTCAAATGGTGGCTGCGGCGATGGGCGTACCAACCGAACGCATTGAGGTCACGGTGGAGGGAGACTTGGATCTTCGAGGCACCCTTGGCATATCAAAAGACGTGCCCGTCGGCTTTGAGAGCGTTCATCTTCATTTTGACGTTGCTGCTTCTAAGGCAACTCCGGAGCAACTGCGCGGATTGCAAGAGAAAACAGAACAGTATTGCGTGGTGATGCAGACCTTAATGCGGCCGCCGAGGCTGCAAACCGAGTGGGTTCGTCACAATTGAACGCACGGCTCCACGAGTCGCCCGCCGCGCTGCTTCCTCCCCGCGATTCGGCTACAATCGTCTCCTCGTTTTAAGGAAACACCGGCGCGCTTCGTGCCCGCCGCTTTCGAGGAGGCTTTCTTTGGAATCCGCCGCCGCTCCCCAAAAAATCGGACTCATCGGACTCGGCCTCATGGGCCGTCCCATGGGCATGAATCTCTTGAAAGCCGGCCACGCGCTCACCGTCTGGAACCGCACCGCTTCCAGCGCCGATGAACTCGTCGCTGCCGGCGCCAGGCTCGCCAAATCCCCTCAAGAAGTTGCCGCCGCTTCCGATTTCCTCCTCACCATGGTCAGCGATCCTCCCGCTCTCGAAGAAGTCCTTTGGGGCCCCGCCGGCGCCATGCAAGCCCTCAAGCGCGGCGCCATCTACGTGGACTCTAGCACTATCTCTCCCGCCCTCGCCCGCAGGATCGCCGCGGCCTGCGCCGAACGCGGCGCGCGTTTTCTCGACGCACCGGTCACCGGCGGCGACTGGGGCGCAAAAAAGGGTGAGTTGCTTTTCATGGTTGGCGGAGACGCCGAGACGCTCAAGGAAGCCGAGCCCATCCTCGCCGTGATGGGCAAAAAGATTTTTCATCTTGGCCCGCACGGCGCCGGTCAAACCATCAAGCTCGCCATGAATCTGATCCTCGCGCTGCAGGTGGACGGGCTCGCCGAGGCTCTCGCTCTCGTTACCCGCGCGGGCCTCCAAGGGGAAAAACTCGTCGAAGTCCTGCAATCCAGCATGGCCCGCTCCGGCGTCCTCGACGTCAAAGCGCCCAATTTGTTGAAAGGCGAGTACGTCCCAAGTTTTCCTCTGCGTCTCATGCACAAGGATCTCGGCCTCGCGCTCGATCTCGCCAATCAACTCGGCGTCGCCCTTCCCGCAACCGCCGCCGCCCGCGAAACCTATAATTACGTCAAGGGAGCCGCCAAAGAAGATCTCGACTATTCCGCCGTCATGAAATTCTGGAAGCCCTGACGCACGTTCCTCCCTCTGCTACAATTTCTCAGGACGGAGGCTTCTCATGAGTACGCCGGGCACTTCTCCCGACCCCGCAAAAATTCAACTGTTTCGCACCCGCCTTCTTGAAGAATGGACTGGCGAGAGAACCGTCGCCGCCTGGCGCAAATGGCACGCGCAAATCGCTGCCTTCACCCGCGGCGCCACCGAAGCCATCCTCGAAGCTTCGCAGCTTCGTCCTGGCACGCGCGTTCTCGATCTCGCGTGTGGCGTCGGCGATCCCGCGCTCTCCATCGCCGCCGAAGTCGCTCCTTCCGGCCGCGTCACCGCCACGGACCTCGGCCCCGGCATGATGTCGCTCGCCGAAGAACTCGCCCGTAAGAAAGGCCTCGCCAACATCGATTTCCGCGAAGCCAACGCCGAATCCCTTCCGTTCGCCGACGCTTCCTTCGACACCCTCACCTGCCGCTTTGGCATCATGTTTTTTCCCGATCTCGGCAAGGCTCTCCGCGAATGTCTCCGCGTTCTCAAGCCCGGCGGCCGCGCCGCTTTTGTCGCCTGGGGAAAAAAGGAACAACCCTTCTTCACCACCACGGCGGGCATCATCCTCAAACGCGTTCCTGTTCCGCCGCCCCCGCCCGACCCCGATGGTCCCAGCCCGTTCATGTTCGGCGAACGCGACCGGCTCCGCCGCGCTCTCGAGTCCGCCGGCTTCTCCAATGTCCACGAAGAAGACCGCATCATCCCCGGCCGCTGGTCCGGCTCCGTCGAGGAATACTGGGAGCAGTTCACCGAAGTCGCCGCGCCTTTCCGCCCGCTCCTCGACCAGCTCACTCCCGAACAGCGCGCCCAGGCCCGCGCTGAAAGTCTCCTCGCCGTCAAGAAGTTTTGGGACGGCCACGAAATCAATCTGCCCCTCGAAATCGTAATCGGCTCCGCTACGCGCCCTTGAACGATAGGACAAATCGTCTTGACCAGACTCTCCTCATTCTTGGAAGTTTTTGTAAAATGGTGGGTTAGTGAGGTTCGTCCTGGCCTGCCTTAAGGTTAGAACTACGCCAGAAACCGACCTCTGTCCTGACGCAGAGCGAGCGACGCGCCTTGCGAATCGGGGAACCCTATGGTCCGCTCGCGATTTCTAAAAGAGCTAGCCACCTTGGTGGCCCTGGCCGCCGTGTACTTCGTGGCCGGTAAGCTCGGCTTGAGACTGGCCCACGTCAACGCCAGCGCCACTCCCGTCTGGCCCTGCACTGGGATCGCCCTTGCCGCCTTTCTGGTCCTCGGCTACCGCGCATGGCCCGCCATTCTTACCGGAGCTTTCCTCGTCAACTTCGCCACCGCCGGCACTCTCGCCACCTCTCTCGGCATCGCCGTCGGAAACACGCTCGAAGGCGTCGTCGGCTGCTATCTAATTAACCGCTTCGCCGCTGGACGCCAGGCCTTTGAACACGCGCAGGACATTTTCAAATTCGCGTTCCTTGCGGGCATCCTTAGCACCACGGTCAGCGCCACTATCGGCGTCTCCAGCCTCGCCTTAGCCGGATTCGCGCCTTGGTTCTTCTACGGCTCCATCTGGTCCACTTGGTGGCTCGGCGACGCCGTCGGCGCCGTGGTTGTCACTCCCCTCGTACTCCTCTGGTGGGAAAATCCCCGCTTGCATTGGACTCGCAGGCAGCTCATCGAACTGGCGTTCATATTTGCAGGACTGTTTTTCATTTGTTGGGTCGTATTCGGCGGCCGTTTTCATTCCACTTTGAAAAACTATCCCCTCGAGTTCCTTTGCGTTCCATTCCTGATCTGGGCTGCCTTCAGCTTCGGCCGCCGCAAAGCCGCCACCGCCATTGCCTTCCTGGCCGCGATGGCCACCTGGGGCACCACCCACGGCTTCGGCCCCTTTTCCCGCGAATCGCAAAACACCTCTTTGCTCTTGTTGCAGGCCTTCGTCGGCATCATGGCCATTACCACCATGGCGCTCGCCGCCGAAGTGACCGAACACAAGCGCGCTGATGAACGCGTGCATCATTTGGCCGTCACGGATCCGCTCACGGGGCTCGCCAACTACCGGCGACTTCTCGACGCCCTCGACTCCGAAATCAAACGGTACGAACGTACTCCCCGCCCGTTTGCCGTCGTGCTCCTCGATTTGGACGGCCTGAAAAAGATCAATGACACCTACGGCCATCTCGTGGGCAGCGAAGCTATCTGCCGCCTGGGAAACATTCTTCGCATTCATTGCCGCGCCATTGACACCGCTGCGCGTTACGGAGGGGACGAATTCGTGCTTGTTCTTCCGGAAACGGAATTCGCTGCGGCCCTTCGGGTTGCCGATCGCATTGCCGAGCGGCTCAGCACCGATGGCGACGAGCCACCCGTCACCGTAAGTACCGGAATAGCCGTCTACCCGCATGATGGCAAGACCATCGATGAACTCCTCTCCGCGGCCGACCATGTCCTCTATCGCAAGAAAGCCTCCGCCAAACGTAAACTCCCCCAGTCCACCTGACGCGCGCTCTGCGATCCGGCCTTATCCTTTCTTCGCGCTTGCATACGCGTTCCGTCATCCCGAGCCCGCCGCGGCGGGAGGGATCTGCTTTTCCGGTCAGCCGCGGAAATCCTCGCCACCGGCGAGGTTCCCCTTGCATCAAAGAAAGACTATGCCCCGCAAAGCTCATCCCTGGGGCGCTCCGCCCTGGACCGTGGATTTCCGTCCCGCCTCGCGCGCTCTCCCGGATCGCGTGGATTTCGCCACTGTTGGGGGCGGCTTCTCCGGTCTTTCCGCCGCGGCCTGGTTGCGCAGGTTGGCGCCCGGGCGCTCCGTCCTTGTACTGGAGTCCGCTTCGCTCGGTGAAGGCGCCAGCGGCCGCACCGGCGGCATGGCGCTCGCGGAAACCGCGGCCGGCAATCTCCCCGGCCTCGGCGACGTCCTCGCCGGCTACAAGAAAATTTTGCGCGCTTTACGAATCGACTCGCGCTTAACGCTTCCCGGGGTCTGGGAACTGAGACGCTCCGGCCCGGCGAAGAAGCATTCGCCGATCTGCTGGAGCGATTCCGGTGAGCTGAAAGTCGTCCGCTGCGTGCCGGGCGGCACGGTGGACCCGGGCAAAGTTCTCGCCGGTCTGGCGCGCGCCGCGGAAAACGCCGGTGCCCAGATCGTGGAGCACGCCGAAGTTCGCGCGTTGGACTTCTCGAATCCCGTGCGCCTGCGCGTTCGCTACAATAGCCGCGGCCGCATCCACCGCAAAGAAATTCGCGCGGAGCAAGTCCTTCTCGCCACTAACGCCTTCTCCCTGGAACTGTCCGGCCTGCGCGCCGCTGCCGAGCCGAAGCTTACCTTTGCGCTGGCCACAGCTCCGCTCTCCGCCGCGCAGCTCAAAGCCCTCGGCCTCTCCTCGCGCCGCCCGTTTTACACCGTGGACCTTCCCTATCTTTGGGGACGCTTGCTCGAATCGAACGCCCTCATCTTCGGCGCCGGCCTCGTCCCACCGTACGTTGGCGCGCCTTCTCGCTTTCCCCTCGGCGCCCGCTCGATCAAAAACCCCACGCACAATTTGCACCGCTACGATGTTCGCAAAGGCGAAGCCGCCGCACGCCTACGCTGGCTCGAAAGCCGCGTTCGCCATTTGCACCCTGCCCTTGCAAACGTGCGCATCACGCACCGCTGGGGCGGCCCGATTCTCTTCACCGAAAAAATGCTTCCCATCTTCCGAGGCCATCCTCGCAGCAAACACGTGATGATCCTCGCCGGCTACAACGGCCACGGCGTCGCCCTCTCCGTCTATCTCGGTAAATGGGCCGCCGAAGCCCTCCTCGCCCGCCGCCTCCTCCCTCACTGGCACTGACCCAACCTTCTCGCCGCTTCCCCACCGAGCCGCACAACTCTCCTCCAATTCCATCCTCTCTCTGGGTATAGAATGGTTTTCCGAAGTTCAAAACGAGAAGCCAGAAACGAGGCAAACCATGAGAAAAACGCTGTTCGCACTCCTTTTATTGTTCAGTGCACGCCCCTTGCTCGCGCAAGCGCCGCCGGAAGGACTCTGGCAGGGATATGACGGCGAGTGGCGCCATGTATCCAGCCAATTGCTCGCACTGGCCGAGGCTATGCCCGAGGAGAAATTCGCCTGGCGTCCCGCACCCGGAGTGCGTTCCACCAGCGAAGTCTTCATGCACATCGCTCTCGCGAATTTCTATCTGCTCAGCGTGACCGGTCCCAAAATGCCGGCCGACATGAAAGAAGGGCTGGAGAAATCGGTCACCTCGAAAGCCGAGGTCATCAGCTGGCTGAAACGTTCTCTCGACGCCGTGAAGTCCGCCCACCTGGCGGTCACGCCAAAAGACCTCGAGCACAAGGTCCACATTGCCGATCGCGACGCCACCGTGGACGGCATGTATCTGCGCATAATCGTTCATGCCAACGAGCACATGGGCCAGCTCATCGCTTATGCGCGCATGACCGGCGTCGCTCCCCCCTGGTCCAAAAAGCCCGAGTAGCGGCGAGTTTACCTCGCCGGCTTTCTGCTTCTGCGCGTGCGCTCTCTCTTGTAGGGGCACGATACATCGTGCCCTCTCTTCGCTGGATTTCTCAAAATTTCACGTCCGCAACCACC
>Ga0070708_100003789_pt1 | contig 11865 bp, 10 predicted proteins | sample KBSK5503metaG_FD_65469 | JGI IMG/M metagenome (GOLD analysis project Ga0070708, IMG submission 65469) | Corn, switchgrass and miscanthus rhizosphere microbial communities from Kellogg Biological Station, Michigan, USA - KBS K5-50-3 metaG | ecosystem: Host-associated > Plants > Roots >...
CGGAGGGTTCTACGTTGTTGGCCGAACGCGCGCACGGACCGTCGCCACGCAGCCACGAAAGCTAGCCCCACGCCACATCCCCCAGTTCCTTCCCGCGCACCTCTACAACCGGCACCTGGCAGGCCTCGACGGAATTAGCGCCAAACTCCTGCGCCGGGCAGCCTGCTTCAAGCTGTTCGAGCTCACCAGCGGCGGCACGTGGATGGACGCCGCTGATTTCTTCGCGATTCCCGTTACGACAGCGCGCTCAACGCTGGCGTTCGTCCGCCACTGGACCACGCCGAACCTCCGTGTCTTTGAAGACGCTGCAGAATCCATCGCCCGGGCACTGGAAACCAGCGCGGCCCCGGTCGACTATCAGGCCCGTCGGCGGGCACTGGCCAACTGGTCGATCCCCGCGCTCGACTGGGAGGCGCTGGTCGCCGCTGGCATGGGCAAGAGCAGACCCGGCCGGCGCGTCGTTTACGACGACCGCAAGCGCGGCATCGCCTCGGTGATGGTCTGGGCTGAGGTGACCGACGGGGAGCACCTCTTCGCCCCGTTGATCATGGCGGAGAAGCAGCAGCACGGCACCAGCGACCTTCGGGCAGCCGTCACCGCAATCCTCTGCCGCGGCGCTCCGAAGAACGCCGATCTCAGAGCTGCCCTCAGTAGCTATGCGCAGCGACTTTCGCTGAGCCTCGACAGCCAGGCGACCGGGGAGAATTGATCTGAAATGCAGCGCCGTCCCTTGCCGCGCAGCCTCGATCCTCTCCCAGACGAAGGCCTAGACGGATTTCTGTTGCGCCTTTCGTACCGGCTCGAACGCAGCCCCTACCGGCTGGCGGTGCTAACCGGCCTGGTACAGCGGTTCGGGCCGGACAGCCTGGCATTCGGACTCCTCTTGCATCTGTCAGACCACCAGCTCCTCGAATTCGCCCAGGCCACCCGGCTGTCCCCCGGCGATGTGGCAGGCCTCTGCATTTCCAGCATGGCCGACCAGTACCCGCCCGCATCGCCGGCACAGGAAAAACGGGGATGGACCGGCTCGATGCCCCCCGGAAACCACTGGATCTTCAGGCGGGCAACCAGATACTGCCCCCAATGCCTGGCAGGCGACGGCAGCGCCATCCAAAGCGACTTCGGCGGCCCCTGGTCTAAGACCTAGCGATTGCCCGTAGTCTTCGCCTGTCTCAGGCATACCCGGTTTCTGGAGCACCAGTGCCCAGGCTGCGGCCGCCCTGCCCACGACGCGGTGACCGCCCGCGGTACCGCGACGAGTCAGGCTTTCAAGATGGTTCCGCAAACAGGCCGGCTAGGTTTACACCCAACTCAGTGTCGGCTTCCCCTCGCCAGTGATGACTCCAGTTGCCGCAACGCTCCGACCTGCGGCGCGGACCTCAGCTGCCCGTCACCGGACCCCGCCGCCACCGACGGCGAGGCGATGAACCTCCAGAAACGCATCAACAACTTGCTGCGCCCCGGCAGCCTCGACGACACCGTGAGCTGCGGGCTGCCGGCAGCGGCGCGCGAGTACTTCATCGACCTGCGGCTCATCACTCACCTGATCCGGGCGTCCTGGCCGCGGGTTCATGACCTACTGAAAATTCCCGAAACCACCAGGGCAGCGATAAACCACGACCACTACCGCGGACAGCAACAGCAGCGTGACCGCGGAGCACATCCGCATGCCACGTACGACCTGCCGCCACTCGACGCCAAGACCTGCGCGGCCTCGCTGATAACCGCCGACCGCCTCCTCCAATGCCACCAGCCACGCCTGCTCACCGAACAGTTGCGCCACATGCTCGGCTACGACCAGCGTTCCCCCTCACAAGCCACCTGGACGCGTCAGATCTTGGCCGGACAACCTGACTGCTCTCCAGGCTTGCGCCATGCACTCTCGCCTCTCCTGCAGACCTATGCGCCGCTTCCTCCCGGGCGGACGCGGGGCGCATTGCTGACCCCTGTCCGCAGGACCCGCTACAAGCCCGAGCACATCGCCGAATTCCTGCAGGACGACTGGTACCAGCGCTACTTCGCGCCCCTGCACGGAATCAACCCGTTGCACCTGCGCCGCGCCGCAGCCATCCACCTGTGCCAGATCGCCGCAGGCGGCTGGCCAGCGTCCCGGCGCCCGGGCGGGCCAAGGCGATCGGGACCTGGTCGGCGTTCGGCGCGCTCGGCGCCGCGCTCGGACCGGTGATCGGCGGCAGCCTGGTCCAGCTCAGCTGGCGCTGGGTGTTCTGGATCAACATCCCGGGTCGGCGTGCTCGCCGTGCTGCTGACCGCGCGGGTCGTGCCGGAGAGCGAGGACCAGCACACCCGCGGCAGGCCCGACCTGGCCGGCGCCATGCTGCTCGCCGGCGCCGTCGGCTTGGTCGCGTTCGCCCTGGTGAAGGCGCCCTACTGGGGATGGGGCTCGGCCCGGTTCCTCGAGGTGCTGGCCGCGTCGGTCGCGTGCGGCGCTATCATGATCTGGCGTTCGCGCCGGCGTCACTCGCCGGTGATCGAGCTCAGCTTGCTGCGGTCACGCTCCTTCAGCGGCACGTTCGCCGCATCGATCCTGTACTACGCGGCGTTCGGGGCGTTCGTGCTGAACTCGGCCGAGTTCCTCACCGGCGTCTGGCATTACCCGGCGATCCGGGCGGGCTTGGCCATTGGTCCTGGCCCGCTGATGGTGCTGCCGTTCGCCCGGGTGGTAGCTCCGCGCCTGGCCATCCGGCTCGGCGGCCCGGGCCGCGTAGCCGTGATCGGCTGCCTGGTCAACGCCGGTGCCATGGCGCTCTGGCTAAGCCAGATCCAGGCGCAGCCGGCGTACCTGACGCATCTGCTGCCGGCCCAGCTGTTTTTCGGCGCGGGGGTAGGCCTGGCTATCCCGTCGCTGCTCGGTGCGGGCAGCGTCTCGCTCAGCCCGGACCGGTTCGGAACGGGAGCGGAATCCTGAACATGGCCCGCCAGGCCGGCACGGTCCTCGGCGTCGCGGCCCTGGTCGCTATCCTGGCGCACGTCAGCCCGGATCCGGTCACTACCTTCCGGCACGCGATCGTGCTCGTCATCGGGTTCCTCGCGGCAGCAGGCCTGGTCGCCGCGTTTCTGCTGACGGGTAAGGCCGGCTCGCTGCCAGTGCCCGCCGCTGCGGCGGCCGCGACCCCCGTGGAGCAGACCCAATGACCTGGCCCGGGCAGCCCGGCCACACACCACGGGCCGGCCGCTCGGAGCAGCCCGAAGCGTGGGGAGCGCCCCGTTCCAAAGGTGGTCACCTGATACGACCAGGCCGCCGCGGTGGCTGGCGGGGCAGGCCTGTCCTGGCCCGGCTTCACGCCGGCGCTGACGGGCGGCAAGACCCCGCCGCCGATCGCGCTGCTGCTGAACATGCGCGCGGCCAAGGTGGGCCGGGGCCTCGCGGTCTTCGAGTGCGTCCCGGATGAGCCTGCTTACAACCCGATCGGCCTCGTGCACGGCGGGCTGGAGTGCACGCTCGCCGATTCGGTGCCCGGCTGCGCGGTGCACCCCACACCACGCTTACGACCGCGCCCAGCCAGCCACCTACCCCAGCGGCCGTATCCTCACCGATGACGTCTCCTGCGCCCGCCTGGCTGACCCACGGCCGGGTCGCCTCCGGCAGCCTCAGGCCACGCGACGGCCTCCTGGCCGGGTTCCCGTTCCTGGCCTGCGCAGTCCCTGACCCGGGCCCTGCTGCGCCCGGCCCGCTCAGGTCAGCAGCGTCCCGAAGACCAGGTCGAAGAAGGGGTCGAAGGCGGCCCCTGACCGGCCGGCCCTGGCCGAGATCAGCGTGCCTTCCCAGGCGCTGAGAACAAACCGCGCGGTCGCCCGCGGATCGAGCTCTGGACGTAGCGAGCCGGCTCGCTGGGCTTCTGCCAGCACCTCGGTGATCAGCTCCGCCCAGCGCGCCAGGTGCTGCTCGACCGCAGCGCGCAGGACGTCGCTGTGGTCGGCGATCTCGGCGCCGAGGTTGCCGAGCAGGCACCCGCGGGTGAACCCGTGCTTCTCGGCCTCGGCCCGCAGCAGCTCGAAGTGGCCGCGCAGGCGCGCCAGGGGGGCCACGCTGCGGTCGGCGAGATCCTCCAGCCGCCTGCGCTCGGCGTAGCGCTGCAGGGCCACGACGGCCAGGGCTTCCTTGCTGTCGAAGTGGTTGTAGAACGAGCCCTTGGGCACGCCCGCCCTGTCGGTGATGTCCTTCACGCCAGCTGCGTTGAACCCGCATGAATGGAACTGCTCAAGAGCAGCTTCGATAATGTCCTCGCGCAGGCTATGCCGCGCCATGTGTGTCACCTCTCCACACAATATGACCGAAGCCCGCGATCCTTCGGACCCTTGAGGAGACCCATGACGACCTACCGCGCCTACCAGGTAATCGGATCGCGGCAGTTCGAGCTTGTCGACCGCGAGAAGCCCGCGCCCGGCCCCGGACAGGTCGGCATCAAGGTCTTGAGCTGCGGCGTGTGCCATACCGACTTCCTCGCGGCCGAGGGCCTGCAGCGCGATCCCTCGACGCCGATCGTGCCGGGACACGAGATCGTCGGCGTCATAGACGCGGTCGGCGAGGGCGTGACGGCCTGGCAGGCCGGCGAACGTGTCGGAGTCGGCTACCTGGCCGACCACTGCGGCGAGTGCGATTTCTGCCGCCGTGGCGACTTCGTCAACTGCGTGAACCAGCACCAGACCGGGACCACCGCGGACGGCGGCTACGTCGAATACGTCGTGGCCAGGACCAGCGGGCTGGTGCGCATACCGCAGGAACTAGATGCCCTGCTGGCGGCGCCGCTGCTGTGCGCCGGGCTGACCACATTCAAGGCGCTGCAGCAGGCCGGCGCCCGCCCCGGCGGGCTCGTCGCCATCCAGGGCATCGGCGGCCTGGGCCACCTGGGCCTGCAGTACGCTGTCAAGGTCGGCTACCAGATCGCCGCCATCTCCCGCGGCACCGACAAGGCGCAGCTAGCCGCCCGGCTCGGCGCCGACTACTACATCGACGCCATCGCCGGCGATCCCGGCACCGCACTGGTCAAGCTCGGCGGCGCCGACGCGATCGTCGCCACGGCCGCCAGTGGAGCCTCCATGACGCCGCTGATCCCCGGATTGCGCCCCGGCGGACGCATGGTAGTAGTCGGGGCCGGCCTGGACCCGATCACGGTCAGCACCCTCGACCTGATCTTCGGCACCCGCACGATCACCGGCAGCAAGACCGGAAGCGCCATCGAGAACGAGGACAACCTCGCGTTCAGCGCCCGCCACGGTATCAAGCCCATGATCGAAACGATGCCGCTGACACAGGCAGCGAAAGCCTACGAGCACATGATGTCCGGCGCAGCCCGCTTCCGCGTCGTCATCGACCTGACCGTATGAGGGTAACCCGGCCACGGCCCCGTCCTGCGGTGCGCAGCCAGGCGGCGGCGTCGGCCACCGATCCGCTGGTGGCCCGGTTCGTGAACCTGGACAGCGACCAAAAGGGTAGCCGTAAGGTACTCATCGAGGCGGTACTTACCGGGCGTGACACGGTGATACCGACCGCCGCTCATACGGCGCACGCAAACCCGCCGTTCTGCGCGTCCTGGCGCTCGGCCGGGATGGTCGTCCAGACGCGCGAGAACGAATGTTCTGTCACGGTCGCGCGCCAGCTCAGAGTGCGTGCTCAAGATCGCTGGCCTGCTGCCTGGCTTAACCTCATCTGCCGAGATGAGTGCGTTGCCAAGAATACGATCCGCGCCCAACTGAGTACGGCTCCGAAGAGCGTCTTGTGAGTTGTGGCATACGAGCGGACGCCTATCAGCATTAGGGCCAGACGTTGGCGGCTTGCTCGATCTCCTCAGCTACAAGCGAAGCCCAGTAATCTCCCATTACCTGCCGGAAAAGCGGTTTCAAATCAGGAAGTGCCTTCAGCAACTGCGAGCGACCTGTCCGGGCGATGGCCCTAAGCAGTCCGCTGGCCAGTTTGCTTCGCTCCTTACTGGCAACTTTTGTTAGTCGTTCGCATGTCTGGCGCAGCGCGATAGGGTCCTGCGGCAGGTTCCCTACGACATCAATTAGGCGGGACAGCAATGACTCAGGCACGTAGGGTGCCATATCGGCAACTGCGTCGCCCAGGTAAGTCCAATTAGTTCTAGCGTCCTCTGCCTCCTCCATCGCTGCCAGCGCTTCAGTTACCAGAGAATCTTCGGTATCTCCTACTGCATCATTAGAAATCAAGGCTGCGAGAGCCGAAGCCTTATACTCGGGCTCCCGAAAGCTCCGCGCAATATCAAACGCAGCGGCTCTGCAGTTACCCGACATATACGGAGCCAAACTGCGAACAATACTCAGACGTGTCAAGGGCCAGGCGTGGACACGGGCCTTTTCAATTGACGAAGTCGTCAGCCGCTCAAGAATGCTTGCATTGACCCGCGGCGCTAGAGCCGCTACTGCCTTGGCATGCGAGCTGGCATCCTCTATATCGTCCACGGCCACTACGAGTTTGGCGACCGACTCCTCCTGTAGTTCAGGAATCGCCGCTATGGCTGAGACGGCTGCAGAAGCCCCGCCAACCATGGTGCCAATCAATTCCGTCACTATCTGCTGGCAGGCATCACCGCCATAGCGTCCTGCCAGCGCGGCCATAGCCCACACACAGTCGTCCGCTGTGTCTGGGAATTGGCGAACATAATGCTCAAACCTATTGAGGTACCCTGCTGGGATAGCCTCCGCAAGGACGAACCAAGCCTTCTTGCCAGACTCCCCACGCAGCCCGTCTACCATCTCCGCTAGGCGACTCATTTTCGTCGTGTCGTCGAGATGATCGAGAAGATCAACGACAAGCTCAGCTGACCTGACGAGCTCCCCGCTCGACCGTCCCCAGCCACCGTTCTCTCTCGCCCAGTAATAGCTTGTCAGATTCGCTAGATCGGCTAGCTCTAGTGCCTCATCTGTATCGCCTCGGGCCAGACAGAAGGCGACAGCTGGCTCGGCCACCACGCATGCTCCACCGTCAGGTTCCGTCGACTCAACCAGCTCCTTCACCCGAGCCACAATGCGATACGCACTTGATTCAGGCAGATCCGAAAGCATATGGCAGAGGATTTCAAGTTGTTGCCACTCATCACCAATGCGACGAGCTATCCCAAGCGTCTCGGTAATCGCATCGCGCCGGCTATCCTCATCGATGTAGTCGAGACACATGACAGCCATATCGGGCACTCCTGCCTCGATCGCCGCTTCTAGGACGCTAAGCGCCGCCGCCCCCTGCTCGGGGTCAGGCAAGTTAGGCAGCACCATAGCCAGCAACCTTCCCGATCCGGATTGCACTACCAATTCATATATGTGAGAAACAATTTCCGCCCTTCTGTCATCGGGAGCGAACGACAGCATCCGAACTAGCGCCTCACCGCGGTCGAACTCATCCTGAATTGACGTTGCCAGCTCTTCTGCTTCCGCGAACAACTTTCGCCCATCGCTCGCCTGGAACAGCGAGGACGCCATCGCGAGAGCCACCGAACGTGCGGGGGGATCGTACTTTGTTGTACCTCGAGGAGTTACCCGAAGGTTTATAGTCAGACTTATGATCCTATGCGGATCGCCATCTTCTCCTTGTACCTCCACCATGCCGGTCGCAGCGTCGAGTCCCCGCGCCAACATCTCGCATCGTCGACCGAGGTCGTGTTTAGTGTCGCGAGTGAGATACGGACCCAACTCTGTGGCCGCCGCTATCAGCGATAGCTCTGTGCCCTTTTGGCGGCCTGTCCACTCGAGATCGAACCACCTGTCGAACGCCTCAAGGGCACGAGTCACCGCGTTGGCACGGTCCTGCCCGGACATCCGTGGTATGAGACTAACCAGAGCCTGGGCCTTATCGGGCGGCGCGGCGATATTATTAGCTATTTCGCTCGCATGGTGAAGTTCCACGGTGCGATCATTAGGCCCCAAGGTCTGGCTAAGCGCGGCGAGCGTTCTCACTGCAACGTCCGGCACCAACGTTCGCGCCTGCGCAAGCGCTGCCACGCGTAGATCCGCGTCGAGCCGATCCGCCAGTGCGCAGAGGACTGTTGCCCGGGCATAATCGTCGGTCATGGTCGACGTAGTCTTGAATACGTCGTCGATCAGTGATCTCGGAAGAACGCAAGACAGTTCGGCTAGGGCCTGTGAGCGGTCTCTGACGTCTGGCATCTGCTCTGCCATAGCCAGCGACTCGGCTGGCGGCCAAATCTCGGCGGCGACGAGCTGGCCTAGCAGGCGCGGCGGGACGGTACGGGCGAGGGTGTAAACGCTTGACGTAGCGAGTGCGGATCTCAATTCCCGCGTCATAAGTTGCGGTCGTTTCCCCAGCGCTGCGTCAGCACGGTTTGATAGCTCCGCTACCGACCATGCCGACGAAACGTCCCTCGTATAGCTCATCCCAGTGGGGTCGAGCAAGGAATGTGCCTCATACCAGTCCCGCCGGTCGACGAGAGCGAACAACTGCTCGGCCTGCTTTGTATCCACGAGATGCTCAGCAAGATGCCTTATCGGGTACCCATCGTGCAACGACCAACGGTCAGGGTCCTCCAGGTAATACGACGCGATACCAGCTTCGCAGCTAGCAAGGTCACCATGCTGCCGCAGGAACTCGGTCAGGGAGCTGTGTGAGATGTGCCATCTGTCCTGATCCGTGGTGGCATCTCTCCGTAGGAAGCCTGTCCACCGTGTTATGGCGCGATCCCGGATCTCAGTCGGGTCCTGTCCAGTATGTACACTGAGCCACTCAATACTCACAGGTTCTCTGGCAACACCTAGACATTCGATCACCGGACTGTAGAGGCGACTCCAATCATTCCAACCATTCTCCTCTCTAATCCGATCCCATGTCTGGGCGTAATACTCAGCTAGTCCATTTGGCAAAAACTTGGTGAGCTTGATGACATCTGGCTTCTCTTGGCGCCTCCAATCCTCTAGGAGAAATGTGACATACATGAAGTTGCCCTGGCTGCTTGCCTTAATGCGCTTAACAAGGTCCTCGGCCAGCATCGGCGGGTCCGAACGCCCAAGCGCCTCCACCAGTACGGGGTTCTCCATCGCCTGGCACCGCAAGAACTGCTCGATGGCTAGCAACTGCTCATCACTTTCTTCCAGCAGCCGCTCGACGTGGCGAGGAGTATTCGGGGCAGTGACGATATTTGCAGTGTCGGGCTGAGTCGTCACCACCACGTAAGAGTGGGTTGGAAGACGATCTGGCAAGAAGAACGGATTGGCGCCCGGCCGCGTCGGCGCGGCTTCATTGATGGCATCGACGACAATCCATACCGGGCCTTTGGCTTTTGACGTCGCCTCCCCAAGAACCTTTAGGAAGAAGCTTGAGTCCTTTCCAGCGTTTAGCGGCAGGTGATCGTAATCAAGACCGAACCGGACAATGAGTTCCGAACTTAGGTGATTCAGGCACTGCTCCGCCAGATCGATTCCACGGCTCCGGCTGGCGAAGAAGGAAGCGGCATGCGCGCGCTCGGCCATGCCAGCGGCCAGCGCAGTCTTGCCCAATCCGGCAGCCGCTTCTATCACCACGTACGCGCGAGGCTCCTTATCGGCGATGCCGATCAATCGGTCCAGGAGATCGTCACGCCCTGACAGCCACTTCGTACCGGACTCTATAACGTCCGAGAAGTCTATCAATGAGTCCGTCAATTCTGGGTATCTCACCACAGCGAGCTGGTGCACAAGATTGTGGCTACCGAGAGCGGCCTTCTTGCTGCTTCGCCCAACAGCGCGAACATGCCAAATGCGCTTCTGGCCAGCAAAGTACAGGCCGACGCCTCCGATGATCATGGCGGCGAACAGGAAGTACGGCCAGATAGCGTGCCTACCGCCATTAGCCTCAGTGGCGGTCAGGTAACCGAGTGCGCTAAGACCCGCCGCTGCGGTGAGCCACCTGCCGACCAGATCCAGATAGCGCTTCATAGCCAGAGCTTACAGGTTATATGGCTGAATGGTAAGCACGAGCATCAGTTACGGTCTGCGTCGGCGTCGGCTTGGCATTCATGCCAGCTGAGGACTGCTCGACTAGGCAGACCTGACGTTTGGGGCGAGGGTGACGGGACCACCGCGAATCCCGTATATCCCCACTGGGTACACCAACTCTCGCTCATGCCGCCGAGCGGACGTGGCAGCTCAGGGCTCTATGGTCCTCGGTGAGCGCGTGATTAGGCGCTGCCCGGGCTGGAAGTAAGCCACGTGCAGGAGCCAGGTGACACGGTGTGGCAATCCTCCCAGCTCGCCCATCCCAGTCGTTGAGCGGCTTCGGCCAGCTCCCGGCTATCGCGGTGAGGCAAGTGCTGCTGGAGCAGTGGGCTGTTCGGATCCGTGTAAGCGGGCATGAGCCAGCCGTAGAGCCTGCTCCTGGCCGCGTTCCCGGCTCCGTCAGATTGCATGAGCGCCGGGGTCAGGAGCACCAGGGAGGTTAGCTCCGGTCGCCGGAGACTCAAAGGCGCAGGTAGCTGTGGATTCGCGTCCAACATCACGTCGATGATGCGCGCCAGCTGATTGCGGGCGACATCGAAGGTGACGTGGGTTGATACGTCCGAGAGCACTTTCGCCTCGAAGATAACCGCTACGCCAGTTGCAGGCGCCAGGAGCATGGCATCAGCCTTCGTCGCTCCCTCTAGCCGCAAGCCTGCGACTTCCGCCTTTTCCCTGAGGTACGGGATGGGAACGCGCTCGTCCAGGTGCTGGCGAAGCCAACCGCGATAGCCGCGAGGTGACGGGAGACTGACCTCGAAGAAGAGCTTCAGGGGACCAGCGAGCGCATCCGACCAGGCAGCATAAGGAGACGGGGGACGCAACGTGGCACGCTGCAGCAGCCGGCCGAGCACCTTTGCACGGCCAGGACCCTCATCCTGGTGATAGATGCTCATGAGGGCTGCGGCGATCCAGAATCTTTCGTCTTTCTCCATCTGTCGGCCCAGCCGCGTCTGCGCAGGCGTCGGCTGGATCCCACGGCCAATCAGATCAGTATGCATCTTCGCATGCTCCACGCTGGCCAGGTAGTACGTCAGGTGACGGTCCAACTCCTCGGCGCTAATAACAGGTGCGAAGTGCCCTCGCAGCTGATCGGCTGTAAACGGCAAGTACGTGGAATGGAGGAGGGTAGCCATCAGCCCAGCATAGGCCCGCCGAGTTTCCCGCGAGAGCATGCGCACTCTCATGCCGCTGACCGAGCAGCGTTAGGCACCGGCCACGACCGAGCGGTACTGGCAGTTCGACGACGCGCTCATGCCGATGTCTGTGCCTGGTAGAGGCTCAGGCGGATTACACGCTCCCCTCAGTCCTCCCCGATGTAGCCCGTATTGGGATCGATCATGGCGAGGAAGGCGCGGATGCTCTCCCGGTGCTCCTCCACCGACCGATTCGGTGTCCCGCTCGACCCGAATCCGTAGCCCTTGTTAGGCCCGCTCAGCCAGTCGTAGGCGGTGCCGCCGTCTCCAGCTCGGCGAATGGCGAACCGTTCGCCATCGACGTCGAGGGTGAACAACACCGGCCCGGGCCTTCCCTCTGTTCCGCGGTACACAGCTGGAACGGCGGGGGGACCGTCGCCGTCACCGCTGGGGCTCCTGTCCACAAGAGCCAGCATCCACGGCCGACGGCTTTGAGTCCATCGCACACGCGCTCGGCTGACGCACTCATCTGCCGCGCCGAGGAAGGTTGATCACAGCTCATATACCGCGCGGAAGGGGCAATGCCAGGGTCTGGAGGAACGCGATGCAGGCCAGCAGAGGGCGCTCAGATCGGGTCGCTCTGGTGTCGGCGAGTTCATGCTGGCGCGCTGCGCCTGGTCGCCGCCTAGGTTCGGCCGGGCAGGGCTAACTCGCCGAGTCCGCGGACGATCAGATTCGGCGCGGGCGGCCTGCGAAGGATCTGATCACGGTGCCG
>Ga0070708_100003790_pt1 | contig 11863 bp, 11 predicted proteins | sample KBSK5503metaG_FD_65469 | JGI IMG/M metagenome (GOLD analysis project Ga0070708, IMG submission 65469) | Corn, switchgrass and miscanthus rhizosphere microbial communities from Kellogg Biological Station, Michigan, USA - KBS K5-50-3 metaG | ecosystem: Host-associated > Plants > Roots >...
TTCGATGGTCAGCGTGCCGACGATCGAGCGCAGCGACCCTTCGAGCACGTTCTTGACGATGGAGTCGACCTGCTCCGGCCTGGCGTCGAGGAATCGCTCGGCGGCGTTGCGCAGGGACTCAACGTCGCGTCCGATCTTGAAGGTGGCCACGCCCTGGACCTGCACCTTGATGCCCTGACTGGTCACGGCATCGCTGAGCTGCACATTGATCTGGCGCGCGGTCAGCTTCAGCTTGCCCACGCGATCGAGAAGCGGGCGCACGAACGTTCCGCCTCCGACCACGACCTTGACGCCCTTGTCGCCCGAGATCGCCATCGCCTGCCCGCGCTCGTTGCGCACCTTGGCGCCGCGCGACCCGGCGATGATGAGGGCCTCGTTGGCGCCCGCGACCTTGTACCGGCTGGCCACGAACGCGATCAGTAGGACGAGGATGATGACCCCCGTCACCGCCAGGAATGGTGTGGAAGTCACAAAACTAGGCATCGGACCTTGCTCCTTCTTTGGTCGCCGTGGGGACCGTTGCCACCACGAGGTTGGCGCCGGCGATGGCGATCACCTTCACCTCGTGCCCTGCGGGAATCTCGACGTCGGCGGTGGCGGTCAGGTTATGAGTAGCGCCGGCGAAACTGATCAAAACCGTGCCGAACCTGTTGGCTGGGATGCCGACCGAGACGCGCCCGGTCGACCCGACCATTTCCTGGAGGCTGAAGGTCTCCGTCGATTCCGCCTGGCGGAGGGCCTTGAAGGCTCCGAACACCACGCCTGAGCCGAGGAGGCCGGCCACCACACCCACCAGCGTCGCTCCGCCCGGACCCGCGTTCAGGCTGTGGAGCCCGAAAAGACCCCCCACCCCGAACATGGCGATGAAGCCGAGCAGCATGGGCGTGGGCGATACGCCGGCGACGTCGAAGCCGAGGTGGATGGCCCCGAGCAGCCCGCCGAAGATGTCGTCGACGATCAGGGTGAGCAGGAGGAGTCCGCCTCCCAAAAGGAGGCAGGCGCCGAAGACGAGGTCGGCGGCGTTCAAGCCCTTACCACCAGCGCTTGAAGTTTAGGACGGGCGCTCGCACTCCGTTTCCAGACCGTGTGGCGACATTCGCGGCTAAACCGCTAGCCTTCCCGGAGCGATGAGCTCTTCCTTCCGGATCGGCAACGAGGCCACGGAGCACGTCGCCGTGGAGGTGCTGGCACGGGAGCACCCGGACCAGTCCGATTACTGGGATGGGAACTGGCTGACCGCGGAGGTCGACGTATCGTCCGGGCCGTGGCACGGCAACTATCGCGCCGCGCTGCGCGCGGAAGAGTTCGTGCATTTTCGCGATCAGCTGCGCCTGCTGACCGAGGATCGGGAAGCGCCGCCGGCCGAGTTCGAATCGATGGAGCCGTGGCTGCGATTCACCGTCCATCGATCCGATCGACACGGACACATCCGCATCAATGGTCGTGCTCAGACTGAGCCGTTCTTCGACAGCCACAACGTCTTCTACTTCGTGCTCGAGCTCGATCAGAATTTGCTTGCGGCGACGCTGGACGAGCTGGCGAAATTGATCGAAGAGTTCCCCGTGGTCGGCTCCCGGTAAGCCCAATGTCCAAACGGACCGAAACAAGATCACAATCGCCCCCGATGAAGTTCGCAGCGCGCTCGATCCTCGGCATCATTTTTACTCTCAGCCTCGTAGCAGCATTCGCATGCGGCGGCTCGACGAACAGTGGAACTGGCGGAAATCTTGACCCGCAGGTGTCAATGCCCAGCGGTTTCCCCTCCGACGTTCCGATCTACCCCGGCGCGCGTCTGACTGGGGCAGTCAAAGCAACAGGCTGGATCATGGCATGGGAAACCGTTGACGACCCCGCGAAGGTCCAGGCGTTTTACTCTGCCAAGCTCACCCAGGGCGACTGGGAAATCAGAAGCTCCAATAGCACAACTGGCGGGTGGGGTGCGAGCTTCACCCGCAAGAGCGACACTACCGTGTCGGGCACTCTCGCCCTCAGCGGGAAGTCCGGCATCACGAAGATCGTGCTTTCGCTCTAACCGACGGCAATACAGAGCCTTGGCTGCGATTCACTGTCCATCGATCCGATCGACACGGACACATCCGCATCAATGGTCGTGCTCAGACTGAGCCGTTCTTCGAAGCCACAACGTCTTCTATTTCATGCTGGAGCTCGATCAGAGTTTGCTTGCGGCCTCGCTTGACGAGCTGGGGAAATTGATCGAAGAGTTCCCGGTGGTCGGCTCCCGCTAGAGGGCCGCTACCAGATCGCCTGGTCCCATTCGTAAGGCAGCTACCTAACCTATCCAACGTGGCGAGGTTCGTGTTGGCGCTCCAAGTTTGCGTTCTTGCGTCGCTCGCCTGGACGATGCAGGCGTGCTGCTGCGGCGTACCTCCACCCAAGCCCGGGCCGCCAGGAGTCATAACCGGGCAAGTTCACTACGCGCCCAATACGGCTCCGGCGGACCTGGCCGTCTACGCGATCAGCGACTACTCCTTGTATTACGGCGAAGCTACCTACGCGATGAGCCGCGTCGCCGCGTCCGAGACCACCTACAGCCTGACGGTTCCCCCGGGAATCTATTACGTCGTGGCAAGGCTGGACAGCGATCCGCTCAGCGCCGGAGGCTACACATTCCATATCGCATGTTCGGAGTCCGGAAATTCGTGTCGTGGGAACGCTACGAACTACCAGACACCCAGAGTGCGGGTAGACAGCAAAGCGGAGATCGCCGGAATCGACGTGGGTGATTGGGGCTCGGCTGAAGCCCGCAGGCTGCTATGGGACATCGACATGTTCGGCTCTGTCGCATCGCTGGTTCCTAACTTTTCGCCATCGCCGAAGTCACTGGCCTCGCGTTCATTCCCGCTGCCATCCACCGATCTCACGCATCCTTTCACGAGCCAGGGCATGGGAGTCACGCTACAACTCCAAGCCAGCTGGCACGCGGTCACGACCCCGCTCAATGACAACGGCTATTTCAATGAGGCCTATTTCACTAATGAGGCGGCCACATCACCCCTCAATCTCGACTCTCGTGGAGTCTGGTTGGCCACTCGGATCCATTACGGATACGGTTGCCCGTTTCCAGACTGGCGCTACGCAACCGCGCGGGCGACGGTGAGGATGCAGGTTGGGACAAACCACTTCTTTTTCGAAGATCCACAACCAAGAGATGGTCCGCAGCCCTTCACCGGCTACAGCGTCCGAGGTGGCGATTTCGTTTTCGGCAACTGTGCCGAATTCATCATGACCGGGACGACCAAGGACGCTCTCGATACCAACCTCCCCGGGTTTGCCACGATGGTAGAGACTGCGGAGTTCAAGGCGCCGTGCACAATCTATACCACGCCATCGGCGTTGCCGTCGTCCTGACGCGTTCGCGATGGTCGGGCGGGCGAGATTTGAACTCGCGGTCTCCTGGTCCCAAACCGGAGGCTAAGGCCTACCGTATTCAGCTCGATCTTAGCTCTCAACCCGCAATCCGCGGCAAGTCTCTTAACTTATGGCGGCCAGTGCAGTTCAATCGACTAGCCGGCCATCTTCGAGATGAATCAACTTGTCCGCATATTCCCGCGCCGCCTCGTCGTGAGTAGCTACCAACACCGTGGTGCCGCTGTCGGCGACGTCTCTGATGAACCTCATCATCGACCGCGCAGTCTCGGTATCCAGCTGCGAGGTCGGCTCGTCAGCCAGCAGCAGGAGCGGTTCCTTCACGATCGCACGAGCGAGCGCGACCCGCTGTTGCTCGCCACCTGACAGCTCACGCGCCCGATGGTGGGCGCGGTTTCCGAGGTCCACCCAGCCAAGAGCCTGCCTCGACCGGCGGTCGGCCTCCTCGCCATAAAGCCCGGTCATATTCAGGGCGAGAGCCACGTTCTCTTCAGCGGTCATGTCGGGCAGCAGCCCCGACGCTTGGAAGACCCAGCCAATCGACTCGCATATGAACGCCCGCCGGCCAGCAGGATCCAAGTGGTCGAGCCGGCGCCCGAAAATCGCCACCTCGCCCTCGTCCTGGTCTACGAGGCCACCCAGGATCCCCATCAATGTCGTCTTGCCAGACCCAGAGCGTCCGGCAATCACCTGAAACTCACCCTCTGCCGCGTCGATGTCGACGCCGGCGAGAATCGTCCGCCGACTATGGCCGGCTCCAACGCGCTTGGTCAGCCCGCGGGCGTGGATCGCCAGCTCACTCATTTGGCGGCTCCTGGTCATCGCGCCGGAGCCGGATCTCGTCACCCTCTAGATGTGCGCGGATCAGGCCACGAGCTCCGAGCCGCTCCACGTAAGCCCGAGGCAGCTGAATGCGGCCGGCACGATCCATGATCAGGAGTTCGTCCGCGACCACCTCACCGGCTCGCTCGAGCCAGCGAGTCTGGGTGCTGGTGCGGCCGTCACGGATCTGGATCACGCGGTCGGCGTGCCGTTCGACGCTGGCGTCGTGAGTGACGATGATGGCGGCCGATCCGGATTCGCGTAGTAGCTGCCGAAGGTCTCGGAGCACGCTGTCGGCGGTGGCGCGGTCGAGCTCTGCCGTTGGTTCGTCGGCCAGCAACACCTGCGGCTGATTGGCCATGGCGATCGCGACCGCCAGCCTCTCGGCCTCTCCGCCCGACAGTTCGCCCGGATAGGTCGCAGCCAGCTCATCCATGCCCATCGTCTCGAGAAGAAAAGCCGCACGTTGACGCGACTCTTCGGTTGATCGATTGGTCATGGGCAGGAGGACATTCTCCAAAGCATTCAAATCCGTGGCCAGGTTGGCTTGTGAATGCTGGAGTACGTAGCCCACCAACTCGCGCCGGTAGGTTTCTCGTTCGCGCTCAGTCATCCGCGCAAGGTCGTGTCCACCGACACGAGCTACTCCGGCCGTCGGCTCTTCGACACCCGCGATCACGTTCATCAAAGTGGTCTTGCCGCTTCCGCTGCGGCCTACGATCGCCACCACTTCTCCGGGCTCGACCCGAAGATCGAGCCCTTGCAGTGCGACCACTTCAAGCTCCGCCGTGCGGTAGATGTGGACCAGGCCCTCGCATTCAACAATGGGCTCCGTCATCCGAGACGCCTCAGCTCTTCAACGGTGTCGACGGCCGTGCCGGCGCGGCGTACGGCCCAAGCAAGCACCCCGGCGACGCCGACCGTAACAACAGCACTGATTCCGAGGGCGAGCCAGTCGGCGTGCAGGATCGTTGGTGGAATCAGGTCCGAAGCCACGGTGCCCAGCTGTAGTGACGGCAGCAGCCACACGACCAGAGTGACAGCGAGTGCCCCGCCGACCACGAGAGCAAACACGACGATGATCCCCTGCTCAATCGCGATCCCCGCCCGAACCACACCAGGGTCCAAACCGTTCGCCTCTAGGATTGCGTGCTCGGATAGCCGTCTTCGCGTGGCGGTGAGGAAATGCACAGCAAATGCCAGGGCCGCCAGCGCCAATGCGGTGACGAAGCCAATCGCCAGGTTGGCTTGCAGCTCGACGAAGAGCGGGTCGCTCAGTGCGCTTGCCTCCTCAGCACCGCGGTCCTGTACGAAGGACACGTTGGAGTCGCGCAACAACGTCGCGACCACGGCGCGGTGGTCGCCCTTCACGTTCAGCCAAAGCTCGTTGGGCGCGACGCTGAAACTCTGATTGCCCGAGGCGACAGCTAACGCCTGGTCTAGCGCCATGACCATGAAGTCGTCGGTGCCGGGGTAGAGCGTCGGCACGTAATCCAGCGCTCCCACCACAGTGGCCTTGAAGCCGAGGCTGCCGACGTAGAAGTAAATGTCGAAGCCGGTCTTGATCCCAAGCCTCGACATGGTCGCTTGCGACATCAGGACCGGGATCGTCCCGCCGGCCTCAGGTTTGGCCAACAGGGCGAGCGACTGACCTAGGGCCGGGGTCGAAAGCCCATCCCGTGTCCACGCGGTGGCCAGGAAGCTGCTCGGCTCTAGTCCGAGCGCAGTTATGGCGGAGGCATTGTTTGCCAGTTGTACCGTCTGGCGAAGCACCCGCGTCGACGTGGCCACGTGTTCGATCTTTGCGAGGTCATTGGCAATTGCTGCAGGTGGAGTGTGGTCGTCGTAGCGGACCAGGAGGTCGGCACCAACTTTGTAGCCAATCCGATCGACGATGTTCTGGCGCTCGGTCGCCGAGTAGACGCCTGCAAAAACACCAATTGCGACAGCCAGCGCGAGCAGAAGAGCGAGACCGGCATGCTCTGTTGGCCGGCGGCTCATCCTCAACCAGCTGAGCCGGGCCGCCAGGTTGTGGGGGGCGAGCCGACTGGGGCGCGCGAACAATGGCAGCAAGCGCAGGGCGGCAAGCCCGAGAAGAGCAATCGCCGCGACTGGGAACGCCAGGCCGATCAGGTCCTGGCCGGATGATGCGTTGCGAACAGCCACTTGCGAGCGAAGTTGGCCCTCGCCAAGAAGTGGGATGGCAAGCAATGCGAGCGCGAGGTCTAGATTCCGCCAGCGCCACCAGACCACTGACGACGGGCGAGCCAACGCCCTCCGCATTTCGAGGACAGTGCGACGGCTGAACCTGATCGTCAAAGCGGCCTCAACGATCAACACCAGCGCTACGCCCGCAGTGAGTGCAGAAATCAGGACGCCAGCCGAAGCGACATTCAGCGGTGCCGACGTCCCAGTCTCGTTGCCCAGCAGAAGCCACGTGGCGGCGAGCGCAAGGGCCACCGCCAGCAGCATCGCCGGCACGAGCAGCATGCCCATCTGAAGCAACAAGAAGCCGGCCACCGGCTCACGGCGCCATCCGCGCGTCCTCCAGAGCAGGGACTGCTGGTGCTGGGCGTCGAGGTAGTTTTGACTCAGCAGCGCCAGCGCGTAAACAACGACGAGGACAAGGCTCGCCCCGACGAGCTGGATCGGGAATTGGTTGACGCGGGTCCGATCCAGAAAAGTCTGGACCGCGTGATCGAGCGAAGTTGAGAGGGTGCCCCTGTCCCGAATCTCGACCTGGCCCCTCAGCTGCGTCAGCCCATTGACGAGACCAGGCGCGCCAGCCACGTTGAACCTGGCGGGATTCGGTTGGTAAACACGTCCCGCGCGAAACACGACATCTCCGGCCGCGCCGTTGGCAGCGCCGAGAAACTGGTAGTAATCCGGAGCGGACAGTGTCATGTCGGTATTGCTCGGACCGCTCTGCCAGTACGGACCGCTCGGCTTCAAAGGCCGCCAGGTGCCAACCAGCCTCACGCACCAGGACCGATTGGTCGGGGTGGTCAGCGTGCCCACGCAAGCAACGTCTCCAAGAGCCAAGCCGGCTTCTGTGGCGCCAGGCTGCGACAGAGCCACGGGGATCGGACTCTGCAGTCCGTTCCCATCGGGCCAGACGCCATTCACGACCGCAACGTAGGTGCGGAGGTCCGGGTAATTCACGGCGGTGAGGTTGGCATCCCCTGGCGATGCTTTGCCGTTGAGGGTGTTGATCCGGAAAGAGCCGGCCCTTGCGTATGTCGTCAGCAACTCCAAGTCATTACCAAGCTGACCGTCGACCAGTACACCGGTGCGCTGCTGAAAGTCGGCGAAACTGTTCGGATTAGCAATGCCGGGCTGTTCGATGGTGACGATGGAACTGCCGCTTCCCGGTGCTAGCAGAGATTGATAGCCCGCCTGAGCTGCCTCGTCTCCGACCAGGCGAAGGCTCAGGGGCACGGCGAGTGCCAGTGCCATCGCTGTGCATTGTGCTAAGGCCATTGCCCGGTGCCGCCGGATTGCCCGAACGGCGAGCGTCCAGACGGATAGCGCTCGGCTCACAGGCAGGATCCGGCGAGATTGCCACCCCGCTTGGCCGCCGTCCCTCGAACGCGAATCAGCCTCGGGCAGGCTCGGCCGCATGATGTGGCGAGTCTAGGCCGCTGCGTGCTTAGTTAGCCCCGGAGTGCGCCTCAGAACCTGGTTGCGGCGCGCTGAACTCGATCACTTCTGCCAGCGATAGGTCGATCGCTTTGCAGAGTGCTCGCAGAGTGCCGAGGGTGGGCCGGCGCCTACCAGCGAACAGGTCACACAACGTTCCCTCGTCGACGTGAGCCTGCCTGGCTAGATCCCGACGCGTCCAGCCGAGCAGGATCCGCGCGCGTTCAATCGCCGCGACGTCGACCGACCACTCCAGGGCGGCCGAGCCTGCCTTCACCGTTTAGAAAAAGCAATGGAAGGCACGGTGTTACGCGTTCCGTGCATTCCCTCTAGCCGGCGACGTGGCTTTTGGCGGTCCTGTGTTAGGAGGCTCGGACCGCCACATCTGACCTTTGGCAGCTGTTGCTGGCGACACTCAGCCCTCCCGTCGGTGCCGCCACCGGGACGCGTCCGTCTGGCAGCGCCCGCCGTGCCAAGCCAATGTCGCGCTGCGCGTCGCGCGCCCGAATGCGCGCACGCGCTCGAAGTCGTAGCCCATGTGCGTACCGGCCTTCGCGTTAGCGACGGCTCCGCCGCGAGTCGGCGTCGGGCCGGCGCCACCTCCAGATCAGACATCGTGGTCAAGGTCATCCCGACAATCAAGCCCGGGCCGCAGGGACGTTTCAACCGCGTTTCGGGACGTTTCGAAACGTCCCAAAACGTCCCAGACTCGTACAACTGGCACGCGGGTACTCCGCGTCCGTTCTAGTGATGAGGCCTAGGCGTTATGCAGCGCCTCCGCCTCGCTCTTGGCTAGGTCCCACAAGTCATCAAGCGACCACCGTGACTCGATCAAGACTGCCCCGAGGCGACCGTCACGCTCCTCCACCCGAAAGCGTCCACGCACCCCCTCCCCGTTGCCAAGCACAAACTCATCGCCTACGACCGATCCTTCCGGCAGAGGCATCCTGAACCTCTTGTACTCGGGCCAGTTCGTGTCCCATGCGTCAGGAGCCGGATCACCAAGGATCTCGGCGATCCCGTACGTGGCCGCGTCGGCCCGTCCGGCAATTAGACAATCCTTTGCCCAACGTCCGGTACCAGACCACCAGCTCTTACCGCCAGGCAGCCGAGCGGTCGCTCGCGCTCCAGTCGTAGCCGTTACCGCCCCGATTAGGCTGAAAGAGCCTCGATCCGCAGAGCAGGCTTCGGCTGCCTGCTGCGCCTCGTCGTGGCTGAACCCCGCCTCGCTTATTAGGACTTGGCGCAGCCACGCGCGGACGTCGTCTTGGCTCATTTCCGAATGATGAGGCGAGTCGAAGAAAGCGCGATCAGCACCAGTCCGTTGCTGGGTTGCCCGCGATCAACTCCAACCAATCCACCCGCGGGCCCAGGTCTCGCTCCGTAGCGAGTCGAACATAGCGCTGCAGCACTCCGTAGTCCGAGTGCCCCATCGCCGCCCTGAGGTGCTCGAAGTTCCAGCCCATCTTCGCCGCCACTGTCGCGAACGTGTGTCGGAACGCATGGGCGTGGATCTTGAAGCCGACACGTTTGGTCAGGCGGTCCATCATCGACTTGATTCCTGGCCCCTGGTACGCCGTGCCGTGCTCGTTGATGAGCAGCTGCGGTAGGTCGGAATCCCGACGATGACGTGCCTCGTAGCGCTTGATTGCGGCCGCCAGCCTAGGCGTGATCGGCACCCGGCGAGACTTGCGGCCCTTGGCGCCGGCGTTCCAGCGGACCCTGAGCTCGACGCGACCCGTGCCCAGTGAGTCGGTCATGACGTCTGACAGCCCGTCGGGTCCGACGACCGCCAGCCCGCAGAGTTCTTCACGACGCAAGCCTGAGCCGACCAGGATCCGCACCACCAGGTCCTCGGTCGGAACAGCGGGGTTGCACGCCGCCAGGATCTTGCGCAGCTGGGCGATGTGGTAGACCGTCGGCTCCTTGTCCGGCACGCGGGGCGCGGTCAGCTCGAGGATTCGTGGATCGACCGCGTAGCCCTCTCGGCGAGCCCAGCGGAGGAAGCAAAGGATGGCTCGGTGATACTCCAGGATCGTCTTTGGCGCCAGCGGCCGGCCGTACTTGCCGACCCTTGCGGCAAGGTGTGCTCGAAAGGTGCGCACCCGCCCGACGTCGACCTCGTCGAAGCGTCGCACGCCCTCAGCCTCCAGCCAGCGCAGAAACGGCAGGACCGTCTCGTCGTAGTAGACCAGCGTCTTCGGTGAGAGCAGTTGACCCTGTCGGTCCAGGCGGAAGTGTTCGTAGCCGACGACCAGCGGCGGCTGCCGGCGAACCGGAACGGCAAAGGCACCACCGTCGACGACCCGAACCGAATGTTTCACGACGCCCATATTGGCCTCCCTTGTAACGGGTAGGCCAGTCTCAAAGTCTCTTAACTCGGCATGTTCCAGGAGTTTTCCACAGCCGTTCCAACCCCGCGCCCAACGCCTTCCAAAACGGTCGAAACGAGATCGAAATCGGCCGTTTTCAGCGCTCAGAAACGTGATGGTCGGGCGGGCGAGATTCGAACTCGCGGTCTCCTGGTCCCAAACCAGGCGCTTTGCCGAGCTAAGCTACCGCCCGCCTTTTAGAGACTCACGCCCCTCTCCCCAACCCTCCCCCCTGCGGGGGGAGGGGGTAATTCAAACAGACACGCGCTCGAGCGCGCCGGAGGCGAGCATCGCCCTGACCGCCCGCGCCCGATGGCTGTACCGAGCCTTCTCCTCCGCGCTCATCTCCCCAAACGTCCGCCCCGCCTCTGGAACCAGGAAGACGGGGTCGTAGCCGAAACCGGCTTCTCCCCTCCACTCCGGGATGATCTCCCCGCCGCATTCACCCTCGAAGAATTCCGTTGGGCGGCCGGGCACGGCCAAGGCGATGGTGCAAACGAACCGCGCCAGCCACGGGCGCGGATGGCCTTGCAATCGATTCAGCAGCACCTGCGTGCGCTCCTTTTGGGTCGGGCCGATACGAGCCGAGTGAACGCCCGGGAAGCCCCTCAACACCTCGACCTCGACACCGGAGTCATCGCCGACAGCGGGCAGCCCGAGCGCCACGCTAGCCGCCTCGGCCTTCAGCTGGGCGTTCAACGCGTAGGTCTCCCCCACCTCCGCGACCCCCGGGTCGGCGGCCATCAGGTGCATGCCGGTCCCAGCGAGGAGCTCCCGGTATTCACCCTGCTTGCCCGCATTGCCGGTGGCAATGACCAGCCGGCGCTCAGCCAAGCGTAGCTATGGCTCGTTTCTGCCCGACAATCAGCTCCTTGATGCCCTTGCCCGCCAGCGCCAGCATCGCGTCGAGCTCCGACCGATCGTAAGCAGCCCCTTCCGCCGTCGCCTGCAGCTCGACCAGGCGTCCGTCCTCGACCATCACGCAGTTCAGGTCAGTCGAGGCCTGGAAGTCCTCGGTGTAATCGAGGTCCAGTATCGGCGTGCCCCCGACGATCCCGCAGCTCACCGCGGCCAGGTACTGGCGCACCGCGATCTCGCTGACCATGCGCGCGTCCTTCATGCGCTTGATCGCCATGTACAGAGCGCAGAACGCGCCCGTGATCGAGGCCGTACGTGTGCCGCCGTCCGCCTGCAGCACGTCGCAGTCGAGCGTGATCGTCCGCTCTCCGATCTTGCTCATGTCGACGGCGGCCCGCAACGAGCGACCGATCAGCCGCTGGATCTCGTGCGTGCGCCCGCCCAGGCGGCCCTGGATCGCCTCGCGCGTGCCCCGATCGTGAGTCGAGCGAGGCAGCATCGAATACTCGGCGGTGATCCAACCCTGGCCGCTGCCGCGCCGGTGCGGAGGCACGCGGTCCTCGACGCTGGCCGTGATCCACACCCGCGTCCGCCCCATCTCGATCAGGCACGAGCCTTCGGCGTGCACGTTGACGCCGAGCTCGATCTTCAGCGGGCGCAGCTGGTCAGGCTGGCGTCCATCGGGTCGCGAGTGAGCGGTCATCGACCGCTAAGTTTGAGGATTAGCGCGCTGGCTTCGAAAAAGATGTACAGCGGAACGAACATGAGCAGCGGCGTCAGCGGAT
>Ga0070708_100003792_pt1 | contig 11861 bp, 10 predicted proteins | sample KBSK5503metaG_FD_65469 | JGI IMG/M metagenome (GOLD analysis project Ga0070708, IMG submission 65469) | Corn, switchgrass and miscanthus rhizosphere microbial communities from Kellogg Biological Station, Michigan, USA - KBS K5-50-3 metaG | ecosystem: Host-associated > Plants > Roots >...
GAAGATCGCGCACTGGTTGAGGACCCAGCCGGTGCTGGCGTCGGCCTTGCCGATCTCCTCGATGACCTGCACGTACGTCGGCAGGTCGATCTCCGCGCCGCCGAGGGCGCGCGGCAGGGCGAGATGGAACAGGCCCGCGTCGGCCAGCGCCTCGAAGAGGGGCCGCGGCAGCTCGCGCGCGGCCTCCGTCTCGTCGGCGGACGCGCGAACCATGGGCACGAGCTTGCGGGCAGCTTCGAGCGGCGACGGTGCGTCGGAGGTGCGGGAAGTCATCGACCGTCGAGCATACACGCGCGCCGCCTGCGCGAGCAAACCGACGCCGGCGGCGTTATCCTCGCGCCATGTCCTTCGCGCGCGTCATCGCCGCCGCGGTCGTGATCCTCGCGTGCGTCCCGGGCCGGAGCGTGGCCGATCCGAGCGTGCCGAGCGTCGCGGACCGCCCGTCACCGACGGCGGGCGACGCGGACGGCGAGTACAACCGCGGCGTCCGCGCGCGCGTGGCGGCGGACTGGCCCGCGGCGGTGAGCGCGTTCCGTCGGGCGCTGGCGCTGCGCGGCGACTTCGCGGAGGCCTGGAACGAGCTCGGGTATGCGCTGCGCAACCAGGGCCGGTATCCCGAGTCGCTGGACGCGTATCACGAGGCGCTCCGGCTGCGTCCCGACTTTCCGGAGGCGCTCGAGTATCTCGGTGAGGCCTACGTGAAGATGGGCCGGCTCGACGACGCCCGCCGCGTGCTCGATCGGCTCCGCCCGCTCGACGCCGAGCGTGCGCGCGAGCTCGCGGACGAGATCGCCAAGGGCGGGTAGCTAGAACCGGGACGCCAGGAGCTTCACGTCCGCCTGCGCCCAGGCCTTGCTGAACTGTTGCTCCACCTGCCCGGCGTCCTGCGTCTTACCCTGGGCGCGCAGGCTCTGGGCGAGGCCGAAGAGCGACCAGCCGTTGCCCGGATTGCGGGCGAGATCCTCGCGATAAACCCGCTCCGCGTCGGGGGCGCGCCCGAGCTGGAGCAGGACGGCGCCGAGGCTCTGACGCACGGGGTAGTACCAGGGCGGTGGCTCGGTGAACCAGTGCGTGTCCTGCTCGGCGACGGCCGCGCGCAAGAGGCGCTCGGCCGACGCGCCGTCGCCCGCCTTGGCCGCCATCTCGCCGGCCAGCACGTTGGCGGCAAGCTGCAGCAGATTCCTGGCCCGGAAGAAGAACGCGATCGACCGCTCGGGCGGCACGGCGGCCAGGATCGTCTCCAGATCACCGAGCTCGCGACGCGCGTCGGCCGCTTGGCCCTTGGCGTTGAAGGCCAGGCCGCGCGCATAGTGCCAGACGCCCCGCGTGTACGGCCACTCGCGCGGCGGCGCCGGCAGGGCGAGCACCTCGTCCCAGCGGCCGAAGCGCGCGAGCGCCACGATGGGCGCCACCGGCGCCGTCTCCATGTCGGGCATCTGCTTGATCATCTCGGGCGGCGCGTTCTCCGAGAACTCGCGCGCGGCGCGAACGGTCTCGGCGCTGCGGCCCTCCATGCTCGCCGACTGCCAGATGAAGTCGATGTTGTGCGGATAGTAGAGCCCGCGATAGATCGGGCTCGGCTGCGCCGTCTTGAAGTAGGCGCGATCGGCCTGCACGGCCGCCGCGTTCGTGGCCACGGCGTCGGCGTAGCGCCCCACGCGCCAGTAGATGTGCGAGGGCATGTGGACGACGTGGCCGGCGCCGGGCATCAGCCGGGCCAGGCGATCGGCGGCCTTCTCGGCGCGGCCGGGCTCACGGCTCGCCTCGACGGCGTGGATGTAGAGATGGATGGCCCCGGGGTGATCCGGGTTCTTCGCCAGCACCCGCTCCAGCGTCTGCGCGATCTCCTCGGTCCCGGGCTGCGGTGAGCCGTCGGGCATCCAGAGATTCCACGGCCGCCGGTTCATCATCGCGTCGGCGAAGAACGTCGCGGCCTCGAGATCGTCGGGGTATTGCCGCGCGACCTCGCGCATGGCGTCGGCGTACGCCGCGTCGAGCGCCTCGCGCTTCGCCGCCGGGTCCGGGGAGTGACGCTTGCTCAGCGCCTGGATGAGAGCGCGCTCCACGGGGCGCGCGCCTGTCGCCAGATGCTCGGCGTGCTGCACGGCGGCCAGCGCGGCCTTTTCACGATCGGCGTCCGTCGGGCTGTTGTAGTTCGAGCCCTCCGTCATCGCGATCCCCCAGACGCACATGGCACATCCCGGGTCGAGGCGCGCCGCCTCGCGGAACGCCTTGCGCGCCTCGTAGTGGTTGAACCCGTAGATGAGCCGGAGCCCCTGATCGAACCAGCGCTGGGCGTCGGGCGACGCTGACGTGATCCGGTACGAGTAGCTGCCGAGCGAGTCGTAGAGGACGGGCCGCGCGTCGGCCGACGGCGCGCCGTGCGCCATCTCGCCGTGGGGTGGCCGCGCCGAGCAGGCGGCCGTGGCGAGCGCGACCGTGACCGCGAGGATTGTCGTCCGTCGCGTCATCGCATGTAGCCGTTCAGGTCGGGCGTGGTCATGGACCCGTCGAGGTAGCCGAACGTCCCCTTGTCCTTCACCTCGCGCGCGGCCTCGACGAGCCCGGTCATGGCCATGCGATAGAGCGAGGTCGCAAGGCTGATCCGTCGCACACCGGCCGCGGCCAGCTCGGCAACCGTGAACGACTTCCCCTTGATCCCGGCCATGAAGTTGAACGGCGTGGAGAGCGCCGAGCACACCGCGCGCACCGAGGCGATGTCGGGCAGGCCGGGCGCCATGAGAACGTCCGCTCCGGCCTTCTCGAAGGCCTGCAGGCGCTTGATCACGTCGTCGAGGTTCGTCTGACCGCGCACGAAGGCCTCGGCGCGCGCGGTCAGCGTGAACGCGAACGGGAGCGCGCGCCCCGCCTGCACGGCGGCGGCGACACGCTCGACGGCGTGGCCGAAGTCGTAGAGGGGCTTGTCCTTGTCGCCGGTCGCATCCTCGATGGAGCCGCCGACGAGCCCGACACCCGCGGCGAGACGGATCGTCTCCGCCGCCGCGTCCGGCGCGTCGCCGAACCCCTTCTCGAGGTCGGCGGAGACCGGCAGGTCCGTCGCGCCCGCGACGGCGCGGCAATGCGCGAGTGCTTCCTCGCGCGTCACCTGCCCGTCGCGCTTGCCCAGCACGCCGGCTTGGGCCCCGCTGGAGGTGGCCAGCGCCGGGAAGCCGAGGCCGGTGAGGATGCGCGCGGAGCCCGCGTCCCACGCGTTCGCGATCAGAAACGCGCCCGGTCCCTGGTGAAGGGCGCGGAAGACGTTGGCCTTGTCGCTCTGGGTCGTCGCCATGGAACGCCTCCTAGATCATTTCACCGCTACCAGGCGATCGCGTACGTCGGCCGCCGCGGGTCGGCGCCGGCGGAGAGGACACCGGTGTCCGCATCCCGGCGGGTGACCACGGCGCCGATGCCGCACGCGCCGGTCTCGAGCACGTCGTGGCCCAGCGCCGTGAGCTCGGCCCGGACCGCCGCGGGAATGCCGCGCTCCACGTTGAGCTGCCCGGGCAGATAGGTCCGCGGATAAAACGAGTTGATCAGCGTTTGAGTGGAGAAGCGCGGGGCCTCGACGGCCTGCTGCGGGTTCATCCCGAAGACGAGAACATTCAGCACGAGCTGCAGATCGGCTTGGGCCTGATCGTCACCGCCGGGGCAGCCCACGGTCATCACGGGCACGCCGTCCTCGCAGATCAGATAGTTCACCAGCGTGGTGCGCGGCCGGCGGCCGGGAGTCAATCCGTTGGGGTGGCCGTCGTCGAGGACGAACATCTCGGTGCGCGTGCTGAGCGTGCAGCCGAGCTCGACCATGAAGGCGGACTTCCTGAACACGCCGCCGCTCGGCGTCAGCGCGATCATGTTGCCGTCGCGATCGAGCGCGGCGATGTGCGTGGTCCCGTCGACCGCAGCGGCCATACCGGACGGCTCTTGCACGCGGCCACCGGCCGGCGGCGCTTCCGGCACGGCGCGATCCAGGCGGATCTCGGCGGTCCGCCGGCGCGCGTAGGCCGGGGAGATCAGCTCGGCGATCGGCACCCGCGCCCGCTCGGCGACGTCGCCGTAGTAGCGCTCGCGGTCCGCGAAGGCGAGCTTCAGCGCCTCGGCGACGACGTGGATGTACCGGGCGGAGTTGTGGCCCATCGTGCGCAGATCGAAGCCGGTGAGCATGCCGAGGGCCTGCATGAGCACGGGCCCCTGCGTCCACGCCGACTGGCCGACGATCTCGCGACCGGCGAACGCGAGGCGCAGCGGCGCCTCGAATCCCGCACGATACCCGGCGAGATCGGGCGCCCGCAGCAATCCGCCCACGCGCTCGGAGAACGCGCCGATGGTGGCCGCGATGTCGCCGCGATAGAAGCGCTCACGGGCCGCCGCGATGCCGGCGAGGCGGTGACCCCGGGCGGCGCCGTCGGCCTCGACGAGCCGGCGCAGCGTCCGGGCGAGCGCCGGCTGCACGAACAGCGTACCGACCTCGGGCGCGCGCCCGCCGGGGTAGAAGACGTCGGTGCCGCCGGGCGGATAGAGCGCGAACTGGCTCCGCGTCTCCGCGATCGTCAGCATGCGGTGCATGTAGTCGTACATCGGGAAGCCGCGCTCGGCGTAGCTCACCGCCGGCGCTAGCACCTCGGCGACGGTCCGCGTGCCGTACGTCTCCAGCAGCGTCAGATACGCGTCGACCGCGCCCGGCACGGTGAACGACAGATGCGCGTCGGGCCCGGGCCCCGTGGGAATGCGATCGAGTCCGCGCCCGCGGAAGACGTCCAGCGTCGCCCGTGCCGGGGCCGTCCCCTGCCCGCTCAGCGCGAGCGTCTCACCCCGGCGCGCGTCGTACACCATGGCGACGCATTCGCCGCAGAGCGTGTACGAGGCGGTCGGCTCGACCACGGCGGCCGCGAAGCCGGCGGCGACGGCGGCGTCGAACGCGTTGCCGCCCGACAGCAGCATGCGCATGCCCGCCATCGACACGAGCGGGTGCCCGGTCGAGATCACACCCTGCACACCGGCGACCACGGGCCGCGTCGTCGCCCGCTCGGCGGTGTGGTGCTCCATCTCGTGGACTCGGGGCAGCTGCTGGGTCATGGGATCACGTTTTCCTCGCCTGACGGAACAGGTCTCCGAGCGTCAGGCCAAAGCCGTCGCCCTTCCCCGCGGTGTCACGCAGATACGCCTGCGTCTCGGTCTTCTCGTCGTGGGCGAGCGCCTGGGTGTGGGAGAGCCGGATCCGGCGCCCGTCGTCCTCGACGGCGAGGACGAGCACCTTCAGCTCGGACCCGAGGCCAAACGCCTTGCGATGATCGGCGCCGCGCGGCGTGCCGAGCTCGGCGGACGGCACCAGTCCCGTCTGTCCGGGGCCGAGACGAACGAACACGCCGAACGACTCCACCCGCTCGACGGTCCCGACCATCACGGCGCCGACAGCGACGGTGGACTCGATCCAATCGCCGGCCGCCGCGTCGTCAGGAGCGAGCGCCAGCGAGATGCGACGCTTGCCGCTGTCGATGCCGAGAATGATGACGGCGACCTCGGCGCCCGCGGCGACCGCCTCGCGGAGCGCGCCGGCGCGGCTGCGCGGGATCTCGCTCACGTGCAGGAGGCCATCGACGCCGGGCATCAGCTCGACGAAGATGCCGAACTCGGTCCCGCGCACGAGTCGGCCGCGGACGACCTGGCGCTCGCGGAGCCGGCCCGGCACCGCAGCCCACGGGTCGCCCTCGAGGGCCTTCAGGCTCAGCGAGATCCTGCCCTTCTCCTCGTCGACCCTGAGAACCTTCACCGTCACCGCCTCACCGACACGGAGCCGATCGCCGGGTCGCGCGACCCGGCTGTGGGAGATCTCGGAGATCGGCACGAGCCCCTGGACGCCGCCCAGGTCGACGAAGGCGCCAAAGTCGGCCAGCGCCGCGACCGTGCCCGGCAGCACCGCGCCCGGCACGACCTTTCGGCGCGTCTCCTCGGCGTCGCGGGCGGCGCGCTCCTCCAGGAGCTGGCGGCGAGACAGCACGATATTCCGGCCGTTTTCGCCGTACCGGCTGATCCTGAACTCGAGCACGCGGCCGACGTAGTCCTCCGGCGACTCCGCACGCCGCACGTCCATCTGCGAGAACGGGCAGAAGGCGCGAAGACCGGCAATCGTCACCTCGTAGCCGCCCTTGATGACGGCGGCCACCCTGCCCTCGACGGGGATGCCGCTGGCCGCGGCCGCGGCCAGCGCCTGCCTGGCCTGCGCGCCTCGCTGGAGCCGGTACGACAGGCGAATGTCGTCGCGCGTGGAGACGACCGTCGCCTCGACCTCGTCACCGACGGCGACCTTGAGCTGGCCGTCGTCGCCCGTCAGCTCGGCGCGGTCGATCCACGCCTCGCCCTTGCCGCCGATATCGACGAAGACGTGCTCGGTCGTGATCTGGATGACCCGTCCCTTGACGGGCTGACCGATCTCGATGGCCGGCCCCGTCTGCTGCCCTGCGAACAACGTGGCGAAATCTTCCGACAACTCATCACTCATGATTGCGCCAGTCTACAGCACGCGGTCAGACCTTGACTGTCACCATTTCGGCTGACATAGGTAACAGTCAAGGTCTGACCCCAGGAGAGCGCCATGTACGATCTCGTGCTCAAGGGTGGCAGGGTGGTCGATCCGTCGGCGGGGCTCGACGGGCGGCAGGACGTGGCCGTGCAGGGCGGAGTGATCGCGCGGATCGCGCCGGACATCGCGGCCACGGAAGCGACGCGGACGCTGGACGTCGCGGGCAAGATCGTCACGCCGGGGCTGATCGATCTGCACGCGCACGTCTTCGAGGGCGTGAACCGTACCGGCGTGAATCCCGATCTCGGCGGCGTGTACTCCGGCGTGACGACCATCGTCGACGCCGGGAGCTCGGGCGCGGCGACCTTCGCCGCGTTCCCGCGCTACGTGCTCTCGAGCTGCCAGACCGAGGTCATCCCTTTCCTGCACATCTGCCAGACCGGGCTCGCCACCAACCCCGACATCATCGCCGAGCGCAGCATCGACCTCGACGACACGCTCCGCGTGGCGAGTGAGCACAAGGGCCTGATCCGCGGGATCAAGGCCCGCATGGTCGCCCCCGCGCTCGAGATCCTCGGCATGGAGATGCCGAAGCTCGCTCGGCGCGCGGCCCGCGAGAGCGGCCTCAAGCTCATGGTCCACATCGGCGACACCGCCAAGCGCTACGACCCCACGGTGATCCGCAAGCTTCTGCCGCTGCTCGACGCGGGCGACATCCTCACACACTACTTCACCGCGAACCCGGGCGGCGTGCTCGACGCCAACGGCAAGCTCGTCCCCGAGGCCCGCGAGGCGGCCGACCGTGGCGTATGGCTCGACACCGCGCACGGGCGCATGAACTTCAGCTTCGAGGTCGGGCGTCGCTGCATCGACCAGGGGCTGCTCCCCCACTGCATCAGCACCGACCTCACCGTGCCCGGCCGGCTCAACACCGTGCACAGCATGACCGAGATGATGGCGCGCTTCCTCGGCCTCGGCTTCACGCTCCCGCAGGTGATCACGATGTGCACGGCCAATCCCGCGCGCGCCATCGGCGAGGCCGACCGCCTGGGCACGCTCGCCGTCGGACGTCAGGCGGACATCTCGGTCCTGGAGCTGCGCGAGGGCGACTGGATGGTCTACGACGTGCTCGGGGCGGGTCTGCGGGTCACGCAGGCGTTCGTGCCATTCGTGACCGTCAAGCGCGGCAACGTCTTCACGCCGGACTGGGGCCCGCGGCCGTGGGGCTGGGAGCCCGACCGCGTGCTGCCCACGACGGCGATCCGCGGCGGCTGCTGCTAGCGCGGCCCTACGAGCGCGGCGCCGCCATCAGCCGGTGGCGCGCGCCGTCGACCCACGGCGCGTCCTTGGGCAGCAGCACCGAGGCCCCGCGAATGCGGAACGAAGCGGCCGCCGTCCCCGGCGGCGGCGTGGCGTGATCGCGGAGCGCGACCGCCGCGTCGATCAGGGCCCTGCGGATCCGGATGATCCCCGAGTCGGACTTGCCCAGGTGCTCGCGGGTGCGATCGAGCACGCGCTGCTGGCTCTCGGTGATCGCCTTGTCCTGCGCGCCGACCCCTGGGACGCCGAAGAACTTCCGGCTCCGATGCGTCTGCCAGTCGCAGAGATAGTCGTTGTCGCGATGCGCGCGCGGCCGGATGTCGCCGTACGCCGCGCTCGTGGCCGGCGCGTAGTCCATCACGTGGATGCTGAGCCCCTCCTGCATGGCCGCGCGCTCCTCGGCGGTCAGCGCGCGCGTCGGATGCCAGGAGATGCACCAGTTGACGAGGTTTCCGTCGTCGACCGGCACCCAGATATGCTGATGGACGAGGGGATCGGGCGTGGGATCGGTCGGCGGCATCGTGTGAAACGGCATGTGGAACTGGGTGACGCGCCAGTACGCCATCCCGCCCCCCGCGTCGCGGCGCGCGCCGATCAGCACGCCGTAGTCCGTGTCCGCGATCTCCAGATGGGGCGCGCGCTCGAGCTGGGACGCGAGGAAGAACCCGGCCGAGGCCTGGTCCAGCTCACGGCGGATGGCGTCGTCGCCCTCCTCGATCACGCCGTGCAGGAACGAGATGTGCGCGGGGTCGATGCCGCCCTCGAGCCCCTGCATGTAGTTGCAGTCCTGCCAGAACTTCGACACGAACCGCTGCTCGTCGGGCAGCGCCGTCCACTCGAGCTCGGGCGGCGCCGGCGGCGGGCTCGCGGGCCCCATGTACGTCCACACGACGCCGCCGCGCTCGGCACACGGATAGGCGGGATGCCGCACCTTGTCCTTGAAGCTCGACTCCGGCGGCTCGTTGGGCATGTCGAGGCACTGCCCGTCGCAGGCGTACTTCCAGCCGTGGTAGACGCAGCGCAGGCCACCCGGCTCGTTGCGGGCGAAGTAGAGCGAGGCCCGGCGGTGGGAGCAGAACTCGCTCACGAGGCCGGCCGCTCCGTCGGGGCCGCGGAACGCGACCAGCTCCTCGCCGAGGAGCTGTACGCGCTTGACGCGGCCGCCCGACCCCAGCTCATTGGAGAGCACGACGGGGATCCAGTACCGGCGCATGAGCTCGCCCATCGGCGTGCCCGACCCCACGCGGGTCAGCAGCTCGTTGTCCTGTCTCGTCAGCATCGGCGGTCCTCCGACCGGACGAACACGGCCTGCGTCATGACGATGCGCTGCTCCTCACGGTTGCGATGGCCCGCGGCGATGATCGCGTCGAGCCCCTCGCCCATCACGATACGCTGGATGCTGTGGGGCGGGACAGCGGCTCCCGTCGAGGGACCGGCGATCTCCGCGGTCACGTCCTGCCACGCCCGCGCGACGAACCCCGCCGCCTCGATCACCGCGCGCATCTCGTCGGGCGCGCGCAGGAAGCTCGAGCCGGCGTCGGCCGCCCACATCAGGGGAAAGATCGGCGGCTGAACCGGCCCGGCCATCGGCTCCTGCAACGCGAGCAATCCGCCCGAACGGAGGACGCGGTGAAAGCCGGCGTAGAGGTCGGCCTTGTCGGCGATGTTCATGCCGCTGTTCTGGGTCCACACCACGTCGAACGTCTCGTCGTCGAACGGCAGGTCGAGCGCGTCGCCGATCCGGTGAGCGACGTGCGCGGAGAGCCCGATGCGCGCCGTCAGCGTCGCCGCCGCGCGGACGTAGCTCTCGGTGAGATCGATCGTCGTGACACGACAGCCGAACTCCGCCGCCAGCGTGCGCGCCGGGCCGCCGAACCCACCACCGACGTCGAGCACGCGCGTGCCCGGCGCGAGCCCGGCCAGACGGGCCAGCCGGACCGTGCTGCCCTTGCCGCCGCCGTGAAACTGATCGAGCGGCGCGAGATCGTCGACGGTCACGGGCCCCATCGCCTTGCCGAGGGCGGCCAACGCGTCCAGCATCGCCCGCTCGAGCCCCTCACGGCTCCAGTACTGTTCGATCGCCCGGGAGTCGGCCATCGCCGTCAGCCCACGCCGATCTCGTCGAGGAACCGGAGCATCGCGACCCGACACTCCTTCGGCTTCTGGATCTGCAGGAGATGGCCTGTGCCCGAAATCGCCTCGTAGACGTAGCCGAGCTCCTCGGCGAGCGCGCGGTTGGCGAAGGCCGGGGCCGGCGCGCCCCTGGCCTCGGGATCAGCGGCGATGAGCTTCACGGGCCCGCCGTAGGCGTCGGCGGGCGGCCAGAGGTGAAGCGTCATCGCCTGCAGGTAGATCGATGCCTCCAGCTCGCGCGGACACGCGAGCTCCCAGCCTCCGCCCTGCGACGGCCGCAGCACCGCGCGCGCCATCAGCTCGTGCGCGCCGGCGACCCAGTGGCTGTGGGCGCGCGTCTCGGCATACTGCCGCGCCAGCTCGGCCGGATCGGCGAAATGGTCCTGTCGCCGCATCGCCCACTCCGCGAGCCGGCGCTCGAAGAGGTCCATCGCCTCGTAGTGCGGGTGACCGGGCGGCGGCACGTTCGGCGGATCGAAGAGGACCAGCGCCGCCCACGGAAATCCGATCTCGAGCGCATGCTTCATGGCCGTCCGCGCCGACATGGAGTGAAAGACGCCGACGCTCGGCCGCGCGCCGAAGCGCGCGCCCACCACGCGGACGACGCGCTCGAGATCGAGCGCCATCTGGGCGTACGTGTGGCCGTCGCGCCCGGACGCCGCCGGTGGGTTTTGACCGTGGCTGCGGAAATCGAAGGCGACGATCTCGAAGCGATCCAGCAGCGGTCCCCAGAATGGATAGTAACCGTCGATAGCGAAGCCGTTGCCGTTGGAGAGATAGAGCCGCACCGCGCCCGGGCGCGGATACCAGCGGGCGCGGATGACCGCGCCGTCGCCCATGGTGAGATCAAGCGTCTCGCCCGGCGGCGCGATCTCGATGGCCGGCGCGGCGCTACGCCGGTCCGACGAAGCCGATGTATGCGCCACACGCGTTCTCCGGCGTCACCAGCATGGCCTGCTCGCCGGTGTTCCGGACGCCGCGGGCCGGCGGCGGCACGCCGTGATCCGCCATCCACCGCGCGGCGGTCTCCATGCCGGTCGTGCGGTACAGCGCCTGGAACGGCCCGGGCCCGCGGCGCGCGAGCGCGTCGGCGGCCGGCCCCGGCTCCATCGGCTGGGCGACCGTCAATCCCGTCGGTCCGAGGTCGAAGACGGCCATGTCGGCCTTGATGACGGCACCGCGCTGGATCTTCGGCGTCGGCATGCCGAGCACCTGACTGTAGACGGCCGCCGCCCGGGCGACGTCGGTCACCGCGATGTACACGCGATCCACGCGCTGCACGCCGTTCGGATGCCGCGCCAGCTCCGGGCCCCGCCGCTCGGCGAGCGGCGTCAGATGCTGGATGAAGAAGATGGGCAGCGTGTTCCGCGCGCCCAGCGTCGCGCTCCTCCAGCGCAGCTGGTACCCGGCCGGCGTGCGGCGGCCGCCGTCGCTCGGATCGCTGACCTCCACGCCGCGCGCGCGCATAGCGCCGACGTCGGCCGCGAGGTCGTCGCTCTGCACGGCGACGTACCGGAAGCCGCCGCCCCTGGCAAGAAACTCGATGAGCCCGCCGCCCGGGCTCGCCGCCAGGTACTCGTCGCGATCACGGAGGCCAAGAAGCTCCAGATAGTCGTCGGCGTTGAAGGCGATCGCGTTGTGGGTGCCGCGGCCCGTGTGCTCGCCGCCCGGACGGACGTCGAAGCCGATCCGCGCGTAGGCGTCGATCGCCTTGCCGAGATCGGCGACACAGATCATGGCGTGATCGATGCGCGTCAACATGGTCGCGGCATTATACTCGCGCCATGCTGCGCATCGCGATCGCGCTCCTCGGCGTCGTGCTGGTCCTCGGCCCCGCGTCCGGCCAGACGCCGAAGCGCGGCGGCATCCTCAACGCGATGCAGGCCGAGGA
>Ga0070708_100003793_pt1 | contig 11857 bp, 9 predicted proteins | sample KBSK5503metaG_FD_65469 | JGI IMG/M metagenome (GOLD analysis project Ga0070708, IMG submission 65469) | Corn, switchgrass and miscanthus rhizosphere microbial communities from Kellogg Biological Station, Michigan, USA - KBS K5-50-3 metaG | ecosystem: Host-associated > Plants > Roots >...
CGCAATCGCGACCTCACCGAGGCGCTCGAGCAGCAGACGGCGACCAGCGAGATCCTGCGCGTCATCAGCAGTTCCCGGACTGAGGTGCAGCCCGTATTCGACGTGATTGCGGTGAGTGCGGCGCGGCTCTGCGCTGCCGAATTCTGTCACGTCTTCCGGTTCGATGGCGCGCTCATCCATTTCGAGGCGTCCCATGGCCTGGCCCCCGAAGCCATCGCGGCCGTGCGACCGGCATATCCCATGGCGCCAGGCCGGGAAACCGCCGCCGCCCGTTCCATCGTGAGCAGAAACGTCGAGCAGATTCCGGACGTGGAAGCCGACCCGGACTACGCGCACGGCGCCATCGCCAGGATCGTCAACTACCGCAGTATCGTGGCGGTCCCGATGCTTCGCGATGGTATTTCGATCGGATCGATCGCGGTTGCGCGATCCGAGACCGGATCCTTTCCCGATCAGCAGATCCAGCTTCTCCGGAGTTTTGCCGACCAGGCGGTCATCGCCGTCGAGAACGTGCGCCTGTTCAACGAGCTCGAAGCACGTACCACTGAGCTCACGAGGTCCGTGGGAGAGCTCAAGGCATTGGGCGAGGTCGGGCAGGCCGTCAGCTCGACATTGGACCTCGAAACGGTGCTCGCCACGATCGTTTCCCGCGCAACGCAGCTCGCGGGCGTGGACGGCGGTTCCATCTATGAATACGACGAGACCCGCGAAGAGTTCCACCTCCGCACCGCTGACCGCCTGCCCGACGAGCTGGTCGAGGCCATGCGGGCCTCGCCGATCCGGAAGGGCGAAGGCATTCTCGGACAGATGGCGATGATCGGCGAGCCCGTCCAGATCCCCGACATCATGGACGAGAGCAGCTACCAAAGCCGCGTCCGGGACACGCTGATACGCCTCGGCTACCGGTCGCTGCTGACCGTACCGCTGGTTCGCGAAAGTCATCTCTTGGGCGGGCTCACCGTGAATCGGAAGCGTCCTGGTGAGTTCGACGCCGACACCATCGCCTTGTTGCAGACGTTTGCGAGCCAATCGGCGTTGGCGATCCAGAACGCGCGGCTGTTCCGGGAAATCGAGGTGAAAAGCCGCGAGCTCGAAACCGCGAGCCGGCACAAGAGCGAATTCCTGGCCAACATGTCTCATGAGTTGCGCACGCCGCTCAACGCGATCATCGGTTTTTCGGAAGTCCTCGGCGAGCGCTTGTTCGGCGAAATGAACGACAAGCAGGCCGAGTACGTGGGCGACATCACCGAATCCGGCCGGCACCTGCTGTCCCTCATCAACGACATTCTCGATTTGTCGAAGATCGAAGCGGGGCGGATGGAACTCGACGCCGCCGATTTCGACCTTCCCGCCGCCATCGACAACACGCTGGCGCTGGTGCGGGAACGCGCGCAACGGCGCGCAATTGCCGTGCACAACGCTGTGGACGAACGGGTGACGACAATCCACGCCGACGAGCGCAAGGTCAAGCAGGTGCTGCTGAATCTGCTGTCGAACGCGCTCAAGTTCACGCCCGAAGGCGGGACGATCGACGTTCGGGCAAGCGCGCACGACGACCGGGTCGAGGTTGCGGTGACGGACACGGGTGTGGGCATTGCGCCGGAAGATCAGGAGGCCGTGTTCGAGGAATTCCGGCAGGTGGGAACGTCGTCCAAGAAGATTGAAGGCACGGGCCTTGGCCTCGCCATCTCGCGCAAGTTCATCGAGCTCCACGGCGGGAGGATCTGGGTGACGAGCAAGCTGGGCGCGGGCTCGACGTTCGCGTTCACGTTACCGCGGCGGTAAATGCAACTGCTGCGCTTCCTGCCCTGGCTTGACGGCTATGGCCGCGGTGACGCGCGCAACGACGTGCTCGCGGGCAGCACCTTGGCTGCCTACGCGGTCCCGAGTTCCATTGCCTATGCGCAACTTGCGGGCATGCCCGTGCAGACCGGACTTCTCTGTTATCTGTTCGCGGGACTCGCGTATGCAATTTTTGGCACGTCGCGCCAACTGGCGGTCGGACCGACGTCGTCGGTTGCGCTGACGCTGGCCACCACACTCGGCGTGATCGCCGTCGGGGACCCCGCGCGTTATGCGCAACTGGCGAGTGCCACCGCGCTATTCGTCGGATTCATTGCCTTGGGCGCGTGGGCCATGCGCTGGGGCGCGATCGTCCACTTCATTTCGGAGACCGTGCTGACGGGCTTCAAGATCGGCGCCGGCATCGTCATCGGCGTGAGTCAGCTGCCTCTGCTGCTCGGCGTTACGGGAAGCGGCGGCGAGTTCGCCGGCACGCTCGCGCATCTTGCGCGGAACCTCGCGCACGCACATCTACCGTCGCTCGCGCTCGGGCTTGTCGCACTCATCCTGCTCGTCGCCGGCCAGGTGAAACGGCCGCATTGGCCGGTTCCGCTGATGACGGTGGCCCTGGCCATCGCCTTCATGTACATGCCCGCAAGCGCAAGCCTCGATATCGCCACCGTCGGCGCGATCCCGCACGGCTTGCCCGGCCTCGCGCTGCCCGGTGTCGATGCGCGCGATCTCGACACGTTGCTGCCGCTGGCGCTCGCGTGCTTCCTTATCGCCTATAACGAGGCCAGCGCCACGGCGCGCCTGCTCGCTTCGCGCCACGCGTACGCGGTCGACCCCAACCGCGAATTGCTGGGGCTCGGCGCCGCGAACCTGGCGATTTCTCTCGGCCACGGGTTTCCATCGGGCGGCGGCCTGTCGCAGTCGCTGGACAACGACCAGGCGGGCGCGCGCACGCCTGTCGCGATCGTCGTCTGCTCCGCGTGGATGGCTGTCGTGCTGCTCTATTTCACCGGACTCTTCACGCGCCTGCCGCAGCCGTTGCTCGCCGCGCTCGTGCTGGCGTCGGTGCAAAGCATGTTCAAGTTCGACGAGCTGCGCCAGCTTCGGCGCGTCAGCAGACCCGAATTCATCATTGCGGTCGTCACGATCGTCGCGGTGTTGAGCTTAGGCATCCTGAAAGGAGTCTTGCTGGCGGCTGTCTTTTCGCTGGCCATGCTGATTCGAAGGCTCGCGCAACCCGAGTGCGTGCTGCTCGGGCGATTCCCCGGAAGCGACCATTTCGCATCGATGAACCGCTATCCGGAGGCGAAGGCCGTTCCCGGCGTCCTGATCTTTCGTGCCAATGCCGCGCTTCTCTATTTCAATGCCGACACCGTGCGCGACCGCATGCTCGAGATCATCGGCAGCGCGACGAGCCCGATCCGGCGAATCATCGTCGACATGTCGTTTTCCACGGAGATCGACCTGTCCACGGCACGGATGCTCGCGGAACTTTCGCGCACGGTGCGCCACATGGGCATCGATTTCCGGATCGCCGAGGCGCATTGGCGCGTGCGCGAATTGCTCGACGAAGAGCGGCTGGGTCCGGTCCTGGGCGACCTGTCGCGTTCGTATACGGCGGCTGAGCTGGTCGGCGAAGCGCCGTCAGGGCACCGTCATGCCGATGGTGAATAGCGCGGCGTTGGCACCCAGCAATATGAATTCCCCGCAGTAGCGCTGCACGCAATAGCCGATCCCGGGAATGATCGCGGGCGCCACTCCGGAGCTGTTGTAGGGAAGCTTGTTCTTGTATTGACCGGAGTAACCATGCAGCGGACCCGCGGTGAGCTTGACGTAGAACGGCTGATGGTCCTCGATCGGCCGCCACTGCAGCCCGCCAAACGCGTATTCCGAAAATTGCCCGAAGGAATTCTGGAACAGCGCCAGGCCGGCGATCCACTGGCCGCCGAGCCATGTCTCGTTGAAGTGATACTCGGAATCGAACAGGTACGACTGCTGGTGCGCAGAATCGTAGTGGAAATGCAGCGTGTAATACGCGAACTGGAAGTAGAACCGATCGGTTCGCCACGGCTCCGGGGCGTCCCAGGCCGGCGACAGTTCGAAGAGGGACTTCGGTGACTCAACCGCCGACGCATTCGCAGCCGGTGCGGCTGGCGCCTCCGTTACGCCGGGATCGCTCCCCGGCGCGGTCGCCTGCGCCATCGCGGATCCTCCACCTGACGACGCCAGGGCGAGCGCAATCAGTCCACACAATTTCCGCCCCGCGCGGAGCGCGGCTTGCGGCGGAACATCGGTGCGGGTGAGGAAACGGCTGAGAAGAAGGCTACTGAATCGCGGGATTCCGCGGCGTCGAACGGGCATGCCACCTCAAATCGCTGATTTTTTTCATTTTAGCATGGGGCGGCACGGCGCCCCACACCGCCGCGCTCATGCTCGGCCTCCCCGCTCATGCTCGGCCTCCTCGAAGCGCTAGCAAACCGGCAACGTCCGCGCGTCGGCCTCCTCCGCATGTCCGCGGCGCCGCGCCCTGCGGGCCTTGGCTTCGCCCGCCGCGCTCATGTGACCGGACACGCCGCGGACGGCGCAATCTTCTCCTTGGCCACCGCCACGGTGGCAATGTCGGGCAGCGCAACACCGTTCTTCACCGCCGTGATTTCGGCGAGGATCGAAACGGCGATTTCAGGAGGCGTGCGGCTGCCGATGTAAAGGCCGATGGGACCATGCAAGCGCGCGATCTCGTCGGCCGTCACGTCGAATTCGCGAAGGCGCTCGCGCCGTTTCGCATTGTTGGCGCGCGAGCCCAGCGCACCGACATAGAAGGCCGGCGACTTCAGCGCTTCCATCAAAGCAAGATCGTCGAGTTTAGGGTCGTGCGTCAGCGCCACGACGGCGCAACGCTCGTCGATGTGCATTGCGCGCACCGTGTCGTCGGGCATTGTCCGGACCAGCCGGATGCCGGGAATGTCCCAGGTCTCCGTGTACTCCTCCCGCGGGTCGCAGATCGTGACCTGGTAGTCCAGGCCCACCGCGATCTGCGCCAGATATTTCGAAAGCTGGGATGCGCCGATCACGAGCATCCGGTAACGCGGGCCGTGGATGGTCGTCAACGTTTGGCCGTCGAACGTCAAACCGTCCACCGCTTGCGCCGGATGCAGCGTCGCCTCCCCCGCGAGGAGATCGAGCTTGCGGGCAACGAGATGGCCCGCCTCGATTTCGCGCAACAGCGCGCGTACTCCGGAATCCCGGTTAAGGGGCTCGAGCACGAGTTGGATCGTGCCGCCGCACGGCAAGCCGAAACGGCGCGCCTCGTCGGCCGATACGCCGTAGGTCACCGCCTCGACTTGCGTCTGCGTCATGCCCAAACGCCGGGTGCGGTCGACGATGTCGTCCTCGATGCAGCCGCCGGACACCGAGCCCGCGACGAGGCCGTCATCGCGGACCGCGAGCATCGCGCCTTCGGGTCGTGGCGAACTGCCCCATGTTTTCACGACGGTGACCAGCAAGACGCGGCGGCCTTCGTCCAGCCACGCGGCGCTGCGCTTCAATACATCGAGATCTACGCTATCCATCGAGACCCTCTCTTGCAGCTCAAAACCGGACGCCGCCCCGGAAGTACAGCCACGCCATGATGGCAAGTATCAATGCCAGCGCCGTGTAGCGAACCCAGGCCGCGCCGGCGAATCTGCTGGCCGCGGGAGCAGCGACGGGGACCGCCGCCGCGGGAGCGAAGTGCGCGCTGAATTTGGCAAAGAAATCGTCCGCAAGTTTCGCGGCGGCGCCGTCGATCAGCCGCGATCCGATCTGCGCCAGCTTGCCACCCACCTGCGCCTTGGCCACGTAAGTCAGCGTCGTCCGGTTTTCGGCCGCGGGCGCCAGCGTGATCCGTGCCTCACCGTTCGCGAATCCCGCTGCCCCGCCCTGCCCTTCGAATTTTAGCGTGTACCCGTTGGGAGGGTCGCTATCGGTCATGCGCATTTTGCCGCTGAATTTCGCCGAAACGGGACCGACCCTGGCGGCCATCGTCGCCCGCCATTCGTCGTCGCCGGTGCGCTCGAGCGACTCGCAGCCCGGAATGCAGCCCTTGAGCACTGCAGGATCGTTGAGCGCCTCCCACACCGCAGCCACCGGCGCAGGGACGACGCGCGAATTGGTCATTTCCATCGCGATTCCTTTGCTAAGCGGCCATCCGAAGCGCGCCGTAATCGCGCGACCCAGGCTGCGACAGCGCGGCGGCAAGGGCGGTCAGGCTCGCAAGATTATGGACGGGCAGGAAGTCGTCGACGTGCGGCAGGATCGCCCGGATGCCGGCGGGGCGCGCCTCGAACCCCGCGTAGCGCAGCAGCGGATTCAGCCAGACCAGGCGCGCGCAGGATTTCGCAAGTCGCTCGACTTCGAAATCCAGTCCTTCCCCCGACTCTGCGTCGAGTCCGTCGCTGATCAAGAGCACCACGGCATTCTGCCCCAGCAGGCGGCGCGACCAGCGCCGGTTGAACTCGGCGAGGGACGCACCGATGCGTGTGCCGCCGGCCCAGTCCTGAACCGATTGGGTCACGCGCGAAAGGGCAACGTCGACGTCGCGGTGCTTGAGGTGGCGCGTGATATTCGTGAGACGCGTTCCAAATACGAGCGTATGCACGCGGTGACGATCGTTGGTGATCGCATGCAGGAAATGCAACAGCATCCGCGCATAACGGTCCATCGAGCCCGAAATATCGCACAGGACGACGAGCGGCGGAGTGCGCCGGACGCGCGCGCGATAGGCAAGTGGCGCAACGGCACCGGCCGCCCCGGTCATCCCGCGCATCGTCGCACGCAAGTCGACGCGGGGCCCGCGCGCGGCGGCGCGAGTGCGTCGCACCGGCCGTTCGGGCAGCGGCAACTTGAGCCGCGCCAGCATGGACTTCACCTGCGCCAACTCGTCGGCCGTCATCGTCGCGAAATCCTTGGATTGCAGCACTTCGCGTGGAGAGAACGTGAACGCCGCGTCCAACTCAACCTCGTCCTCGTCGTCGGGGTGAGTCTCGGGGAGCCGCGGCGGAAGCATGGCCTGCGCCAGTCGCGACGGCAGTTCCGGTTCTTCGCGTGCATCGTCCATCCGACCGTGGACCCGAGGCAGCAAAGCCGCGATCATTTTCTCGAGCAGCTTGGGATTGCGCCAGAAAAGGTCGAAGGCCTGCTCGAAAAGGACGAGGTGTTCGTGCCTCGACACCAGCACCGCGGCCAACGCCTCGCGAAAGTCGGTCTTGTTGGCGATACCGACAGCCTCGACCGCCGCGATCGCATCGATCACCTTGGCGGGCCCGAGCGGCAATCCGGCCGCGCGTAGCACGCGCACGAAATGCAGCACGTTGTCGGCGAGGAAGCCCCGGGGCAGTGACGTGGCCGCGCGGACGGTGTCGGGGCTCAAAGCGCAATTCCTTCCGCGTGAACCTCGGCGACCAGCCTTTCGGCGACCTCCTTCGTGATCACCCCGACATCGTCCTGATATTTGAGAAGCACGCCGAGCGTATCGGCCACCGTGTGCGGGTCGAGTGCAATGCGGTCGAGCGCCAGCAGCGCCTCGGCCCAATCCAGCGTTTCGGCGATGCCCGGCGCCTTGAAGAGGTCCATCGAGCGCAGACGCTGCGTAAACGCGACGATTTCGCGCGCCAGCGCCTCCGGCGCGCGCGGACATTTGCGGCGAAGGATCGCGAGTTCGCGCAGCGCGTCGGGATAGTCGACCCAATGATAGAGACAGCGGCGCTTGATCGCGTCGTGGATCTCGCGTGTGCGATTCGACGTGATGACCACGATCGGCGGGTCTTTGGCCACGATGGAACCGAGTTCCGGAATCGACACCTGGAAATCGGACAACACTTCGAGCAGATAGGCCTCGAAAGGCTCGTCCGTCCGGTCAAGCTCGTCGATCAGCAGGACGGGCGCGACGCCATCGTCGGGATCGATCGCCTGCAGCAACGGACGCTTCAGCAGAAAGCGCGGTGTAAAAATATCGTGCGCCAGGTCTTCCCGCGCCACCTTCCCGGAGGCCTCCGCCAGCCGGATCTCGATCATCTGCCGCGGATAGTTCCATTCGTAGACCGCGGATGCCGTGTCGAGGCCCTCGTAGCACTGCAGGCGTACCAGCGGCCGTCCAAGACCCGCGGCGAGGACCTTGGCGATCTCGGTCTTGCCGACACCCGCCTCGCCTTCCAGGAAAAGCGGGCGCGACAGCTTGAGCGCCAGGAATACTGCTGTCGCGAGGCGCCGCTCCGCTACATAGTCGTGCGCCGTCAGCAGTTCGAGCGTGGCGTCGACGGTGACAGGATGCGCGGATGGAGGGGAGGTCATGGATTGCGGCAAGTCACTTTGGCGAGCCAGTTCAATAGGATACCAATTGTCGTCCGGGCGGCCCATTTCGCAGGTCTCTCCGTGGGGTGGATTGCCTGAGCACGCGAATATTCGCGTTGTAGCCTACTTGCGGAGGGAGAGGTCTTGCCAGAGAATGGACTTGGCGACATTTCCTGCTTTCCGAGGAAGCGTTGCGAAATCGGGTACCAAGCGCGTCAGCGAAGCACAGGGGATGAAACTTCACTGAATGGGTTGGCGAGCCAATGCAATTCCGACCGGCTCGACAATTCCGATAACCCAGGAGAATTCAAATGCGAAAAGGAATGCTGATTCTCGCAGCGATTGCGTCGACCACGCTGATTGGGTGCGGATCACAACCCATTCTTTCCGAAAGTGGCCGGAACTTTTTTTCCACAGTCCAGAAATGCAGCGATCAGGATTGCAAGGTCATGGTCACGGTCAACGACTGCGCCAAAGGCGATATCAGCGTCGTTGACTACGTCGATATGTCGTCGGGTCCGGCAGACAAGCAGCGAACCGTAACCTGGACAATCACCAACGAAAGTGGCTACGAATTTTCCAAGGAGTCTTTCAAGTTCGGAATTTTCATCAAGCTCGATGGAGGTGATGAGTTCAAGAACGCCCAGGCGAGCGGCAAGACCGTCACGATCAAATACGACAAGAAGGCGCATACGGACACCAACTTCTACTCGTATGCGCTGACGGTGCGGCGAACTGACGGAGACAAGGGCTTCTGCAAGACAAAAGACCCCTGGATGATTACCTGAAATCGCCCGCTTGCATGACCCACGACCGCACCAGGATCGAACTCGCCACGAATGATCGCAGCTAGGGGTCGGGCGCCAGCCAGGCGCCCGCCTCTGCGATCGCCTGCTTGAACGGCATTGCACCGCCGGACGCGCTGGCGTTCGCGAATCCGGACTCGCCAAGCGCCTCCCGGGTCTTAGCGAGCAACGGCTGCAAAAACGCCTCGTCGGCGGGGTCGCGCCTGATGCCGGTCTGCAGCGTTTGTGCTTCCGCCGCGCCATAAAGGCGTGCAGCAAGATCCCAGTTCATTTCCAGTGCGGCCAGGCCCGACGACACTTCCAATCCGGTTTGACCGGCGGTCTTCGACGCGGTCTGATCTGCGATCGCCAAGGCCTCACGGAGTAATTCGCGCGCACGCGGGGCAGCACCGCGGCAGATCGCAACCATGCAGAGCCCCAGCGTCCCTATTGCGACAAATTCCTGATCGTGAAATTGACGGGCCAGCGCTACGGCCTCCTCGTACAACGATTCAGCGCCTTCGAACTCGCCGTCCAGTCGTTTCAATTGCGCCAGCGCGTTCGAGGCCGCCGCGATTTCGCGCTTGTTGCCCAATTCGCGCGCAAGGTCGAGAGCCTGACCGCAATGAAATTTGGCCGCCGCCCGATCCCCCAGCCCGAGCGCAGCCAGGGCGAGGTAATTGTGCACCGTGGCGATCATGCGCCGGTCGTTGTGATATCGGGCTATGAGCAGACCTTCCTGCAAGTGTTGCTGCGCCTCTTCATAACGACCCGTATAGCTGCAGATCTGCCCCGCAACCCACAGCGCCTTGCACCGCGCCATGCTATGCGGATCAGGCGCGGGGATCGAGAGCGCTTCCACGGTCACGCGATGACCCAGGTTGAGGAGTCCCCGCATGAACCAGTAAAATTTGATTGCATGCGCCAGCCGATAGCCGTCCTCCGCACGGTTATCCGTGCACAAACATCGCGCATGTGCCGACAGGAGGTTTTCGCGGTCGACATCGACTTGTTTGAGCCACGTTTGCTGCTCAGGTCCTGCAAGCCCGGCGCCGGCCCTTTCGGCAAAGCCAAGGAAGAAATCGAGGTGCCGCTGTCGAACGTCCTCCTCCTCGCCCGAATCCTTGAGGCGCTCTTCCGCATACTGGCGAACGGTTTCGAGCAAACCATACCGGGCACCTTCCGCCTCAACCATGACCAGCGATTTGTCGATCAGCTCCACGAGCAGGTCGAGCACCATTGACTTGTCGACTTTCCCGGACGAGGCAATCGCCTCCGCAGCCTCGAGAGTCCAGCCGCCGGAAAAGGTCGCCAGCCGGTGGAACAGAATCCGCTCGTTCTCCGTCAACAGGTCGTAACTCCAGTCGATCATGGCCCGCAGTGTCTGCTGACGCGGCAGCGCTGTGCGATCACCGGTCGTAAGAAGTCGGAAACGATCGTTAAGACGCACGGCGACCTGCGCCAAGGACATCGCGCGAATGCGCGCTGCGGCGAGCTCCAGCGCGAGCGGAATCCCATCGAGCCGCTGGCAGATTTCCGCGACAGCCGGAGCATTCTGATCGTTCAGCCGGAAGGAAGGTTGCACAGACATTGCGCGCTCGACGAACAAATGCACCGCTTCGCACTGCAGGAGGGAATCGGCGGAGACCGGGTCTTCCGGCTTGGGCACGGAAAGCGGCGGGACGACATAGATCGATTCGCCCGCAATGTTGAACTGTTCACGGCTGGATGCCAGGATCCTGACTCGCGCGCCCGACTGGAGCAAATGCTTTGCGAGCTCCGCGCACTCAGCCAGCAGGTGCTCGCAATTGTCGAGTACCAGCAGCAACTGCCGATCGCGAACATAGTTGTCCAATGCCTCGCGTCCCGCTTCATCCTTGACGCCGAGAACCGAGGCAACGGCCTGCGGCACGAGGCGGCTGTCGGTGATCGGCGCCAATTCGACGAACCATACGCCATCGGAATAATCGTTGACGACGTCGGCGGCAACTTGCAGCGACAGCCGCGTCTTGCCGATCCCGCCGATTCCACTGAGTGTCAGCAGCCGCGTTTTACGGAGTGCGGCCTTGATCTCCTCCTGCTCGCGCTCGCGGCCAATGAACGTCGTGACCTGCTGCGACAGGTTGTTCGGCACCGCCTCCAGTGACCGCAGTGCCGGGAAATCCGGACGCAGCTTCGCATGTTCGATCTGATAGACGTGCTCGGCGCCCGACAAATCACGCAGGCGCACGCCACCGAGATCGTGCAATGACACGCCGTCGGGCAGCCGATCGCGAATCAGGTCGGCGACGACCTGCGAAATCAGCACCTGCCCGCCGTGCGCCGCACTCATGATGCGCGCGGCGCGATTAACGGCGCCGCCGAAGTAATCGCCGTCGCGCTGTTCGATCACGCCCGCGTGGATGCCGCAGCGCACGCGCAGGACAAGTCCGTCGCTGCCGCCGGGTGCGTCGAGCGCAATCTGGAATGCGATGGCCGCCGCCACGGCGTCGCGGGGATCCGCAAAGGCTGCGTGCACGCCATCCCCGGTGGACTTCACGACCACACCGTGATGGTGCAGCACGGCGTCGCGCGCGATCCCGTCATGGCGGAGTAACGCGTGCCGCATGCGCTCCGGCTGCTCCTCCCACAGCCGGCTGCTGGCTTCGATGTCGGTAAAGAGGAAGGTGGTGACGGTGGTCTGGTCAATCACGGCGGACACAACCATGTTGGAATGATTTTGGGGGGTGGTCAGCGCACTTTCGAGTATTTCGGGTTGTGCCGTCCCAAGTCAACCGAAAACTGGGTGCTATCTTGACGAGCCGCAAAAGAAACGGGCGGCGGGAATCCCGTCGCCCGTCGCAAACCCTTTGGAACCGCTGCGTTAGCCGGAGGCAGCCACCGCACGCGCAGCAAGCACCGAGACGAGATGCGCCCGATACGCCGCCGACCCATGCAAGTCGCTGTTGAGG
>Ga0070708_100003796_pt1 | contig 11851 bp, 5 predicted proteins | sample KBSK5503metaG_FD_65469 | JGI IMG/M metagenome (GOLD analysis project Ga0070708, IMG submission 65469) | Corn, switchgrass and miscanthus rhizosphere microbial communities from Kellogg Biological Station, Michigan, USA - KBS K5-50-3 metaG | ecosystem: Host-associated > Plants > Roots >...
GGGACACGCTGCGACAAGGTGCGGAAGCTCTTGCGCGGATGCTGACCCCGGTTCGAATTCCGCTGAAGCCTGTCAAGCTTCAGACACGTCAACGCAAGGACTCGTCAAGCACGAACAGGGCTCTATGAGCTCAGTTGGTGAGGGCCGATATCGCCGTCAGTCGAGCGCGGAGTAGACATGGACGAACGCTGGCAGATGCCGAACGTGTCGGGCCTTGCGGATCGAGAAGTGGGTCTTCTCATCGAGCTTAGGATCCTAGACGAAGCCAATGTGATTGCTCCAGTGCTCGAGATGATAGCCGCCTCCCTCGAGGCCCTCTTTCTTGAGAGCGAGCGTCAAGCGTGGGAAAAAGCGCAGAAGAGACGCCAGGACGACCTAGCTCACAAGGCTAGTAAGCTGAGATCTCTCGGTAAAGTCTCTCGACAGAAGACTATCCCGATTCAGTTCAAGCCGGACAACATGAAGCTCCGAAAGCTCATCGCGGAGAAAACTGCTGCGGGACAGTGGCTCAGCCGGCTCGATCGCGAGCTTAGCAGCGATATCAGGCGTTCGATGGTTGAGGAAATCGCGAAGAAGGCTCGCTTGGCCGGTATGAACAGATGTCGGGCATACATCGGTGCGACTCACTAAGCAATAGAGATGCGACCGAATCCCCTATTTTCACAAGGCGACAGAGTTCAGCGGGTGAATCAACCCGAAGCACTCGGCGCTGTCCGCGACGTGCGGTGGGATCCGCAAGCCGAGGGCTGGAACTATTCTGTCCAGCTCGGCGGCCAACTGAGAGTCATGCCCGAGGAGTCCATCGAACCTCTGAGGGCGGTTGTCTCTCCGTGGGATGCGCTACTACAGGGATCGGTGTCAGGGTCGGCTGGAATGCTGAATTGCGGCCACCGACCCACCTCCCCCATCGTGGCCCCCCGGCTCGGAGGCCGCTGCTCATGGCCGTAGTGAAGGATGTAAGCGCCGGCCAGCACGTGCCGAGGGTAGGCATGCTCGCGACGGTGCGGAACCGCCACGGAATCGTGAGTGCCGTCAGTCCGTTCGACGGGGCGATCGAGGGCCGCGTACATCTGGTTACGGTCGAATACACCGACATCGACGGCGGGGCAGACGACCAGCTCGTCTGGGAGCGAGAATCCGGAGCGCGTCTCCTGGAGCCGACCGCGTTACCGGACCTGGTGCAATCGGCCCCGATGCCCGCGGAGGACTTCGACGCGCTCGTCCGGGCGACCCGGTGGGCGGCGATGTCCGCGTTCGTCGATCCCAGAGATCCCTCCCGCCGGCTTCCTCACCCGCCGATTGCCTCGCCCTTCCATGGGGCCATTCAGGTTGACGACTTCCAGTTGGTGCCGCTCCTCAAGGCCCTGCGCATGCCGCGGGTCGCTCTGCTTCTGGCTGACGACGTTGGTCTCGGGAAGACGATCGAAGCCGGTCTCATCTTGACTGAACTATTCCTCCGCCGCCGGGTCCGCCGGGTGCTGATCATCTGCCCCGCCTCGCTCCGCAGTCAGTGGCGACAGGAGATGCAGGACAAGTTCTGCCTGGGCTTTGATGAAGTGGACCGAGCGCGGACGCACGCCCTACGCAAGCAACTCGGCCTCGATGCGAATCCCTGGCGGGTATTCCCTCGCATCGTCACGTCCTATGACTATCTAAAGCAGCCGGACATCCTCGAAGGGTTCCGGGCGGCATGTCACGTTCCCGAAGGGTCGCCTCGCTTGCCCTGGGACTTGCTGATCGTCGACGAGGCGCACAATCTGGCGCCGGCCGTGGTCGGCGACGACAGCGATGTGTCCCGGATGCTGGCCCTGATCGCACCGTTTTTCGAGCATCGCCTGTTTCTCACGGCGACGCCCCACAATGGACATACCCGCTGCTTCTCGGGCCTCCTCGAGCGCCTGGATCCGGTCCGCTTTTCCCGGACGACCGAGATCTCGGCGGCTGAGCGCGCGAGGATCGAGGAGGTCGTGATCCGCCGGCTAAAGCGGGAGATCAATGCGCGAACAAACCCGCCCCGCTTCTGCGAACGGTCTCTGGCGGCTATCCCGTTGAGTCTGGCCGCCGAGGAGCGGATGCTGTCCGAGGCGTTCCAAGTGTTCCGGAAGGCAGTGCGCGCTGTCATCGCCGGCCGGGGCCGAGGTGAGCAACTCGCGGGCGCGTTCGCGGTAGAGGTGTTGGGGAAACGCCTCCTATCCTGCCCGGTCACCTTCGCTGACTCCTGGCATCGGTATCAGCGGGGGCTTGAGGAAGCGGAGACCGCGAGCGCGGACGAAGTGCGCGCGGCCGAGAGAGCGGCGCGCGAGGACCTACCGGACGACCTTGAGGCGGAAAGCCGAGCCGGGCACGCCGCACAGACGGTGGGGGCGTGGTTGAAACCTCTCAGGCAGGCCGTGGAGCGAGAGATGGCCGCGGTCGATGGAGCACTCGCTGAGCTGGGGATGGGCGACCAATCAGTCGAGTCGGTCGAAGTCGATCCCGTCCGAGACTCCAGGTTCAAGGCGCTGACGACCTGGATCGATGGCCGCCTGCGTACGCCTGAGGGGTGCTGGCGCGATGACGAGCGCCTGATTGTGTTCACTGAGTACAAGACGACGCTGGACTATCTGAGGCGGCGCTTGCGAAGCCGCTACTCAGGGTCGGGTGCGATTCGCGTGTTGTATGGAGCGATGGACGACCCGGCAGAGGGTGACCGGGATGCGATCATCGCGGCCTTCAACGACCCCGACGATGCGGTGCGGGTGCTCGTCTCAACCGATGCAGCATCTGAAGGACTCAATCTCCAGGAGACTGCGCGTTACCTTCTCCACTACGACGTGCCCTGGAACCCGGCTCGCCTCGAGCAGCGCAACGGCCGCCTGGATCGTCACGGTCAGGCTCGGGACGTGATCGTTCATCACTTCGCCACGGACGATGATGCCGATCTCGCCTTCCTCGGCTACGTGGTCGGGAAGGTCGAGACAATGCGGGAAGACCTGGGTTCGGTCGGCGAGTTGTTCGACGCGGCCTTCCAGCGTCGTTTCATCGACGGCGAAGTGGTGGAGGTCGTTCGGGGCGATCTGGATCGGGCGACATCGCGCGCGAGGGGCCGGGCCGAGATCCCCCGGGATGCGACTGTCCTTACCACGGATGAGGTCGACGGTGGAGCCCATTTGACGAACGTCGCCACGGAACTGGACCTGGACCCGGAAAGCCTGCGGAGTACGCTCGAGGTGGCGCTCGGGATCCGAGCTGGGCGACCGAGACTCATCGGCCCGGATGACCGCGGTCGTTTCAGTCTCCGGCATCCGGTCCCGGCCGAATGGCAGGAGTTGGTCGACGAGACATTGCGGCTGGCCACGACGCCAAAGGCCGTCGGACCCCTTCCGGCCGTCGTGTTTGATGCCTCGCGGCTCATCCAGCAGCGGAATGGCCGGCCAATCTTCCGCCCGCAGCGCGACACCGCGCTACTCCACCTCGGACACCCACTGTTTCATCGCGCCCTCGCCCTCTTCGCACGCGCCCGGTTTCCGGGCACGGCGGACTCTGCGACGCGGTGGACGGTCCGCCGCGGAGAGGTTCCGGCCGGCGCCGACGCGCTGCTCTTGCTCACCGTTGAGGAGCTGGCGGTCAACGAGCTCCGCGAGACCTTTCACCACTGGGTTCGCACGCTCCGGTTTCCGGTAGCCAAGGACGGGCTCGGCCCACTGCTCCCACATGTTGCACCGGCAGAGGACCGTTCTAGCGCGACGCCTCTCACGACAGACGATGTGCAGCGTGCGAGAGACCTGTGGGACGAGATCCGGCAGGAGGTTCGACGGACAGTGATCGATTGGGCGGCCGACCTCACACAGCGCCTGAGGACGGCCCTCGCCGGAGAGCAGACCGGCGCGGTCCAGCGGGAACGAGAGCGGTTCCAGAGTCGACAGGGCGAGCTGTCCCACCTGATCCAGGAGCAGAATCTGGCCCGGCTCGAGCGGGAGCTCGAGCAGCTGGAAGCGGAGCAGCGGCAGGGGGTGCTCTTCGATACCGAGCAATGGCTCTCGGAGCTCGCCCGTTCCCAGCGAGCCAAAGAGGAAGAGCTTGCTCGCCGCCGTGCACATTACGAGGAGCTTCGCCGCCTGCTCGAGCGGGAACGGGAGCGGGTGCTCGGCGTCCTGTTGCCTCGGCGCTATGCCATGCGAGGCGAGGCGCAGGTGTTTCCCGTCGCGATCGAGATTCGGCTGCCAGGTTAGACGGGGGCTGAGAGCAGCGGTGGAGGCGACGAGCGTGTTCCTCGGAGTGGTCCTGGGCGCCGTGTGCGCTAGCGTGGTCCTGGGACTCTGGGCAAAGGGCCGCCTGAAATCCGGCCGGGAGAGGGCCGCTGAGCTCGAAAAGGAGCGACAAACCCTCCTGGTGCAGGTGGAGACCCTAAGGGCCACTCTCGGAGTGGCCGAACAGGACCGTGCCAGGTTCGAGACGCGGGCGGAGCGCGTCTCCGAGCTTGAGCGGACGCTAGAGAAGAGGGAGGAAACGCTCGAGACCATCCAGAGGGAGGCCCGCTCGCTAGGCGAGGAGGCGGCTCGACTCAGGGCCGAGCTGGAGCAGGTCCGACGGGACGCTGCGGAGAGGCGCGACATGCTTGCTGCGAGGCAGCAAGAGGCCGCGTCCCTTCAGAACGAGGTCAAGGCGCTGGCCGAAGATAAGGCCAGGCTCGCCACTGCTCTGGATGAGCAAGGCCGTGCCCTGGCCGAGAAAACCCAGCTCCTCGAAAGCAGGGAGACCGTGCTCGACACGGTCCAGGCTGAACTCACTGAACTGGGCAAAGAAACGGCCGGCCTCAGGGTCGAACTCGACCAGGAGCGGAGCGCGGCCGCCGAGAAGCTTGAGTTGGTCAGCAGAGCCGAGCAAAGGCTCCGCGAGGCGTTTCAGGCCCTCTCGGCGGAGGCCCTCAAGAGCAACAACCAGGCATTCCTGGAGCTGGCGAGGGCACAGCTTGGCGAGTTCCAGCAGGGCGCGAAGAGCGATCTCGAGGAGCGACAGCGAGTAATCGGCCAGCTCGTATCTCCCATCGAGCAATCCCTCGACAAGGTCCAGGGCGTCATCCAGGGGATCGAGAAGGAACGCGCCGCGGCCTACGGCGAGCTGCGGGAACAGGTCAAGGGCCTTGCGGCGGCCCAACAGCAACTCCACAGCGAGACGGCCAACCTGGTGAAGGCGCTGCGGAGCCCCTCCATTCGGGGCCGGTGGGGCGAAATTCAACTTCGGCGTGTCGTCGAGATGGCCGGCATGCTGGATCACTGCGACTTCTTCGAGCAGGAGAGCAAGGATACGGAAGCCGGCCGCCTCCGTCCCGACCTGATCGTCCGCTTGCCCGGAGGAAGACAAGTCGTCGTCGACTCGAAGGTGCCGCTGGCTGCGTACCTGTCGTCGGTCGAGGCCGCGGACGATAGCGCGCGGGAGACTCTCCTGGAGGAGCATGGCCGCCAGGTGCGAGTCCACATGGCGAAGCTAGCGAGCAAGGGCTACTGGGAGCAGTTCGAGCCAACACCGGACTTTGTCGTCATGTTTCTGCCGGGTGAGACGTTCTTCAGCGCCGCGCTGCAGAAGGACCCGGGCTCATCGAGTACGGGGTCGAGCAGCGGGTGATTGTGGCGAGCCCTACCACTCTCATCGCGCTGCTTAGGGCGGTGGCATATGGGTGGCGTCAGGAGCTTGTCGCCGAGCACGCGCGACAGATCAGCGAGCTGGGACGGGAACTGCACGACCGCCTCAGCGTGTTTGCCAGACACCTGGGCAGCATCGGCGCGGGTCTTGGGCGAGCAGTCGAAGCTTACAACGATGCGGTCGGGTCGTTGGAACGCCGGGTCCTGATCCAGGCCCGTCGCTTCAAGGACCTAGGAGCAACAGCAGCCGTGGACCTGCCGGAGCTGTCCCTCGTGAACACGTCACCACGGGCGTTACCGGAACGTGACGCAGCCGACGCGGGGGCGAGCGGTGCCGAGCAGTAGCCCGTCCTGGTGGGCCGCCCTCAAGCACGGGGGCCTCCTCATCGCTCCCTCGAAGCTGGCTGAGTTCTTCCCCGAGGCGCCGCCGCCGATGTCCCTTCACCTCGCCGAGCGCCTGCGCCGAGACTTGGTGCGCCTGGAGGCCGGAGGGGCTGAGGCCGAGGCCTTCCTCCTGGGGACTGTCCTCGAGCGCGTCTGCGCTCTCGAGGTCGGCGTCGAGAGCCGGTGGTGCCGCGGTTCCGAGGTTCCGCGGGAGTGGTCATTCCGCACGCTCACAGGCGAGACGGTGCGACCCCGCAGGCTCTGGGAGGGCCCGCGAGGCGGTCTCCTCCCTGTCTTCGTGGATGGCGAGGGTCGCCTTGGCGTGGGCCGAGGCCGTCGGGCGATCTCCCGGGTCATCGAGTGGCTCCGCGGCAAGGAGCAGCCGATCGCGCTCCTGACCAACGGCCGCCAGTGGCGCCTGATTCACGCCGGCCTGGACTACGAGGCTTGGGCCGAGTGGGACACTGACCTGTGGTTCGAAGAGGGCCATCCCGGAGCGCAGGTCGACGCGTTGCGGACGCTGCTCTCGGCGAGAGCCCTGACGCCTCCGCGACCGAACGATGCCGCCCCGCTGCTCGCGGCTATTTTCGATTCGCGCCGGGGCCAGGCCGAGCTGTCCGCGGTGCTCGGTGAGCGAGTGCGGCAGGCCGTGGAGCTTCTAATCCAGAGTCACGGGCCTGCCCTGGAAGCGCTTCCGGCTGTTGCACCGAAGGACATCTATCGGGACATCTACCGTGCAGCAGCGCGCGTGGTCATGCGAATGCTCGTCGTACTCTTCGCCGAGGCCCGGGAGCTGCTCCCGCGGGACAATCCCGTCTACCACGGCTCCTATGGCCTCGAGGGGCTTCGTGAAGCGCTGGACCGCGGAGGCATGGGAGCAGGCGCCGAACGGCTGCGACACCGCTTCGGCGCGTGGCCACGGGTCCTCGCGCTCTTCCGACTGGTGTTCGAGGGCTCGCACCATCCCGAGCTGCCGGTGCCGCGATACGGTGGTGGCCTGTTCGAGCCGGGCGCTGCTGACGTAGAGGGCCCTCTCTTCAGGGCGCTTGCCGTCTTCGAAGATCCCCAGAACGCCCTGATGAGCGACCTCCACGTGCGGGGCGTGCTCGAGCTTCTGACGCGAAGTCGCGTGCGGGTCCGACAGGGGGCCGGCAGCACGTGGGTCGAGGCGCCGATAGACTTCTCCGACCTGTCCTCCGAGTACATCGGCATCCTCTATGAAGGCCTGCTGGATTACGAACTCCGCCGCGCCGGGCCTGATGATCCCTATGTGGTGCTTGCCCTCGGCGATGAGCCGACGCTTCCCCTTCGCCGTCTCGAGGCCATGGACGAGGAGGCTCTCAAGAGTCTCGTCGCCAAGGCAGGCCAGCGCGGGCGGACGATGGTCGCCACCGAAGAGGCAGGCGAGGAAGACGACGCCGAGGCCGAGGTGGACGGCGAAGGGGCCAATGATGCCGAACCTCGCGAGACGGCGGAGCAAGAGTCGACGGTGGAGCAGGTGTCGGCCAGCGATGAGCGTCAGCGTATCCGGGATCGTGCCCACGCCTGGGCCGCACGGGCGGTGGCGGTGGCCCGCCTCGTCCCGCCGCTGCGCGCCAAGCAGGCTCAGGCCCAAGCAGCGTACGAGACGGCCGTGGCGGCGGCCGCCCGCGACCTGGTTCCCCGCACCATCCTCCCTGGAGAGTGGTTCCTGGTGCGATGGGGAGGGATACGCAAGGGCTCCGGGACCTTCTACACCCGGCCTCAGCTCGCGGTGCCCACGGTGCATCGGGCCCTGCGCTCGCTGGCTTACGATCCTCCGGGTGCCGCCGAGCGCCGCCCCGACGAGGACGCTCCACCTGCGGCGTGGATCCCGAAGTCCCCGGAGGACATCCTCCGGCTCAAGGTATGCGATCCCGCCATGGGCTCGGGCTCGTTCCTGGTGGCAAGCCTTCGGTTCCTCACCGGCGCCCTCTACGCGAGCCTGTTCCATCATGGGTGGCTCGCTCGCGAGGACGGACACCTGGTTGTCGTCACAGGAGACGGTCGGCCCCCGTGGTTTCTCGAGGCGGTCCGAGACATGCCGCTCGAAGCCGACGAGGCGGAGCGCTACCTCCATGCCCGGCTGAGGCGACACGTCGTCGAGCGATGCCTCTACGGCGCGGACCTCGATCCCCTCGCGGTCGAGCTGGGACGGCTCGCCCTCTGGATCGAGACGATGGACTGGTCCCTGCCCTTCGGCTTCCTCGACCACAAACTGAAAGTGGGCAACTCGCTCGTGGGCTGCTGGTTCGACCAGTTCCAGGACTACCCGGTCCTGGCGTGGGATCGCGAGGGCGGCGACAAGGGGCACAGCCGGGGGGTGCACTTCGAGGAAGGTAGCTGGACGCGTGCGATCAAGAAGTTCGCCCGCCAGCAGGTGGCGCCAGCCGTCGTGTCCTGGCTCGACCGACAAGGCGTGCTGTTCCAGCCGTTCGAGGGACAGACCCCGGATGACCTTCACGCGGAGGCCGTGGCGCTCTTCGAGGCGCTCCACGCGCTGCCGATCCACGACACGGAAGGGCGGGCGGCCTTCTACCGCGAGAAGGTCCTCCGGAGCCCCGCCCTTGCGCGGCTCAAGGCGGCCTTCGACACCTGGTGCGCGATTTGGTTCTGGCCCGCGACAGCGCTGGACTCGGCACCGCTTCCGCTCACGTTTGCTCAACCGCCCGACGAGATGCGTGCTGTCCTCGACCGGCTTGTCGGCGAGCATCGCTTCTTCCACTGGGAGCTGGAGTTCCCGGATGTGTTCGCCGCCCCCGGCTCAGGCTTCGATGCGGTCCTCGGCAATCCCCCCTGGGAAATCCAGAAACCCAACTCCCGAGAGTTCTTCTCCAACCTCGACCCGCTCTACCGGACCTACGGCAAACAGGAGGCTCTTCGCCGGCAGCACGAAGGCTTCCGCGAGAGCCAGGAGAGCGAGCGAGCATGGCTCGATTACTGCGCACGCCTCAAGGCGCTGTCGAACTGGAGCGCGGTTGCCCATGCCCCGTGGGGCGATCCGGCCGACGAGTCCACCCCGAATTTCAACCCGTTCAAAGGCAAGGGGGGCACGACCAAGGCCGCCCAGTTTCACGACAAGTGGCGGCGCGCCCGGGCGGGGCGTCGAGGGTATGCCGACCGCGGGCATCCCTATCGCCATCAGGGCTCGGCGGACATCAACACCTACAAGATGTTCCTCGAGCAGGCCCACGCCCTGCTCCGCCCTGGCGGCACCCTCGCGATGATCGCGCCCTCCGGCCTCTACACCGACAAGGGCAGCACGGATCTCCGAACCCTATTCCTGGAGCGGTGCAGGTGGCGCTGGCTGTTCGGTTTCGAGAACCGCGAAAAGGTGTTCGACATCGACAGCCGCTTCAAGTTCGGGCCGGCGATCGTTCAGAAGGGTGGCACCACCGACGCGATCCGCACCGCCTTCATGCGCCGACAACTCCGGGACTGGACGGAGGCCGAGCGGCATGCCATCCCCTACCGGCGAGCCCAGGTCGAGCGGTTCAGCCCGCAGACACGGGCCATCCTCGAGATCCGGAGTCGTCGTGACCTCGAGATCCTCGAGAAGATCTACGCCAACTCGGTGCTCCTCGGTGACCAGGGGCCAGAGGGGTGGGGCATCCGGTACGCCACCGAGTTCCACATGACCAACGACTCCGCGCTCTTCCCGCCCCGGCCGAAGTGGGAAGCGGACGGGTATCGTCCGGACGAGTACGGGCGGTGGCTCAAGTTCCGCCGCAAGGAGGCGAATCTGAGTCGGGCCCGGCAAACCGGCTGGATCCGCCTCGCCGACGGTTCAGGCGTCATCCACGAGGACGACATCGAGGACATCGCCCTGCCGCTGTACGAAGGGCGGATGATCGGCCAGTTCGACTTCAGCGAGAAAGGTTGGGTGAGCGGCAAGGGGCGTTCAGCGGAGTGGCGGGAGATCCCGTGGAGTGCGAAGGTGATTGAGCCACAGTATCTGATCAGCGCTCGCCATCGGGATCGAGTTGCTCTTGAAAAGTATCTCGACAATGTGAAGAAGAGCGAGGGAGAGGAGGCGGCTGAGGAGGAGGCTCGGCGCCTACAGGGACCGACCGCATGGGCAGGGTGGTGTCTGCAGCGCCGTGGCAAGGTCGCCTTCATGGATGTGACCTCCGCCACGAATGAGCGGACGACTATCGCGGCGGTTGTCGATGACAGTCCATGCGGCAACTCGGCGCCAGTGTTGCGCACCCGGGCGCTCGAGCTTCAGCTCTGCGCCGTGTTGAACAGTATCGCATTCGATTACGGGGCTCGGGCTCGGTGCGGGGGACTCCACCTGAACTACTTCGTCATCGAGGAAACGCCACTCCCGCGAGTGACAATGCTCTCGGCAGCAGTGACCCGTGCGGCCCTGGCGCTGGCTTCCCCGAGCCCGGGTATGGCGGTCCTCTGGTTGAAGGCATGGCCGCAACGCCAGCAGTCCTGGAGACGCCTATGGGCGCTCACAGCGCATGAGCGTGTGCGTCTTCGGTGCGTTGTGGATGCACTGGTGGCGGATCTCTACGGTCTGCAATGGGAGGATCTGGTCTGGATACTTCGGGAATGCGACTACCCTACCGGAGTTCTTCGGGACGATGGTCTGAGCCGAATGCTGGACCCGAAGGGGTTCTGGCGCGTGGACAAAGGCAAGGACCCGGAGCTGCGGCATACGATTCTGACGCTCGCAGCGTTTCGAGATCTCAAGGCCACGATCGCGGAGCATGGCGGTGATCGCGAGCGCGGGATCGAGGCCTTCTTCGTTCAGAACGATGGAGATGGCTGGATGCTGCCGGAGACGCTTTGCCTGCACGACATGGAGCTTGGGCACGATGAACGCGCCAAGCGTCGACAGCCTGTCAGAGAGCGTCTGGGCGAGCGTTTCTACCCGTGGCAGCTGGAGGAGTCGGTCGAGAAGTCGTGGGCCGAGTGCGAGCGGCATGCCAGAAACCTGTTGGGGGCAGAGGCCTTCGCGCGGCTCGAGGCGGAACTGCGTGGCGAGCCGATGGAGGTCGGCGAGCCTGCATTGCTGAAGGTGGCGGAGGAGGGCCCGCCCCCCTATGGCTCCGGGACGTCCGGAGCCCAAAGGCGCCTTTTCCCGGGTGAACCCACGCTCTTCGGGGACGGTACCGAGGACCCACCGGCGACAAAGCGCAAGCGGCGGCGGCGATAGGAGGACAACTCGCGATGGCCGAACGTTCCCCGACTCTCGCAGCGCTGGACAAGGAAGGGCGTGCAGCGCTGGAACGGCGCCTGCTCGACCGCCAGAGTGGCGTCTGCTTCATCGATCAGAAGCCAATCGATCTGTTCCATCACGAGGGCCAGTACGAGATCGACCACATCATCCCCCTCGCGGAGCAGGGGCGGGACGAGGAGAATAACTTCGCCATCGTTCACGCCACGTGCAACAGGAGCAAGGGGGCCTCGGACCTGCGGGTCGCACGCCGCATGGCCGAGTTCGATGAGCTCCAGAACGAGGCCAGGCGCCGTGGCGAGCGCGGCGCAACGCTGGGCCATGTCCTAGAACGGTATGGCGGTGGGCGTGCGCGCCTGAAGCTGCGGCGGTTCGATGATCGCGTGGAGTTCGTGCTGGGCGAGGCGGGGGAGGCGACGATTCGGAGCATGCCCCTGTACCGGGACTCTCTCAGCGAGATGGAGTATTTCTTCGCCGCGCTGCCGCTGGCGTACCTGCACCACGACGACCGGATCAACCCGCGCAGCATTGGATCAAACATCCGTGGACTGATCGAGGAGTTCATGAGGAAGCGGCCGCAGCTCCACGTGGCCCTGGCGTGGTGGAGGCCCGAGGACGATGGCGCGGGCAGCGTGAAGGT
>Ga0070708_100003797_pt1 | contig 11849 bp, 12 predicted proteins | sample KBSK5503metaG_FD_65469 | JGI IMG/M metagenome (GOLD analysis project Ga0070708, IMG submission 65469) | Corn, switchgrass and miscanthus rhizosphere microbial communities from Kellogg Biological Station, Michigan, USA - KBS K5-50-3 metaG | ecosystem: Host-associated > Plants > Roots >...
GTGACTGGATTAGGCGGAACGCTGAAAGTCGCCGGCGAGAATATCCAATTGGGGTTGGCAAAGTTGTTCAAATATTTGAAGTACTTGAATCGCCGATAGCTCCCGTCGAACCGATACCACTTCGGCTTCTCGACATTGATCCGCATCGAACCATTCGGGTCTGCACCCCAACCACTCGAAGTCACCAGAAGAGTATCAAAGAGACCGCCTTTACTGTCCTTGGAACGCATCAGAAAGCTGCTGTCGAACAGCCGGAGGCCAGCGTGGTAGTTCAGATCGCTGCGGTACTTGTTGTCATCGCCTACGACCCGGAGACCGCGGGCACCCACCTCAATGCTGGAGATAATCGTGTAATCGCCCGCGTCCTCTCCCTGTTCGTGTGTCGGTTGTTGCGCCGTACTCGTGGTCTTCTTTGGAGTGGGCGAGGGCGATGGTTGCTGTGCCTTCGCTACGCCGAATAGAAGCAGAAATACGATCGCGAATCGCGTCGACATCACCAGCATATACTTGGCTTTGTTCATCGTCGCTACTTTCTGGTTTTCCCTCACGCTCGTCTGCTGATCTAGTCTCTTCGTCAACGGAAGAACACCGGACTCGTGCGCGATCCATGAATCTTCACGTGACAGGCGGTGCAATTGGCGTATTGCGCGTTCTGATTGTGCTGCGGACCAGCCGGCTCGCCCGCGCCTACGTCATGCGCCAGGCTGTGGCACGTGAGACAAAGTTGATCCACGGCGCTGAATCGAAGCAGACGCGGATTGGAGGAACCGTGCGGCGTGTGGCAGGCCGTGCAGCCTTCCGTCTTCACCGGAGCGTGTTCATAGGCAAACGGCCCTTGCTTATCCACGTGACACTTAAGACAAGGCGCATCACCGCCGGTTGCCAGTCTGGTCTGCTTCAATTCAAAACCGCCATGCGGGTTATGACAATCGCTACACTTCATCGCCCCTTCGAGAACCTTATGATGGAAGGGCTTGGTGAAATCAGGCTTCGTTTCATTATGGCAACTCATGCAAAGCTGAGGCTCGCCCATCAGCAGCATTCTAATGCTTGAGATGCTGGGCTTTTCAGCGTTCGTCGGATTGATGAAAACGTTGGAGCCAGGAATGTTTTTCGCGATCGTGGTGGTTAAGTGCGGCGAATGACAATCAGTGCAGCCTATATCATTGCGCCAATGCTCGCCGCGGCGAAAGTTGTTGTGTTCCTCCTTGCCGGCATGACAAGCGAGACACGTCTCGGAAATATCCTTTGAAGACTTGTTCTTGAAGGAAATGATCTTTGTGGGATCGCCTTCTTCGGAGTGCGACTTGCCAGGACCGTGACACGCTTCACATCCGGTAACTGTTCCTTTCCAACTGCTTATCGTTGATAGCTGGGAATGCGATGTATGAGAGAAGGCTTTGAACTGATCTTCGTGGCAGGCTTTGCAGACCTCACTACCCACATAGTCTGCGGCGCTGTAGTTTGCTGGCTTGATTTGACCTGGCTTGACTGATTGTGAGGAGCTACCTGAGGAGAGCCACATGACAGCGACCGCCAGCGAACCCCAAACGAGTAAAGCCTTGATGATTCTATTTCGAGTCATCCTTGCCACACAGTCAAGCGGTTGAAAGTCAACCGCAGTTAGACCAAAACCGCGAGCAGAGTGTCTTACCGCTCTATTCTCTCAAAATAGTCGCGCGCAATTCCGGGGGCATTCTAGGCGTTGCCCATATCAAATGGCTGTGACGCACGTCACACTTGGGCAGATAATCATCACGCGCTCCCCTGAGCCATTGCAGCCAGCGCAGCCCTATTCCGAATCATGAGATCGCCATTCTTTGCACGAATGACATGCCTGCGCTTAAGCATATTGAGCGAGCGAGTCACGGTCTCGCGCGACGCGCCGATCACCTGTGCGATCTCTTCATGCGTCAGCAACGTCTGCAAACGGATACCCGTCGAAGTGTGTTCTCCGAATTCGTCACCCAGTCTAAGTAGAAGCCGCGCGACTTTCTCGGCGGCTGAAACCGACAACAGCAGAACGCACGCGTTTTCAATGAACTCGGTGAAGTCTTTGCTTATGGCTATGGTCAAACCGAGGCCGGAGGATTTTTGTCGATCCAGGAGAGCTAAGAGATCCGTGCGAGATATGAAATCGACTTGGCAGGGGGCAAGTGTCTCGGCCGTGGCTTCGTAAGGGTGTCCTGCCAGCGTTGCGTGTATTCCCAGCAAGTCGCCGGGCCGGGCAATCCGAACGATCAACGTTTTTCCTTCGGTTGATGTGATCGAGAGCTTGGCGCGACCGGCGCAAAGCACATACACACCGCGAGCGGCCTGACCCTCGACTAAAAGGACTGAGCCTTTGGGAAAAACCTTCCTATGACTCAATCGGTCAAAACCAGGAATCGCGTGCAATGGAGAAAGACAAGGCAACGTGAGAGCTTGACCATAATCAACGTCGTTCTCATCCCCTTCAGAGTCCTTATTTGCCCAGCTCATCGCTGCTCCCCCGTCGTCATTCAGTGGCCAAGCGTTTCGTTAGTGGCAAGAGAATATTCAATAACGCCCTTGCGGTTCCGATTGATTATTCAAAGATCGGTTCCACCGCTATCTGCGCAAGGCGCGTGCCGATTGCCGCTGGCCCATTTGACAGTCCTTTCGACAAACTGGACCACTCCTTTGCGAGCTTTCGCGCAGGCTCCTGCGGAAGTTTCCACAGAAGTGCGAGCAAGGTTCGATAGTTCCTCCCGTACCCTTCGCAATTTCATCCGGCATAGGTGTTGCCTAGCAGCCAAGCGGGAACCCAAAGCTCGAGCGAATGGAGCAGCGGCTTGCTGCTCAGGATGCAGAGTCAGGGAGAAATGGAGGACGACACCATGGCTAAAGATGATCGCGATATTCTCGAACTGCTTAAAGAGGAATTGGCTTTCGTCGAGCAAGGCGGATATGGGCGCTCAGTTCGCACGCCGTGGTTACCCAAGTCGGCCTTTCAGGACTCCCTTACTTGCATTAACTATGCTGATCCAAATCGTACCTATCCATGTAATGAGTGCCACCTAATTGATTTCGTCGGCAACGAGCACCTCTCCGATGATGTTCCTTGTCATTCCATTGCTTTGAATGAGGCCGGCGAAACGATTGCGGATCTGGAGGCCGAAGGCGATCAGGCAAAACTGGAAGCTACGCTTAAGCAGTGGATGGGCTCCAAGATCAAGCAGATCGAGGATCGAAGAGCCGCGTCCGATCAGAAACTCAACGAGAGCCCCACTGCAGAGCGCGATTGAAGAAATGCTCCTCGAGCTTGACGGCGGAGCGCATCGAGTGAAATAAAAGTACGCCATTACCCTCGGATTCCACGAAAGCGAGCTGCGCCGGATTGACTCCCGGCACCGCAGCTTGGGGAAGTTCTTTAAGGACGAAAATCGCTACCCCGCCGGGGCTGGACTTCTACATCCGTCTGCCCGAATCAATCCCCGATTCGAGGCTCGCGTCGCTCGTTGATCCCAGCTTTTGCGAGATGCTGTTCGGGTTCCCCATTCCACTGACGTTGGAAGGGTTGAGTTATCACTCGAATATCTACAGGGCGCTCAGAGGCTCTGAGATGCCGCACGATGGCCTGTCATTTTCTTGATATGTATACGATAAAATATCGGTGTCAACGAGTGAGGTTGGTCCCGATGCTCGTCTGACATGTAGGCCGGCTCCCACCATACGGCCCGCTTTTGCAGCAAAGCGTGCGCTCGAACACGTGCCTTCGCGTATTTCGGCATATCAGCCAATTCCTCGTATCGGCCGAATACAATAATACTGATCCAATGGTTCTCATCGATTATTTCATCTATCTCTAGGCAAACTAACGGATTTGAACGCATCCATTCGATCTTCTGTCCAACCGTTGTGAATCCATAAAGGAACGTGCCGTCAAATGCAAAGTTGATGGGAACTACATAGGGCTGGCCGTCGCGCGCGCACGCCAATCTGCCTAGGTTGGCTTTTTGTAAAACGCGGCGGCACTCATCAACCGACATCTCATGAATGAACATGGCAATAACTCCTGATCTAACAAACGCAAGCCACAGTGGTTATCTTGTAATCGGCAATCACCGTTCCGTCGAGCAGGGGGCACCTTCTCCGGTGATTTTCATGGTAGCCGCCGTCGAAGTTGATGCGGTAGTGGGGAAACTCACTCAGGTATTGCGGTAAAGCTCGCTGTCCTTCAGATCTTAATCAAAATCCGACTAATTCGTATTCAACAACACTATTGATTTCCGTAGTGGTTAGCACTCGCATCCCACAACTGCGGATAATCTTCTGATTCCTTCTCTAATTTTGCGCTCGCTCAAATTCGAATATCCAAAGATGAACTCGCCCCGGTATTGGGACTGAAGGTAGTACGGACGCGCACTGATTATCTCTAACCCTGTTTGTGCTGCGCGCGCGATCAATTCATTGTCGTCGAATTCGGTCGTTAACCTGGCCATAAGATGCATGCCAGCGTTGTCACCTAGAATTGAAGCCCGCTTGCCCAAATATGTCGCGAGTGCTTCCGCTAGAGTTTTTCGCCGACCGTCGTAGAGAGTTCTCATACGACGGATGTGGTGTTCCAGATGACCTTCATTAATAAAGTCGGTCAAAGCGTGCTGCTCTATGAGCGGCGATTGGCGATCAACGAGCCACTTGGCGTGAGCAAGAACCTCGACCAGCGATTGAGGCACGACCACGTATCCCAAGCGCAGAGCCGGAAACAACACCTTCGAGAAAGTACCGACGTAGATCACCCGCTCGTTCTTGTCGAGACCTTGCAGGGCGGGCACGGGTCGACCACCGTAGCGATATTCGCTGTCGTAGTCGTCCTCAATAACAAAAGCGTTTTGCCGGATGGCCCAGTCCAGCAGTTCAAGACGACGCGAAAGCGAGAGCAACGCTCCAGTCGGAAACTGGTGAGACGGTGAAACATAGACGAGTTTAATCTTCGCAGTAGTAATTGCTTTAAGTTGCTCGACGACGATTCCGGATTCGTCTACTTGCACAGGCAACAGTTTTGCGCCCTGCGCAACAAAAATCTGCCGGGCACCGAGATATCCTGGATCCTCCATAGCCACCATGTCTCCAGGATCAACTAACACGCGGGTGACCAGATCAACCGCACGCTGCGCTCCGCTGCAGATAAACACTTGACTGGGTTCGCATCGGACCGCTCTGGATCTGGCCAGGTAACCGGCGATTGCTTTTCGGAGTGACTCGAACCCGAAAGAGTCTTCGGCATAGTCAAACATTGCTTGATGACCAGTCCGGCTGTGGCGTGAGACAAGCCGCCGCCATTGTCTTAAGGGCAGCATGTCAAAAGCAGGGCGCCAGTCCTTAAAGCTGATCGAAGCTTCTTTGGCTGCGCGTTCGAGTGGCAGTGAATCGAGCACGCGGTTTCCGTAGGCCGAGAGGCGGAGCGGTTGCTTCGTCGCAGCGGTCAGTTTAGAGGAACGTTTAATTGGTTCGGCTTTCAGTAGCTCTTCAGGAAGACGTTGGCAAATGAATGTCCCCGAGCCTAGGGCTGCCTGCAAGTAACCTTCGCTTATCAAATCTTCATAGCACTGTGTAACCGTGGTCCGCGAGACACCAAGCGAACGCGCCAGTGCGCGGGTCGAAGGAAGACGATGCCCGGGCGACAATCGTCCCGAAAGAATGGATCGGCGCAATTCTTTATTGAGTTGGCGATGTAAAGGAATCTCGCTTGCTTCATCCAGAGTAACGGCAAGATCCATGGTTAGGACCCTCCATAATTGGACTGGTATTAAATCACAAAAGTGGCTCTTGCGGCAGACCAATTCAGACCGTAAATTCACTGATACGCAATCCTGAAAATCCTTTGGTAAATAGAGGGCCGAGCGTGAAGGATGATTTTGTACAGAGTGAGCGTACTACCCTGAAGCGCCTGCCCAAGCGCGGCGTTTTTGAACGGGAAAAGGTTTACCGCATTCTGGACGAAGGTTTTGTGTGTCACGTAGGCTTCGTAGTAGAGGGTCGGCCTTTTGTCCTTCCCACAGCATACGGCCGAGTAGGAGACAGCCTGTTTATTCACGGCTCAGCGGCGAGCCGGATGCTCCGTACGCTGGCAGGCAATGTCGAGATTTGCGTCACGGTTACGCTCATAGATGGTCTCGTGCTGGCTCGTTCAGCCTTCCATCATTCTATGAATTACAGATCGGTTGTGATCTTCGGGAGAGCCTCGGTTGTGCAGGAGACTGCAGAAAAACTTGAGGCGCTCCGCGCATTCTCCGAGCATGTTATTCGCCAACGGTGGAACGACGTTCGGGAACCTAATGAAAATGAACTGAAAGCAACAGTAGTTCTTAGACTGCCACTGATTGAAGTTTCGGCGAAGATTCGCACTGGCCCACCGCTCGACGATGAACCTGACTATGAGCTGCCAACCTGGGCCGGTGAAGTCCCACTTCGTTTAGTCGCACAGACTCCGATCCCGGATCCAAGGTTGCCACAAGGCGTAAAGGTTCCGTCGTATATAAGAAGTTACGTCCGAGAGACAACGCAAGGCATACCTGAAATTGAAGTACGAATGGCAATGCTGAAGGATGCTGCTGCGGTAGCTTCAGTTCTCGAAAAAGCGTTCACAGAATACCGGCCGTCATATACTGATGACGGTTTTGCCGCCACCGTCCTCACGAAAGAAAAGGTTGAGACTCGCATGAACGAAGGGCAGATGTGGGTGGCACTGTACAATAAAGCAATCGTGGGCACAGTTGCCGCGGTTGCCAAAGGTGAGGCATTGAGTGTTCGAGGAATGGGAATTGTGCCGGCAGCAAGAGGTAAACGGATTGGCGAACTACTCCTCGACCATGTGGAAAGTTTCGCGTCCGCTCGTGGTCATAAGCGGATGACGCTCAGCACTACGCCTTTCTTGTCTCGCGCAATCCGACTATATGAGCGTTTTGGCTTTCAGCGTAGCAATGAGGAGCCTTTCGAATTATTTGGGACTCCTCTCTTTACTATGGTCAAAAACCTGTCGGCAACAAATCAAGAGCCCGAACCTTGATCGACGTCCGAGTCGGCTGTGCTGACGATATCTTTTCAACTCGCAAAGAAATCAATAACGAGCGCCTTATCCGTTGGATCGCGGCGCTAGGAAAAGAGGTCGAGACTCTAACTTCCGTTTGCACGGGGGCTATGCTGCTCGCTCGTGCTGGTCTGCTGGATGGGCTACGAGCCACGACCCATTGGCGCTCGCTCGACTGGATGCGCGAATCCTTTCCTGCTGTAACCGTAGAGATCAAATTACATGTGGTTGAAGATGGTCGCGTATTTTACCTCGGCGGGCATCTCGGCAGGAATTGACATGTCCTCGCGCATAGTCGCCCGCTACTACGGTGAGGCCGTCGGAAGAGCAACAGCGCGACACATGGAGTATCCGTTCCCGGACAATAATACGCGGCGGGTGTGACCATGAGGTTGGCTAGCTTGACTGCTTGCGATCTTTCTTTAAAACACGATGGATTTTCTGTACCAGATCGCTAGGGCTGAATGGCTTCTGAATGAACTCCACATCCTTTTCAAGAATACCGTGACGCACGACAGCCTCGTCCGTATATCCAGACATATAGATTACGGGCATCTCTCGATCTCCGCCCAGGCAGCGTTTTACCAACTCGGCCCCACCAATCCCCGGCATTACAACATCAGTTAACAGCAGATCGATTTCTTCTTCATATTTCTTAAATAGCTCAAGTGCTTCGTGGCTGCTCTTGGCAGTGAGCACACGAAAGCCTTGCATCCTAAGAATTTCCTCGGCCACTTCTCTAATACTTGGATCATCTTCTGCCAATAATATCGTCGCCCCTTGCTGCACGGCAGTCTCATACTCTGCTGGCTTTGCGATCTCTGCTACAAACTGTTCGCTGTATGGGAAATATACCTTGAAACTTGTACCTGCCCCCGGCTCGCTGTAAACCCAGATATTGCCGCCCGATTGCTTGACAATTCCATAAGCAGTCGATAATCCGAGTCCTATTCCGTGCCCCTGTTCCTTCGTGGTAAAGAATGCATCAAAAATCTTTTTCTGTGTCTCCGCATCCATGCCCACTCCTGTGTCGGTTACTGCGAGCATGACGTAATCCCCTGGCATAACCGAGGCATGCTGACTGGCATATTGCCTGTCCAGATGAACGCTCTGAGTCTCGATGGTAAGTTTTCCGCCTTTCGGCATAGCGTCTCGAGCGTTCACGGCCAAATTGATTATTACTTGTTCGATCTGAATCCGATCTGCAACAACCTTTGCCTCTGGAGCGTTGGTAAGAATTGCAAGGTCGATGTCTTCACCGATCAACCGCTGTAGGATCGAACCGAGATCGCGCAAGACCTCGTTTAGATCCAGCAGCACCGGCGCGAGGACCTGCCGGCGACTAAACGCCAGGAGCTGCCTGGTGAGCGCAGCGGCTCGCTCGCTTGCCTTCCTAATCTCCTCAATTTTATGGTGCGAGTTCTCGTCCGTGACTCTTGTGAGGAGCATTTCGCTATAGCCAATGATTACGGTAAGAAGGTTGTTAAAATCGTGGGCAACGCCTCCAGCTAAAGTGCCAATCGCCTGGAGCCGCTGGCTGTGTAATCGTTCTTCGTCCGGCTCGGTAAGGCTTGAGTCGTTTAATGGAGATTGGCGTTCGCTTGAATATGGCAATACTCAGCCTTCCTCATGGGCGGCTATCGGGAAGAAATTCGCCGCTCACGTCTCTGGGCTTCGTACGTTTAAGCCATCCTAAAAGATGACGTCATTGAGGGAGCCAAAGTACCTGCCGCGAATTATACTCTGATTTACAATACTGTCCCAACATTTTTTCAAATCTCAAATAGAAGTGGAGGGCAGACTAAGAGTGCGCAAGCATTTCCGTTGGATGGCTTCGCCTTAAGCCGCGATGATCCGATAGCCAAAGTCGTTGAGTGCTACCTGTGTTCCGTGGAGCATCTCGTCGATGTGTTCAACTGTTTCCACTCCCACAACAAAAGCATCGACTGCGCTCGATGCTATCTGAAAGCGAAAGCAGTTTTCCGGAGTTAAAGACTGGAGGCCCTTGACAATGTCGCCTTGGCCGACGACTTTCATGCCAATCATGCCCTGGCCACTGGCGCGCATCTTGCGGAATAGTTCCCCAAGCGTTTGCACGTCAGAATCCATGTGCGCGCCGCGCGGATTCCAACGCACCTGATTGATTTGCACCCAGTCGCTTCCCGCGGCAGCCCGCAGCGCGGCGAGGCTGTGACAAGTGACTCCCTTGGCTCGAATCTTTCCGGCGAGTTTTGCTTCTTCGAACACGTCCATCACGCCTCGATAGCGGGTGGTCCAATCTTCCTCAGTGACGCAGTGGATGATTAGCGAGTCGATGTGATCGGTATCTAACTCTTTCAGGTAACGATCGATGTCCGCGCGAGCTTGCTGGGGATCGCGGCTGTTAGTCTTTGTTTGAATGATATAGCGGTCGCGCGGCACCCCTTTCATGGCAGCGCGGAAATATGGGTTAGATCCATATTGGTCGGCGAGGTCAAAGAAGGTGATGCCGCTGTCCAACGCGTGGCGCATCAGGCGTGTGAAAGCCTCCTGCCCCAGTCGCGTTTGATTAGAAGCGTGTGCCCAACCCATCGAGCCAGTGCCGATGCCCACCAAAGAAATTGTTAAGCCACTCTTGCCCAGACGCACTCGGTCGGTTGGCTTTGTGATCGAACGATCGATACTTGGGGAACCGACGGCAATACTCTCCTCAACATGAGGCTGTTTGCCAACCAAACCCCCAACTCCTGCTATGGCCGCGGCCCCAATCGTAGCTCCGATAAACTCGCGCCGGCTTAGTATAGGCATGATTCTGTCCTCCCACGGTCTCACCACGAAACCGAAATACTTTCGCTCGGTGCACACTTTATTCCGATTATTTCACTGTCACAAGGTCTAAAGAACAACGACTGACCGAATATTGTGCGAATCGAGCATCGGTTCCGACGAGCAGCAATAGGTCCCGGGCCATCGTATTAACATCCGTCAATCGAAGTTCAATCGGCGGGCCAAGCGTCCTCCCAAGCAAACTCTTGACTGATTGTACGATCGAAGCTAATTGAGAGTAATAATGTTTAGGCGGGATTGGTTATCCGTGGAATCCGGGTGGTTTCTGGCCAGTAACTGCAAATGTCCGGCCATGGCATTTAAAGGATCTCTTGTTGCAAGTCTTCCATACTCGAAACAAATATGATGGAGTTGTGCCTTGAAGGTACTAAAAAAAAAGGTGTGGGTGGACCGCCCCCTGACCCTTGTCTGGTCCACCCACACTCAAACACAGGGACCCCCCTTACCACCATTAAACCCTGTGTTCTAGCTGAAAAATGTCCATCATCCTTACCTTGGTCTTCAACGCCGGCAGGGTAGATCACCCAAGATCCCTATTTCTTTCAACTTTTTGTCCGTTTTATTGGTAAGTTGCGCCAACTCTTCACGCCCAGCAGCAGAGTTGATCCGTTTTTGAGAACGGCTACCTCTTTTAGTGGAGTTCCTGCTGCGACACAGCTCTAACCCGAAAAAAAGGTCAACGGGTTTCACCCCGTTGGAGTCCCTGTCGGAAAAAACGTTTTTCTCCGCGCAACCCCGGTGTACTCTGTGTCTTAATAATCCCCATGCAGGAAGATCTCTCAACTAAACATCATCCTGTTAGTGACCTGTTCGCGTGGCCTGAGAATGCCGAGCAATGGCATCAGTACTGTCTCACTGATCATCAAGTAGATTTCTATCGGGAGAACGGTTACGTCGCCGGTATTCGCATGTTGAGTGATGAGCAGGTCGAAACTCTTCGAGGCGAACTGAGTATATTGTCGGACCTATCACACCCCGGCCGCGAACTTTTTTACGAATACAATTCAAATGAGTCAAGGGACCCCGCGACCACGCTCTTCCATGCGCTCGGCGGCTGGCGCGTCAGTCCTGCATTTCATGATCTACTTTGGAATCCGGCTTTCTTAATACCAGGAGCCCAGCTTCTCGGCACCCCAGTGCGTTTCTGGCACGATCAAATATTCTACAAACCAGCCTATCACGGCGGTATCGTTGCCTGGCACCAGGACTATTCGTACTGGACCCGAACGCAGCCAATGGCGCATCTCTCATGCTGGATCGGACTTGACGATTCGAAGGTCGACAATGGCTGCCTGCATTATGTGCCCCGGAGTCATCGATGGGATTTACTTCCAGTGACCGGTTTGGCGGATGATATGAATGCCATCCAGAGCGTATTGAATCAGGGGCAGAAAAAGGACTTTAAGCCGTTGCCGATTGAACTCAAGAAAGGCGAGGCATCGTTTCATCATCCGCTGATGGTGCATGGTTCGTTTGAAAATAAGACTGGTCGACCGAGAAGAGCAGCGGTCATCAACGTCTTCGCTGACGGCGTAATGTCCGCCTCGGATGAACCACTACTTCAGGGCGTTCCAGCAATTCCGGTGGGCCAGAAACTTGCAGGCCAGTTTTTCCCTTTGCTATTTGAACCTGATGGCCAGAAACAATAATCTTTGCCTCAGACTTACCGATGAGCAATGAAATAAAATCTGAAGTTGAAGAGATCAAAGAGAACGCGGATGTTTCTAGCAAGCCACTCAACGTCAGAACCGAGGAGCGGTAGCGACCGGGTCGTCTCCGAGATGCTCGACTACGCTATTTGATAAAACAAAACAATTGCGCACGCGTTTCGACCCGGGAGCGGGGTAGCGGGTGGGTCCGTGCGTCTAGAGATCGCGCCGCGCATACTTACTCGCTACCAGCAGGTGGGTAGAAACTTGGCGATTGAGCATGAATTATTCGGTTGCTGTCGCCACCCAATACGGTACCGCGA
>Ga0070708_100003798_pt1 | contig 11849 bp, 12 predicted proteins | sample KBSK5503metaG_FD_65469 | JGI IMG/M metagenome (GOLD analysis project Ga0070708, IMG submission 65469) | Corn, switchgrass and miscanthus rhizosphere microbial communities from Kellogg Biological Station, Michigan, USA - KBS K5-50-3 metaG | ecosystem: Host-associated > Plants > Roots >...
CGCCATGAGTCCCAGCCTCTTGCCTCTGGCCGGCCTCGGCCTGTTGCTGGGCTTCCGCCACGCGTTCGAGCCGGACCACCTGGCGGCGATCTCGACCCTCGCGACGCGGCAGGGGCGTCTGGTGGACGCGTGCCGCCTCGCGCTCGTCTGGGCTGTCGGCCACGCGGCGAGCGTGGGCCTGGTAGTGACCGCGATCATCCTGCTCGGCTTCCACCTCCCCGATCGGCTCTGGCCGGCAGCCGACTTCCTGGTCGCACTCCTTCTCATAGCCCTCGGCGCCTCGGTGGTGCTGCGCTACGCGCGCGGCCGCTGGCACCTGCACGCGCACACGCACGACGATGGTACTCACGTCCATCTCCATAGCCATGCCCATGGCGCCGAGCACGCGCACGCCCATCCGCGCGGCGACGCCCGTCGCTCGCTCGGGTTCGGCCTGCTGCACGGCCTTGCGGGGAGCGGCGCGATCATCGTGCTGCTCGTCGCCGCAGCGCCGACGCGGGCTGCGCAGCTGGCCTATTTCCTCGCGTTCGCCTCCGGCACCGTGCTCGGCATGCTCGCCGTATCGCTGTCGCTCGTCGCGATCGTGCGGCTCGCGTCGAGGCGCGGGGCGAGATGGGCCACGCTGCTGCATCTGGGCTCGGCAGTGACGAGCGTCGTGGTGGGACTGGTCCTGGCGGGGCGGGTGGCGGCGCAGTTCTGACCGAGGCCGGTTACGCCGTCGCGGCGGCCCCGAAGTGCTGCCGCTCGGCGAGGTGTGCGCGCAGATCGATCGCCGTCTTGAGCACGATCAGCACCACGAGCGCCGGCAAGGGGGAGCGGAGCAACAGCACCAGGAAGCCGCCCCCGAGGATGGTCAGGTGAAGCACAAGGACGCGCGCGTACGGCCGAGTCATCAGTCGATCGAGCCCCACGCGGGAGTATTCGCCTCCCCAGAGATAGTTGTGGAAGAAGGAGACCCCGTGGCTCGCCACCAACGCGAGCACGGCGTACCCGAGGTTCGCCTGCCGCAGGGCGTCGAGGAGACCATGCGGGGTCAAGCCGCGGTCGGCGTGCGCCAGCCCTCCCCCGAACAGGGTGAAAACGAAGATTCCGTGGACGAACGTGAACATCCCGTAGTGGAACATGAAGAACGGGATCAGAAACAGCTTGCCCGCCCAAAGCGGGGCGTTGCGCGGCTGTGCACACAGCATGCGCAAGACGTTGAACGCTCCCACGACGACGTTTTCACACCAGTACAAAAGCACCACGGAGAAGACGGTCCAGTGACTGAACACCACGCCGAGCAACGGGACGGCGTTCGCGAGTAGCAGGGCCAGGGCAGACGGCAACCAGCGGCTGCCCGGGGGCGGAGCGGCCGTCATGTTTGGTTGGCCGGGTTCGGCCGCGTCGTGGTACTGCTCACCAGATTGGTCGGGCATCGGGGCGGTGTGATCCCGCGTGAAGAGTTACGATTGTCGGAGTGCCGGCTGACTTCGTTTATTTCGGTGGCCCGTAGACCCTCCCACGCCACTCGATCTTCCTCGAGCCCCGCAAGGCGGAGCGGATCATGATGTACGCCACCATCCCCGCCCCCACCGGGTACAGCAGGGCGTACCATACCGGCACGCCCTCCGCCCTATACAACCAAATCCAGATCGCGAGCGATATGAGCGTCGTCACCGCAGCCCAGGTCCAGCCGTACACCGCCCACAACACCGGCGGCAAGATCCAGCACAGCGCCGGCAGCCACATCAGATAGACTGCGGCCCGCCGGACGAGCGGTAGGGGCGGAAACATCAGCGGCACGCCGAGCGCCAGGTTCTTGGACCACCCCTCGATGATCCCTGCGAGGTCCCGATACATGCGCGTGCTCATGTACTCGGGGCCGTGCACCAGGAAGATGTCCAGCCCCTGTCGCACGTAGGCCTGCGCCAGCGCCAGGTCCTCGATCACCGTGTCGCGCACCGCCTCGTGCGTCCCGGCGCGCTCGTAGTTTGGCCGGCTCGTGAGGATGAACTGGCCGTTCGCGATCGCATCCCACTCGGTCCGCGTGCGATTGATACGTCGCACGTCGCCGACGCGCGACGCGAGCGCGAGCAGCACGTGCGGCTGCACCAGGCGCTCCCAGAACGTCACCACCTCCTGCCGCGACAGGACGGTCACGAGATCGACCCGCTCGGCAGCGAGCGCCCGCACCGCCCGGGGGATGAGCTCGGGCTCGTGCCGCGTGTCCGCGTCGATGAAGAGCAGCAGCTCGCCCCGGGCCACGCGGTACCCCTGGACCAGTGCCCACTGCTTCCCGAACCAGCCCGCGGGCAGCGTCGCCCCGCGCACCAGGCGGACCCTGCCCCGCGCCTCGGGGGCCTGCGCCAGGCGCTCGACGATCTCCCCCGTGCCGTCCGTCGAGCGATCGTCCACGACGACGATCTCGACGGGATCATACGTCGTGCCGAGAACCGACCGTACACACGTGGCGATGTTCAGCGCCTCGTTGCGGGCGGGAATGATAACGGAGACGAGCGGGCCGCTCGCCTGGGGCGGGTAATCGCGCAGCTGGGGGCGGCGCCTCGAGTATCCGGCGACGAGCAGCACCAGGACCAGAGCGTATCCGGCGGGGATGAGCCAGCTCATCCGATGCCTTCCCCCTCGAGGGCCGCCACCACCGCGGCCGCGGTCAGGTGGCCCGTCACGTTGGTCATGGTGCGGAACATGTCGGGGACACGGTCCAGTCCGATGAGCAGCGACAGCCCGGCGAGCGGGAGCCCCGTCGCGGCGAAGGCCGGTGTGAGGCTCACGACGCTCCCGGAGGGTACGCTCGCGACCGTGAGCGAGGCGAGAAACACGGCGGCGCCGGCCTGGAACATCTCTGGCAGCCCGAGGGCGACGCCGTAGAGCCGGGCCACGAACACGATCGCCGCGGCCTGGAACAGGGCGCTCCCCGCGCGATTCACGCTCGCGCCGAGGGGTAGCGCGAAGCTCGCGACCGTGCGCGAGATCTCGAGATCGCGCTCGGCGGCCGCCAGCATTGTGGGCAGCGTGGCGAGCGAGGAGGTCGTCGAAAAGGCCATCGCCATCGAGGGCCAGCTGGCCCGGAGGAAGCGCGACACTCTGACGCCCGCGACCAGCGAGACGGCGGGCAGGTATGCGGCTAGGATGAAGGTCGCGAGCCCCACGATCACCGCCAGCACGAAGACTGCCATCGTCTGAACGAGCTGCCACCCGAACTGAGCCACCGCGCCCGCCACGAGTGCGAGAATGCCGATTGGGGCGAGCAGCAACACCCACCCCACGATCCGGATGAGCGCCCCGGTGACGACGTCCGCGAGATCGGTCAGCACCCGCCGCTTTTCATCGGGGAGCAGAGCGGCGGCCACGGCGAAGATCGTCACGAACACGATCAGCGGAAGCAGGTTGGCGTCCACCGCCGCCCGGATCGGGTTCGAGGGGATCAGATCGACGAGGAAGCGCGCGCTGGTGGGGATCTGCTCCGCGGAGCGCCGGGCGAAGCCGGAGTCCGCCGCCGCGGCCTGGCGCAGCGCCGCTTGCTGCTCCGGCGTGATGGTGGCGAGCGGCAGGAGCAGCGCCGCGAGGCCGAAGCCGATCAGAATCGCGGCGAGCGTGGTGACCCAGAAGAACCCCAGGGTCCGGATACCCAGCCGCCCCACGCGGCGGAGATCGCCGAGTCCCGCGACCCCCGAAAACAGAGCGGTCGCCACGAGAGGGATCACGACCATGGACAGGAGATTGAGAAAGACGGTTCCGAGCGGCCGCAGGCGCGTGGCGACCGCCAGGAGCAGGGGACTCTGGGTCACGGCGGCGGCGAGCCCGAGGACGAGTCCCCCGGCGAGGCCCATCGCCATCCACACATGGCTTCTCATCGCCCCCAAGATATTATTGCGGCACACTCAATCGGCTTGGCTGACATGTGGCGACTCCAGCGCAACAGGCCTTCCGGCTGACGGGGGCGGACGGTCGCCCTCTCTCGGGCGACGTCAAGAGCGCCGCCGGCAACCGTCCGGCCGTCGTGATCTGCCGCGGGCGCGAGACCTGCAAGGATTGGGGCGGCCTTCCCTACCTGGGCGACCGTCTCGCCCGCGCCGGGTTCGCCGCCGTGTCCTTCACCTACTCCGGCTCGGGGATCCGCGCAGACGTTCGTGATCTCGAGGTCCTCCTTGGAGCTCTTTCGAGCGGCTCTCTCGGCTTGCGGCCTACTGCTTACGGCCTGATGGGGCACGGCTTGGGGGGCGGCCTCGCAGTCCTCGGTGCGGCTCAGGACGAGCGGGTGGGGGGCCTCGTAACATGGGCGACCGTCGCACGCCTCGATCGCGTCATGCCGTACGGGCTCGAAGCCCGTTCGGAGACGACGCTGGACTTCGTGCGCAGAGCGGGCCGGGTGCGCGCGCCGTGGCTCATCGTGCATGGCGCTGCGGATGAGTTTGTCCCGGTAGGCGACGCGCATGAGTTCCGCCGCGCGGCCCGGCATGCCGAGTTGTTGGTCGTCGCGGACACGGGCCACACCTTCGGCGCGCGGCACCCGTGGGCGGGCTCGACGCCGTCGCTCGACCGGGTCGTGCAAGCAACTCTGGACTGGTTCGCGAGGCACCTGACGTGATCACCCTCGCCACCGCGCGGCGCGCGCTGCGGGAGCACCGCGCGCACCCGGTGGACGCGCCGGGCGCGCGTCCCGCCGCCGTGGCGCTGGTGCTCGTCGAGGGACGCGAGGGTCTCGAGGCGCTGTTCATTCACCGCGCCGAGCGCGCGGGCGATCCGTGGTCCGGTCAGGTGGCGCTCCCGGGAGGCCGTCACGAACCGAGCGATCCCGATCTCCTCGCCACGGCGATTCGCGAAACGCTCGAGGAAACGGGCGTCGACCTCTCACGCGCCGAGCGCTTGGGCGCGCTTGACGACCTGCATCCGATGACGTCCACGCTTCCGCCCGTCCTCGTGCGGCCGTTCGTGTTCGCGCTGGCATCGCGACCCCCCCTCGTTCCCAGCGCGGAGGTGCAGCACGCCTTCTGGCTGCCCTTCGCCCGGCTGCTCGCCGCCGGAGTGCGCCGCGAAGCGACCCTCATTGTACGAGGTGTTGAGCGGACGTTTCCCGCGTACCTGCTCGGTGAAGAGATGATCTGGGGGATGACCGAGCGGATCGTGACGCCGTTTTTGAGCTTGCTTCTGATCCATTTGTAGCGCTGCAAAATCCACATCTTCGCTTGACATGATCTGCAGATTAGGCTAAACTAATTGGAAGGTGACCAGATCTTGCAAGTCATTGTCTCGACGGCTGATGGTTCGGAGCCCACGGCCGTCTTGCACACGCCTTTCCGGCAGGGATATTCGGCATGCACTCGACTCTCAGGCCCGGCGACCCGCCGCTCAGCCGATCGGTTGAGGACTACCTAAAGGCCATCTACCACCTGTCCAGCCAGGGCGGCTTCGCCTCCACGAGCGACATTGCCGCCATGCTCGAAGTTGCGCCGCCATCCGTGAGCGGAATGGTGAAACGCCTCTCGGAAACAGGGCTCATCGAGCACGTCCCCTATCGAGGCGTCCAGCTCTCGCCGCAGGGCCGGCGCGCGGCGCTCAGAATGATCCGCCGGCACCGCATCCTCGAGTTGTACCTCACGCAGCAGCTCGACTACGACTGGGACGGCGTGCACGCGGAGGCGGAGCGGCTGGAGCATGCCGTGTCCGACGAGCTCATCGAGCGGATGGCCGGGTCCCTCGGGCAGCCACGGTACGATCCTCACGGCGACCCCATCCCCACAGCGGCCGGGGAGATCGAGGAAGCCGACCTCGTGACGATCGCGGACGCGGCCGTAGGCGCGAAACTGGAGCTGCGCCAGGTGGGCACCCAGGATTCGGCGCGCCTCCGGTACTTCGCCACACAGGGGCTCACCCCGGGAGTGCTGCTGGCGGTCACCGATCGCCAGCCGTTCAACGGCCCCACCACGATCGCGTTGGTGCCCTCGGGCGATCGGCGGGTGCTCGGGCGGGAGCTCGCCCGGCTCCTCCTGTGCTCGGAAGTTCCGGTGCAAGAGCATGGCCACGCAGATCGCTGACGGCCAGTTCGAGCCGCGGCCCGCCGACGCGGGCTGGCGGCTTCCCCGGCTCACCCCGAGCCTTGCCGAGGTTTACCGCACGGTCCCCGTTGGGGAGGGCGCGTGGTGGCGCAAGGCCCTCGCCTTCGCCGGCCCCGGCTATCTCGTCGCCGTGGGTTACATGGATCCCGGGAACTGGGCGACGGACCTCGCCGGCGGCTCGCGGTTCGGTTACGCGCTGCTCAGCGTGATTCTGATCTCGAACCTCACGGCAATCCTGCTGCAGGGACTCGCTTCCAAGCTGGGGATCGTCACCGGGCGCGATTTGGCCCAGGCGTGCCGCGATCACTTCTCGCGGCCCACGACCCTCTTCCTATGGGTGGTGTGCGAGCTGGCGATCGCCGCGTGCGACCTGGCGGAGGTGATCGGGTCGGCGATCGGGCTGAACCTCCTGTTCGGCATTCCGGTGACCTGGGGTATCGCGATCACCGCGCTCGACGTGCTGCTGGTGCTGTTCCTCCAACACCGGGGCTTCCGGCTGCTCGAGGCGTTGGTGGTGGCGTTGATCGCAACCATCGCCGGGTGCTTCCTCTTCGAGATCATCATCTCGCAGCCCGAGCTGGGCCGCGTGGTGAAGGGATTCGTCCCGGCGCCGTCGATCCTGACGCACCCCGACCGCCTGTACATCGCGATCGGGATCCTGGGCGCGACCGTGATGCCGCACAACCTGTACCTGCACTCGTCGGTGGTGCAGACGCGGCGCTACGACCTGACCCCGGCGGGCAAGCGCGTCGCGGTGAAGTACGCGTTCCTCGACTCGACGATCGCGCTCTCGTTCGCCCTGTTCATCAACGCGGCGATCCTCATCGTCGCGGCGGCGACGTTCTACTCGAACGGGCGCACCGACGTCGCCGAGATTCAGGACGCCTACAAGCTGCTGACCCCGCTGCTCGGCGTCTCGGGAGCGAGCGCCGTGTTCGCCCTCGCCCTGCTCGCCTCGGGGCAGAACTCCACCATCACCGGCACGCTGGCCGGGCAGATCGTGATGGAGGGGTTCCTCAACATCCGCATCCGGCCCTGGCTGCGGCGGCTGATCACCCGGCTCATCGCGATTGTGCCGGCGGCACTGACGGCTATCTTTTTCGGGGAGAGCGGGACCGCGAAGCTCCTCATCTTGAGCCAGGTGATCCTGAGCCTGCAGCTGTCGTTCGCGGTGTTCCCCCTGGTTCAGTTCACCTCGGACCGCGCGAAGATGGGCGAGTTCGTGAACTCTCGGTGGCTGAAAGCGCTCGCCTACTTCGTGGCGGTCGCGATCGCCTGCTTCAACGGCTGGCTCCTCCTACAGACGGTGGGGGGGTGGCTTGGTTGATGTACCGGCGAATCCTCGTGCCGCTGGAACATTCCCCCGCCGACGAAGCCATTCTGGCCCACGTGCGCGCGCTCGCGAGTCGGCTCGGCTCGTCGGTCGTGCTGCTCCACGTGGCCGACGGCTGGGTCGCGCGGAACATCAAGGAGCTGGACCTGCGCGAGTCGGAAGAGATGCGGGAGGACCGGGCCTATCTCGAGACCGTGTGCGCGCGCTTGCAGGCGGAGGGGCTCGACGCCGACGCCGTGCTCGCCGCCGGCGAACCGGCGAAGGAGATCGCCGCGGCCGCCGAGCGCGAGGGTTGCGATCTGATCGCGATGGCCACGCACGGCCACCGGCTGCTCGGGGATGTGGTGAAGGGGAGCACGGCGACCGCCCTCAGGCATGCAACGAAGATTCCGATTCTCATGGTGAGGGCGTAGAAGACACAAAAGACGTGAAAAAAAGAGCGTGAAAAGAAGGCGTGCAAACAAGGCGTCGTCTACGTCTCCCTTTCACGTCTCCTTTTCACGTCTCTTATCCTGCCCTCGCCTGCTCCAACGCTCTCAGAATCGCCGACAGCCTGCGGTCTCTCGCTTCGCGTAATAGGTCGACCTGTCCGCTGTAGGCCCGCTCGACACCTTGGGTGAGCGCGCGCTGTTGCTCGGGCTCGAGCTTGTCCCAGGTGGCGAGCTCCCGCCACCAGTCCTCGAAGCTCGCGAGCAACCGCTGCAGGAACACGGTCACCCCGCCGTCACCGGCCGCGAGGTGATAGGTGAGGTGCGGCCCGGCGGCGGCCCAACCGAGGGCCGGCCCCAGCGACACGGCGCGGTCCAGGTCGTCCACGTCGACCACGCCGCTCAGCACCAGATCGATGCACTCGCGCCAGACCGCGGCCGCGATCCGCCCCACCACGTAGCCCGGCGCGGGCTTCTTCAACAGGACGGGCATGCGGCCGAGCGCGCGCAGGTACTGCTGTGCGCGCACGACCTGGCTCGGCGCGGTGCCCGTTCCCGGCACGATCTCCACCAAAGGAATCAGCTCCGGCGGGTTGAGCGGGTGCGTCACGACGCACCGGTCCTGGCGATGGCAGCGGGCAAACAGCTGTGTCGGGGGCACGCCGCTCGAGGAGCTCGTGAGCAGCGCATCGGGCTCGAGCAGTGGCTCGACGCTCTCGAACAGCTTCTGCTTGGCGATCAGGTCTTCGGTGATCGCCTCGATCACCCAATCGGCGTCTTTCACCGCCTGAAGCAGGCTGCGCCCCTGGTGAAGCTCGTGCAACCCGCGCTCGACGATCCCGAGCGTGGCGCGCTCGAGCGCGACGAGGGCGCGGGCGCGCCGCGGTACGTCGGCCGCGGCCCGCTCCAGCTCCCGCGCATTGCTGTCGTAGATCGTCACCGGCCAGCCGGCCGACGCGCACAGGGCGGCCCAACCGCACCCGATGTCCCCCGCGCCGATCACCGCCACCTTGCGAGGCAGCGCCGTCACGCGGTAGCCCTTTCTGCAGTATCGGTCGTAGCATCGGTCGTCGCCTTGGGGCGGATCGCCCAGCGGAACACCCGCTCGGAGAGGAGCCGCCGGACCTGCGTCATGTCCACGCGCGTGGCCACCCGGACCAGGGCGCCCGCGGGATCCACCCGGGTATGGCCGCGGTGGTCGTCGTCCGCCAGGTCCACGACCAGCCGCCGGTCCTCGAACACGAGGGTATCCGGTTTGAGCAGGACGGCGATCGGCAGCAGATCGTTCACAATGCAGCCGTCCAGCCCTTCCTGCTGCTTGTGGAATTCGACGTAGAACCGCAGGGCGTCGCCGATCCAACGCGCCAGCAGGGCACTGGAGTGGCTGAGCCGGGCGACTTCCTGCGCCTCGAGCACGGCCTCCCGGGTCACGTCGAGGCCGACCATCTCCGTGGGCAGCTCCGCCCGCAGCACGATGTCGAGCGCTTCGGGGTCACACCAGGCGTTGAATTCGGAGAAGGGAGTGGTGTTTCCCTGGGCGGCGAGGTTCCCCGCCATCGCGATGTGACGCCGGACCTTCGCCCGCACGAGCTCGGCATCGCGCCGCAGCGTGAGGGCGAGGCTCGTCAGCGGCCCGAGCGTTACGAGCGTCACCGGCTCGGGTTGCTCACCCAGCAGTCGCTCGAGCGGCCGCACGAATTCGAGGGCGAGCCCCGCGGGCGGCAGCTCGGCATGCCCCAGCCCCGATTCACCGTGCGTCTCTCGCGCCACGGTGAGCGGGCGCCGCAGCGGACGCCGCGCCCCGACCCCGAGCGTCGGGCGCCGTCCCGTCCGCCGCACGATCTCGACGGCGTTGCGGTACGCGTTCTCCGCCACGGTGTTGCCGTACGACACCGAGATCCCTCGTACGTCGAGCTCGGGTGAGCGCAGCGCAAGGAACAACGCCAGCATGTCGTCGATGCCGGGGTCGGTATCGATTATTACGGGAAGCGGGAGATGGGAGGTGGAATTCGGAAGCTCTGGCACGGCTGAACGCTAGGGAGCACGCACCTCCTTCGCAATAGTCTCGTGCAGCTCGCGGAATTCCTCCGCCCCGCCGAAGCCGAAAATGCGCTCGATGATTCGCCCCTGCCGGTCGAGCAGCACGGAGTAGGGGAGGCCGCGGTAGTGGTAGATCTGCTTCATTCGTCCCCCGCCCAACAGAATCGTGAACGGCGGCCGGAACTCGCGCACGAAGGCGGCCATCTTATTCCGGTCCACGTCGTCCGAGATGGCGGCGATCTCGAAGCCATGGCGGCTGAATTCATGGTACAGCTCCGTCATGTGCGGGAATTCCTCCCGGCACGGATCACACCACGACGCCCAGAAGTTCACGAGCGTCACCTTCCCCGCAAAGCGCGCGAGCGTCACCGTGTCACCTGTGAGGTCGGGCAGGGCGAAGGCCGGCTCGAACGGCTCGCGTCCGGCTGTCGAGGCTCCTCGGAGCAAGGAGTCTGCGTCGAACGCGGCGATGCTCCCGCGCGCGTCCACGGCGACCGCAGTTTCGCGGGACGCGAGCCGCCGGGTGGCGAGGATCGTGCCGGTGGCGGTGTCGAGCACGTCCACGCGGAGCTTGGAGGCCGCCGAGTCGTCCGAACCCAGGACGTAGAGCCGACCGTCGCCGGGAGGGCCGAGGGCGAGCGCCACGTTGACGAGCGCGTGTCGCACCTGGACCTCGCGACCCCTGGTCGGGAGAAATTCCGGATCGGACTCCCTCGCGAACAGGCCGCGCTTCGTGGTCCAGCGCAGCGCCCCGTTCGGCGCGTACTTCCTGATCTCGTCACGTACCAGGGGCGCGAAATAGACGGCGCCGTCGGGCCCCACGGCCACGGCGCCCGCGTTCACCAGGTGCGTGAGAAACGGGGACGCGGGGACACGTACCGTCGCGAGCCCTTCCACAGGTCGGCCCAGAGTATCCAGCACGCGGATCAGCGGCGCCGTATCCGCTTCGGCGGCGAACTGCGGCACGTAATACGGTGACCGCACGGCGACGACGCGGGGCCTTGCCGTTCCCGCGGTGGCGGCGTAGAGCGAGGCGACGTTGGGGCTTTCCCACTCGCGCACGGGGTGGCCCGCGGTGTCGAGCACGACTCCCTCACCGGTTCGCTCGGTCACGAGCAGGTCGGCCCCGAGGGGCGCGACCGCCACGGGGACGGAGAGTCGCGGGCCGGTGACGATCTTGACGACGCGGAGCCCGTGGTCGAAGGCGACGATGCGACTGTTGTCGGGATCGGGCGCCCACGACCACCCGCCCAGTGCGGCGGCCGGCGAGCGATCGAAGAAGAGGAGAGTGAAACCGCCGGATGCAGGGGGCCGGCAGGCGGAGAGCGCCGCAAGAAGCGCGGCGCCCACCGCCGGCGCGCGAGGCATCAGGTTGCGGCAGCGACGGTCTTGATCTGGATCGTGTGGAGGCCGCTCACGAATCGATGCGTGCCCGTCACCGTGACTTTGCCCTCGGCGTACTTCTCGAGCTTTGAATTTTGCGGGTCGCCGGGCTTGGAGCTCACGGGCACGTAGATCGTGCTGTCGCTCGCCAAGATGCCGAGCGGCACGCCCGCCTTGGCGCACGCGAGAGCGCACGCCTTGTGACTAGGTCCGGAAGCGCCGTTGGTGGTGTGACAGTTCAAGTCGATCACCTGGCCGGTGATCGTCACCTCGTTGCCGGCGGTTGCCATGTGGCCCTGCGCTGCGAGCGGCCCCGCAAACAGGGCAAACACGACGGTTGCCGCGAGAATCCGCTTCATCGCTGTTCTACCTCCTTGACAGGTTAGATCTCGGTCGAGACCGGTGGAAGTGGAAGCGGCCTTGGTGCTTCCGTCTACCATACGTCGCGACTTGGGGTTCCGGATTGGCGTATATTGGGCGCCATGAACGAGGCCTACCGCCAGATGGTAGACACGTTTGGCCGGGGGTGGGAGCGCGGGGACGTGGACGAACTGGTGTCGGTCTTCGCGCCCGACGCCGTATTCCTCGAGACTCCCTTCAGCGAAA
>Ga0070708_100003799_pt1 | contig 11846 bp, 11 predicted proteins | sample KBSK5503metaG_FD_65469 | JGI IMG/M metagenome (GOLD analysis project Ga0070708, IMG submission 65469) | Corn, switchgrass and miscanthus rhizosphere microbial communities from Kellogg Biological Station, Michigan, USA - KBS K5-50-3 metaG | ecosystem: Host-associated > Plants > Roots >...
CACATCGCGTGGTCGAGGCTGGCGATCATGTACTGCTGCTCCTGGTACGAGATCGCGTGCGGGAACATCGCGGTGTCGAGCAGCGTGAGGTCGGACGCGTAGGCGACGACGCACTCGTGGATGAGCGGCACACCCTCGGGGAGGTCGCCGTTCGATTTGATCCAGACGTCCTGTTGCGGCTCCCGCGGCGACGGGTCGAGCCAGCGGGGATCGTCGACCGGCCGCGAGTCGATCGGCCGCTCGCGGACGAGCCACTGCGCGAGGTCGGGCCCCAGGCGCTCGAGGTACGGCTCCACGCGCTGCTGCCACGTGGGGAGCTCGTCGGGTCCCGGGACGGTCGGCATCGGCAGCTGGTGGTCGGGGCCGCTCTCGACGATCTGGAACGACGCCGCCAGGTTGAAGATCGCGCGCCCGTGCTGGATCGCCACGACCCGCCGGGTGGTGAAGCTCTTCCCGTCGCGGATGCGGTCGACGTCGTACACGATCGGGATGTTCGGATCGCCGGGCCGCAGGAAGTACGCATGGAGCGAATGCACGGGCCGGTCCTCGCCGACGGTGCGGCCGGCGGCGACGAGCGCCTGCGCCGCGACCTGCCCGCCGAACACGCGCTGGCGGTCCTCGTGCGGGCTCAGCCCGCGGAAGAGATTGACCTCGAGCGCCTCGAGCTCGAGCAGCGCCAGCAGCTCGTCGAGCGCGTCACCCATGTTCTTCTCCTCGGTCCGTGCGCCGCTCGGGTCAGCCGAAGAACACGCTGGCGACGTCGTACAAGTTGGGGTCGACCGTCTTGAGCTCGCGCACGCCGGCTTCGATCGGCACGCGGATGATCTCCGAGGCGTGCAACGCGACCATGATGCCGAACTGCCCCTCGTGCACGGCGTCGATGGCTTCGATCCCGAAGCGCGTGGCGAGAACCCGGTCGTACGCGGTCGGCGTGCCGCCGCGCAGCACGTGGCCGAGGATCGTGACGCGCGTCTCGAACCCGGTCCGTCGTTCGATCTCGGGCGCGAGGTCGTTGCTGATCCCGCCGAGGCGGACGTGCCCGAACTCGTCGGCCTCCGCCGACTGCAGCGTCATCGTCCCCTCGACAGGGACAGCGCCTTCGGCCACGACCACGATCGAGAAGTTTGCGCCGCGCCGGTGACGGTGGACGATGCGGTCGCAGACCTCGCCGATGTCGAACGGGTCCTCGGGCACGAGGATGACGTCGGCGCCACCCGCGATCCCCGAGTACGTCGCGATCCAGCCCGCGTGACGGCCCATCACCTCGACGACCATCACGCGGTCGTGGCTCTCGGCGGTGGTGTGCAGGCGGTCGATTGCGTCGGTGGCGATCTGCACCGCGGTGTTGAACCCGAACGTGAAGTCGGTGGCCGAGAGGTCGTTGTCGATCGTCTTCGGCACGCCCACGAGATTCACGCCGTCGCCACCGAGCTTGGCGGCGACGCCGAGCGTGTCCTCGCCACCGACGGGGATCAGCGCGTCGATGCGTTCGCGTTCAATCGTGTCGTGGACGCGGGCGACACCATCCTCGGTCTTGTACGGGTTCGTCCGCGAGCTCCCGAGGATCGTCCCTCCACGGTGGAGCAGGCCACGTGTGTTGGCGGTCGTCAGCTCGACGGTCTCGCAATCGATCACACCGCGCCATCCGTGACGGAACCCGACGACGTTGTGGCCGTAGACGCCTTCACCTTTCCTCACGACCGCTCGGATCACCGCGTTGAGGCCCGGGCAGTCTCCGCCGCCGGTGAGAACGCCGATCCGCATCTCCACCTCCGCCATCGCGTCTCCCTTCACGCGGGAGCCCCGCCCATCCTGCCGCAGCGGCGGCGAAGCGCGGAAGGGGTTGATGAGTGACCGGTAGCCTTCGGCGCGACCGATGAAGTCGGAAGAGGCGCCGTGGGCCGGAAGCGGGACCGAGAGCAGATCATCGCCGCTACGCAGCCGTCGCTCGGCAGCGGCGAATACATCCGCTCCTGCAGCGCGGTGTGGGCCGCCGAGTGCGGCGGACGGGTCCCGCTGCTCTTCCGGGCCCGGTCCCGGCACTACCTCGCGCTCACCGACCAGCGGCTGATTCTCTTCCAAGCACCGCATCGCCGACGCCCGCTCACCACGGACGAGATGCTCATCGCCAAGCGCCATAGCTCGTTCACGCTCGAGAAGACGCGCCGGTACCTGCCTCTGCTGCAGGTGCGGATCCGGGACTCCGCCGACCGGGAGATCGCTCTGGAGTTCCGACCTCGGGATCGCCGGGTCGGGCGCGAGCTCGCGACCGTGCTCGGCGGGGAGCCTCGGCGCCGGTCCGACGTCGCCGAGTGGTGAGCGTCTGCCTGGCGATCGACGCCGGCACGACCGGCGTGCGCGCGTTCGCGGTCGACGAGCGCGGCAGCCCGCTCGAGTGGTCGTATCGCGAGTTCCCGCAGTACTTCCCGCAGCCGGGATGGGTCGAGCACGACCCGGACGAGATCTGGACGGCGACGCTCGAGACGCTGGCCGAGGTGCAGTCGAAGCTCGCCGACGCCGGGCAGTCGGTTGCCGCGATCGGCATCACGAACCAGCGCGAGACGGCTGTCGTGTGGGACCGGCGCACGGGCCGGCCGTTGCACCGCGCCATCGTCTGGCAGGACCGGCGCACGGCCGTACGGTGCGACGAGCTGCGCGACGAAGGGAGGGAGCCGCTCGTGCGGGAGCGGACCGGGCTCGTCCTCGACCCCTATTTCTCGGCAACGAAGCTGGAGTGGCTGCTCACCCGGGGCGGCGTCGACGCCGGGGCCGACCTTGCGTTCGGCACGGTGGACAGCTGGATCCTGTGGCGCCTCACCGGCGGGCCCGACGGCGGCGTGCACGCGACCGACCCCTCGAACGCGTGCCGCACGCTCATGTACGACATCGACGCGCTCGGCTGGTCCGACGAGCTGTGCGGGTTGTTCGGTGTGCCGCGCTCGTGCCTGCCCGAGGTGCGCCCCAGCAGCGGCCGTTTCGGCGTGACGACCCCCGAGCACGCCGCCGGGCTCGCCGTGCCGGTGAGCGGCATCGCCGGTGATCAGCAGTCGGCGCTGTTCGGGCAGGCGTGCTTCGAGACCGGCATGACCAAGAACACGTACGGCACCGGGTCGTTCGTGCTGATGAACCTCGGTCCCGAGCACCCGCCGCCGACCGAGGGCCTCCTGACCAGCGTGGCGTGGGATCTCGGCGGCGACGTCGCGTACGTGATGGAAGGCGCGATCTTCGTCACCGGGGCGGCGATCCAGTGGCTCCGCGACGGGATCGGCATCATCGACGACGCCGCCGAAACCGGACCGCTCGCCGCCAGCGTCGACGACAGCGGCGGCGTCGTGTTCGTCCCCGCGTTCACCGGGCTCGGCTCGCCGTGGTGGGACTCGTACGCGCGCGGCTCGGTGTTCGGGCTCACCCGCGGCTCGGGTCGGGCGCAGGTCGCCCGGGCGGTCGTCGAGTCGATGGCATGGCAGACGCGCGACGTCGTCGACGCCATCACGACCGCGGCGGGGACGAAGATCAGCGAGCTGCGCGTCGACGGCGGCGCCAGCGTGATGGACGTGCTCTGCCAGTTCCAGGCCGACGTCCTCGGTGTGCCGGTGCGGCGACCGACCGTGAAGGAGACGACCGCGCTGGGCGCGGCGTACCTCGCCGGCCTGGCCGAACGAGTGTGGGCTTCGCCGACCGAGGCCGCCGCGAGCTGGGCCGAGGAGTCGGTCTTCGAGCCTTCGATGCCGGCCGACGACGTCGCGCGCAAGCAGGACGAGTGGCACCGCGCCGTCGAGCGTGCGCGCGGATGGGCGAACGACGACGGGTGAGCGCTACGCCACGGCCGCCGGACGGCCGGCGGCTTCGAGCGTTGCCAACGGCACCGGCTCGACGGGCACGTCCTCGGCCTTCTTGGTCGCGTACGTGTCGACGTACTCGTAGCCGGAGAGCTGCTGGAGCTCGAACATCACCTCGTCGGTGATCTGACGCAGCACGAGCTTGTCGTGCTCGCGCCCCGCGTAGCGGTCGGCGGTGATCGGTGTGCCGAACTGGATCCGAACCGTGCGGAACAGGCGCGGGAGCTTGCGGTCGATCGGGTTGATCTCGTCGGTGCCAGTCATCCCGACGGGCACGATCGGCGCACCGGTGCGCAAGGCCAGGCGCGCGACGCCCGTGTGACCGCGATGGAGGTAGCCGTCCCGCGTGCGGGTCCCCTCCGGGTAGATGCCGAACACCCCGCCCTGCTCGAGCACCGCGGTCGCCGATTCGAGGGCGCGTTCGCTGGCGCTGCCACCTTCGCGACGAATCGGGATCTGACCGACGCCGCGGAAGAACCACGCCGTCTTCTTGTCGTCGAAGTACTCGGCCTTGGCCACGAACGTCACCCGGCGCCGGATCACGAGCGGCAGGAAGAGCGAGTCCATGAAGGACCGGTGGTTGGCGGCGAGGATCAACGGGCCCTGCGCCGGTAGGTGGTCCCGGCCGTCGATCCGCACCCGGTAGAAGACACGCAGGATCGGCGTCAGGATCGCCTTGATCAGCCAGTAGAGCAACGTTCCCCCTTGGCCCGAGCCGGGCCCCGTTCCTCGGAGCCTACGCGAGCGCCCAAGTCGAACGTTCTTGACCGAATGGTCAAGTGCTCGTACCCTCCGCGGCGGCGAACGGCGGCTTTGCCGACCGCCGCCGCAAAGCCGGAGCTTGCGACGGAGGTGGCGGCGGCTTTGCCGACCGCCGCCGCAGAGCCGGAGCTTGCGACGGCGCCAAGAGGGCGACAAGGGAGAAACGTGCGGCGGAAGCTCACGCAACGGGGGAAGGACCGGCGGCGTCAGCTCATGGAGCACGCGGCCGAGCTCTTCGCCGAGCGGGGTTACCACCCGACGTCGGTCTCCGACATCGTCGAGAGCCTCCGCGTCGGCAAGGGCGTCTTCTACTGGTACTTCTCCTCGAAGGAGGAGCTGCTGGCGGAGATCCTGCGCGAATCGCACCAGGACCTGCGCCGCCGGCAGCAGCAGGCGATCGGCGACGAGCCCAACCCGGTCCTGCGCATCGAGCTCGGCATCCGGGCCACGATCGAGTGGTTCCTGGAACACCGCAAGTACTTCACGCTGTTCCAGTTCGCCGCCAGCGACGAGCGCTTCGCACCGGTGCTGCGCCGCAACCACGACGTCGCCATCGCCGACGCCGTCCAGCACATCAAGGACGCGATCGTCGACGGCCTCGTCGCCGACCAGAACCCCGAGATGCTGGCCGAGGCCATCGTCGGCGCCTGCAACCAGCTGACCCGTACCTACGTGTTCGACCGCCACGAGCCCGTCGATCGCACCACCGAGGCCGCAGTCAGCTTCTGCCTCCACGGCATCGTCGGGAAGTAGACACACGCGCCGTCGCCGGGCGTGTCGGCGCCGGCGGGCGTCTCGTCAGCCGAGCTTGGTGAGCGCGCGGCGGATCCCGCGGACTGCCTGGCCGATGCGCTGCTCGTTCTCGACGAGCGCGAAGCGCACGAATCCCTCGCCGCCGGGACCGAAACCCACCCCGGGTGAGATGGCAACGCCGGCCTCGGGCACGAGCATCTTGGCGAACTCCAGGCTGCCCATCTCCTCGTACGGCTCCGGGATCGGAGCCCAGACGAACATCGTGCCGCGCGGCCGCTCGATCTCCCATCCGCACCGGGCAAGGCCGTCGATCAGCGCGTCGCGCCGTCCCCGGTAGACCGCGTTCACCTCGAGCGGATAGTCGGGCGCCTCGTTCATGGCGACGATCGACGCGATCTGAATGGGCTGGAACGTGCCGTAGTCGAGGTAGCTCTTCAGCTTGCCCAGCGCCGCCACGACCTCCTCGTTCCCGACCAGGAACCCCATCCTCCATCCCGCCATGGAGAACGACTTCGTCAGCGTGTACAGCTCGACGGCGACGCTGGTGGCGCCGGGCACCTGCAGGACCGAAGGAGGGTCGTACCCGTCGTAGCCGAGGTCCGCGTACGCGAAGTCGTGCACGAGCAGCACGTCGTGCTGCTTGGCGAACTCGACCATGCGCGTCATGAACTCGAGGTCGACGCACGCCGTCGTCGGGTTGTGCGGGAAGGAGAGGACGATGACCCGGGGCCGCGGCCACGACTCCTCCCACTCTTCGAGCAAGTTCGCGAAGAAGTCCTCCTCGGGGCCGAGGCGCACGTAGCGGACCTCGGCACCGGCGAAGATCGGGCCCCAGATGTGGATCGGGTACGACGGGCTCGGGACGAGCGCGGCGTCGCCGGGGCCGAGCAGCGTCCACATCAGGTGCGAGTAGCCCTCCTTCGCCCCGATCGTCGTGCACGCCTGCGTGTCCGGGTCCAGCTCGACGCCGAACCGGCGCCGGTAGAGGTCGGTGATCGCGAGACGGAGTTTCGGGATGCCGCGGCTGGCGGAGTACCGGTGGTTGCGGGGGTTGCGCACCGCCTCGCAGAGCTTCTCCACCGCGACCGTCGGCGACGGGATGTCCGGATTGCCGAAGCCGAGGTCGATGACGTCCTCGCCGGCGCGCCGGGCGTCCATCTTCAGCGCGTCGATCGTCGCGAAGACGTACGGCGGGAGAGCGTTGATGCGCCGGAACTCCACGGAACACGACCGTACCAGGCGGTCTTTCGGACCCCGGGTAGGGTTTCGGCGACATGCCCCCCATCGAAGCCGTGCTGGTCGACGTCGGCGGGGTGCTCGTCCTTCCCGACCACGATCGCATGGCCGGCGCGTTCGAACGTGCGGGAGTGCACGTCGACCGGGACCGACTCGACCGCTCGCACTACGCCGGCGTAGCCGCGCTGACCGAGTTCACCGAGGGAGACCGCGAGGTCTGGGTCGCGTACAACCGTGCCTACGCGCGTGCCTGTGACACGCCGGAGGACGCGCTTGACGACGTGGTCGAGCACCTGCTGAACGAGTTCGCGACCGGCGACGTATGGAGACGCATCGTCCACGGGTCCGTCGACGCGCTCCGGAGGCTGGGCGCGCTCGGCATGCGCGTCGCGATCGTGTCGAACGCGGACGGTGACGCCGAGCAGCGCCTGCGGGACGACGCCATCTGCCAGGTCGGGCCGGGGCGAGGCGCGTCCGTCGAGGCGATCTTCGACTCGACCGTGGTCGGCGTCGCCAAACCGGACCCGCGCATCTTCGAGCTGGCGCTCGAGGCGCTCGCGGTGCCGGCCGCCCGTGCCATCCACGTGGGCGACACGCCGGGCGCCGACGTGGACGGCGCCCGCGCCGCCGGGGTGCACCCGGTGCTCGTGGACCCGTACGACTTCCACTTTGATCTCGACGTCGAGCGCGTCACTTCGTTGCTGAACGTCGTCGAGCTCGTCCGGACGCGCCAGCCCGCCTGATCCGTCTGACCTTCTGGCGCGTCAGCTCGCTTCGACGGGCGTGAGCTTCACCGGCAGGTGCTTGATGCCGTTGATGAGGTTCATGTGCAGCCGCTCGACCGGGCCGTCGCCGCGATCATGGCCTACTCCCGGGTTCAGACCGGCTTCGAGTTCCGAGCGCGGCGACGTCCGCGTCAGGGCTTGGCGCCGACGATCGTAGGACGGGGCGGCGTCACCACTTTCCTCCTGGTCGTGGTGGTGGCGGCCTTGGTCGTCGTCGTGCCACTGCTGCCGCCGCTACCGGAGCCGCCGCCGGAACTGCCGCCGCCGCCGGAACTGCCGCCGCCGCCGGACTGACTGCCGGTCGCGCTGGTGGTGGTCGTCGGCGTCTTCGACTTGCTGCTCCCACCGCCGCATGCAGTCGCCACCAACGGAATGGCGACGAACATCGTGATGGCGAGCGCATAGACGAAGCGCTGAATTCGATTCCGGTCCTGCCTCATGGCTTGCCCCGTCCGTTCTGACCGTCAAATGCGGTCGCTTTCGCAAGGGGCAGCCACCCTCAAACCCCGAAGGTAACGGCGAGGCTAGGTCTGCACGGAGAACACATCAATACCCGTCTCGGTGTGCCAGTAGCCGAGCTGGGGTTGCCGACCACCCGGTCCGAGGTACGACCTCCGCCCCTAATGGGGTACTGAAAACCGCACCGGCATGTGCTTGATGCCGTTGATGAGGTTCATGTGCAGCCGCTCGACCGGGCCCGTGAGCTGCATGTCGGGCAGGATGCGGCGCAGCTCCTCGAACATGCAGTTGATCTCGTAGCGGGCGAGGTTGGCGCCGAGGCAGAAGTGCGGGCCGCGGCCACCGAAGGCGACGTGCTCGTTCGGCGCGCGGTCGATGTCGAACGTGTGCGGGTCCGGGAACTGGTCGGGATCGCGGTTCGCCGCCGGGTACCACAAGGTGATCTTGTCGCCGTCCTTGATCGGGACGTCTCGGATCTCGGTGTCACGGGTCGCAGTACGGCGGAAGTAGTTGACGGGGCTGACGAAGCGGAGCATCTCCTCCACCGCCGGCTCGAGCACGTCCGGGTCGCGCAGGAACTGCTCCCGCTGGTCGTCGTGCTCGAGGAGCGCGAGCGTCCCGCCCGTGATCAGGTTGCGCGTCGTCTCGTTGCCCGCCACCGCGAGCAGCAGGAAGAAGACGTTGAACTCGAGGACGTCGAGTTTCTCGCCGTCGACTTCTCCGGTGAGCAGCAGCGTCACGATGTCCTCGCCGGGGTCGGCGAGGCGCTGATCGGCGAGCCCTTGCGCGTACGCGTACAGCTCCGCCGCGACCTCCATCGGATTGCTGTCGGCGCCGTACTCCGGGTCCTCGGCGCCGACCATGCGGTTCGACCACTCGAAGACCTTGTGGCGGTCCTCCTGCGGGACCCCGATCAGCTCGGCGATCACGATCAGCGGCAGGTCGGCCGCCACCTCCGTGACGAAGTCGATCTCGCCCTTGGGCGCGACGCGGTCGACGATCTCCTTCGCCGCCGAGCGCACGTGACCCTCGATGGACCGGATGTGCCGGGGCGTGAACATGCGGCTCACGAGCTTTCTCAGGCGTGTGTGCCGCGGAGGGTCCTGGTTGATCATCATCAGCCGGGTTCCCTCGTCGACCGGCCCCAGAAAGGCGCCGCCCGTGTACGACGAGAACGTCTCGGGGTCGCGCTCGACCGCCATGACGTCGTCCCAATTCGTGAGCGCCCAGAACCCGGGCCCGTCGAGCTCGGCGTGGTCGACCCAGGCGACAGGATGCTCGCGACGGAGGAAGTCGAAGTAGTCGTGGGGCGGACCCGAAAGGAAGGTCGCGCCGTCGGCGAGGTCCACGTCCGCGATGCGCATTGGGGCAATCTAACCCGCAACCGGCCCCCGTTAGAATCTGTTCTAGTTTCTGTCAGCCCCGACCACGCGAGGTGCCCGGATGCCCGAGCTGCTCGACCTGAGCACGAAGCACTGCCGCGTCGAGCGCGACGGGCACGTCGTGATCCTCACGATGGACCGGCCCGAGGCGCGCAACGCCCTCAGCCCCGACATGCTCGTGGGCCTCGCCGACGGGTTCGACTACGTCGACCGCGAGCCCGAGGTCCGGGTCGCGATCCTCACCGGCGCCGCCGGCCACTTCTCGTCCGGCGCGGACCTGAAGGCGATGGCGAAGCCGTCGGAGAGTGAGCACGTTCGGTCGCGCCTGGCCGAGGAGCCGAACCTCCATTGGAAGGCGCTGCTGCGCGACTACCGGTTGTCGAAGCCGCTCGTCGCCGCGGTCGAGGGATACGCCGTCGCGGGCGGCACCGAGATGCTCCAGGGGACCGACCTCCGGGTCGCCGCCGACACCGCGACGTTCGGCGTGTGGGAGGCGAAGCGCGCGCTCTTCCCTCTCGGAGGCTCGGCTGTGCGCCTCCCCCGCCAGATTCCGTACGCGCGAGCCATGGACATCCTCCTCACGTGCCGGCCCATCCCGGCGTACGAGGCGCTCGATCTCGGCTTGATCAGCCGGGTGGTGCCCGAGGGGCACGCGCTCGCCGGCGCGCGCGCTGTCGCCGACCAGGTGGCTGCAAACGGACCGCTCGCTTGCCAGGCCATCCTGCGAGCGTGGCGAGAGGCCGAGGGCCTCCCTGATGTCGAGGCCATGCAGGTCCAGGACAAGATCGGCTGGGAGGTCTTCGCCAGCGAGGACGCCAAGGAAGGCCCGCGTGCGTTCGCGGAGAAGCGTCCGCCGAGCTACAAGGGCAGGTGATGGAGCCGGAAGCGGCACCACCCGGCGACACCTTCGTCACGAAAGGACGCGTTCGACTCGCCGAGGCTGTCAGACACCTCGTCGACGCGACGCTCACTGCCGAGGACGCGTCTTCCGAGAAGCTCGCGAGCGCCGCCAAGAAAGTGGAGCGGATCGCGACCGAGCTGCACGGTCGCGGCGAGCTGGGTGCGCGCCCGTCGGGCGTGCGTTCCCGCCAAGAGGAGTCGCACGACGACTACCTTCCTCGCAGCCCGCTCGTCGGTGTCGTGAGCCCGCTCGCGCCGCCGGTCGAATACGAGTACCGCGACGGCCGGCTGTTCGGCCGGGGCGTCTTCCACGCCGCCTACGAGGGCCCGCCCGGCTACGTGCACGGCGGATGGATCGCGCTCGGCTTCGACGAGATCCTCGGCATGGCGAACATCGCCAGCGGCCATCCGGGGATGACGGGACGGCTGAGCATCCGGTACCGCCGCCCGACGCCGTTGCACCGTCCGATGGAGTTCGAAGGCTGGACCGATCAGGTCGACGGTCGGCGCGTCGTCACCCGCGGGACGCTGACGGTCGACGGGAGCGTCACCGCCGAAGCCGAGGGGTTGTTCGTCGTGATCGACCTCGACCGCGCGGTCGAGTACTTCGGCGAGCGGGCGTACGAGCGACGACAGGCCGTCGACCCGCTCCCCTGATCGGTCGGGGCGCGCGCATTCCTGTGACCTGCACGAATACACTTTCCCCAGCAGCGACTGGGGTGGGATGAACCGACGCGAATTTCTCCGGACCGCCGGCCTCGTCGGAGGCGCGGCGGCCATCGGTGGCCCCAGCATCCTCGGGTTCGGAAACTCCTCGAGTGCTGCGCCGCGCGCGCCAACGCTCGGCGGACCGCATGTACCGGCCAACAGCATCCTGAACTCGCCCGCGGCGGAGTGCCCGATCGACACGATCCTGGTGCTCACGATGGAGAACCGGTCGTTCGACCACTACTTCGGTCACCTCGCCACCGATCAGCAGTACATGGACGACGGCCGCAACCTCTATGGGAAGGACTTCTCGCTCAACGGCACGATCGACGTGCACTACCGCGACGTGGCCGGGACCAAGGTCCCGACGACGCACATCCGCAAGCTCGGCGACGAGCCCAACCCGTTCCGCGGGTGCATGCACAATGACCCCGGACACGGTTGGGGCGCGAGCCGGAAGCAGCGCGACAACGGCTTCCTGGGTGCCGGCACGGGCAACGATCGCTTCGCCACCGGCTACTACCTCGGCGAGGACATCCCCGTGCAGTCGAGCATGGCGCACCGGTTCACGGTGATGGACCGCCACCACGCCTCCTTGATGGGGCCCACCTGGCCGAACCGCCAGTACATCTACTCCGCCCAGTCCGAAGGCTTCAAGACCAGCCCCAAGCCGCTCGACGTCGGCGCGTACAGCTCCGAGACCATCTTCGATCGCCTCGCGAAGGCCGGCGTCGAGGCGCGCGAGTACTTCATCAACGTCCCGTCGGCGGCGATCTGGGGCGAGCGGATGCGGCCGTACATCCGATCGTTGGATCAGTTCTGGTACGACGCCAACGCCGGCACGCTCCCCGCCGTCACGTACATCACGCCCGGCATGGCCACGCCGTTCCGGACCGACGATCACCCGCAGGGCGACATCACCCTCGGCCAGCGGTTCATTCAAGCCGTCTTCGCGACCTTCGTCCGGTCGCGACAGTGGCAACGGGGCATGTTCGTCCTCACCTACGACGAGCACGGCGGCT
>Ga0070708_100003802_pt1 | contig 11842 bp, 12 predicted proteins | sample KBSK5503metaG_FD_65469 | JGI IMG/M metagenome (GOLD analysis project Ga0070708, IMG submission 65469) | Corn, switchgrass and miscanthus rhizosphere microbial communities from Kellogg Biological Station, Michigan, USA - KBS K5-50-3 metaG | ecosystem: Host-associated > Plants > Roots >...
CGACGAGGTCGCGCACGGAGCGGTGGCTGCCGCGCTTGATCCACTTCGTCGTCAACTCCGCGAACCAGCGCTCGACCAGGTTGAGCCAGGAGCTGTAGGTCGGGGTGAAGTGAAAGGTGAAGCGCGGGTGACGCAGGAGCCAGCGCTGGATCGAGGGTGTCTTGTGGGTCGAGGAGTTGTCGAGCACGACGTGGACATCAAGGCCCCCGGGCACGGAGGCGTCGATCTGGTTGAGGAAGCGGCGGAACTCCTCGGCGCGGTGCCGCGGCGTCATCTCCGAGAGCACCTGTCCGGAGGCGAGATCGAGCGCGGCGTAGAGATTGGTCGTGCCGTAGCGGACGTAGTCGTGTGTTCGCCGCTCGGGCACACCGGGCATCAGCGGCAGCACGGGGGCCGAGCGATCGAGCGCCTGGATCTGCGACTTCTCGTCCACGCAGAGCACGACCGCCGCCTCCGGCGGATTCAGATAGAGGCCGACGATGTCGCGCACCTTGTCGATGAACTGCGGGTCGGGCGAGAGCTTGAACGACTCTGTCCGGTGCGGCTTCAGCCCGAACGCCCGCCAGATACGGCTGATCGCGCTCTGGCTCATCCCGGTCGCCTGAGCCATCGAGCGCGTCGACCAGTGCGTCGCGTCACGCGGCTGCTCCTCGAGCGTCTTCGCGATCACCCGCTCCACCTGCTCGTCGCTGATCGTGCGCGGCTTCCCCGGCCGCGGCTCGTCATGCAGCCCGTTAAAGCCACGCCTCGCGAACCGGCCCCTCCACTTGCCGACCGTGTCGGGGTTACAGCCCAGCTCGGCCGCGATCTCGGTGCTCGCCCGGCCCTCCGCAGCCGCCAACACGATCCGGCAGCGAAACGCCAACGCCTGCGCGCTCTTCGGCCGCCGAGCCCACCGCTCCAGCGTCTCCCGCTCCTCGTCAGTAAGCACAACCTCGGCACGAACCGGCATGTCCGCCCCCAATCCTCGTCGATGACGAGGACGGCTTCGCCGCGCAAACGCGGGACCCTGCGAACTACCGACTCAGGACACTAGGCGCTCGTCGGGGGGGCGCCGCCGGTCACGAGCTCGAGGGGCGGCGGGGGTGGAGCCACGGGTCCGCCCCGGCGTCGTCGCACCGTGAGGTACGTCGCGATCAGCGCAGCGGCCAGCGAGAGCCCGATCGTGTAGTGGACGAGGCTCCAGACCGTCTGCGCGGCGTCGTGCTCCCACTCGCCGCGCTGGAGCGAGCTGGACGTCGTCTGGTCGGCGAGCAGGTCCTCGCCGTAGGCGAAGCGTGCCGTGTGGTGCAGCTCCCAACGGTGCAGCCTGATCGTCAGCGCGAGCGCGTCGATGATCGCCGCCGCGCACGTGACGTAGAGCGCGTAGGGGAAGTGCGCCGCAACCCAGCCTGCGGCGACGAGCAGGAGCGGCGGAACGAGGGCGAGCAGCCAGATCTTCGCCTCGGTCGAGCCGGTCGGCTCGTGCCAGACGCGGGCGATGCCCTTGCCGCGCGTCCATTCGACGACCCGCGCCTTCTCGATTGCCAGCGTCACCGCCATCAGCGACGCGAAGAAGATCGGCAGCGCGAGGAAGCCGGCGAGCCCGAGCGGCGCCTTCGAGGCCGGGATCAGACGCCTCACAACCGTCCCGCCTCGATGATGCGAGAGAGGAACTCGCGCGTCCGCGGCTCGCGCGGGGCAGTGAAGATCTGCCCGGGTGGGCCCTCCTCGCAGATCACGCCGGCGTCGAGGAAGCAGACCTTGTCGGCGACCTCGCGCGCGAACGACATCTCGTGCGTCGCGATGATCATCGTCATTCCGCTCTCCGCGAGCTGACTGACGAGGTTCAGCACCTCGGAAACAAGCTGCGGGTCGAGCGCGCTCGTGATCTCGTCGAGCAGCATCAGCTTCGGTTCCATCGCGAGTGCGCGCGCGATCGCGACCCGCTGCTGCTGGCCGCCGGACAGCCGGTCGGGGAATTCGTCCGCCTTCTCCCGCAGGCCGATCCGGTCGAGCAGCTCGAACGCCTTCTCGCGCGCTTGGCGAGGTGTCGCCCCACGCACCTTGCGCGGTGCAAGCGTCACGTTGTCGAGCACCGTCATGTGCGGGAAGAGGTTGTACGCCTGGAAGACGATCCCGATCTTGCGGCGGAGCGCGTTTACGTCGACGGCGCCGTTCGTGATCTGCTGGCCGTCGACGACGATCGAGCCCTCGTCGACCTTCTCGAGCAGGTTGATGCAGCGAAGCAGCGTCGACTTGCCGCTGCCCGAGGCGCCGATCAGGCAGACGACGCCGTGCTCGTCGACGTCGAGCGAGACGTGCTCGAGCACGCGCAGGGCGCCGAAGCACTTCGAGACGTTCTCCAGCGAGACGAAGCTCACGTCGCCGCCGCGCGCTCGCGCCGTTCCCGCTGCAGGATCAGGTGATCGGTGAAGCGGGCGAGCGGGATCGTGAGCAGGACGAACAGCACTGCCGCGACGGTGTACGACGTGAAGTTCGCGTAGGTCTGCGAGTAGGCCTGCGACTGCAGCGCCGCCTCGGCGACACCGATCACCGAGACGAGCGCCGTGTCCTTCTGCAGGCCGATGAAGTCGTTGAGGAGCGGCGGGATCACGCGCCGTACGGCCTGTGGGACCACCACGTGGCGCATCGACTGCGCATACGAGAGGCCGAGCGAACGTGCGGCCATGCGCTGCGACGGGTGCACCGACTCGATCCCGGCGCGGTACACCTCGGTCACGTAGGCGGTGTAGACGAGCACGAGCGCGATCACGCCGTAGGTGAAGTTCGAGCGCTTGCTGAGCAGGCCGATGTTGAGCGCCGGCATGCCGAAGCCGACCACGAACGCGACGAGGATCAGCGGCGTGCCGCGGAAGAAGTCGGTGTAGACGATCATCAGGGCGCGGAGCGGTCTCGCTCCGCGCCCTGGCAGTCCACGAACGATGGCGACCGCGAGTGCGAAGACGAGCACGAGCGCCTCCGCGACCACCATCAGCTTCAGGTTCACCTGGAATCCCGCCCAGACGTTCGGAAACGCGGCCCGAAAGTCGTGCGGCGAGAAGAAGGTGTGGATGACCTGATGCACGCCTTACTTCAGGACGGGGATCTCCGAGAAGTTGACGTTGAACCACTTCTTCTGGAGCTTGGCAATGGTGCCGTTCTTCCAGAGCTTGTCGATCTGCGCGTTGACGAGCGGCACCAGCTTCGAGCCCTTCTGCAGCACGGCGCCGTACTTCTCGTTCGTGATGATCTGGGCCGCGACTGGACCGTACTTTGTGGGGCGGGCCTTCTTCTCGGACGCGACGATGGGCGTGTCGAGGATGATTGCCTGGCAGCGCCCGATCTGAACGGCCACGAATGCCGCGGCCGTGGTCTGGTAGATCAGCGGCGCCTTCGTCGGATGCAGCTTCTGCTGGATCCAGAAGAGACCGGTCGTGTCGGCCTGGGCGCAGGTCTGCATCGCCTTCAGATCGGAGATCGACTTCGGCGCCTTCGCCGTCTTCGACAGCAGCACGCCCTGGTTCGCGTCGAAGTACGAGTGCGTGAAGTCGATGGTCTTCTGCCGCTGCGCGGTGATCGTCGCCTCCTGGAAGGAGATGTCGAAGGCCTTGTGGCCGGGTGCGAACAGCTTCGCCCACGGCGTGAACACCCATTTCGGCTTCAGGCCGAGGCCGGTGGCGACCGCCGCGGCGATGTCGACCTCGTAGCCCTTGGGGTTGATGTAGCTCGAACCGCGAACCTTGCCGTTGGCGAAGTTCACGGCGGGATCGCCAAAGCCCACGATCAGCGTGCCGGGCTGCATCGTGGGCGGGCTCGCCGTCCGGGCGGTTGCGACCGCCGCGACCGCGACTGCCAGCCCCGCTGCTGCGAGTAGAGCGACGAAGCGCTTCAAGAGACTCCTCCTAGGTCTATGACGCGGGGGGCAACTGCAAGTTTATTCAGCCGCGAGTTGCTTCTGCAGCCAGCCCTGGAACGCAGCCAGCAGCGGCTCGCTGTTCAGGAGCAGCCGGCCGCGGTCGAGCATGCCGGACCCCATCCCGCGGTGCACCGACTCGACGAGGACGGTGTCCTCCTTGCCAACCTGGTCGTCGAAGGCGAAGAACTCGCGGATCCACTCCTCGTCGAGGCCGGGCGCGAAGAAGTAGTCGAGGTAGCGCTCGGTCCGGTTCGGCCCGTTCGGCACGATCGGCCCGATCGAGAGGTTGCCGGGGCCCGGGAAGACGTTGATGCCGGTGTTCGGATAGAGCAGGTGGAACTGACCCTTCGCCTGGGTCCGCTTCGCCCGGGCGAATTGCGCCGCGAACGTGGGGTGCGCCTCGAGCAGGTAGCGGTCGGGGTGGACGTCGACCTCGTCGCTGAAGGCGGGGTGCGCGGTGGGGCAGTGGTAGCACTCGAGGAAGTTCTCGACGACGATCTTCCAGTTCGCCCGCGAGCTGAACTCGATCCGCGAGTGGAAGACGACCTCGTCGAGGTCGATCGTGTCCGCCAGGATCCGCGGTAGCTCTCCCAGGTGCTCCTCGAGCGGGGGCGCGGTCGGGTCCGGGTTGGCGAAGAGGAACGGGCCCCAGGTGCCGACCGTCGCCGGGAGGAGCGACCAGTCGCCGTCGTCGAACCCGGGCTCGCGCTCGGAGCGGGGTGCGTTCCGCAACGAGCCGTCGAGGGCGTACGTCCAGGCATGGTAGTGGCACTGGAGCGTCCTGCGCGTACCGCAGCCCTCCATCAGGACGGAGCCGCGGTGGCGGCAGACGTTGATGAACGCGCGGAGCTCGCCCGCGGTGTCACGCGTGACGAGGATCGGGACGCCGCCGGCGTCGGTCGCGAGGTACGAGCCGGCTTCGGCCACCTCCGCGGCGCGTCCCGCGTACTGCCACGAGCGGGCGAAGATCAGCCCACGCTCGCGCCGCAGCATCTCCTCGTCGCTGTACCACGCGAACGGAAGGGTGCGGGCGTCAGTCGTCTCGATCGGCGCGGCCATGCGCCGATGCTAGCGCCGCCTCAGTCGAGCAAGCGGCGCTTCACGGCTGCGCTGCGAGTCCAGCGAGCTCCTGACTCACCGAGTGGCAATTCCGGCAGCGCGCCTCGTAGGAGTCGAGCGCGCCGACCTGGATCGTCTCGCCGCCGAACGGAGCCGGCTTGCCGTCGAGGAGGCGCTGGGTCATCGTCGCGGGCCCGCCGCAGCGGTGGCAGACGGCTTCGAGCTTGTCGACGAACTCCGCGATGCACAGGAGCGTGGGCATGGCGCCGAACGGCAGGCCGCGGAAGTCCTGCGCGAGCCCGGCGGCCACGACGCGCGCGCCGCCCTGCACGAGGCCGTCGATTGCGTCGACGATTCGGTCGTCGAAGAACTGCACCTCGTCGATCCCGACCGCGTCGTATCCCCGCGCGAGGCGGAACACCTCACCGCCGTTCGTGGCGGTCACGGCGCGCATCCGCGCGCCGGCGTGGGAGACGACGTGGCCGACGTCGTAGCGGTTGTCGATCTCGGGCTTGACGATCAGGGCCCGCTGGCCGGCGATCTCGGCGCGGCGCAAGCGGCGGATGAGCTCCTCGCTCTTGCCGCTGAACATCGGGCCGCAGACGACCTCGAGCCAGCCGCCGCGGGTGGGCTGAGTGCGAATCACGCGGGGCAGGCTAACGCCCACGCAGGACATGACCGTTCGGGGTGCCCTGTGGATCGCGTGGGGATAGTTCGTACGCCTCGTGTGATCGCCGCAGCCCACACCGCGGGTGCGAGCACGGCATGGGCCGCCGCCGCGCGCGTCACTTCAGAAGCCGCGACAGCCTTCGGTCCTTGAGCGTCCGCCCGCCGGTCTGGCAGTGCGGGCAGTAGAAGATCGTGTGCTCCTCGAAGTCGACGCGCGCGATCGGCGTTCCGCAGCGAGGGCACGGCTCGCCCAGCTTGTTGTGGACGCGGTACACGACTGCATCGCCCTTCCCCTCGAGCCGCAGCTCGAGCCCGCGCGCCATCTCCTCGCCGATCGCGGCCGCCAGCCTTTCCGTCTCCTCCTCGTCGACCTGCGTCGAGAGCGCGTACGGCGAGAGCCGGGCCGTCCAGAGGATCTCGTTCGCCCACGCACGGCCGATGCCGGCGATCAGCCGCTGGTCGCGCAGCATCGAGTGCAGCCGCCGCGAGTCCGAGGCGAGGATCCGCGCGACGTCCTCGACCGACAACCGATCGGCCTCCGGGCCGAGGTGAGCCAGCTCCTCGAGCACGGCGTCCGGGCGCAGCAGCCACACACCGGCGCGCTTCTTCGAGCCGGCCTCCGTCAGCTGCAGCTCGCCTCCGTCGACGAAGCGCACCCGGAACATCGGCGTCTTCGCGCCCTTGCCGTCCTTCGGGACGTACTTGAGCCGGCCCGCGCTCATCAAATGCACCATCAGCACCAGCTCGTCGTCGTCCGTCGGCAGCAGGAACCGCTTCGCCCGCCGCTCGACGCCGCGGAAGCCCTCGCCGTCGAGCACCGACAGCGGCGGCTCGATCGTCTTCAGCGTCGCGATGTGCGCCGGCCCCGCCTTCTCGATTGGCGACTTCCTGACGAGCGGGTCGAGCTGACGCCGCCACGCCTCGACCTCTGGCAACTCGGGCACGTAGGCTCCTCCGGCGTTGGACGCGATCAGGGTAACGGTGACCCGGGGTGCCGTCGTCGAGGCGGTGCATCGGGTGCACGTTCGCGCGAGCGACGGTACTGCAGCGGGCGACGACGTCCACTGCTTTCTCCGCTCCTCGGCGAAGCCGATCCAGGCGATCCCGCTGGTCGAGGCCTACGACGACGTGACGGACGAGGAGATCGCCATCGCCTCGGCCTCGCACCAGGCCGAGCCCGCCCAGCTCGACGCGGTGCGCGTGCTGCTCGCCCGGGCGGACGCCGGCGTCGACGACCTCGAGTGCGGCACACAGGAAGGGCGGCCCGAGGGCAGGCTCGGCCACAACTGCTCGGGCAAGCATGCCGGGATGCTGGCCGCATGCCGGGCCAACGACTGGCCCACGCATCCCTACAGTGATCCTGACCATCCGTTGCAGCAACGGATCGCCGAGCTCGTCGCGCCCGCCGAGTCCGCGACGGACGGCTGCGGCGTGCCCACGTTCGCGATGCCGCTCTCCCGCATGACGCGGCTGTTCGGCGACGTCCCCCCGCGCATCGTCGCTGCGATGATCGCGCACCCCGGTCTCGTCGGAGGCGAGGGCGCGGATGACACCGACCTGATGCGCTCGCTGCCCGGCTGGGCGGCGAAGCGCGGCGCCGAGGGCCTCTTCTGCGCCCGCTCGCCCGAGGGCGCAGGCTTCGTGTTCAAGGTCGAGGACGGCTCGACCCGGGCCCTCCGCCCTGCGATCGGGCAGGTCCTCGGTCTCGACGCATTCCGGACGGTCGACATCCGCAACACGCGAGGCGACGTCGTAGGCTCGATCCAATGAGGGTCTTCATCATCAGCGACATGGAGGGGGTCGCCGGGATCGTCAAGTGGCAGCAGGTGACCGGCGGCCACGCGATGTACGACGAGGGGCGCAGGCTCTACACCGGTGAGATCAACGCCGCCGTCCGCGGCGCAAAGGCGGCCGGTGCGACCGAGATCGTTGTCGAGGACTGCCACGGCGCGGGTGAGGGCTGGACGTTCAACTCGCTCATCCCCGAGGAGCTCGACCCCGACTGCGAGTACGTGGTGCAGAACGAATGGACGGAGTACGTCGAGTATCTCGAGGGCGGAGTCGACGCAGCGTTGTTCGTCGGCATGCATGCGATGGCCGGCACGCGCGACGGCGTGCTCGCGCACACGGTCAGCGGCTCGTCGTGGTGGCGGCTCCGCTTCAACGGCGTCGAGGTCGGCGAGACCGGCATCAACGCTGCGCTCTGCGGGACCTGGGGCTGCCCCGTCCTGCTCGTGACCGGCGACGAGGCTTCGTGCCGGGAGGGCACCGCGTTGCTCGGGGACGGGCTCACCACCGTCGCGGTCAAGAAGGGGCTCGACCGGTTCAGCGCTCGGCAGTACCCGGCGCCGAAGGCGCGCGAGCTGATCGAGGCCGGGGCGAAGGCGGCGCTTGCCGACCTGAAAACAGTGAAGCCCTACGATCCCGGCTCACCGTGCGAGATCACGGTCGACTTCAACACGTCGGAGCCCGTCGAGAAGTACCGCTACCGCTCGGACATCGAGATCACCGAGCCGCGCCAGATCGTGTCGCGGGCGGACGACTGGTGGACGGCGTGGCGTCAGTTCTTCTTCTAGCCGCCGTGTAGAGCTGCCCGTCGTACCGACCGCGGAGCGGCGGCCGCACGTCCGCAGTCGCGACGAGCTGATAGAGGTGGCTCGTCCCGCCGAGCACTCCGGCTCCGACGTAGTCGTTGAAGTCTCGGGTCAGCGCCCGGATCTCGAGACCCGCGTCGCAGATCGCGCGTTGCACCTCGTGCTGTGCGCCCGGACGCCGCGAGCCGAACGAGAGGAAGACCCTCGAGCCCTCGCCGCGGAGCGCCTCGACCGCACGCGCGAGGAAGAGTCGCGCTCCCTCGGTCGTGTAGGGCGGATCGGTGACGACCGTGTCGTAGCGCCGCGCGAGCGACGCGGGAAGCGGCTCGCGCAGATCCCATCGCACGCAGCGTGTCGCAAACGGCGCCTCGGTAAAGCCGTCCTCGACGAACGCGAGCACCCGCTCGTCGACGTCGAGCACGGCCAGCTCCTCGATCGTCGAGCCGAAGCGCTGCGCGAAGCGCACGAGCGCCAGCGACGTCAGGTCGTCGTCGCCGAGGAACAGGATGCGCCCGGCCGCCGCGCCGGCGTGGTGCATCGCGAGCACACGGCGGAGCTTCGTCTTCGGCGTGCAGTGGCACTGGTCGAGCTCGACGCGGAGCGCCGGCGCAGCCTCCGCCACCTGCGCGAGCCCGCGACGAAGCCGCGCGACTGCTTCCGGCAGCGCGATCCCACGGCCGCCGCAGCCGGGGCACGTCGCGTCGATCGCGACGCGGGTACCGGCGAACCGTCGACGGCCGTCGACCGTCAGCTGGGCCGGCCCCTGTACCGAGACGATCCCGTGGCGCCGTAGCTCGTTGCAGACCGCAGCCACGATCGGAACCGGCAGGTCGACCGCCCGCCCGAGCGCGCGGATCGACACCGGCTCGAGGCGCGCGAGCGCCGCGAGGACCGCCTCGACACCGCGCACGCCTTCGACGAGGCGCACCGCTCGGGCGACGTCGGCGACGATCGGCTCAGCCAACGGCGCGGGGGACAGAGGCGACGGCCGCGCGCTCGACCCCGATGCGCTCGCGGATCTCGCGCAGGACGACGTCGCCCTGCACGTCGCCGTACGACAGCAGATCGACGTTGGCGAGGGCGAGCTCCGGCCACGTGTGGAGGCTGAGGTGCGACTGCGCAAGCACGAGCACGCCCGTGACGGCGCCGTTCGGGAAGACGCAGAACGTCTCGCCGAGGACCGTGGCGCGGCCCGCCTCCGCTCCGGCGCGGAGCGCAGCACGTAGCCGAGGTTCGTCTGTCAGGACGGCCGGGTCGGAGACCCAGGCATCCATCGTGTACAGGCGCATCGTCCGCGCCTGTTCGAGCAGCTCCAATTCGGGCTCCTTCTCGCGGATGGCATGGATCGAGGCCGCGAGGCGGAGCGGGATCAGCTGTGCTCGGTCAGGCGGCGTCGAGGGGCTTCGTGGAAAACACAGTCATGAACTCACCCCTCCTTGTCGGACGTCGCTTGACACCGCGACGGTACCGGCGTCGAGGAGGATCGTCAATCGTTCTGAGGGACGACGACGCATGGAGCGACCGGGGCTAGCGTGGCCTCATGTCCCTCTTGCAGGCGCGCGGCATCGCCAAGAGCTTCGGCTCGCGGGCGATCCTCAACGGACTCGACTTCGACGTCGAGCCGGGCGTGCGCATGGGCATGATCGGGCCGAACGGCGGCGGCAAGTCCACGCTCCTCCGGATCCTCGCCGGCCTCGAGACAGCCGACGCCGGAGAGGTCACCCAGCGGCGCGGCCTGCAGATCGCCTTCCTGCCGCAGCAGCTCGAGGGCGACGCGCGCGACGCGTTGCAGACAGTGTTCGGGGCCAAACCCGATCCCGACGTCGAGTGGCGCGCACGCGCCCTCCTCGCGGACGTCGGCCTCGACGACGACGACGCCGCCAGGCCGACGCGCGTCCTCTCGGGCGGAGAGCGCAAGCTCGTCGGTCTCGCAGCCTGCCTCATGCAGGACCCGGACGTGCTGCTCCTCGACGAGCCGGAGGCGCACCTCGACCTCGACGCGCGCGAGCGCCTTGAGCAGCTGATGCGCTCGTTCGACGGCGCCGTCGTCGCGGTCTCGCACGACCGGTACCTCCTCGACGAGACTGTCTCGCAGATCGCGGAGCTGAGCGACGGGGTGGTCAGGCTCTGGCCGGGCAACTACTCCGCGTACTCGATCGCGCGCGAGCTCGAGCTCCAGCGCCGACAGCAGCTGTACGTGACGCAGCAGAAGGAGATCGCGCGGCTCGAGGAGGCGATCCGTCGGTTCAAGGACTGGGCGCGCCGGGTCGTCGACGAAAACCACATCAGGCAGGCGCGCAACAAGCAACGCCAGATCGACCGCATGGAGAAGATCGACCGGCCGGTGCTCGAGCGCCGCAAGATCGCGCTCGACCTGCGCCCGCATTCCCGCGGCGGCGAACGCGTCGTCGAGCTGAGCGATGCGGGAGTGGAACTCGGTGGGACGCCGATCCTCGCGGGCGTCGGGGTGGCGGTGCTTCGCGGCGAGCGCGTCGGCGTGGTCGGCGATAACGGCGCCGGCAAGTCGGTGCTGCTGCGTGCGCTCGCAGGGGAGCTCGAGCTGGCCGAGGGTGAGCGCAAGGCTGGGCCGTCGATTCGCTTCGGCCGCCTCGCGCAGGACAGACGCCCCGACGACCCGACAGCGACGCCGCTCGAGCTCGTTCGCCGGGCTGTGCCGATCGCGGAAGGAGACGCGGTCTCGCGACTGATGAAGTTCCTCTTCTCCTACGAGCAGGTGCGGAGGCCGGTCGAGTCGCTCTCGGGCGGCGAATGGACGCGCCTGCAGCTCTTGCTCCTGATGCTGCAGGGAGCGAACTGCCTGCTCCTCGACGAGCCGACGAACCACCTGGACATCGACTCGGTCGAGATGCTCGAGCGGGCGCTTGAGGACTTCGACGGCACGGCGGTCTTCGTCTCGCACGACCGGTACTTCCTCGACCGGATCGCCGACCGCATCCTCGAGGTGGCCGACGGCGGCGTGCGCTCGTTCGAGGGCGGTTGGTCGTCCTGGCGCGCGCGGAGTGCTCTCAGCCGAGCGTGAGCCGCGCGTCGGCCTGCTCGATCACGAGCGGGTCGTGCGTGGAGCAGAGGACGGCCGCCCCGGAGTCGCGCGCGAGGCGCGCGAGCAGCACGGCGACCGAGATCGCGTTCGCGCCGTCGAGTCGAGACGTCGGCTCGTCCGCGAGCAGCAGTGCGGGCTTCGAGGCAATCGCACGTGCGATCGCGACACGGGCCCGCTCGCCTTGCGAGAGGCGGCCGACGCGCTGCGTCGCGCGCTCGCCGAGCCCGACCGACTCGAGGGCGGTCAGCGCGGCGAGGCGGCTGCCGTCCTCGCGTCCGCGCAGCGCCAGCACGAGCTCGACGTTCTCGAGCGCGGACAGGTGCGGGACGAGCCCGGCCTGCTGCCCGACGTAGGCGATCCGGTCGCGGCGCAGGGCGGCACGTCCCGTTCGGTCGAGCGCGGTGATCTCGGTGCCGCCGACGGTGACGGTGCCGGCGTCCGGCAGCTCGAGCCCCGCCAGCAGGTGGAGAAACGTCGTCTTGCCCGACCCGGAGGGACCCACGATCGCGTGCAGGCGCCCGGCCTGAAAGTCGGCGTCGAGTCCGTCGAGAACGACCGTCT
>Ga0070708_100003803_pt1 | contig 11841 bp, 15 predicted proteins | sample KBSK5503metaG_FD_65469 | JGI IMG/M metagenome (GOLD analysis project Ga0070708, IMG submission 65469) | Corn, switchgrass and miscanthus rhizosphere microbial communities from Kellogg Biological Station, Michigan, USA - KBS K5-50-3 metaG | ecosystem: Host-associated > Plants > Roots >...
GAGCCCGCGTGGTATAAAGATGCGTTCTCGTTACGGGCTCGTGGTGCAGCCTGGTTAGCACACTGGACTGTCAATCCAGAGGTCGCGGGTTCAATTCCCGTCGAGCCCGCCATGCAATCAAGCAGATGCAAGGGGTGGCGACGAGCCACCCCTTCATTTAGGTTCCAATTGTGCCTTATGTGTGACGGAGTGCTCACCGGCGTGCCTCCGACATCGTTACGACGTTCGACTTCTGCTCCTCCGGCTGCCCCACCGCCGCTTGCTGGGTGACGTACCGTTGCGTCGCCGTCAGCGCCGCCTCGATGTCGTCTTCCTTGACTACGGAGTAGCGCCGCCACATCGAGTCGGTCTCGTGTCCGGTGATCTTCATCGCCACATCAGGCCCGACGCCAGCCCGGCGGAGGTTCCGCGCGGCTGACCGCCGAAAGTCATGGAAGAGCAGGCCGGGTAGTCCAGCCTGCTCGCGGGCGGTGGCCCATGCCTTGCGGAAGTCGCCGATGGGCCGGCCGTCGCGATGGAACACAAACTCGCTCAGGAAGATGGTGCCGTCGAGTCTCGCTACCGACCGCGCTGCCCATCGGCGCTCGATGATTGCTGCCAGTTCTCCGGTCAGCACGATCACGTAGGGCTTCTTGTTCTTGGAGCCCGCGCGCCGGAGATAGAGCCGCCCGTTCTCCCGGTCCACGTCCGGCCAGCGGAGCGCCTTCAGGGCGCCCTTCCGCCACCCGACGATGTAGTCGAACCGGGCGAAGTCTTGAAGGTAAGCTGGAAGGTGTGAGACCAGCCCTTCGAAGCGGTTCGGCTCGACGAAGCCCTCTCGCGGCGGGGCTTCGGCCAGCATCTCGATGTCCGGGGCACGGCTGATCCGCCTCTGCTTCACGCCGAGACGGAAGGCGCGGCGCAGCGCCGCCAACTCTCGGTTGACGGTTGCCGGCGCGACGAGCTTATCCCCGCGTGCTTTCGAGGCGAGCCGCTCGGCCTTGTACTTCTCGATCCGCGCCTCGTCCACGTCGATGGCCCGGTCAAGGCCGAAGGCGGCACGAAGCGGAATTAGGCGATCCTCCAGAGTGTCGAGCGACCGCTTCCCATTGGCTTTGTAGTCGGTCACGACGGCCTCGAACAAGTCCTCCGCGCGGAGTCGTTCCTCAGCCTTCGGGTCTATAACCCGGCCCTTGCCGTGATCCTGAATCCGTCGCTTGAGAAGCCGCTCGGCGTCCGCCTGCTTGGTCGAGCCGCTCGACTCACGCAACTGCTTGCCCCGTGACCAGTACGCGATCCACCACACGCGCCCACGCTGGTAGACCGAGCCGAGGCCCCGAATGCTACGGCTTTTGCGCCGCGGCTTGCCGCTCCCTACCTTGACGGCTCCCTGTAGCTGCTCAGCCGGATCGGATATGCCTTGGACCATCATGCGTCCCCTTCTTGGGCTTCACCTTGAGGTGCCCTTCAAGGGCCTCGATGATGACCGAGCGCAGGTCCTTGCGCTCGTCCATCGCCCGAATCTTCGCGGCCCGCCAGAGGTCCTGCGGCAGATCGACGGTGGTCTTAGCCAGACGCTCTCCCTTCTCGCGTGGGCGCCCTTTGGGTGTCATACGAGAAGGGTAAACAGGAATACGGGATCATGTCAATCCTCCCCGCGGCGACTCGCGAGGTACCGGTCGATACCGCTCATCCGGAACTTGATCTTGCCGTCAAGGGGGTCCTTGTAGGCGAACGGGAGCTTCTTCCACTTTGCGTAGAGGGTGTCCTCTGATGTGAGCAGGCGCTTCGCCGCCTCTTCCACACCGACCACGCGCTCGGCGGCCACCTGTCCCCGCCTGTCCGCGAGCTGCCGGACGATGGCCGCGTCGAGATCCGTATGCAGATGCCGGACTTGGCGCCGCAGGTCCAGGAGGACATCGACAGCTAGCCGGTCGAGGACGGCAGGATTAGCCAGCACCTCGGCTAGGCTCGGGGCCAGCCCCACGCGGCGGGGGAAGGCATCGCTCACGGCCGCCCCCCAGCTGAACAGCGGCCCGCCGGGCGCGCCCCCCAGTCTTCACGCGGGCGTGAGCTTTCAGCAGTTGGGAGCTGGCGGTAGGTCGGAATGTTCACGGCCCGGCCTCCTCGGCCTCGGCGGGCCCGCCCGGATGCTCCCGCCAGTCGGCAGGGGTCGGCTCGCCCCAGCTGCGGCGAGAGCGTGGGAAGCCCTCCCGAAGGAGCGAGATGAACTCGGTCTTGTGCGCCGTGACCTGTGCCCGGACCTCCCGGACCACGGACGCCGGCGGACCGAACCAGAGCAGGACGTCCAAGCCGCCCTCAGAGATGACCTCGAATGTGGCCCCCAGGCTGAGCAGGCGGTCAAGTAGCGCCTCAGCTTCGCTTGGTTGCCCGGCACCGGATGGCCCGATACGCTCGGCGACCTGCCGAGTCTCTTCGCTTCTTCCGCCTATTTCGCCCCCCGACAAGGCGCCGTGAAGCCTGGCCTCCAGCGCCTTCGCCAGCTCGAGGTAACTCACGCCGTCGCAGCCAGGAGATGCGAAACAGACGAAGGAAGCGAAAGAAGCCCCAGGAGTGCGCCCCCCATGCTTCCTTCGCTTAATTCGTTTCTTTCGCGTCTCAGAACCAACACTAGACTGATTCCCAGATGGTCGCGGATCGGCCAGAGGTGGGCTGGGAATGCTTCCGCGCCAGGCCCAAGCGTTCCAGGAGGGCCAGCGCCTCTCGGATCTCCTCGGCGCTCTTGTGTCGGCCGAAAAGGCCCGAGATCTCGGTCTCGGTCATGGGCCCGCGGACGCGAAGGGCCTCCAGGACTATATCGGCTATCGGGGACCCGAGCCGCCGGCCGAAGATGCGCCGGGCACTATCCTCCGCATAGTCCCACACTGCGAGCGCCGCCTTTAGGTGGGGTAGGCGAATCGTGGCAGAGCAATCCATCACGGCATAGAGAAGCGAAAGGCGCAGGACTTGGGCCTCCGCCCGGGAGATGATGGCGCCGAATAGTCCGGGTTCCCCAGCCGCCAGCCTAGGGTACACGGCCCGCCAAATGGCTTTCGCGTCTTCATCGCGGTGCACCTCACCAATCGCCCGGGCGAGGGCCATCACCTCCCGCAACTCCCTCACGAGCGGGTCCAGCGTATGGTCGGGAGGGGGTTCACCCTCGGGGAGATCCTTGGACCGGCGGACAAGGAGCCAGAGAAAGCGATTGGCAAAGCCGTTCGCGCGCTCGGTCTCGGTCAAGTACCTGCGGAGCTCCTCCTCAGTGATGTGGCCGACAATGGAGACGTGCGTCCCCGTGGCCTTGAGCGGATTGTTGCGGGTGAGGGTCGACAGGTCGCCGCAGTCCCAGGCTTGGCGAATCACCCCGCTCAGCGTGTTCCCCTCGCGAGCCATCACCTTGAGTACCACCGCCAGTTCCGGCTCCAGGATTAGGAGCCGCTTGTCCGGGACGCCTTCGTCGACCAGGATGTCCTCGTGGTCGGCGACCTGGCGCTTGTCTTTTTTCCTCCGCCTTCCCCATTGTTCGTCCCGCACGTGATAGATGAGGCCCTCACCGCTCGATAGCCCTTGCTTCACCCGATCTCGGGCCCATGCAGGATCGACCTGCGCCAGCATGTGACGAGGGGTGCTCCAACTGGTTCCTTTGCGCGCCTTACTCGTGCGCCCCACCAGCGCCCCGTTCAGTCGGCCGGGGTGCTGGTCATGTTGGACTCGGGTATGTGGACCCGGCCCGATCAGATTGCCAACACTGGCCAGGACGTGGATCAGCGTCGCGACGGGGTCCGCCTCGGTGTGGGGATCAATCGCATCGACAATCCGACCCGGCAAGCCGTACAGCGCCTCCGGCGCCAGCTTCGGCCAAGACTCCACACGAGGGAGGCCCCGAAGCTTCTCTGCGTCGGCGCCGCGTGCGACCATATCGTCGATACCGACCTTGCTCACGCCGCAAGCTCCAGTGGAAGCCGCACGAGTCGTACCTGGGCCCCTCGTGCCTCCAATGCCTCGGCGAACCGCTCGGCCCCGCTTGTGACATGCGGGTTCGTCGCGACGTCCCCATCGGGAACGAGCTCGACAACACGGTTTCTGAGATCGATCGCCTGGAAATCGGGGAGGAGCTGTTGCGACCCGCCCGAGTGCCAACCATTGATACCGCAGAAACCCACGGCAGGAAGACCGAGCTGAGCAACCGCGAGGGACTTTTTTTCGCCCTCGACGAGCCAGAGCGGAGTGGAGTTGTGGAGCGCCTCGTGGAGCGTAGCCAACGGGAAGAACAGCCGCACTCCCGAGCCTCGGGGTTGGAGGTATTTCGTCGCGCGGCCGTTCCTGTCGGTGAGCGACGGGAACACCTTCAGCCGCACGTGGTCCATCCATCCCCCTCTCGTGTCAGGGAAGGGGAGCACCATCGCTGAGTGGATCGCCGGGATGTCGAAGCCGAGCAGCGGCGGGATCATTCCCGGCGGGACCGAGCAGAGCCGCTGGCGTGCGATGGTCTCGTTGATGAGGCCGGACTCGCGCAGGTTGGCCAAGTGCTCGGGCGCGAGCGCACCCGTGTAGGCACTCGAGAGAAGGAACGAGAGGGGCTGGTTCACCGCGTCACCACTTCACGGGCGGCCAGGAACTGATCTCGAAGTCTGGCCAGGCACCCTTGTCGGGTTCCGGTCGGGAGTGCGACGGGCAGCACCAGCTGCTTTGCCGGCTTGACTGCTGGTCGCGGGGGCGGGGCCGGCTTGGCGCGCATGCGCGTCAGCCAGCTCTCGAGCGCGGAGTCGTGTCGGTACTGTGAACGAATGATCATGATCGCCTCCTCTGGCGACAGTTCAGCGCGCGGGCAGCCATGAATGCCTCGACGGCGACGCGCGAGAACAATCGCACGCCGCCAACGGTACGGATCGCGGGCAAGAGCCCAAGCCTCTCGTACAGGCGGACCGTGGCTGGAGCAAGGCCCGTGCGCTTGCAGACGTCGTTCGTCAGGGACACGTGATCGTCAATGGCTGTAGGCTGCAGCATCTCGGAGCCTAGGAGACCACGCCGTGTGGAGCTGTGTCTGTACCCCAAAACCTCCGGAGGTTCTAGGGTACGATTTTGGGGCCCCGCTCAGCGGTGGGGAGGATTACGTCAGGGATTTAGGCGGGAGCGGGCTCGTCTGAGGGCAAGTCCCTCCTTCATCTTAGTGAGGATGACGGGCGGCGTCTCGGACACCTTTCGGCGGAAGATGTCATCCCGAAGCCGACTCCTGCTGCGCTTCCCAACGATGGCAGCCAACATGGCGAGGATCGCGTCCCTCGGGGAGTAGTCGGTGTTGGTAAGGACGTCCTCCAGCACGGCGTCAGGAACGGGGAGGGGCGTGTCCGTGATGGCCTTGACGCTGTCCATCAATCGAGCACGCCGTGCCTCGGGAAGGTCCCGTTGTTGGCGGAGCGCCTTAACGATCGGGTGGAGCCGCGCGTACCAATTCTTGACCCACGTGCGGAGCCAGTCGTCCTCAAGCTCTGTCTTCGGGTGTCCCCCCGGGAAGAGCTGCTTGCCGAGGCGCCTCCAGAGCCGCTTGAGCTCCTGCCGGCATTCCTCGCGCTCCGCCGGCGTGAACTGGGGATGGATCGCGCCCCGGCGGAGGACGGGTAGCCACAGGAAGAGGAATTCTTCACCAGGGAGGAGCCGAGCGGCAGAGCGGTAGGGCTCGGGTAGCTTCTCGATTTCCCGCAGTATTCGCGCCAGCTCAAGCCGTATATTGACCAGCGGGGGCAGCGACTCCTGCTGGGGCTCCTGGTGCTGGGCGGGATGCTCGGGGGCGGGAAGCGCTCGATCACCGGGCTCAGAGATGTGTCGCCGGTGCGTCGTCCGGCGATCGCGGGAAGGCTTTGCTTTGTGGCCGGAACCGCGACGACGCTTGCCCATGCGCTCTCCCTGCGGGAGGCCCTGGAGAAATCGCGAGCAGGGCCGCAGGGTCGGCCCGCGTCGGCAGCGAAGATCAGATCCAGCTAGCCCGCAAACGACGGGCTATAGTTTACCAGGTGTCGGCGGTAAGAGGGGGCAGTAGGAACGAAAGGCCGTAGTCCGGGTCCTCCTTAGAAATCCGTCATGGCCAGCTGGGAAGCGAGGTGAAGGTCTTTGACGTGACGTCGAGTATCGAGGCAAACGATGCTCAGCTCCGACCCGGCCTCACCGCGAGGATCGACCTCAACGTCGAGCGCCACCAGAACGTCGTGTACATTCCGGTAGCGGCAGTGACTCGCGACGAGGACCAGCCGGTCGTGTACGTCTGGAACGGCGGCCACGCTGTGCGACGCAAAGTCGTGCTAGGGGTCAGCAATTCGGAGCACGTCGTAGTGAAAGAAGGAGTGCGCCCCGGTGAGCGACTCGTCTTGGGACCTGTCACCGGCGGTACCCGAGTAATCATAATCATCTGCCTCGGTGGGCTCCAAAAGACCTATCGCGCAGCGTCCGTCGCCATGCTTAGGGTTCACGGGGCATTGGGGAATCACCCGGCGCAGGTCCTAGGCTGCCAGAATGCGCTGACATGGTGACCTAGCCTTACAAGCCTCTAGCACTTGCCCCATCGTCTTACGGTCTACGCGTGCAACTTCTTCAGGTGGTTCGCAGGGCGGGAGTAGGGCGCGCGCTTCCCTATCCCTAGGTAATCTGTTACCGCGCATCGAAAGGGTGGCCTCGTAATCGTTCAAGAACTCTCGCAAACACCTGTCTGGAACGCGGCTTGCTCCTCTTCGCACCCAGCAGTCGACAACGTGCCTGACGAAAAAGGGGCCTTCGCATATGTTCCGTGGTCGTGCCTACACGATCGAGAGTTGCTATGTGGGGTTCGCAGTCGCTGGTCGCTATCCGTGGGTTCGTTCCTGGTGGCAGTGGCTAGCGGGCAGGTAGCGTGCTGGAGCCAATCCAATACGACCGCTACGGAAGGCGCGGCTACATCCGGCGAGTCGAAAGAACCTCGCGTGCTGAGCGGATCGCCGGCTATGTCACCGGGCAGAACCCAACGCGGACGGCGGGCGATGCAGGCTGGGCCCCTGCCCGACGTTATGATCCTCTTGGCCCACTGCATCACGAACGCCGTCAGCGAAAGGCTCAGCCCCTAGATCCAGACCATCAGGACAATGGCCCGCGGCTTCCGCACCTGGGGGCACTTCAAGAGCGCCATCTACTTCCACTGTGGAGGTCTAGATTTCTATCCGATTCCTCACGATGAAGCGTGTTTTCCATTGCCTGGGGGGCGGCCGGTGGTCGCTAATGGGAGAACAGTTCATGGAGATCGTGAAACTTGGGAGGCCAATGGGTGGCAGGGGCGATAGGGAAGGTCGGACTGGAACCGCTGAGGCCGGAGCACGCTGACGAGGTGTTGCAGTATTGGCAGCGGGCGCATCCGTTGCATCCACTGGAATTATGGATGCTAAAGGAGCGATTGTTCGGTCCGCCGCCGGCCGACCCGGAGTTGCTGTTGGCGGCCCGCGGGGAAGAGGGCGAGCTGGTTGGACTGGCGGCGGGGGTCTACCCGTGCCGCAAGGGGGCTATTGGCGACGTTCGATGGGTGGGCGCGCTGCCAGGTCCCGAGTGGGCGACAGTGTTGCGCCAATTATTGGATGAAATGAGCGTGCGGCTGACCGCGAGGGGGGCGCGGGAGATTCATTTGTTCGCGACGCCGCCGCACTATCTCAGGCCGGGGGTGGATACTCGCGAGACGGGCCTGATTGCCGCCTTGCAGGGAATGGGGTGGGGGCACTCGGCGACCCATTTCAATATGACGTGCGACTTGGACGCGTGGTCGAGTCCGGGCGAGAGGGCAATTTGGGGAGACGTGGGCGGGTATCGGGTGCGGCGGGCCGATCCGGGCGAACAGGAGGCGCTACGCGGCCTGATTGAGCGCGAATGGACTGTCGCCTGGCTCGACGCGGCGATGCTCGGCCTCAGTCATCAGTCGGTGGGGGTATTTGTGGCGGAGAAGGGGGGAGAGTTGGTCGGATTTGCGGCGTACGAAGTGGATCAATGCCTGGGGAGTTTCGGACCTACCGGCGTGGCGCGGGCGCACCGGGGCCACGGTCTGGGCGCCAGGTTGCTCTGGGCCTGCCTGGACGATTTGCAGAAGAAGCGGAGAAAGGAATGCCAGATTGGCTGGGTCGGGCCGGTTGGCTTTTATCACCGGGCGTGCGGAGCCGTACTTGGACCGGCGTATTGGATGATGAGCCGGAAACTCACGACCGAAGATCGCTGATCGCGAACGAGCCTTCGACCAGCCGCGGGCGGTTTTGGCGGCGGTGCTGAATTAGGTGCGCGGCGATGCTGAGGGCGGCCTCTGGGACGGTGATCGCGCCGATCGGCAACCCAATCGGGCTGTGAATGCGATCGAGAAGAGATTGCGGGCGGGCCTAGCTCTCCTCTGATTCAGGCTGAGTATCGGTAGGCGAAGTGATTTGATCCAGGGCAGTGTGGCGATGCTGGCATTCTGGCGCTCGCAGGCACGACGAGGCGTCCGTAGTCACGGTAATTGATGAGTCTGATCGCATCCCGCGTCACCGTTGCACTCAGCCGGGGATCGGTGAGCGATTCGAGCTCGATCCGACGCTGCCAGTCATAGACTGGATCGAACGGAACACCGAGATCCCCTGGGTGACATCCGAGTTCCGAGAAGCCAGGAGCGAGATTCCGCAGGAGGGAGATCAAGTACTCCGGGCTGATGTGCCGCACATCGGTCTTACCGGGGTCCCACTGCCCGTAGAAGTTACCGACATAGGTGACCTCCGAAAAGCCCCGAAGGGGGATGCGGTGGGTTCGGCACAGCTCGATGAACAACGGCACGATGTGGAACTTCCGATGGACATGGTGATGCGAGTCGACGTGTGTCGGGATCTGCCCAGTCATATCCGTGAACATGTGGAACTGCCGTTCGAGTTCCTGCCGCAGCGCGCGAAGGTCGCCCAGATCTGGGATCCGACTGCCCGCCGTGAAGTTGACATGAAGACCGAGACTCAGAGTTGGATGCTCCCTTGACGTTCGGACTGCGGATGGCGCGCTTGGCATGTTGACCATGAGGCTTGCACTGGTCACAATCCCGCGCTCGTGCGCCTCGATGATGCCCCGGTTGATCCCATCGTCAGCGCCAAGGTCATCGGCATTGACGATCAAATAGCGGTCGTGGAACGTGACGCTAGGCGCACCAGTCGCAGCGTCCGCCGCGGGCGTTTGGGGCGAGAGAAATATCATGGACGCGGCACCGGACAGCGTGGTCAGAAAGCGTCGGCGCGAGAGCCTCATCTCGCCGGCCCTTCCAGACGCGTCGCAGCCGCCCAGGGTTGGTGAGTGTCCTGCGACGCAAGTATTGCGGCATGGTCCATCCAGCTGGCTCCGCCTGCATTACGAAGGCAATCGAGGTGCCATGCCGTAGGGCCCGCGCAAGTCGTGGAGTTGAAACGCGCCGAGAGGGTTGCCGAGGCCTCTTTGTGATCCATCGAGGACACTGTCACGCACTACGTGTTCAACCTGCCGACATCTAAGAGGCGTTGCGACGCGTCATATCAGGGCGAGTCCCCTGTCGGTGCCCGCCTCGGAGCCGCCGTAGCGCGACTTGTTGACCCCGAGGCTGGCGCAACTCGCCGCTGCTTGTTGCCATTGCGGTCGTTGTTGTTGGGGTCGTGATTCCGCGTGTCCACATCACGCAGCCATTCGTCGACGCGTGGAGCTAGCGGCAGCCGAGAAGGGGCACCAGCCCCGGGGGGCGTTGCCCGGGGTAACGTAGGACGGGGAGTTCCAGTTCTCGCTCGCCAGGCCGGCCGTCGGATTCGGGATGGGGGCAGTGCAGGCGTCGCTCCTGGCGACAGCTCCACCCGCCGCTCTCGCGGAGCGAGGCGGGGCAGGAGACCCCGCTGCCGAGAACAGAGTCCGGACCGCTGCCCGGCCAGCGAGGAGCGGTCGCCACGCCGGAGTAGGGCGCCGGCGGCGAAACGCCCGGGCGGCGCGTGGCCAGACTACGCGCAGCGCTCGAGCATGACGCGGAGAACGTCCGCCGCGCTGAGATAGGCTTCGGCGAACACCCTCGCCGCGCGGGCGTGTGTCCCGTAGTTCCCGGCGACCTCGTTGACGGCGCACGCGGCTTCCTCGACGCCCTCGAACGTCACGAGCCCGGTACCCGTGGGAAGATGGTCCTCAAGTCCAGTGCGCCGAGCGATGACGGGTCGGCCCGATGCGAGGAACGCCGCGCTCCGGTCACTGAACCATCCAGTGCGCAGCTTGCAGTGAATCGGCTTCGGGCAGCAGATTTCCCCCCGCGAGGCGGCGATGTAGCTGCGGTACTGTTCGGGCGACCGGGCGCGGTCATGGGGATGAACGAGTCGCCAGCCGTGATCGAGGAGCAGCTCGCGATCGCCGGTCTGGTCGTTGGGATGTAAGTTCACGGCAAGCTCGATCGGTTCGGAGGAGCGTCGGGGAAGATCGAGCACGTGCAGGTAGGCGGCGCGCTTCCCGGTCTCCAGTACCTCGCCGTTCCACCAGAGTTCCCGCCAGGACCATTGTGTGATTGACGTGAAGGGCGCGCGCGGCGGCGGGGCGGTGATCGGCCATAGGGACAGGTGGACGAACTGCCGGAACGGGATCCACTCGCGGTCCAGGGTGGGAGTGCGACCATCGGGGGAGCCGACGTTCAAGCCGGCCGTGAAGAGCACGTTGTGCCCATCGATGCCGAGATCGCTCGTGAGCGCGGAGACCTGAATCTCCCCGGGATCCCCGTCGATGAGCGCCCGTCGCCGGAATCGGCCCAGCAAGGGCTCGCGAACCGCGCACGAGAAATTCCACAAGAGATCTGCGTCTCCGATCCGGCGCGCGGCGGCCGCGGCGCTCATGCCGCGAAGGTCGCAGCGTTCAGGCAGCGCCGGCGCGTCGGGATCGCACACCAGGACCATGCACTGTCCGTCCAAACCACAGGCGGCCATGCGCTTCAGGAAGAGACAGATGCGTGCTTCGTCGATGGTGGGATTGCCGGAGCGCCGCAGTATCTCCAGCCACGACACCTCGTGCCCGAGCGCATGCAGCCCGAGGAGGTGCTGGAGAAAACAGGACCAAAGGCCGCCGCCTTCCGGATACTGCGCGAGCGACGCATTGCCAATGACGATCCTGAGCGGCGACCTCATTGGGGTCGGCGAGCCGTCGGCGAGTCGGTCCGGAAGCCTCGCGCTGGCGGGGAGACCGTAGCGTCGATCACCACGGGTTGATTTTCCGTCCGCCTTCGAGACACGGTCAAGTCACTCGCCCCGTACGGAGGCGCGTAGGAGTTTTTGCTCCTGCGCCGATGACCCCGCCGCGCTGGGTGGACGAGCGGGGTCGGCCGCGAGAGAAGCGCCCATGCGAGCCGTCGTCTCGTAGTGGGCGCGCCAGTTATTCATCAGACTCCTTGCTCCCAGCCAGCCGGGGAGCTAGGATCGTCTACCAGGGCGGACGCTGATGCGCTAGCGCACGCCGGGGCGTTCCTGTGCGCTGTTCGACGTCGCCCCGAGAATCCGTAGCACGAGGTCCTTGTTGTCCGGGTACCAGAGATTGACTCGCCTGACCTTCGAGGTGGATGTCGTTTAATTTAATTCCGGTTCCCTCCCCATCTGATCTCGGAGGCCTCCTTCTCCCCCATACGTGGGAATCAGATGGGAATGTACCTGGAAAATCCCGCGGACGCGTGGCAATCGGATCGGGTTTCCTCCGGAACAGCTGCAGGACCACGTGACTACCACGGCAAGCCGCCTAGGCTGTCCCGAGCCGGATTAGTGTTGACACTTGTGACCAGAAACAGTGAGGGCCATCTGGCCTATCGTTCCCAGAGTGAACCACCCCGTGGCAGGGGAACCACTTTGGGAGGATCGACCGATGACCCTC
>Ga0070708_100003804_pt1 | contig 11840 bp, 14 predicted proteins | sample KBSK5503metaG_FD_65469 | JGI IMG/M metagenome (GOLD analysis project Ga0070708, IMG submission 65469) | Corn, switchgrass and miscanthus rhizosphere microbial communities from Kellogg Biological Station, Michigan, USA - KBS K5-50-3 metaG | ecosystem: Host-associated > Plants > Roots >...
CTGACCCCAACCGCGGTAAGCGCGGCCCACCTTGTTGCATGGGCCACCGCGCCCTTACGAAAGTCGAAGCTCGAAAAGCTCATCTGAGCGCGCGAGCTTAGCTTCCTCAGCGCTGGGCAAACAGTGCGGCCCCGATTGCGGAGCAAGGGTTCGCGACCTTCCACTACACTGCCTTATTCTTTTAAACGGCGGTCGCGGCTTTTCGGATCACATCTAGCACGAAGTCAGGCTGGGACAACATCGGCACGTGGCTGCTATCGGTCTCGAAGATCGTTGCTCCCATACGCTTTGCGACGAAACGCTCCAACTCGGGCTGGATAGTACGGTCCTTCGTTGCTACGATGTACCAACTCGGCTTCGACCTCCAAGCAGTACCTTCTACCTTCTGATTGAACAAATCTGCTACGGGTGCGGCATGAGTTGCCCAGATCAGCTTCTGCTCTTCATCGGGGACATCGCCTGCAAAAGACGAGACGCCGTCACTTTTCAGCCAAACGCGTCCGTCTGCAACCTCGATATGGGAAAAAATATCGGTTGCCGGAAACTTCTCTTGCAGACTTTGTGTTGTCTCGTCCGCATCCGGGGCAAACGCCGCGACGTAGACAAGCGCTGCAACTCGAGGGTCAGTGCCGGCCGCCGTGATGACCGAGCCACCATAGGAATGACCGACTAAGATCGCGGGGTTGCTTACACGGCCCAAGGTTCTCTTCACGCAATCTACATCGCCCGCGTGTGAATCGAGTCCGTGCTGAGAAGCGATCACTTCAAATCCTTCATTCTGGAGAGTCGGGATCAGTTTGCTGAAGCATGAGCCATCGGCCCATAGACCGTGAACAAAAACAATGCTGGGTTTGCGTTGCAAGGACATAGAAAATCTCCTCAGTTTAGTTGGGACAACCAGTAGCGTTATCCGTGTTGCTTATACGATGTGTCACGGTCGTTAACAAATACTTTGTGTGGTAGAGATATGCCTTGAAAGTATGGGTGGCTACTATGGAACTTCGTCATTTGCGTTATTTCGTTGCAGTCGCTGAGGAGGGCAGCCTCACGAATGCCGCCGAGCGGCGACTGCACACCGCCCAGCCATCTCTAAGCCGACAGATTCGCGATCTCGAATTGGAGATCGGCGTAAAGCTGCTGGAGCGGAAGGCCCGGGGCATAGCGCTCACTGCGGCCGGGCGGATATTTCTCGATCATGCGCGGCTGGCCTTGATGCAGATCGAAGTGGGCTGTGAAGCTGCACGCGGAACAGAAAAGCCCGAGAAGCTAGGGTTTGTCATTGGGTTTTTGCTGGGGCAAGAAGCAATCTGGCTGTCAGAGTCGCTGCGGATTTTGCGCGAGGAGGCGCCCGACCTCGAGATTACACTCATGACGAAGTCTTCCCCTGAGCTCGCGGATGGGCTGATGCAAGGCAAGATCGACGTGGCCCTTCTGCGACGCGAAACGCAGACCGCAGGCCTAGCTTTTAAGTTCCTGACTAAGGAGCCTTTGATTGCGATACTGCCAACTCGCCACCGCCTAGCCCGGCACAGGGCAGTGCGGCCGCAGGATCTCGCACGCGAGAGTTTCATCAGCACAGCACGAGTCGCGCCCGTCCTCCGAACCGTGATCGATGACTATGCGGCGAAGGAAGGAATCAGACTGGAGCAGAACTACGACGCCGAAACTTTATCCGGTGGAATGTCGTTGGTGGCATCCACCGGCGGTTTCACATTGCTTCCACTCTATGTGCGAAATGCGCTGATCCCGTCGGTCGTTGCTCGCCCCTTGCGCGGCGAGGTTCCGACCATCGACCTGATGATGGGTTATAACAAGTCGAACGCTTCTCCGTCGCTCAAGAGATTCCTGCTTCGCGCTGATGAGCTAGTCAACCGTGTTTTTCAGGCAGGGGCTTACTCTCGCACCCTGAAACATCGTGATCGAAGCCGTCAGTCTAAAGCCCGATGAACCCTAATCGCCGGGCTATGCAAGCGTTGAGTTCGGTCTGTCTTTCGAGAAGTAGTGCGTTAATGATTTGAGATGTCTTCGACGAGGCTTTTAGCCGGAGCCGATCAAGCTTTTCGATCGGAAGAGCACTGAACAAATCGATGCGTGGGTGAGCACTTGCGCAGCTTGTTTGAACTCGACGCCTACGGTGATGAATCTTAACAACGAACGGCAGGTACTGAATCGAGTACTACAGCGGAAGGACGGGACTAATTCTCTATGTGTTCGGGCCTTCGCGGAATGTTTGATGGAGGGCCTCGTCTCCCCGCACTAGGCAATCAGTCGACTTGCTCAACCAGCGCGGTAGTGGGACGGAGACATGCCGACGCTGCGGCGGAATGCCGTGGCGAAGTGTGCTGGGTTACTGTACCCACATTCGAACGAAATGTTGATGATGCTTATATCTGTATGCCGCAGCAGTTCGCGCGCGCGTTCCATTCGGAGGCGTGTCAGCCGGCGGAACGGTGTTTCTCCCCAATGCGACTTACAGAACCGAATCAACTGAAAGGTACTACAGCCAGCTATGCTTGCAAGATCGCCGAGTGATACGGGATCCGATATGTGGGACCGAAGGTAATCTTCAACTCGGCCGAGTCGCGCGCTCTCACCGCAGCGCGGAGTGCGTCCGGCGTCTATCGCATGACGGTTCAGCAAGTGCAGCGCAAGGAAGTGCGCCGCGCTCTCCGCGTAGAGGTCTGGGACACCATCACGTGCGGCGCGCGCAAGCGCCAGCGCAACCTCCGTCACAAGCGGATCGGGGCTCGAGAGGCTCCCCGCAAACGCCTTGAGCCCCGGTCTTAACTCGCGCAAATCGTCCAGCGCAGCGCTTATCGTAGCTGATGGAAGGTGGAGATGTAGCGTCTCATGGTGCTCGACACCGCGCCATCGTAACTTTCCGGTCTCACCGGGCGGGCTCATTACGATGTTTCCGCGGACGTGATTTGATTGCCTCCAACTGCCTCGCGTGTAGAATTCAAGAAGAGTCGCGCCACTCGTTACGAGCACGATAGTCTGATCAGGCACCGGCGGAATCTCAAACTCCTCGGCCTCCGTAGCGTGGATGTATTGGCGCAGTAAGAGAGAACGCCAACCAACCTGAGAACTACACATCCCGACCGTGCTGGGAAGATACTTGTGGAGGTCAGCACTCTCGATCATCACATCTTTCCTCTGGAGAATGCTGTAGATGGGGTTGGGGCTGAGCTCGTCTCGCCTTCCTTGAGGTCCATGCGCTCGATGAGACCGTTCGCGATGGTGAAGAAGTGCCAGACCTCGCTATCAGAAAGGACATCGCCACCAACGCTTTTCACGAGCTGATGAACTTTGACCTCGGTGATACCGCCTTCATGGTCGATCACCTCAAGTGGTTCCACGTGAGGATCGAATTCCTTCCACTGGCGGGTCCAGTAGCAGCGAATCTCTTCTTTCCCGACGACGCGTCCACCTTCCGATGCCTTGGGCCAGCTGACGTTCTCACTCATGAGCGCCAGGGCGCCGTCGATATCCCGATGATTGAAGGCAGAGTAGGCCTGAGCTAGCAATGTCCGTGTGTTCGGCATGAATCCTCCCGGAGCATAAAGCAACCGAAGACGTTCGGGATTCGAATTACAAACGCTACGACGCGCCGCGAGCCGCACGTGGTTTTCGTAATTCTAGCAGTTTTGGTATTGGTGTGAAGGCTTTCATTTAAGCGAAATGAAGCTTGAAAGCATCACCGAACCCGGAGTCGCAGATTCGAACCAGAGGCGCAGAGCAAGAGAATATGTCCGGCAATCCTGAACGTCCGGAAAATCTCAATTTGGCGAATGAAGCTGTCAATCCCGCGAAAGACAAGTCGAGAGTTGGAAGGCTAAGATCATGTTGTAGAGTGCAGGTTCAGGCGTATGTCAGAGAAGTGCGCATCTTTTCGGATCATCAGCAAGATTTCGATGTTCGGAACATCTGCTCATGATGAGGCCGCCGGGTAGTTAAACTCGGGTAATCCGGAGATGCCATTGATAACGCCTCGTGGAGATTACGGTGAAGGATAAGCCCGTTGCCCTGGTGACTGGGGCCAACAAGGGAATCGGTCTTCAAATCAGCAAGGATATCGCTGCGCACGGCTTCACGGTGCTCATAGGGTCGCGCAACCTCCGGCGTGGCGAGGCGGCCGCGAAGAGCGTGGGAGCGGACGCCCACGCCATCGCGCTCGACGTTACGAATCAAGCCTCCATCGCTGCTGCGGCAGAGCGCATCCAGAAGGAGTTCGGCCGTCTCGACGTGCTCGTCAACAATGCGGGTATCTCACACGTCGGCCCGCCCGGCAGATCGCTCGAAGAGATAGGCAAGTCGGGCCGCTTGAGCGTCGTGTCTGTCGTCGAGGCTCGCGCGTTGTTCGAGACGAACGTATTCGGCGTCATCGCCGTCACGCAAGCGATGCTGCCACTCCTCCGTGAAGCGCCGGCGGCGCGCATCGTCAACGTCGCAAGCTCCAGCGGTTCGCTCACGCTTAACTCAGACCCGAAGAATCCGCACCGTGCGATGTTCGGTATTTATTCTTCGTCGAAGACGGCTCTCAACGCGATCACAGTCGCGTTCGCCGCCGACCTTGAGTCGGCCGGCATCAAGGTCAATTCCGCCTGTCCTGGGTTCACCGCGACCGACCTCAACAACTTCCAGGGCACGCGCACAGTCGAAGAAGCTGCACGTGAGCCTGTGCGGCTCGCGCTTCTTGGCCCAAGCGGACCAACAGGTACCTTCTCGGATGAGAACGGTCCAGTCCCGTGGTGAGGGAGAACGCATACGATATGGATTGAACGGTGCTCGCAGAATGTCAGACCAAACATCGGATCCGAAAGGCGATCTACACTCAAACCAAAAGAGGGAGTCGCGATGATTCTGGTAATTGGCGCAACGGGAAATGTCGGAGGCGCACTGGTCGGGGAACTGCTCAAGCGCGGTGCGAATGTCCGAGTACTGGCTCGCAAGCATTCCGGAGAAGGCAACCCGCCCGCCGGCGTGGAGGTTGCGATCGACGATTTGCTTGATCCGGTTTCCCTAGAGAAGGCGTTGCGGGGAGTAGATAAGCTCTACCTGCTGAACGCCGTCGTTCCTGACGAACTAACGCAGGGCCTAATCGCTTATAATCTGGCCAAGCGCCTGAAACTGAAACATATCGTCTATCACTCGGTCTTCCGCGTGGAGCACTTCAAGGATGTTCCGCACTTTGCCTCGAAGCTCGCGATTGAGAACGCCTTGCGGGAGTTTGATGTCCCGTTCACGGTTATTCGTCCGAACTACTTTTTTCAGAACGATGCAACGATGAAAGATGCGCTTACGAAGGCTGGGATCTACCCGGTGCCTCTTGGCCAGGTGGGGGTCTCGGCAGTCGACATCCGAGATATTGCTGAGGCCACAGCGATTGCGCTTACCTCAGAGGGCCACTATGGGAAAACCTATAACCTCAACGGTCCGGAAGTGCTGAGTGGTCCCAAGATGGCATCGGTTTGGAGCGGTCTCTTGGGCAAAGAGATTCAGTATTCCGGGGACGACATGGATGCGTTCGAGGAGCAGATGAGGAAGCGTGGTCCATCGTGGTCTGCGTTCGATATCCGAATGATGTTTCAGGGATATCTCGAACGTGGCTTCGTTGCAGAGGCGGGAGACGTCGAGGCCTTGACGAATCTCCTGGGGCATCCGCCTCGTCGATATGAAGACTTCGCCAGAGAAACCGCGATGCATTGGCAAGAGCAGGAGTAAAGATTTGAAAAACTCAATCGAACTTTCAAATTGTAACGGAGAAGCATCATGACTGATGGCGCTATGTCAGGTATTCCTGCTGATGATCTAAGACGTCGTCTGTCACTTGTGGACGCCGACGATCCAACGCTCCAACATGTCGCGGTGGTCGGAGATACCTACACCATTCTGCTCAGCGGCAAAGAAACTGCAGGGCGATACTGCTTGATCGATATGCAAGTTCCGATCTGCGGAGGCCCAGGCCCGCACCGGCACGACTTCGAGGAGATGTTCTATATCCTGGAGGGTGAAATTGAGTTTACCTTTCGTGGCGAAAAACGAGTAGCAAGGGCCGGTCAAACGATCAATATCCCCGCGAATGCGCCGCACTTTTTCACCAATACTTCCGGCATTCAAGCGCGGATGCTCTGTATGTGTACGCCCGCCGGTCAAGAGGAGTTCTTCCTCGCGATTGGCGACCGGGTCGAGAGCCGAACGACGCCCGCCCCTGAACTGTCGCCTGAGAAGAAGATTGAATTCATGAAGAAGGCGGAAGCCCTGGCGCCAAAGTTCCGAACGGAACTTCTAAAACCGTAGCCTAGATTGAGACTCGAGAAATATGAACTCTCATACATTAGTCATCGGTTTCATGGAGCCTCGCTTGACTCTGCCTCGTCATCAAGTATCTTCAATTCCAAGGTATACATCAAGAATGACTGCATTACCCCCAATCAGCAATGCACGCATCGCCTTATCTTCGTGGGCCCCGGGAACGCTTTGATGAAGGCGGCACTGATTATTAGGGCGGACTCCTTTTAGAGCATTCAGTTGTTCGTGGCTGCTTTCAGTACCCTACCGTAAAGCGCTGCCGAACATGGGTCGGGCGTTCCAGTTCGTCGATCATCGCGACGGCGTAGTCCTGAACCGAAATCATGCTCTGGCCGGTAGCGTCCACCAAGAGCTGGTCGCTTCCGAGGCGGAACTGTCCCGTACGTTGTCCGGCCTTCAATTCTGCCGAAGGGCTCAAAAAGGACCATTCAAGGTCGGGCTCTTGTCGCAGTTGGTCCAGAGCATTAATCGTCGCCAACGCACCTGGCTTTACCCAGAGCGGCATATCCGGGCTGTCGATAAGGCGGGCTCCAGGTGCGACCTCCAACCCACCCGCTCCGCCCACCCAGAGCACCCTTTTGATTCCCGCCTTCTTAATCGCCGCGATGATGGATGCTGTTCCTCGAACCTGGTCGTCATAAAGGTTCGGGTTCTTCCATCCAGGATTGAAGGCGCTGATAATTGCTTCGTTGCCTCCGATCAGCGTCGCAAGAGAAGACGTGTCGTAAACGTCACCCGCCTTCGCGGTGAGACCTTCGCGTTTTTCAAGCTTCTCCGGATGCCGCACAATCGCTGTCACCTCGTGCCCTCGGTCGAGCGCCTCCTCAAGCAAGGCTGAGCCAACAAAACCTGTGGCACCTAACAGGGCTACCTTCTTCATTTCATCCTCCTCATGTTCGTTAGCGGCAGCACTTGCGCTAACTGCCGCGGTCTCAGAGATCCAACTGGTTCGCCTTTGCACTAGGCCTCACAGATGCCCGGCACTGCGACCTTCTGAAAGAGGTGCGGGGTGGCGACCACGGAGGACGGATACGCGGCGAGACCGGCCTTGAACTCTGGATGGGTGAAGGCGGCGCGGTAATGGGCCGTCGACTCCCAGACTGCGTAGTTCACATAGGTCGTGCTGTCCCCGATGGCGCGGTGAAGCTGAGTCGAGATGAACCCCGGTTGCTGCTTCATGAAGGCCGCGTCGTTCTGCCATGCCTCAGGGAAACGTGGCTCATCGGCTTTGTCCAGCGTGACCAGGTTCACGAGTACGACGGGGGTGGCATCCACCGCGAGCTGTCGGTCGATCGGAAACGCGGGGTCGAGCGGGCGAAGTAGTGGCATGACAAGGCTCCTTTCAGGCCACGTTGGGTGTATGATGTCAACGTGGTACGATGGAGTCTATCAGATTGACATTATGATGTCAATTCAACAGCATGGTGACATATGACGATCAAACGCACGCGGGCTGCTGACGCCTTGGGCGACCTCATCCTCGACGTATTCAGGCTGAACGGCCTCCTCTTGACCGCAGGCGACCGCATGGTGGCGCACCTCGGGCTGACGAGCACCCGCTGGCAAGTCCTCGGAGCCATCGCCTTCGCCGAACGCGCCCAGCCCGTTGCGTGGCTCGCCCGCGACATGGGCGGAAATCGCCAGAATGTGCAGCGAATCGTGAACGACTTGCAGAAGATGGGGCTCGTGACCCTCGAGGTGAACCCGCATCACCGCCGAGCGTCACTCGTCGTGCTGACCGATAAGGGGCGCCGGACCTTCGACGAGGCCAGCCGTGTGCAAGCGCCGTGGGCCAACGCCCTTTCCGAGGGCCTGGCGATCAAGGACATCGACACGGCTCGCCGCGTCGTCGCGGCGCTGCGGAAGAAGCTTGAGCTGAATGGCGAACGGGCTTCGAAATAACCTGATCAAGGGATGCCAGCGGGCGGTTCAGGCTGCCTCGCGTATGAGGCAAGTTGCGCAAATCGTCCAGGGCGGCGAGCCGTTTTCACCGAGTACCAGACCCTCGGTATGGCGGTAGCCCGGTTAGAGCTGCCGTCGATATTCAGCCGGAGTGATTCCAAATTCTTTTCGAAACGCAAGAGTCAGGTGGGCCTGGCTTGAAAACCCGCACCTGAATGCGACCTCTGCGATACTCGACTCTACCTGTTCAAGCTGTTGGCGGGCACGCTCGACACGTCGCTTCAACACGTATCGATGGGGCGTCATGCCAGTCGTCGCGTGAAACACTCTGAGAAAATGGCTACGGCTGTATCCGACCTCGGACGCGAGTTCCTGAAGGGTGAGGTCCGCTTCGAGCCGGCTTTCAATGAATTCCTGAACCCGAAACAAGTGCTGTTGAGGGAGCATCGCCGTACGGCATGACCGCGTAGGCTGCCGTTCACCGAGAAACAGAAATCGAATCGTTAGTGCCAGCACGAGCGAATCGACGTACAGCCCGCCCGATGCGCCGACGGACTCAACTTCCGTAACCAACAGATTGAGGATCTCTGAAATCGCGCGATCCCGAAGGTTGCCACGTTTGTCATGCGGCGGGGCCAGCCGACCTTCGAGTTCGTCAGCAACTCCCTTCACGAAGGCTTCATCGAAGGCGCAGTACAGGAGGTCGGCCGTTTGTGCCGAGCGCATCGCTGGGAGCAAGCCTTTAGTCAAGATCGTTAGCGTGCCAAGGGTTTCGCGCTTGAGTACGCCGTTGGTCGCCTTGCATTCACCTCGCCACGTTGGTGAGCACACCATTACGAGGACTGACCGATCGAGAGCGTTTCCTTCTGGACGCTCTCCGGGATTGCAGGCGTGTTTTTCCATCAGCACGCCTCGCCACCGCAATGCCGCGCTCGACGCAATCAACTTCGATGGGCCGAGAATCACTGGCGAGAGTAACGGATCTGGAGCGATCTCTGACACTCTCATGGGCCTGATCTTATCGCCACCTGGCCCAAAGGCAAAAGGCAAGATGAAGGCTTGGCGAAAGAGTCGGTGCGAAGCGGAGAGCCGCTGGCCAACCATCAGCCAGGAGTCGCGAGCAGTTGCCACGCGGCACTTTTCTGACAAGAAATGAGCACCTTGTGGAATACGTATGTCCGGCCTGTCTGGTACCCTGTCCCCACAAGCATAACAGTGCAGCTATGGCTAACGGTACCCCCGTTTGACGGTTCATTTTCCCCTCTTTTTCAAAAAAGTTCGTACGATCCTAATGCCGCATCAATAGGGGTTGGCGTTGAACGCCAATCAAGAAAGGATCAAGTGTCATGATCATCATTACTACTCCGACCGGTGCTATCGGGCACCAGGTTCTTGAGCATGTCCTTCGTAGCGAGGAGCCGATCCGGGTGATTGCGCGCGACCCGTCGGGCCTCCCGTCGCAGGTCCGCGAACGAGTCGATATTGTGCAGGGCTCGCATGGCGATACCACCGTCGTGAACAAAGCATTCGCGGGCGCAGACTCGGTGTTCTGGGTTGTGCCACCGGATCCGCGCGCCCAGACCGTGGACGCCGCGTACCTGGACTTCACGCGGCCTGCCTGCGCCGCGTTCAAGAGTCAGGGGATCAAGCGTGTAGTTGGAATCTCGGCGCTCGGACGAGGCACGCCAGCCGCGGCGCACGCCGGTCTCGTGACGGCGTCGCTCAAGATGGACGACCTCATCGCGAGCACTGGAGTTCATTACCGGGCCGAACGTTGCGCTTCAGAGGCTCGCGATTCCACTCATCTCTGCTTCACTTTTCAAAAAACGCCACGCTTAACCGAGTCCGCTGGAAGCGCTGGTTAGATGGCGTTTTGCCGAGAAAACCCATCTATCTGTATACCGCTTTCAGCATTTCACACAAGGAAATGTCTGATACTTGATTAGTGGAATCCACGAACTGGTTCACCGAACCCAAGCCATGTTTAATAACCTTAACTTCTTCGTCGGTAAGACTACTAATGATGTCTCCAACCAAATCTGGCGCCTCAAAAACCAGGTATGGCCGTCCGCCATAATTCGATACTTCTTCAGCTATACTCCGGGTGATCTGCAATGCATTGTGCAGCCGCGCAATTACGCCGTAAGCCTTCGACAAGTGTCCTTCCCTCTCTTTCCACGCCAAGGACAAGAGCACTTCTCTGAAGAGAGGACTCAGTTCCGGAGCACAGTTCAGCTCTGAGAAGGCAGTCCCAAGCCACTTGCTGTAAGGTGCATACTTGCGCTCCATCAGAAAGCAGAGCCTCATCAGATTTTTCACCTGACGGGCTGCAATGACCATTGAGCCTAGCTCATCTCCGACGTCCCCACATCTGCCAACAAACTCACGCTCCTCGAAAATCTTGATCCACTGTGCCGCAAGCTGATAAAGCCAAACGTCGCGTGGATAGTAACGGAACTTCCGACGTATATCCTCAAGCTCGCCAAGACCGTCGTGAAAGACTTGACCGCTCGTGACCGCAAGCAACTTATGCTCTGAGAATGACAACCAGTCGGCTGCTGTAAGCGATTGATAAGGATTGCATCCAAGATACCATCCGAAAAACCTCTCGATGGTCTCAATGAGAATCATGTGACTGACCGGCCCCGCCTCGGTTTCTTTGGGAAGACGCACCCCAACCTGATCAGGCTCACCAAAATTGGTTGGGTAGCCTCTGAAGCGGTGAGGCAGATTATGACTCAGCGCTTGAGAAATGGCATTCTTGTATTTCTCATGGTTCTGGGCAGATAGGAATAGAAGGAATCTTGGTCCCCAATGATGATCGGAAGATTGAATGTCGTCATAGCCTAACACTTCGGAGCCCCACCCAAGTAAGGCGGCGGAATATGAGATCTGTGGAAAGAGGTTTTCCAGGATTGGCTTTGCTGCTTCCGTATAAAACAGCCCGCTGAGCTTTAGCCCGGGAATAAATTTTGCGTCGGCAATCAACTCGCTATTCATTTTGGCTAATGTAACAACCGACTGAAGCAGTCGCCTATGCCGCACGAAGCCATCTAACGCTGCGCTTCAGCGGCTCGCCCACGCAACTGCGAATAAAAGCTACTCACTGGTGAGTCCGCTGCAAGCGCTTGTTGGATGTCGTCGTCGAATTTAAGCGGCCCGCAGCAAGGACTTCTCGACGGCGCGCGGCAATTCGACGAAGACAAAATAGTCTTCTGGGTAGAGGTAGTCTTCGCCGCTTTCATCGATAACTCGGATATCGCCATCCACTGCAGCGTCCTCGTCCGGCAAGACACGATAGATTTTGTGAAGCTCCAGGGAGGCTGGATAATCCTCATTATTAACGCAAACAGCAAATTTCAAGGCAGGCTTCTTTTGACTCATGGTGTTAATCTAAGTACCGCTTTTGTTTCATCTCCTTGCGCCCAATTCCGTGGCGCCTCGCACCAATGCAATTCGGCAAGCCTTATTCTACCGCTCCTGAGCCGCACTCGCGCGATACCTTTCAACTTTCTCCAGCGGCCGGGACCAAACTTTCGTCGTAAGCGTGCAACATCGCGGATCTTTTGACCAACCGCAATCGTTTCAATCTCGGTAATCTCGCTGATGATTTCAAAGTTCATCAG
>Ga0070708_100003805_pt1 | contig 11839 bp, 9 predicted proteins | sample KBSK5503metaG_FD_65469 | JGI IMG/M metagenome (GOLD analysis project Ga0070708, IMG submission 65469) | Corn, switchgrass and miscanthus rhizosphere microbial communities from Kellogg Biological Station, Michigan, USA - KBS K5-50-3 metaG | ecosystem: Host-associated > Plants > Roots >...
GGAGATCCTGCGCAAGGCAGGCCATGACGTCGAGCAGATCCCTCTTCCCGCCCACGGCGCAACGTGGCGGTGGCCCATGAAAGCGGTCGCGCTGCCGGCGAGATTGGTGGCGTTCCTCCCCACGATCCGCAAATTGAGAACGGGTCGCTACGACGTCATTCACATCCACTTCGTCAGCCAGGGCATCGTCGGCGTGCTCGCGCGCCGGCCGTTCTTCGCGCAGGCTCATGGGTCTGACCTCCACCTGAACCTCACCCGCGGCGCGTACAGAGGGATCACCGCGCGCGTGCTCCGGGACGCCAGGGCTGTGTTCTACGTGTCGCCGAACCTGCGGCGGCACATGCCGGGGTACGAGTCCAAGCTCGTCTACCTTCCGAACCCTGTCGAACTGCCGGCCGCGCCGCCGCCGGTGGAAGTCTCGCGGGTCCTGATCTTCACGCGGCTGCATCCCGTCAAGGGCGTGGAGCGGATATTCCCGGCCGTGGAACGACTCGCGGCGCGCGCCCGGGTGAGCGCGCTTGGTTACGGCCCGCTCGCCGCCGAGTACGCGCGCGACTACTCGCGCTGGGTCGAGTTCCAAAAGCCGATCCCGCACGACCAGATCGGTGCATTCCTGGCCGGCTTTGACGTGGTCATCGGCCAGATGCTCCAGGGCGTGCTGGGGCTGATGGAGATCGAGGCTCTCGCGGTCGGCCGGCCCGTGATTGCGGCCGTCGATGCGAGCCTCTATCCCGAAGATCCGCCGCCCGTGGTCCATGCCTCCACGCCAGACGAGATCGTGGCCGTGGTGGAGAGGCTGCGGGCACGTCCGGCCGAGCTCGCCGAAATTGCGCGCCGTGGACACGAATGGGCAGTCCGCAACCACGGCTACGGACGCCATCTCGAGATCCTCGAACGAACCTATTTCGGGAGGGTGGCTTCCGGCTTGACTCGGTCGGTGGCCGATCCCTAGAGTGTCGGCTGCCCACCGCCCAGGTCATGTCATTGCACTGGTCCCGCCACCTCACTGCAGCCATGGCCGTCACGATCAACCTGGTCGTGGCCGCTCCCGGCGCCATGCCGGCGTTCGCCGCTACCCCCCGCCAGGCTCCCGCCGCGGCTCCGATCTCCGCGGCGACCGCCCATCCGGCGCGCGAGGTCTTCGGCTTCGCCCTGGCGAGCAGCCTCGGCGACCCGACGATCGGCTACTCGAGCTGGAACTTCGACCTCCTGACCACGGTCGCATTCTTCGGCCTGCACGTCAGCAGCGACGGCGGCTTCATCGGCGACAGCGGCTGGTCGACCTGGAGCTCGTCCACCATGTCGAGCTTCATCAGCGTCGCCCACCGCCACGGAACGAAGGTGCTGCTCACCGTCATCCTCCAGGACTTCGGCGTCAACACGCCCGCCATGTGCGCGGGTCTCAGGAACGACGCCACCACCGTCGCGTCCGCTGTGTCGCAGGTGAAGGCCAAGGGCGTCGACGGCGTGAACATCGACTACGAGGGGCTCAATGGAAGCTGCGGCACGAGCGACGCGAACTGGGCGCAGCATGCGATGACGGGCTTCGCGCAGAAGATGCGTTCAGGCCTCGGCTCCTCCTACTACCTTTCGGTCGACACGTACGCGTCCTCCGCCGCCGACGGATATGGGTTCTTCGACCCCAACGGCATGAAGGCCTACGTCGACTCGTTCTTCGTCATGGCCTACGACCTCGAGTACTCGAACTACTCGCACCTGCCGGTGAGCTGCTCGCGCTTCTGCCTCGGGCCGACCGCGCCCCTAACCGCCTACTACTACAACGACGCGTCGGTCGTATCGCAGTACTCGAGCCTGGTCGGCCCGTCGAAGGTGTTGCTGGGCGTTCCTTATTACGGTCGTAAGGCGTGCGTCGTCGGAGCCGTGGCCAACGCCTACCCGACGTCGAGCATCGTCGCCGACGGCTATCTCGACGCGGTCGGCGAGGCCTCCTACTATCAGACGAAGCCCGGCAGCTACGTCGTGCACCGCGAGCAGCGCTCCTCCGGCATGGAGCGCTGGGACACCTGGTACAACACGACGCTCAACTGCACGCGTGAGCTGTACTTCGACGACGCGGTGTCCCTGGGCCGCAAGTACGACCTCGTCAACTCCGCGGGGCTCCGTGGCGTCGGGATCTGGAACCTCAACTACGGCGGTGGCGCGCCCGAGCTTTGGGGCGCGCTTTCGTCACACTTCGCCCGCTGCACGACCGCGACGGTCGCCGCGTCGCCCGCCTCTCCGACCGGCACTGGAGTCAAGGTGACCATCACCGCCGGCAGCACCGGCTGCTCGAAGCCCCAGTACCGCTTCTGGGTGCAGGCTCCTGGCGCCGCGTGGAGGATCGTCCAGGACTACAGCTCAGCGACCACGTACACGTGGATCTCGACAGGGCTCGCCGGCGCTTACCACCTCGAGGTCGACGCGCGGGCGAGCCCTTCGGTCGCCTACGACGCCGTCGCCGGCGCCGCGTACTCGCTCACCGCGTGCGGCGCGGCGAGCCTGACGCCCGGCCTGATGTCGCCGCAGCGTCCGGGCGTGACTGTGCTCCTGACGGCCGGCGCCCTCTGCGCGGGCACTCCCGAGTACCGCTTCTGGGTCCGGCCGCCGGGCCGCGCCTGGACGATCGTGCGTGATTACGCCCCGGCCCCGACCTTCAGCTGGAACACGACTGGACTCGCGGTGGGGTCGTACGCGCTGGAGGTCGATGTGCGCGACCAGGGGGCCGGCGCCGCCTACGAGTCGGTCGCGGGGATGCCGTTCGTCCTCGACCCACCCTGCGGCAAACCGACGCTCACGACCGCTCCGGTCTCGCCGCAGGGTCCCGGAACCAGCGTGACGCTGAGCGCGACGACGTCGGGCTGCCCGAGCCCTCGATACCGCTTCTGGATCCTGGCGCCCGGAAGCCGCTGGAGCATGGTCCGCGACTACAGCCCGGCCGCCTCTTACGCGTGGATCACCGCCGGCTACCCGGTGGGGACGTACCAGCTCGAGGTCGACGTTCGCGACGCCAGCACGGTCGCGCCCTACGACGCGGTCACCGGCGTCAGCGATGTCCTCCAGGCATGCAGCGGCGCGCGTCTTGCCACCGACAGGCCGTCACCGCAGGCCCCCGGCGTCTCCATCGTCTTGAGCGGGTCGGCGAGCTGCGCCGGCGCCGCTCAGTACAGGTTCTGGGTGCGCGCGCCGGGCGGGGCCTGGAGGATCGTCCAGGACTACGGCCCGGCGGCGACCTACGCGTGGAGCACCGCCTCGCTCGCGCACGGCTACTACGCCCTGGAGGTCGACGTCCGGAGCCAGGGTTCGACCGATGTCTACGACACGGTGGCGAACCTCTCCTACCTCGTGGACGTTTGCTCGGGCGCGCGTCTGACCACCTCACCGGCGTCGCCGCAGCGGGTGGGCGGGACGGTCACGCTGACGGGCAGCGCGACGTGTGCCGGCACGCCCGTATACAGGTTCTGGGTCCGCGCGCCGGGCGGGGCCTGGACCATCGTGCGGGACTACAGCCCGTCCAGCACGTTCAGCTGGAACACGGCGGGCCATCCGACTGGCGCCTACGCGCTTGAAGTCGACGTGCGCGACGCCGGGTCGACCGCCGTCTACGACACCGTCAGCGACCAGGCCTACACCCTGAGCCCGTAAAGCTCGGACCTAAACTCTCCGCCGTGAGCGAGCCGGCTCTCACGGCGGCCGAGCGCTGGATCGTCCGCACAGTGGCGTTCGCGGTGCCGCTTATCTACTCACCGGTCACTTACGACGGCTACGTGCTGCCAAAGCTGCTGCTCGCGCGTGCGGCGGTCCTTGCGCTGCTGTTCGTGCAGCTGGTGCGAATGGCCTCGCCGCGTGGGCTGTCGCTGAGGCGCACACCGCTGGACGCCGCGTGGCTTGCCCTTCTCGCCTCCGCCATGCTCTCGACGATCGTCGCCGTCAACGTCAACGTGGCGATCTTCGGCACGTACGGCCGCTACGACGGACTGCTCACCCTGGTCCTGTACGCGCTCCTTTTCTATCTATGCGCGCACGCGATCCAGTCGCGGGCCGAGGCCCGTACCGTGCTGCGCGTCCTGGTTGCGGGCGGCTACGTGGTGGCGGCGATCGCGATCTTCCAGTCGGTCCGTGACTCGTTAGTGACAGGCTCCGTTGCGCCCGCCTACGGGTCCCTCGGGAACCCGAACGTCCTGGGAGGCTACCTCGCCATGGTGATCGCGCTGGCGGTGGGGGAGGTCGTCGAGGCGCGCTCGTGGGCGGCCCGGGTGCTCGGGCTGAACGCGGTCCTGGTACCGGCGCTGGCGCTGGTGCTGACCTTCAGCCGGAGCGGCTGGGTGGCCGGCGCGGTCGGGGTGTGCGTCGTCGTCCTCGGAGGTCGCCTCCGGGCGAGGAGCCCCTCCGGCGCTTCGCGCCACCTCCCCATGAATGGGGAGGACCACAGCCCATCTCGCAGCCTGGTGCTGGCCGGGGTCGCGGTGGGCGCCGTGCTGCTCGTCATCGGCGTCGTCGCGGTCGGGGCTGGACCGCAGGTGCAGCAGCACGTCGCCGCGCGTGCCTTTTCGCTGAGCGACCCTGGCTCGTCGCGCGTCGGGATCTGGAAGGACTCCCTGCGCCTGGTCGCGAGCAGGCCGCTCACCGGTTACGGACCGGACACGGTCGGGCTGGTCTTTCCCCGCTTCCAGTCGGGCGACTGGGGTCTCGCCGCCGGCCACATCCGTCAGCCGATCGACAAGGCGCACGCGGAGGCGCTGCAGGTCGCCGCCACCCAGGGCGTGCTCGGCCTTGCCGCTTACGTCTTCATGCTCGTCATGTTCGTCCGCGTGTTCTGGCGGGGGCGCAGAGGCGAGTTCGCGGTGCCGGTGTTCGCCGCGTGGGTCGCCTACGAGGTCGAACTGCAGGTCAACTTCACCGCGCTTGGCTCGGCCTTTCCGTTCTGGATACTGGCCGCCGCGGCGATCGTCACGTGGGACGGAGTCATCCCCTGGCGCACCGTCAAGGCGCCCCGGCCGTCGGCGGCCGTCGGCGGCGCCGCGCTCGTCGCCGCGTTTGCGGCGGGGGTGGTGGTGCCGTTTGTCGCCGACGCAGATCTCAAGCAGGCGTACGACGACGACGTGCTCGGCCCCCGCGCCCAGGCCGCGCCGCTGGCCGCCACCGCCGCGAAGCTGTCCCCCCAGGAGAGCGTGTACGCGACCGAGGTCGCGAACATCGCCTTTGAGCGCGGCCACTGGGAGGACGCGCGAGCCGGCTACCGCGAGGCGATAAGGCTGGGCAGCTTCAACCCGCTCGTCTACCGCAACCTCGCCCTGGCCGACCAGAGGCTCGGCCTGGTGGCGGAGGCGCGGGACGCCGCCCGGGAGGCGGTGCGGTTCGGTCCCTACGATCCGTCCAACCAGGTTTTCCTGGCTCAGTTCGGACCGTAACCAGAAGGACGTGGGCGCCGATTTACTGGCATGATCGGTGGTCCCATGGGTGGTGTTCTGCGCAGCCTGCGGCGGGTTCGCTGGTGGCTGCCTGCCATCCTGGTCACCTTCGTGACGCTTGCCATCGTGAGCGGCGTCGTGCTGTCGACCAGGCTCAGCGCAAAAGAGGCTGCAAGCTCTCCGACGCCGCCAAGCGGGCCCACGCCTTCGCTGGCGGCGGTCGCCCCTCCGAACAACCCGAGCTCCTCGTCCTACCCGCCTTACGACACCGGCGGATCCTCATACCCGCCCTACGATCCCGGGGCGTCGACCTATCCGCCCTACGACAACGGCGGATCCTCGTACCCGCCCTACAACCCGGGGGCATCGTCCTATCCGCCCTACGACAACGGCGGATCCTCTTACCCGCCCTACAACCCAGGAGCGTCGTCCTATCCGCCTTACGACAACGGCGGATCCTCGTACCCGCCCTACAACCCCGGAGCGTCGTCCTAGATCGGGTCGGAAAGCAGGAAGCAGGCCATCCAGCTCTGTGAGCGAAGGCCCGGGAGGCGCAGGATCGCGCCATCGACCGCGTCCAGCGCGGTGCGCGCCGCGCCGAAGAGAGGCGTGTTGCGCAGCGGCACCGCGGCGAGCACGGCGAGGTGGAAGCTGCGCACGTCGACGGTCTTGAAGAACTTCCGCATTCGGGCGGAGTCCTCGTAGCGGAGGATGTGCCGGGTCTCCCAGGCTGTACGCAGCTGGGGGGTGCGATCGCGATAAAACTGGATGATCGGGTTGTTTGCGAGCGCCTCCAGGAAGATCGCCTTGCCGTCGCTGGTCAGCACCCTGCGGATCTGAGTCAGCGCCGGCTCCAGCTCCATGTGGTGGAGAACGCCCGCCACGCTGACGACGTCAAAGCTGCCCGGGGGGAAGGTCAGGTTCTCACCGTCCATGACCGTGAACGTGGCGTTGCCGTCCAGCCCTGCCTCGCGCGCGTGCTGCTGAGCCACCTCGACCGACTCGGGCGAGATGTCGATGCCCGTGACATGGCCCGCGAACCGCGCGATGTCGAGCGTGTTCAGGCCGTTGCCGCTGCCGAAATCGAGGACTCGCTTGTCAGTGGCGTTGCGGCGCAGCCAGTCCATGTAGAACGCATTGCTCGACTGGACGACGGAGTAGAACTTCTTGTTCGAGGTGAAGTACTCGTACTGCTTGGGATCCTTTTCGTACAGCCCTCTCAGCTTGTCGTGAAACTCCGCCTCTTCGAGCTTGCGTGGATCGGCGTGCGATGACATCGGGCCTACTCTAGCGAACGGTCCCGATGGCGTAGAGATTCTTGAACTCGCTCACCGGCGATCCATCGAGGTGCACCGGGACGAGCTGCTCGCCGTCGGCCAACCCGTCGTGCACCTCGCCGAGCTTGGGCAGCGGCCCGTACAGCACTCGCTTGACCATTGACTTCACTCGCATCGAGTCGGGGATGAGCCCGTAGCGCACGGCGAAGTGGCGGATCGGCGCCAGCATGCGGTCGCGCGACGATGCGGCCTCGACGCGAAAGGCGCCGGAAACCTCCACCGTGAAGCCGCTGTCCTCGTACAGGCGCGCCAGCTCGCGCGCGTTCGGGTAGGTCGTGCTGAAGGGGCTCCGGTTGAAGTCCGGGCGCTCCGGGTTCGGCACGGAGACCATCAGCCTGCCGCCGGGCCGCAGCACGCGCCGGCACTCGGCAAAGGCCGCGGACTGGTCGGCGACGTAGTAGATCATCTCGAGCATCAGCACGACGTCGAGCGAGGCGTCGCGGAACGGGAGGTGCTGAGCGTCGAAGCGAATGAGGTCTGTCTGCGGAAGATGCACGCGAGCCTCTTGAAGCAGGCCCATCGTGTAGTCGCCGCCGACCACACGGCGCGCGCGGGTGGCGAGATAGGGCAGACCCATGCCGGTGCCGCAGCCGATCTCGAGCACGTCGCGGTCCTTGCTCAGCTGCGCGGCCAGCCGGTAGCGGAAGTACTGCATCGCGAGCTGTTCCGGCGACGCCGGGAGGCCCCACGTCTCGGAGACGGTCGTGTAGTCGCGGTTCATTTCCGGAAAGGCACCAGGAAAGTCCTGGCCAGGATGCTGAGGTCGTCCCGGAACGTGCCCTTGCGCACGTAGTCGAGCCCCAGGCGCATCTTCTCCGGCCGGATCAGCTCGGCGTATGCCTTGTCGGGGTCGGCGTGGCCGGCCAGGATCTCGCCCTCGTTGGAGAACCGGAGCGAGGCCCAGTCCGTGATCCCTGGGCGAACGAGCAGCAGGTCGCGCTCATCCGCTGTGTAGCCGGCGACCTCTCCCGGCACCTGCGGCCGCGGGCCCACGAAGCTCATGTCTCCCTTGAAGACGTTGACCAGCTGCGGCAGCTCGTCCAGCTTGTAGCGGCGGAGGAGCCGGCCGGTTTTCGTCAGGCGCGGGTCGTCGTCCGGGGTGTTCGGGCCGCCGACCCTGTCCGCGTTGGGCACCATGCTGCGGAACTTGTACATCTTGAACTCGCGACCGCCCATGCCGACGCGGCGTCCGCCATAGAAGATGGGCCCGTCGCCCTCCGTCCTGATCTTCAACGCGATCACTCCGATGACCGGCGACGCGAGCACGAGTCCCACCGATGCCAGCGCGACGTCGAACGCGCGCTTGGCGGCACGCGATCTTCTCAGGAGTAGAAGTCCTTGACTGCGCCGGCGACCTCAAGTACCTGGTCTTCGTCCAGCTCGTTGTTGAGCGGCAGGGACAGCACGTGCGCGCACAGGGCCTCGGTCTTCGGCAGGTCGACGTGGTCGAGGCCGACCGGCTGCTTGTGGTTGGGGATGGGGCCGGGCGAGACGAGCGTCTCGATGCCGCGTGAGGCGAGGAACGACTGGAGGTCGTCGCGGCGCTCCGCCTCGATCACGTAGTTCTGGTAGATGTCGAAGAACGGGCCGCCGTCGGGCCCTGGCGGCCGCTTGACCTGCGTGACCTCGGTGAGGGCCTCGTCGTAGATCGCCGCCAGGCGCCGTCGCTGCCCGATCCACTCAGGGACCTTCTTGAGCTTCAGGTCCAGGATCGCGGCCTGCAGGTTGTCCAGCCGGCAGTTCCAGCCCCAACCGGAAAAGCCGGTCTTGGAGACGCGTCCGTGGTCGCGCAGCTCGCGAAGCTTCGTCGCGAGCTCCGAGTCGCTGGTCACCACAGCGCCGGCGTCGCCGTATGCGCCCAGGAGCTTGGCGGGATAGAAGCTGAACGCTCCGGCGAGACCCCAGGCGCCGCCACGCACGCCCATGTAGGACCCGCCGAGCGCCTGTGCAGTGTCTTCGATCACCAACAGGGAGTGTTCCCGTGCGATCTCCATCACGCTGTCCATGGGCACGAGGCGGCCGTTGAGGTGCACCGGCATGATCGCCTTCGTCCGCGGGGTGATGGCCTGCTCGAGCAGGTCCACGTTCATGTTGTGGTCGTCACCGACGTCCACCAGCACGGGCGTCGCCCCGACATGGTGGATGACCGCCAGCGTGGCCATGAACGTGTGTGAGACGGTGATCACCTCGTCGCCCGGACCGATGCCGACCGCCTCGAGCAGCAGGCGCAGCCCGTCGGTGCAGTTGCTCACGCCGATCGCGTCCGTCGTGCCGACAAACGCGGCCAGGTTGTGCTCGAAGTCGAGCATCTGCTGGCGCATGATCAGGTCGCCCGCCCGCAGCACGCCGCGCATGGTCTCCATCGCTTCCTCCTCGATGCGGAGGAATTCCTTTCCCGGTTCCCAGAACCTAACCGACAAGCCCGTAGCTCCTCGCGATGATGGGTTGGATGGTCTTCATCACGCCCTCCTGGTCGAGGCCGTGAAGCGCCTTCAGGTACTTCTGGTCGCCGACGACCTTGTTGAACTCGGGCCGCAGGCCGATCCGCTTGAGGGGCGCGTGGCCCGGCTCCAGCTCGGCCAGCACCTCGGCGACGGCACCGCCGAGCCCGCCCTCGACGCTGTGCTCTTCCAGCGTGAAGACGAGCTTCGTCTGCGTCGCCGCAGCGACCACGGCCTCACGGTCGAGCGGCTTGATCGTGTGCATGCTCAGCAGGCGCACTGAGAGGCCTTTGGCGGCGATCTGCTCGGCGACCGCGGCGGCGGTCGCGAGCATGCTGCCCGAGGCGATGAGCGTCAGGTCGCCGCCCTCGCGCAGCGTGATGGCGCGGCCGAGCTCGTAGCGGGGCTCGTCCTGGTGCACGACCGGCTCGCCCGCCTTGCCGAGGCGCAGATACGCGGGCCCGTCCTGCGCGACCAGCGCGCGCGTCGCGAGCCCCGCCTCCACGGGATCGCCCGGAGCGACCACCGTCATGTTAGGCAGGGCGCGCAGGATCGCGACGTCCTCCGACGCGTGGTGCGTGACCCCGAGGTTGCCGTAGGCGAGGCCGCCGCCAACGCTCACGACCTTGACGTTGGCGTTGTGGTAGCAGACATCGTTGCGGATCTGCTCCAGGCAGCGCAGCGTGCCGAAGTTGCCGATCGAATAGGTGAAGACGACCCTGCCGGTCATCGACATGCCGGCGGCCAGGCCGATCATGTTCTGCTCCGCGACGCCGGCGTTCAGGAACTGGTCGGGAAACTTCTCGGCAAACTCCTCGATCACCGAGTAGCCCAGGTCGCCGACGATGAGGCAGACGCGCCTGTCCTTGGCGGCCAGCTCGGTGAGCGTCCGGATGAACGCGGTCCTCACGAGGCTTCGACTTCCGCCAGCGCTTTGTCCAGCTCCTCGCCGACCGGCTGCCTGTAGTGCCAGAGCACCTTGCCCTCCATCCAGCTCACGCCCTTGCCTTTGATGGTGTGGGCGATGATCGCGGTCGGACGGCCGCTCTCCAGCGGCACGCTGCTCAGGGCATGGCGCAGCGCGACGACGTCGTGACCGTCGACCTCGAGCGCCGCCCAGTTGAATGCGCGGAACTTGTCCGCCAGCGGCTCGAGGCGCAGGGTCTTGTCGACTTCGTCCAGGCTCTGGATCTTGTTGTAGTCGATGATCGCCGTCAGGTTGTCAAGGCGGTGATGGCCCGCGAACAGGATCGCCTCCCAGTTCGAGCCTTCGTCGCATTCGCCGTCGCTCATGACCACGAACGTCCGCCAGGACTTCTTGTCGCGCTTCGCGGCCAGGGCCATGCCGGCGCCCACCGGGAGCCCGTGGCCGAGCGAGCCGCTGGCGAACTCGACGCCTGGCACGCCGACGTGCGTCACGTGCCCGTACAGCTGGCCGCCGTCGTGGGCGTACTCGGCGAGGCGATCCAGCGGCATGAAGCCGGACTCGGCCACCACCGCGTAGGTGATCGCCGCGGCGTGGCCCTTGGACATGATCAGCCGGTCACGGTCCGGCCACTGCGGGCGCTTGGGGTCGATCCGGAGGATGCTTCCGTAAAGCACCGCGAGGATGTCGGCGACGGACAGGCAAGACCCGATGTGGGAGGTTCTGGCCTGGCTGATCATCCGTAGGGAATGCGCTCGCAGCTTCCGAGCTAGGTCACGCAGCTCAACGTCTGTCGCCGGCCTGGTGGCCGTGGACACGTCACGGAATCCTAGCAAACGCGATGTAGGGGTCGAACTCCATGCGCTGCAGCCGCAGCCGTCCCATTCCGAGCGTGTCCAGGACGGCTTTCGTCTCGCCCGGCCACAGCGGGTTGTCGAGCTCGTCGAAGGCCACAATCGCGCCTTTGGGCATGCGCGGGACGAAGTTTTCCAGCGCCGCTTTCGTGGGGTCGTAAAGGTCGAAGTCGAGAAACAGAAGGCTGACGACGACGTGCGGATGGTCGGCGATGAACGCGGGGATGGTCTGGGTGGCGTCGCCCTTGACCAGCTCGACCTTGCCGACGTGGCCGAGGAAGCGATCTTTGTCGAAGAGCTCGATCAGTCGCTGCAGCTCGGCGTAGGAGTCCGCACGCAGCCCGCCGGGCTCCGCCGTCTCCCATTTAGGGCCGGTGCGGTCGTGATCCGCCACCGATGGAAACCCGGCGAAGGTGTCGAACCCGTAGATCCTCCGCGTCAGGTTCGCCGGCTCGAGCACGGCGGACAGCTTGGCCCATGCCATCAGCCCGTAGCCGCGGTTGACGCCGCACTCGACGATCGAGCCCTTGACATTCAGGATGCGCTTGAAGATCTCGTAGAGGGCGAGAAAGCGGGTCAGGTGCTGGCGGCGGGTCCATACGGGAAAGTTCTCGATGCGAGTCTCGAGCGGGTCGCCGCTTGCGGCGAAGATCCTGGCGATCTCTGCACCCACCATCCGCTCTTGCTCGGTCCGAAGAGGTTTCTCATCGATGTTGCGCGTCATGCCGCCGCTTAGTCTGCCCGATTGAGCCGGGGGCGCGAGACGGGATTTGTTAACCTCCCGCCACGTGCGCTCGCTCCGACCGACGCCTCTCTACGCGCTCGTCATCTTCGTCGTGGGCCTCGTTTACCGGCTTGCATGGGTCTACCAGGG
>Ga0070708_100003808_pt1 | contig 11836 bp, 8 predicted proteins | sample KBSK5503metaG_FD_65469 | JGI IMG/M metagenome (GOLD analysis project Ga0070708, IMG submission 65469) | Corn, switchgrass and miscanthus rhizosphere microbial communities from Kellogg Biological Station, Michigan, USA - KBS K5-50-3 metaG | ecosystem: Host-associated > Plants > Roots >...
GCAGCGCCGGGAGCTGCGATCCGGGCGGGAGATCCACCCGCTGCTCGAGCGGATCATGCGCATTCACGTCACCGAGGAAGCGCGCCATCTCTCGTTCGCCCGGCACTACCTCAAGCGCACGGTCCCGCGACTGTCCCGGGTCCGCCGCTTCAGGCTGGCTGTCGCCGCGCCCTTCATCCTCGGCGCTCTGGCCCAGATGATGCTGCGGCCGTCCCGGCAGCTCGTCGCGAAGTACCGGATCCCCCGGCAGGTCATCGCCCAGGCCTACACCCGCAACCCGCACCATCGCGCGCAGACCGTCTCCTCACTGGCCAAGGTCCGGGCCCTGTGTACGCAGCTGGGTCTCACCGGGCGGCCCTACGGCGTCCTCTGGAGCGTGCTGCGGCTGGACGACGCCGACACCCGGGGCTGACCAGGGCGGACGCCTAGCGCGGATTCCGGGCCAGCTCGGCCGCGAGCTCCGTCCTGGCCTGCGCCATCTCCTTGGTGGCGGCCGGGTCAGCCGACGGGTACTGGGGGTTGATCGCGCTCAGCGCCTGCACGACGATCGCGGCCGTGGCCAGCCGGCCGAACCACTTGTGATCGGCCGGGACGACGTACCACGGGGCCCACCGCGTGCTCGTTCGGGTCAGCATCTCGTCGAAAGCCCGCTGGTAATCGTCCCAGTAGCGGCGCTCGCGGACGTCGCTGGCTGAGAACTTCCAGTTCTTCTCCGGGTGATCGATGCGCTTGAGGAATCGCCTGCCCTGTTCCCCCCAGGACAGATTGAGCATGATCTTGACGATGTGGATGCCGTTGCCGACGAGAGAACGTTCCCAGTCGTTGATGTCACGGTAGCGCTGGGCCCAGACATCGCGCTTCCCGGCGACCGCCGGCACGTTTTCCCCGGCCAGCAGCTCCGGGTGCACGCGAACGACCAGGACTTCCTCGTAGTGAGACCGGTTGAAGATGCCGATCCTCCCCCGGCCAGGCAGCGCGACCTGGTAGCGCCAGAGGAAATCGTGGCTGAGCTCTTCCGCCGTCGGCTCCTTGAAGCTGCGGACGGCGACGCCCTGCGGGTTGACCCCGCTCATGACGTGCTTGATCGTGCCGTCCTTGCCCGAGGCGTCCAGCCCCTGCAACACGACTAGCAGGCCATGGGTGTTCTGGGCGGCAAGCCGGTCCTGATGCTCGGCGAGCAGCTCTATGCCCTGTGTGAGCAGGTCGTCGGCCTCCGGCCGGGTTACCTGCCCGGTGGCGGCCGGATCATGGTCACGGCTGAGCGTGACGGTGCTCCCCGGCGCTATCCGCATGGGCTCGATGAGGTCCCTTATGAACCGAAGACGCTTGTCCATGGCCTGAAAAAGCTACCCCAGATCGTGATGTGGCCAGGGAGGCCGCCGCGCGGCGTGGCAGGATGGCCCGCGTGTCCGGACCCTGCCCCAGGTCGCTGCGCCCCAGCTATCCCGTCCGCAGCGAGCGGCTGCTGCTGCGCCCGCTGGCCGTCGGCGATGCCGACGCCCTGCTCGCCTACCGCGGCCGTGAGGACGTCTCCCGGTACGTGCCGTTCGAGCCGATGAGCCGCGACGACATCATCGAGCGGATCGCGGGGCCGTGGGCACGCTCGGAGCTCACCGATGAGGGACAGGCGCTCACGCTCGGCGCGCAGGTGAGCGAGACGGGTGAGCTCGCCGGCGACGTTGTGCTGTTCTGGCACAGCCGCGAGCACGCCGGCGGCGAACTCGGCTACGTGTTCAATCCGCGCCTGGCCGGGCGCGGCTATGCCACAGAGGCGGCGACCGTGATGCTGCGGCTCGGATTCGAGGGGCTCGGCCTGCATCGCATCGTCGCGCGGATCGATGAGCGCAACGAGCCATCGGCACGGCTGGCCAGGCGGCTGGGCATGCGGCAGGAGGCCCGCCTGGTCGACAACGAGTTCTTCAAGGGCGAGTGGACCACCGAGCTCGACTTCGCGATGCTCGCCGACGAGTGGCACGCCCGCCGCGGCGACTAGCGACCTGCCGACGACGAGCCGGGCCCGGCGCCCCTGACGCTGGCGCTGGCCAGCATGGCCGTAAGCACGCCGACGAGCAGGACCAGCGACATGCTGAACCCTCTTAAGCTTTAACGCGACTCCGCGGGGCGGCCGGGTAGCGTCGCAGTCGCGCCGGGACGGCAGGGAGCCAGGCAGCGCGCGGAGAGGGGTCGCAAGACGTGGGAGACGACTTCGGCGGTCGGATCGGCCGGGACTGGCGCGACTCGGTGCCCTGGTGGCCGCCCGAGCCGGCCCCGCCGCCCGGGACGCCCAACATGCTTCTGGTGGTGCTCGACGACGTCGGCTACGCGCAGCTCGGCTGCTACGGCTCGGACATCGAGACGCCCGTCATCGACGGCCTGGCCGCCCGCGGGGTCAGGCTCGCGAACTTCCACACGACGTCGCTGTGCTCGCCGACGCGGGCGTGCCTGCTGACCGGGCGGAACCACCACCGCAGCGCCATGGGGCGGGTGGCTGACCTGGCCATCGGCTTTCCCGGCTACTGGGGCAGGCCGCCGCGCGAGAACGGCTACCTGTCCGAGGTCCTGCGCGCGGCCGGCTACGCCACCTACGCCGTCGGGAAGTGGCACCTGTCCCCCGAGGACGAGACGAACATGGCTGCCTCGCGCGCCACCTGGCCCCTCGCGCGGGGCTTCGACCGCTGGTACGGCTTCCACGGCGGCGAGACGCACCAGTTCGTGCCTGCCCTGTACCACGACAACCACTCGGTCCGCCCGCCCGCGTCGATGCAGGAGGGTTATCACCTCAGCGAGGACCTGGCTGACCACGCGATCGAGTTCATCGCCGACCTGCGGGCCGTCGACCCGGGCAAGCCGTTCTTCCTGTACCTGGCGACCGGTGCCTGCCACTCGCCGCACCAGCCGCCGCCGCGCTGGCGCGAGCACTACCGCGGGCGGTTCGACCTCGGCTGGGACGCCTGGCGCGAGCGGACGTTCGAGCGCCAGCTCTCCGCGGGCCTGGTCCCGCCCTCGACGGTCCTGTCCCGGCGGCCGGACTGGGTCACGCGCTGGGACTCGCTTAGCAGCCGGGACCGCGCGGTCGCGGCCCGCTTCATGGAATGCTTCGCGGGGTTCCTGTCGCACGCCGACGAGCAGATCGGGCGGGTGCTCCGCTTCCTGGAAGAAACCGATGACCTGGACAACACCATCGTCGTCGTGGTCTCCGACAACGGGGCAAGCGCCGAGGGCGGCGCCTCGGGCTCGATCAACGACGTCCGCATGGTTAACCTGGACCCGGCGCCGGGCGAGGAGATGCTCGCCCGCCTGGCCGAGATCGGCGGCCCGCTCACCCACAACAATTACCCGTGGGGCTGGACCATGGCGGGGAACACGCCGCTGCGCCGGTGGAAGCGCGAGGTGCACGAGGGTGGCGTGGCCGACCCGTGCGTGATCTCCTGGGCGGGCGGGTCCCTGGACGGCGGCGGCATCCGCGGCCAGTTCACGCACGCCATCGACGTCGCCCCGACGCTGGTCGAGCTGGCCGGGCTGGACTATCCGGCCGAGATCGAGGGCGTCGCGCAGGCCTCGGTCGACGGCGTGAGCTTCGCCTACCTGCTCGGCGCCGGCGGCGAGCGCGCGGCCGAGCGGCACTCCACGCAGTACTTCGAGATGTTCGGATCGCGGGCCATCTACCACCGCGGCTGGAAGGCGGTGACGTTCCACCCGGTCGGGCCGCTGTACGACGACCAGAACCCGAACGCGCCGTTCAGCGATGACGTCTGGGAGCTGTACCACGTCGCTGAGGACCTGTCGGAGACGCGGGATCTCGCCGGCCGCCACCCGGAGCTGCTGCGCCAGCTCATCGAGCTCTGGTGGGCGGAGGCCGAGCGCAACCAGGTACTCCCCCTCGACAACAGGGTGCTGTGGGCCCTGGTGAACCCCAAGCCCGATCACCGCGGGCCGCGCGAGGTGTTCCGCTATTTCCAGGGCGGCGCCCAGGTGCCGGAACCGGTGGCGGTGAACGTGCGCAACCGCTCGCACGCGCTGATCGTGGACGTCACGATCCCGGACTCCGGCCCGCCCGACGGCGTCCTGCTGGCGATGGGATCCGCACTCGGAGGGTGGTCGCTGCACATCCTCGGCGGACGGATCCGCTACGTGCACAACCTCTACGGCAAGGAACGGCACACGGTGGAATCGGCCGCGACGATCCCGCCGGGCGGGCACCGCATCGAGTTCGCCTTCACCAAGGACGAGGGCCCAGGCGGCACCGGCGTCCTGAGCTGCGACGGGCACGAGGCCGGGCGGGGAGTGATCCCGCGGTTCACGCCGTCCGGGTTCAACGGTGTCGGCGCCGGGCTCACCTGCGGTTACGAGTGGGGACCCGCCGTCGGCACCGGTTACACGGCGCCGTTCCCTTTCCGCGGCACGATCCGGCGCGCCGTGGTCGAGACGCGCGGCCCGGTCGTCCGCGACCCGCTCGCCGAGCTCGAGGCCATCCTGTCCGAGCAGTAGTGGTCAGAGCGCGGCGACCGCGTCCGCCGAGTGCCGGGCGTATGGCACCGCATCAGGCACGGCAGGTAGCCTCAGGTGGCTGTTCAGCGGCCAGGGGATGCCCTGCAGCTCGCCACCAGCCGCCGGGCGGCGGCCAGCCCGGCGGCGACCACGACGACGTTGCTCATCGGCCCTCCCCAACCCCGCAGCACGATTCCACGGTTAGCTTGGCACCGTGACAGCCTCGTCACCATTGCGGACTTCCATGGTCCGCGCCGCAGCGGTGGCGGCGGCTGGTGACTCTGGCGGTGCCGCCTGCAGCAGGCCGTCGACCGCCAGGCCCCACAGCCCACGCTCTACCTGAACGGGGCTCGTGACTGGTGCATCAGCGCGGAACTTGCCCGCGGCGCCGAAGGGCTCCTCGCCCCGTCCTCACGGATGGCCGTGATCGAGGATGCGGGCCATTTCCTGCACCTGGAAAGACCCGGCGAAGTCAACGATCACATCCTCGCCTGGATCGGCTGGCGCCGACCCGGCCCTGCCGCGATGCGTCAGCTGGTTGAGTGTCCGTGGAGGACGAGCGCCCAGGTGAGGAGGCTGAAGGCCGCGGTCGTTGTCACAGCGCGGAGAAGATTCCAGGCAGCCCAGCGCGCTTCGTGAAACTGGGCGCGCACCTGGTGGACGTCGATGCGGCTGGGGTCGCCGGCGGCTTTGATCGCGTCGTTGAGCGGGACGTTGACCGCCACCGTGACGATGACGGCGACCAGGTAGAGGCCGAGTGCCGCCGCGATCCAGGGAAGGGCCGGGGTGCCGCGGTTGGTGATCGCGGCGGCCAGGGCGAACACGAGGGCGCAGGCGAAGGCGGTCGTCATGAACCAGGGGTTGATGATGGCGCGGTCCATGGCCTGGAACGCGGCCACGAGCGTGCGGTCGTCGGTTTTGTGCAGCCCAGGCATGATGCTGTGCGCGTAGAGCGCGAACGCGCCGGCGGCGAAACCCATGGTGAGGGTGGCGCCCATCAAGGTCGCGGCGCGGAGGATCGTGCTGGTCATCGCGGGCCCCAGGCCCCGGTCGCCGCGGCGTGGCTGGAGCCCAGCACGGGCACGGGCGGCGGCAGCTGAGTGCTCATCGATCCTCCTGGGTGTTCGGGTCGTTGCCGCCAGTCAATACGGCCACGATGAGATGCACAATGGTTGTGAGTCGCAATCGGATACGTGATCGTCTAGACTGAGGAGTGTGGACGCGCTCTCTGGCCTTCTCGACGGACCGCGCGCCAGGCGAGCATTCCTGCTGCGCTGCATGCTCGATCCGCCCTGGGCGATTCGGATCGAGGACGAGGCGCCGCTGAGCCTTATCGCGACGTTGCGCGGCAGCGCGTGGTACGTGCCCAACAACGGTGAGCCGGCCCGGCTCGAGGCCGGCGACCTGGCGATGGTGCGCGGCCCGGATCACTACGTGTTCGCCGATGACCCGGCGACGCCGCCGCAGGCGATCATCAATCCCGATCAGCGCTGCACGACCCCGGACGGGAAGGAACTCGCGCAGATGCAATTCCTCGGGGTGCGCCGCTGGGGCAACTCGTCAGACCCGGCAACCGAATTGCTGACCGGGACTTACAACCTTGAGGGCGAGGTCAGCCGACGGCTGCTGGACACGCTGCCCGCCCAGCTGGTGCTGCGCCGTGGCGAGTGGCAGACACCGATCCTGGGCCTGCTCGCGGACGAGATGCTGCGCGACGACGTCGGGCAAGACACGGTTCTGGACCGCCTGCTCGATCTGCTTCTGATCGACGCCGTGCGCACGCATTTCGCGCGCACGGCACCGAACGCGCCGGGCTGGTATCGCGCGCAGGGCGACCCGGTCGTGGCTCGCGCGATGCGGCTTCTGCAAGAACGTCCCGCCGAGCCATGGACGCTGGCCACGCTCGCGCGAGAGACGCGCGTCTCACGCGCCACGCTTGCGCGGCGTTTCACCGACGTCGTCGGCCAGCCACCGATCGACTTCCTTACCCAGTGGAGAATGGCCCTCGCCGCCGACCTCATCCTCGACCCGCGGGAAACGGTCGCGTCTGTCGCCCAGGCCGTCGGCTACCGCTCCCCCTATGCCCTCAGCATCGCCTTCAAGCGCGTCCGCGGCATCAGCCCCCACCAACATCGCACCGCATCGCGCAACACCGTGAAGCGATGAACGTGGTCGAGGAAGGACTGCATATTCCGGCGGGCGGCGTGGCGCTGGACGCCGACCTGGTGATCCCCGAGGCGGCACGCGGAGTGGTGCTGTTCGCGCACGGCAGCGGCAGCAGCCGCCGCAGCCCGCGCAACCGGTACGTGGCCCGTGAACTGCAGCGCGCCGGCCTGGCCACCGTCCTGGCCGACCTGCTCACGCCGGCGGAGGAGCAGGCCGACGCGCGGACCAGTCAGCTCCGGTTCGACATCGGCATGCTCGGGCTGCGGGTCACCGCCCTGACCGACTGGCTGGCCGGCCAGCACGCCACCGGCAGCCTGCCGGTCGGGCTGTTCGGCGCCAGCACGGGCGCCGCGGCGGCGCTGGTCGCGGCCGCGGCCCGGCCCAGCCCGGTGGCCGCGGTCGTCTCCCGCGGCGGCCGCCCCGACCTCGCCGGCGACCACATGCGCACGGTCCGCCAGCCGACCCTGCTCATCGTCGGGGAGCTCGACACGGTGGTCATCGAGCTCAACCGCGCGGCGATGCAGCAGCTGGGTGGCGAGACCCGGCTGGAGATCGTTCCGGGCGCCTCGCACCTGTTCGAGGAGCCGGGCACGCTGGAGCGGGTCGCCCGACTGGCCCGGGACTGGTTCACCCGTCACCTGATGCCCGACCAAACCGAGTGATGCCGCGCCTTGCAGCCGGCCGCCGTTTCCCGTGGCCGATTCCTCACCACTAGACGGTTTGTTGCCAAGGGGTCGATAGTGAAGGCGGGGTAAAGCCCCCGTAGTTCGCTGGAGTGCGGCGGGAGGACATCTGATGGCCATGTCGGTGAACGGATCAGCGCCCGCCGAGGTCGACGTCGTGGTGGTCGGTGCCGGGTTCTCCGGCCTGTACATGCTGTACCGGCTGCGCGAGCTGGGGTTCTCTGCCGTGGTTTTCGACGAGGCCGGCGACGTCGGGGGGACCTGGTACTGGAACCGCTATCCCGGTGCCCGCTGCGACGTTCCCACGACCGACTACGCCTTCAGCTTCGACCCACAGCTCGAGAGGGACTGGACCTGGTCGGAGAAGTACGCCACCCAGCCGGAGATCCTCGCCTACCTCCAGCACGTCGCCGAACGCTGCGACCTGCGGCGGGACATCCGGTTCGGCACCAGGGTCGCCACAGCCGCCTGGGACGAGGCCGCCCGGCGATGGCGGCTGCGCACCGGCCAGGGCGACGAGGTGACGTGCCAGTACTACGTCATGGCCAGCGGGTGCCTGTCCATGCCGAAGACGCCCGACATCGAGGGCGCCGACCGCTACCGGGGCGAGGTCTACCTGACCGGCAGGTGGCCTCATGACCGGGTGGACTTCAGCGGGAAGAGAGTGGCGGTGGTGGGGACCGGCTCATCCGGCATCCAGTCCATCCCGCTCATCGCGCAAGAGGCCGCCCGGCTGACCGTGTTCCAGCGGACGCCGAACTTCTCGGTACCCGCGCATAACGGTCCCCCGTCAGCGGACCGCCTGGCCCGGCTGGCCGCGGATCGCGAGGGCTACCGCGAGGCCGCCCGCTGGTCCCGCGGCGGGATACCGATGGAGCTCACCGACGTGAGCGGCGTGACCGCGCCCGAGGCTGTCCGCCGCCAGCGCTTCGAGGCCGCGTGGCAGGCAGGCGAGCTGTTCGCAATCCTCGGGGTGTTCAGCGACCAGGGCATCAACCCGGTCTCGAACGAGCTCGTGGCCGAGATGATCCGGGAGAAGATACGCGCGATCGTCAGCGACGCGGACACGGCCGAGGCGCTCTGCCCGAAGGACCATCCGTTCGGCACCAAACGCCCGTGCCTGGATACCCGCTACTTCGAGACGTTCAACCTGCCCCACGTCCGGCTGGTCGACCTGCGCCGGACACCGATCGTGGCGATCACGGAGGCTGGCATCGACACGACCGGGGAGTCGTTCGAGGTCGACGCCATCGTGTTCGCCACCGGTTTCGACGCGATGACCGGCCCGCTGGTGTCGGTCTCGGTCACCGGCATGGACGGTGTGACCCTCAAGGACAAGTGGGAACGCGGGCCCGCCACCTACCTGGGCCTGATGACGGCCGGGTTCCCGAACTTCTTCATGATCACCGGCCCGCAGAGCCCGTCGGTGCTGTCGAACATGGTCGTGTCCATCGAGCAGCATATCGACTGGATCGCCGACTGCCTGCGACGCCTGCGAGAGGACAAGATCGAGCGGATCGAGCCCACTCCGCTCGCCGAGGCCGGCTGGGTGCAGCATAACCAGGACTGCGCCAATATCACGCTCTACCCGCGGGCGAACTCCTGGTACATGGGCGCCAACGTGCCGGGGAAGCCGAGGGTGTTCCTGCCGTATATCGGCGGCGTGGACGGCTACCGCCGGGCGTGCCAGGAGGTGACCGAGAACGGCTTTGTCGGGTTCAGGCTCGACGGGCCGGCCGGGTCACGGTGCAACGACGGAGTGATCCGCCGGGTCCAGCCCGACGTGGCGATGGTGCTGGATCTCATGGCTTCGCTCGAGCTGCCGCCGATGGAGACCATGAGCGTCGCCGACGCCAGGGCCTTCATCGAGGCCACCGACGCAGAACGGCCCCCTGGCCCGGAAGTCGGCGAGATCACCGACGGCGTCCTGCCCGGCCCGGCCGGCGACCTCGGGTACCGGCTCTACCGGCCGCCATCGGCGGGCCCGCACCCGCTGATCGCCTACTTCCACGGCGGCGGCTGGGTCCTGGGCAGCCAGGACTCGGACGACCCGTTCTGCAGGGACCTGTGCGCGCGTACCGGGGCCGTGGTCGTGTCGGTGAACTACCGGCACGCGCCCGAGGACCGATTTCCCGCGGCGGCCGACGACGCGTTCGCCGCGGCGGGCTGGATAGCCGCCAACGCCGCCGCGCTCGGGGGCATCCCTGGACCGCTCACCGTAGCCGGGTGGAGCGCCGGCGGCAGCCTGGCGGCCGTGGTGTGTCAGCTCGCGCGCGACGCCGGCGGCCCCGAGATCGCCGGCCAGCTGCTGCTCACCCCGGTCACCGACGCCGACCTCCGCCGCCCCTCCTACTCCGCCAACGGCGAAGGCTTCGTTCTGACCGCCGCCCTCATGCGCTGGTTCTGGGACCACTACGCCGACGAGCCGGACCGGGCACGGCCGAAGGCCTCCCCGCTGCGGGGCACGCTGGCCGGCCTGCCCCCGGCCGTGGTGGTGACGGCCGAGTTCGACCCCCTCCGCGACGAGGGCGAGGCCTACGCAGAGGCACTGGCCTCAGCTGGCGTCCCGGTGCGGCACATCCGGGCCCGTGGCCACATCCACACCTCCCTGACCATGGTCGACGTGGTGATCTCCGGGGCGCCTGTCCGGGCGGAGATGGCCGAGGCCCTGGTTAGCCTCTGGCCCGAACCGGTCCTGAGCTGACGCCGCGCTCACCCGACCGCCCGGGGTCATGCGCGGCGTAGAGGACCATGACTCGCATGAGCCTGACTCCTCACTGGGGCCCGGCCCACTGGTGTTCCGTCCCTTGGTGGAGCGCCCGGTAGATCCGGTCACGCAGGACGTTGGCGGCCCCGCTGGTGATCGTCTGGTCTAGGTCGCGAAGGACGACGCGCACCAGCACGTTCTTCTGGCCTGGCGCGGCCCCCAGGCGGCGGATTGCTGCCGCGGGCAGCTGCTGCCAGGCGGTGGCGGACAGCACGCGGACCTCCTCGACGCAGGACGCCTCGGCGCCGAGGGCTTCGCGGACCCGGTCGCCGAGTATTTCCTCGTCAGCGCCCTCGCTGACGGCGATAGAAAGGTCCCGCGTGATCGCCGGCATCGCCGAGACCGGCTGGTAGCGGGCGAGATCGAGCATCTAGCGCGCGATCCGGGGATCACGTGAACGCAGCAGGCGGATGTCGGGGATGTGTTTGATGAGCATGAGCAGCCGGTCCAGGCCCATGCCGAGGGCGAGCCCGCCGCGTCCGCGCAGCCCGGCGGCGGCCACCACCCTGGGATGAACAAGTCCGCATTCCCACACTTCCACCCAGCGGCCGTCCTGGCTGACGTCGACCTGGCGCCCGTGCAGCGTATAGGGGTGGGTACGGGGCTGCTGACGGTGGGCCACGCCGGGCAGGAGCGCATCGAGCAGGACGGCGATCATCTCGTCCAGCTCGTCCTCGCCGATGGCCCGGCGTGTGATCCGCCACAGGTCGAGCTGGTGGGGGGTCCCGGTGTGCTGCCAGTCGATGGCGTCGCGGCGGTACACGATCCCCGGGCAGGCCAGCAACACCTCCTCGCCGGGCGCACCAGCAAGCTGGAGCAGCGCCGGCCCGACCATGGCGGTCGAATGGCTGCGCAGCATGCGCGCGGCATCCACGTACCGGGTGTATCGGGTATCCCGGGTGATCGCCTCGGCGGCGTAGCCGAGCCGGTCGTAGTTGTCGGCGACCGGCACGATCCGCGGGCCGCGGCACCAGCGAACTTCACAATTCCAGGCGCGGCACAGCCCTTCCACGGCCCGGTCGACGAGAAGCTGGATGGCGTGGGGACCTTCGGCAGGATCGGACAGATCCCGGACCTCGAGATCGAGCCGAAGCTGCCGGGGATGAAGGCAGGAAACAGGATTGGACACGGTGACTCCTTGCACAAGCGAACCGGCTGGGAGAGGTACCTCCCGGCCTTGGGTTCACCTGTGCGAAGCCGCCGGGCTAACGCAGCGCAGCGCCTCCCAGCGGCCCACCCGGGCCGGGAGGCTGGAAAATCGCCGCGCCAGCAGCTCAGTCACCTAATCAGGCTACGGTCCCTCCAGGCCGCCGGCCAATCGGTTTTCGGGCTGAACCGCCGCTAGTCACTAGTCAGGCAGCCGGGCTCCAGGCTCTGGGTATCCGACCCGAGGAAGGGTGTGCCGGCTGTGCCGCAGAGCCTCCCTGGACTGCAGCCAGCGGCGCGGTGGCGGGCGGGTGATCATACGGTGCGGAAGGCTGTGTGCGTATCGCCCTGGGTGAGAACGCGATCTATAAGATGCTGTTCGACGCCCGGCGTAAGCTGCGGGCCGCTCTTGCCGCTAACGGGTATCTGCCCGATGACTGTCCGGGGGGCTCATGAACGGCTGGCCGGCGCTGGACCGGTTCTTGCGCACTGACCCGCGGGATGTGGGCTGCGAGCAGGCGATGGCGATGCTGCACGTCTACGCCGAGCTGGTGGCCTCCGGCGAGCCAGCGGACGAGCGGTACCC
>Ga0070708_100003809_pt1 | contig 11835 bp, 11 predicted proteins | sample KBSK5503metaG_FD_65469 | JGI IMG/M metagenome (GOLD analysis project Ga0070708, IMG submission 65469) | Corn, switchgrass and miscanthus rhizosphere microbial communities from Kellogg Biological Station, Michigan, USA - KBS K5-50-3 metaG | ecosystem: Host-associated > Plants > Roots >...
TGATAGGCCCCAACGGCTCGGGCAAGACGACGCTTATTCGCATGCTGGTGGGCTTGATACGCCCGGCAAGCGGTACAATTCATGTCCTGAATGAGCGCGTACCCAGTGCCAGGGTCGCACCCCATATCGGGTATATGACACAGCTGAATGCGCTCTACCTCGACTTGACGGCCCGGGAAAACATGCAGTTTTTCTGCAACATCTATGGCGTGCGTGGCAAGCAGCAGAAGCAGCGCATCGAGGAGATGCTGGAGCGTGTGGAGCTTGCCGACCGCGCGAATGAAGTAGTTGGAAAGTTCAGCGGCGGCATGAGGCAGCGCCTCTCACTGGCCTGCGCCCTGGTGCATCATCCGCTGCTTGCACTACTAGATGAACCAACTGTTGGCGTTGATCCTGAACTGCGCCGTTCGTTCTGGGGCTACTTTGCTCAATTAAACGCGGCAGGCATCACCATCATCGTCTCAACGCACCACCTGGATGAGGCCGCACGCTGCACACGGCTTGGCCTGATGCGCCTGGGGAGGCTTATGGCCCAGGATACGCCGCAAGAGTTGCTGCGCCAGTCCGGTCAAGACAATATGGAAGATGCCTTTCTACACTTCGCCAGCCGGCAGGAGGTACAGAAATGAGCTTTGCACGTATCATGGCCCTCGCCAGCCGCATCATCCGGCAGGTATTGCGCGACAAACGTACCCTCGCGCTGATCTTTATCGTTCCCATCCTGATTATGACGCTGCTGTACTTTGTACTCACAAGCACCGGTAGCGTGCATACTCTGGCAATTGCGCAGCCGACAGGAATAGGGAGTGATAGTATCGATACGCTTATCAGGGGTCTGCTGCCAGGGAGAGACAAACTGAATACTTTCTACATCAATGCCAACCAGGTGAACGATACGCTCAAGCGTGGAGACGCTGATGCCGCAATCATCTTTCCGCCGGATTTTGCTCAGCAGGCATTTACAGGCCAGAATCCCAACGTGCAGATTGTATTAGAAGGTTCCGACCCAAATGTAGCAAGCGCAATGCATGACTTGACACTGGGATTTACGCGCCAACTAGGGGTAGCCCTCGCGACTTTCAAGGCACAGCAAGGCCAGGGTGTGCCGCCAGTTGCAAGTGGCTCCATGCCGTTTACGGTTAGTGATCCACAGTACCTGCATGGTGGCCCACAGTATACTTTTAACGATTCGATTGCGCCGGTGTTCATTGGCATTTTCTCGTTCTTCTTCGTGTTCATTCTGACCTCGGTGGCCTTTCTGCGCGAACGTTCCCAGGGCACGATTGAACGTGTGATGGTCTCGCCGTTGACGCGCCCGGAGCTGGTCATGGGCTATATCTGTGGTTTTACGCTCTTCGCGCTTGTGCAGTCACTGCTGATCTTGTTTTTCGTCGTCTTTGTCCTGAATGTTCACTATAGTGGTAATCTGGCGCTAGTTTTCCTGGTTTCAGCGCTGCTGACTGTTGGCAGTGTCAACCTCGGCATTTTCCTTTCGACTTTCGCGCAGAACGAGTTCCAGATTGTGCAGTTCATACCGCTGGTCTTGGGTGTACAAATCTTTTTGTCGGGAATCTTCTGGCCGGTTGCCCAATTGCCGGCGCTATTACGACCCCTCTCTTACATCCTGCCACTGACCTACGCTAATGATGCGCTGCGCGGGGTGATGCTCAAGGGAGATGATTTTATTGGTATAGGCGGGCAATTGTCTGCCCTGTTGATCTTTGCGCTGCTGATGGTGATGTTGAGCGCTCTGACGATGCGCAGGCAAATTGCGTGATATGTTCTAGAGGAGATAGATCTATGCAAGAGGAGACAACGTGTTGTATTGTGGGCGCTGGCCCGGCGGGAGCGGTGCTTGCTTTGCTGCTTGCACGCAAGGGTATCCCCGTGGTGCTGCTCGAAGAACACATGGACTTCGACCGTGATTTTCGTGGCGATACTATTCATCCTTCGGTTATGCAGATTATGGAGGAATTGGGACTCGCCGACCGACTGCTCCAGCTCGATCATACCAAAGTCTATACGCTGCCAGTACAAACGGCCAGGGGAACGGTTACGCTCGCCGATTTCCGGCGTCTGAAAACCCGCTACCCATATATCGCTATGATCCCCCAGGCGCGTTTTCTCGAGTTCATTACTGCCGAGGCGAAACGCTACCCGGGCTTCCGCCTGGTGATGGGTGCGCGAGTGGAGAAGTTGATGGAGGAGGATGGGTACATACACGGCGTACATTATCGCGGGCAGGACGGTTGGCACACGGTGCGGGCAGTGCTGACGGTTGCGGCAGATGGCCGCTTCTCGCGGGTGCGCAAACTCGCTGGATTCGAGCCTGTCAAGACCGCGCCGCCGATGGATGTGCTCTGGTTTCGCCTTCCCCGAAGGCAGGAAGATTCGATGGAGTCTACCGGCCGTCTTGTCCAGGGACATATCCTTGTGATGCTCAACCGGGGTGAGGAGTGGCAGATGGGCTATGTCATTCCAAAGGGTGGCTACCAGCAGATTCATGCTGCCGGTCTTGAGAAGTTACGGCAGGTTGTTGCGGAGCTGCTGCCAGAATTCGCTGATCGCGTGGAGTACATCAAGGAGTGGAAGCAGGTTTCGGTACTCTCGGTCGAGTCGAGCCGCTTGCGCCGCTGGTATCGCCCCGGCTTACTGCTGATTGGAGATGCGGCGCATGTGATGTCGCCCATCGCCGGGGTTGGCATCAACTACGCCATCCAGGATGCTACGGTAGCTGCAAATGTGCTGAGTGACGATCTCAGAGTTGGTAGGCTGCCGCTGCGTGACCTTGCCGAGGTGCAGCGGAAACGCGAATGGCCCACGCGCATGACCCAGGGTTTTCAGAACATTATGCAGGGGCAGGTGCTGACGAAAGTGCTCAAGTCGGATGAGCCGTTAACCATCTCACCATTTCTACTATTCTTGCTGCGCCTGCCCGGAATACGCGTTCTCCCTGCGAAGTTTATTGGCATTGGTCCCTGGCCTGCGCATGTAAAAGGGTAGATGATACTCTAGGTCCAAAGGGCGAGCGCTTGCTCGATGGCCTGGATTTCCTGGCCGGTGAGTTTCCAGTTGACCCCGCCGACCATTTCCTGCGCTTCTCGCTCGCTGCGGATGCCCATGATCGCCCCGGTCAATGCAGGTTGCCTGAGAACCCAGGCAATTGCCAGGTCGGTCAGCTTTTTGTGGTGATCCTGGGCTATGACCTGGAGCATTTCTCGTACCCGTTTGAGCCTGGCATAGGTCTGCGCTTCCGCGTAAGGGTGCCGCCGTCGAAAATCCTGCGCGTCCAGGCTCTCCAGGTCGAAGTCACCGGTTAAGAACCCGCTTGCCAGGGGCGACCAGGCCAGTACGCCGATGCCATGCTGCTGCGAAAATGGCAAGACATCGTACTCGATGTCCCGGTGAAGCAGGTTGTACTGGTGCTGGTTCGAGGTAATCGGAGCCACGGTCATGGCTCGCTGCACGAGGTCAATGGGATGATTGGAGAGGCCGCCATAGCGCACTTTGCCTTCCTGAATGAGCGTTTGCATGGTGGCCCAGGATTCTTCGATTGGAGTGAGCGGGTCAGGGTCGTGAAACTGGTAGAGATCGATGTAGTCGCTTTGCAAACGGCGCAAACTGGTTTCGATTTCGCGCCGGATGCTCGCGGGTGTGAGGTCTTCCCTCCACCCTCCCTGCTCGTTGGGGAGCGTGCCGCACTTCGTGAAGATGTAGACCTTGTCGCGCTTGCCCTGCAGGGCTTTGCCTACGATCTGCTCGGCTCTTCCCCAGCCATAAAAGGGGGCTGTATCAATCCAGTTGACGCCAAGATCGAGCGCCACGTCGATAGCGCGAATAGCTTCCTCCTCATTTTGTGGTCCCCAGTAAATGCTCCAACTGGGATTGGAGCCGATGGGGGCGGTGCCGATACCTACGCGGGTAATCTCAAGCCCGCTCTGGCCGAGTCTGCTGGTTTCGAGCTGCATGTGTTTGCCTCCAAAGGGGGGAACAAAGGGATTGACTACTCAAGAATCTACATTCCCGATTGCTGATATGCAGCAAGCGATGGTTTTGCGTTTCCACTCCCATCGAATAGGCCATAAGCCTGTTTTGCTTCTGGTATATCCTGAGTACTAAACCAGTACACATCTTTTACATATGGAAGAGCTTTTGTAGTTATATATGTAGTGCTCAGATTGCTTGCCTGTACCTGCGCCGCGACAGTTGCGGTTGTCCAACCGATTTCAGTGAGCAGTAGTTGCTTGTTTGTGTTCCCGCCCTCATAATTTACGTAAGATGCTCGTACAGCTTGTAAATATTGCGTGATCTTTGCTGCTGATGTTGACCTACCTTGATCTATGTATAAATGCATGCCGATACTATCAAGGGGATAAGAGCCGTTCATACTCAGGTCTGTGCTCCAATTGGCACGCGCTATTCCCGCTCTATACGTGGCTGCAATATAGTCCGCGCCACTGCTGGCACTCAGGATAGGCCCCAGGTCATTCCCAAACAAGCCACCGGACACAAAGCGTACGTCTCGGGTGTAGTTGCTTTTCACATCATTATAGATGTGATGCAACAACCAGGCAAAATTTGAGGGGTAGATGAATGACGAACCGCTATAGACGCCGGGGCTGGGATTAGATGACCATGCATTTGGTTCATTCCATACTTCCCACAGGCCTATTTTACCGTCAAAGTGAGAAGCGATTACCACGGCCGCATTCTGTGAGAACGCCTGAAGATAGGGATTATCTCCATTCCCACCTGGTGTATTCTCAGCGTTATTGGCCGTCCACTGCGTTTGATTGCCAGGCCATGACTCGTTTGAAAGCAGCCCTAGCACCTGTAGACCGGCATTCAAAGCAGCGTTCACAACGATATCATAAGATTGGAGAGCAGTCAGGCCGTTCGCACCTGACGTTATCCAATCTTTATAGTATGATCCTAGCCTGAAATTGAGTCTTAACCACTTTGCGCCCGATGTCTGGATCAGGTTAAGGCTAGTATATAAAGAGTGTGGAAACGCATATTGTCCGCTGTCATTGATTGGCCATCCGCTATTTATTCCTTGACTCATGTTATTCCTCTCTTGTTCTTTGCTATTGTCAGTCTCTTGCTCATACGAAGGTGCAGTCAAAGCTACACCTGTTTACCAGCGGGGGCGATGCAAGCATCCCCACCCCACACAACCCCACTCCCGCCCCTACGATGTGTAGACGATATGTAATATGTAGACGCTCTGTATCCATAAACGTTTCAACTGACGTTTCTGAGAAGAGTTTGAATGCAAGGTATGATGGCGCTGTTCCCGCCGGGGGTAAAGTATCCCTGGTTTCCACGAAAGGCAAAGTTCCAACTCAGGGGATACTGCCCCTGGTCAGACCAATGGTGAGTGCCTTTTCGGCATGTGGTTCGTGGCCACACCCAATCTGCCGGTACAAGGCGGCGGATCGACGAGCGGCGGGTACGGGTATCAGAAATCTGTATTAGAGATGCTGGCATCACCGGGTTGAGGGTGGAGCAAGCTCCACCCTTACGCGGCCTGGCGAACGGGGGATGCAAGCTAGACCTTCGCAGTGCTCACCTGCTTCTCAAAATTCTTGAAGAACTGGTCGAGCGCCAGCTTTACTGCACCTTTGACAATCATATCAGGGGTAGCGGAGATTTTGCCTTCCATCTCAGCGTGTGCATTGTAGTTAATATTAGTGCCCTGGGAGTCATCGGCCAGGTCTATCGTGCAGGTGGCTTTAATTGAGCCAAACGAACTCATTGGCTCGGCAATCAAGACGACACGCGAAGGCGCAACCACTTCACCTGTCTGCAAGAATACATTGTAAGACCCCTTTAAGCCGGGGATGCTCGGAGAAACGACCAGCTTAAGCTGGCGCCCCGTCGGAAAATCCACAAATTCAGCGCTCTCACAGCCGGGAACGCTGTTCTTGAGGATTTCGGGGTTCAACAATGCTTCAAATACTTGTGGCCGGGGTGCTTTTACCTTGTGGCTGCTTGAAAAGTCCATGTGTGCTTTAAACCTCTTTTGCTACTATGTACTCTTAATATACCATGCCATCCACTCCACTCATGGATTCTGTCCGGTATCTGAGGAAGCGATTAACAGGGACTTATTATAGCCTGGTTGACTGAAATGGCTCAACTATGCAGGTAAGAAGTACTAGGTCAAAGCAAAGAAGGCAGTGCAAAAAATCCTCCAAGGTTGAGTATAATTAGGGAGGGCCGGATAGAGAGATTTTGCTACCTTTTTCTTTTGGAGGAATTTGTGAATCAGCCAGGTGAGAATGAACAAATACCCTCTACACCTGCCAGATGATAATATCAGTGTCAGCCGAGCCGGAGGCAAGCCCGCTTGCTCCCCATGCTACAGAGGTGACTGAGCTGCCATGCCCGCTGTAGGTCGTCCTGGCGCTGCTGTTCACGTCCCAGATGTTGACGCTGTTATCGGAGCAGGCTGTAGCCAGGCGACCTGTGCCAGCCGGATCCCAGGCAACGCCGTTCACCGAGTTGCTGTGTAGCAGGGTATGCTTAACGGTCGCTGTTGCAGCATCCCATACCTTTGCTGTTGCATCGGCGCTGCCCGAGGCAAGCATGGTACTATCGGGTGACCAGGCGAGCGCAAGTACAGGTGCGCTGTGAATGTGATGTAGCACAAACTTGTGTGGGGTCTCTTGCAGGCTAGCAATGGCTACAACTCCACTATGCAGCGCGGCTGCCAGGAACCTTCTATCGGGTGAGAACGCAAGAGCATGAATACTCGCCTTGATGGGGCTTCCCATAACAGTGCGCGTTTCCAGCACAATCTCGTGCGCGCCATTGCCAAGCGTACCGGCGAAGAGTCTCTTTTCATCGGGATACCAGATAACAGAGCTCACCGCGACACCCAGGCCCGCAAAGGTATACAGCGCGTTTCCTTGCGTATCCCAGACCTGCACTGACCTGTCTTCACCACCTGATGCCAGGAAGTGACCGCCTGGATTCCAGGCTACACTTAGCACAGCGGCGTGATGACCACTATAGGTGAGTGTATTGTTTCCGCTGGCGATGAGCCAGAGTTTTACCGTCTTGTCACGCGAGCCTGACACCAGTTGCGTGCCATCAGGTGACCAGGAGACGCTTGTCACTGTACCAGTGTGTCCCCGCAGTACATACAGCGCGTTTGCCGGTTTTGCAAATCGTGAGTACACGTAGATGCCTGCTCCGGCACCTACAGCGATTACCGCAGCGCCCCCCAGAATCCAGCCGAGCGCTTTTCTCCTGCCTACCTGTTCCGGCTTACCGGGCAAGATTACAGGGGCGATGCGAGCATCCCCTCCCCGCGTCCCCGCCACCCCCGCCCCTACGCGGGTGAGCGCAGGCGGATAGCCCGGGGGCCTGGAAGGAGAGGCAGGTGTTGTGATACCGGGGGCGATGCGAGCATCCCCTCCCCACGTCCACACCGCCCCCGCCCCTACGGGTTTTCCCTGCGGCGTGCGATTCGTTTGGGCGAGAGCCGGCAGAGAAAAAAATGGCTGCATGTTAACGCGCGTGTCCTGTGAAGCTTGCTCGAAGGCCTCAGCAAATGCCGCTGTTGAAGGGTAGCGGTCCTGTGGCTTTTTAGCAAGGGCACGTGAAAAGACCGGCACGATGCCTTGGGGAAAGGCGGCGTTAAACCTTGTAATTGGCGGCGGCTCAGCCGTCAGGTGCTGGTTCATCAAGCGCATCGGCTCTCCCTCGAATGGTGGACGCCCGGCAAGAAAGTAGTAGATCATCACGGCGAGCGCATACTGGTCACTTTCCGGCCCTGCTACACCGTCGAACTGTTCGGGCGCCATGTATGTTGGTGTACCAAGGATATGGCTTGTTGCCGAAGAGGAGGAGAAGAGTTTCGCCAGGCCAAAATCGGAGAGCAGGAGGTGTACCGTGTTCCCGTTGTCGATACGCAACAGAAAATTTGCAGGTTTTACATCGCGATGAATAATGCCGTGTTCGTGCGCGTATTGCAGCGCAGAAGCCGCCTGCTGCAAATAATTGCTCGTCTCTTCCAGGCTCAGCGGCCAGGAACCATTCAATGTGCCAGGCAGAGTGGAAGCGGTGATCAACGATTGACCGGAGAGCAATCCGGCTCTGCGGCGCAGCCAGTCCCAGAGCGAACCCTCGGGCCGGTACTGCATAATGATATACGCACGCTTGCCGCTGCTTGTTTCCTCTTCCCCATAGCGGTATAGCGGTAAAATATGCAGGTGATCCAGGCTTGCTACTGCACGCGCCTCTTGCTTAAAGCGTTCCGCAGCCATCGTTGCAGAAGAGAGATCAGGGAAGTCAGCGGGGTCGGTACGCACAACTTTAATTGCTACCTGCTGCCCTATAGCGGGATCCTCTGCCAGGTAGACTGTGCCCATGCCGCCGCTGCCAAGTACCTGTACCAGTGTATATCCACCAATCGAGGTGCCGATAAGAGTATCCACAGTACTCGGCCTCCTAATATAGAGAATCTATATGCATTTACTGATGGAATACCGGACTGATGAGCATAAACATACAGCCCCCAGAAATGATGCAAATTTTGTAGAGGCGGGGCTCCGCCTCTACAAAAAGATCATCAGACGCGGTAAATGCCCAGAACAGGTGACCACTGATCTCCAGGTTCTGCCAGCTTACGGGGTCGCTCTGGTAGAGGCAACGAAGATCGCAGCCAGGACAATAATGCAAAGGAAGAGGAGCAGGAACACCACTGCTATCGGGATAAGGACAACTGCTGTCGCCCTACCTCCACTTAAACGATGTACTGCCATAATCGAGTAGACATTCAGTATGATGCTATAAATGTACAATGCGGCGCCTATGATGCCCCCAAGAATAGGGATGAGGCCAAGTACATAGCTGGCGATGTAAATTGGTGTCTGGTACAGCAGGGTGGTATAGCCCTGCGTTAGAAACTTTCCCTGTCCTTGAAAAGCCCTTGCAATCAGGTATTGTATGCCTACAAGAATGAAGAAAGACAACGGTACGGCAACAAATGAAAAGGTAGAGCCACTTACGGTAAGTGCCTGATATACACCGAGATTAAACCCGCCAGTAGTGACAAAGGGATTACTAGCTAATCCTATTGCACCCCGAATTAACCCGAAGATGGTACCGGCGATAGCGATGGCGATCAGTTGTACCCAGACGATAGCCCAGTCTGCTTTGCCCATCTCTTCAAAAAACGACTGTACCGATGGTTTGGTTAAGATTTTAATATATTGGTTAGGCAATTCCTGAATGGCCTGACTGAGCGAACGAGGTGGTTGCTGAGGAGGCGCATAGCCGTATCCATAGCCGCCTTGCTGGTTTGGTGGAAACCCATATTGTGGGGGTGGAGTGCCATAAGGATTCTGTGGAGGTGGAGTGCCGTAAGGATTCTGTGGGGGTGGAGTGCCATAAGGATTTTGTGGAGCGCCGTATCCCGAGTATGGTTCCTGGCCGCCATTGCCCGGCTGCCCTTGTCCCTGCTGACCTTGATTTGGATCCCAAGCCATTTCGTAGTTCTCCTTTGCTCTAAACAAGTTTATACAATGCCGTATACCTGCATATGAGAATACCGAAGCCTCTATAAGAGGCTTGTAACGTATCAGTTATAACATAAGTCGTTGCATCTGTCTATTTTCTTTAACGTGAGCAATACTATGTACTGTTGTTTAATCACTTGTAAGGCAGAGCAGGGCCTGTGAATTATCCTGACCCCCGCAAGGGGGGTCACTACATTTCATACGCGGAACAGCCCACAATGTAGTTGCTCCCCTTGCGGGAGCGAGGTGCAGTCGCCTACCTTTTGGGAACATTCACAGACCGTAAGGTAGAGGTATGCCCAAGACTAACACGGTTGAGCGTGCTATAATAGCCCTTGCAATCCTGAATAGAGGGGAGAAAGTGAGTTTTTATGATTACCTATGGTGATTTTGAAAAGGTGGATATTCGCGTAGGGAGAATAATTCAAGTGGAGGATTTTCCACAAGCTCGTAAGCCCGCCTATAAGTTGAGCATCGATTTTGGTCCAGAAATTGGCATAAGAAGATCATCTGCACAACTAACAAGCCACTATACAAAAGAAGCGTTGCTTGGAAAACAGGTTGTTTGCGTCGTAAACTTTCCGCCCAAGCAAATTGGCCCTTTCATCTCAGAGGTGTTAACGCTTGGAGTTCCTGATGGGAATGGCGAGGTTGTTTTGCTGGGTCCTACACAAGAAGTCCCTTTAGGTGGGAAGATGTTTTAAGCCCTGCCTGAAGGAGCGAGCGTTCGCTTGCGTCTGCCCGCTCCTTTGCTCTTCACAGAAGTGTACGCTCTTCTTAGATGTACACCAAAGGATACAGATCCCCGTTCCTCGTTGGCACTCTAGCGGTTGACCGCGCTCATATCAGCGTACCGCTCCCCAGCGGCCACTCCCTTTGGCGCCACCTCCTCAATGCGCGCTCGATCCTCTCTGGTAAGCGTGATGCCTACTGCGGCGACATTCTCCTCGAGGTAGTTGCGATGCTTGGTGCCGGGGATCGGCACAATATCCTTGCCCTGTGCCAGTACCCACGCCAGGGCAAGCTGGCCAGCCGTGATGTGCTTCTCGCTCGCCATCTTCTTTACCCGCTCAACGAGCGCAAGATTCTTCTGGAAGTTCTTGCCCTGGAAGCGCGGAGTAGTTCGACGCCAGTCGTCCGGGGCTAAGTTCTCGACACTGGTGATCTGCCCGGTAAGAAACCCGCGGCCCAGTGGGCTGTAGGCGACGAAGCCGATTCCGAGTTCGCGCACGGTTGGCAGAATCTCGTCCTCAGGATCGCGGCTCCACAGCGAGTATTCCGTCTCGAGGGCCGTGATCGGGTGGACGGCGTGCGCCCGCCGGATGGTTGCAGGCGCGGCTTCCGAGAGGCCGAGGTAGCGTACCTTGCCCTGCTGCACCAGTCCGGCCATCGCGCCGACTGTCTCCTCAATCGGAACCGTCGGGTCCACACGGTGTTGGTAATACAGATCGATGTAATCGACGCCAAGGCGACGCAGCGAGCCATCACAGGCCGCACGCACATAGTCAGGCCTGCCGTTGATGCGCACAAAGGAGCCATCCTCGCGCCGCTCGTTGCCAAACTTCGTCGCGAGCACCACCTGATCCCGCCGGCCCTTGATCGCCTTCCCGACGAGCCGCTCATTCGTGAACGGGCCGTACTCATCGGCCGTGTCCAGAAAGTTCACCCCAAGTTCCAGGGCGCGATGAATCGTCGCAAGTGACTCGCCCTCATCAGCAGTTCCGTAGAACTCAGACATGCCCATACAGCCAAGACCTAGCGCCGAAACGGCGAGTCCCTGGCTTCCAAGTGTTCGTTTCTCCATCAGTTTCCCTCTTTTCTTTCTTCAAATCGACACGGTGCTGATAGAACAGGTCGATATGATCCGTCTTCAACCGTCTTAACGATGCGTCCGCGACCGCCTTGATGTGCTCAGGACAACTATTGACTCCACGCGGTCGACCGCTTTCAGAATCGAGATCAAAGCCAGACCTGGTCGCGATGATGACAGTATCACGGATGGGTGCAAGTGCCTCACCAACGGGCTCTTCGTTGGTGAATGGTTCATGGACTTCAGCGGTGTCGAGAGGCATTAGAAGGATGTTCCGGTGTTAGAGTCTGTAAGAGGCTTCTATCTTTATCGATGATGCTTACAGATATGTTTTGCTCGTTGCACCATCGAATAGCATCTAAAAGGCAATGTCCCCATTTTGGAAAATCAGCGTTTTTATTTTCACGTTAGCATGCTAAACTTTTCTGAAGACAAGAAACGACAGTATAAAAATAGCATTCTGGGGAGAAGCGATGGAAAAACCAGTTCATGCAC
>Ga0070708_100003813_pt1 | contig 11825 bp, 8 predicted proteins | sample KBSK5503metaG_FD_65469 | JGI IMG/M metagenome (GOLD analysis project Ga0070708, IMG submission 65469) | Corn, switchgrass and miscanthus rhizosphere microbial communities from Kellogg Biological Station, Michigan, USA - KBS K5-50-3 metaG | ecosystem: Host-associated > Plants > Roots >...
GATGCGACGACCGTTGAAATCCCACAACCGATTCGGCAGGTCGGCGAGGACGACCACCGGCCGGTCGTACGGGACGCCACACCGCTCGAGGGCAAGCTCGGTGTGGCAGCACACCATTCCCAACCGCCGCTCCTCGCGTCCTTCGTCACCGAGCACGTCTTCAAAGTGCGCGTAGAGCTCGAGCTCGGCCGCCAGGCGATCCTCTCGGGTTGTTGACTCATCCACGGCGAAGAAGGGACACAAGCGCTCGGGGATGATGGCGCAGAAGTACGAAGCCACGACGACAGGCGACCCGCCAATGCCGCTGGCGCACGGCCGCCCGGATCTGTTCGACGACCCGAGGGCCGTGGTACTCCCGCGCCAGCCGGCGCCCGGCACGGTAGGCCTGCCGGCCTCCGGCGACTGCTGACGCGGCCCGGCGATGGCGACGCAGCACCCTCAATTCAGACGTCAGGATCTTGGCGGCGTCACGCGTCATGTTCCGGCCGTGGCGCCGGTACTCGAAAACCGTCGTGCCATGGCAGTGGACAGGGAACTCTCGGACCGACGTGAGATATAGGTCCCAGTCGTCTCCGGCATCGAGAGACGGATCGAACGTTCGCCCACCTTCGAAGACGCCCCGGCGAAACATCACCGCTCCGATCGTCAGGAAGCATTGCCGCAAGAGCGCGGTGAAGAGGTCATCGACCACCGGTCGCGTTTCGCTCGCGGGAATGGACGAGCCGTCGGAAGCGATGGGCCTCCAAAGGCCCCACACGAAACCGGATTCCGGGTGGGCAAGAAAGGCGTCGATACCCGCCCGGAGCGCGTCGGGTAACAGTCGGTCGTCGGCATCGAGGAACACGAGGAAGGCGCCGGTGGTGTTGCGCATGCCTGCGTTGCGGGCGGCCGGTGCACCGAGGTGCTCCTGGTAGAGGTACCGCACGCCCGGAAACTGCGCGGCGACGGCGCCGGTGTTGTCGGTGGACCCGTCGTCGACGACGACGATCTCATGGTCGGAATACGACTGGCTGATGACGCTCTGGATCGCATCGGCGAGGAAATGCGCCTGGTTGCGGCATGGGATGACCACCGAGACCAGGCCGTCGTTGCCGAGAGCGTCGCCGTCGCGCCAGGCCCGGCGGCCCCGGACCGTTCCGATCGGTACCCGCCGCCCGTCGGTGAGCACGGCGCGCACGTCGAGCTCGAGCTCGGCGGCGCCACCACCGAAGGGCACTGTCGTCCTGAACCCGCTCTGCGCCGCGCCCTGCACGTGGCCGAAAGCATCGGCAATATCGTGCCGGGTCCAGTTCAGGGGGACTCTTCGGATCACGCTCCCTTCGTGGACGACCTCGACGCTGCGAACCGGAGGGCCGCCGGACAGCACCCAGCCGGCGATGTCCAACTCATGCGCTTCGATGCGGCTTTCGCGGCGCGGGTGATCGATGTGACGACCCACGAGCGCCTCGGGGATTGGCTCGGCGAGGGTCACGTCGGTGATCTGAACCAACGACGTCATGGGGAGATCAGCCCGCCAGCCGAAAGATCACGCAGCTCTCGTCGTGGAAGTGCAAGCGGCACTCGCGCACCAAGTGCTCGCGCAGCTGTTCGTAGTGATCGAGCCACCAGAACGCGGTCCTGGGGAAGACGAGGTACTCGGCGCCGCTGGCCTGAAGGCTTTTTAAATGGCGGATCGCTTCGTCGCTGTCGGCGGGGTAATAGCCGGCGAATTCTCCGTTCGACCCGGCCGGGAAGTGCCACGCGGCGCGGACCCCGAGCTGAAGAAGGTCGGCGTCACCTCTGCTGACGACCAGGACCCTCGAGGTGGAAGGGAGCACGGCGCGACCCACTTCGATCACCCGGGCCGAGAGTTCCGCGTACTCGGGATCAAAGCGGTGCCGGTGGGGCTCCCATCGCACGCCCCACTTCTCCTCGAAACGGCGCCGGTTGGCGTCGAAGAGCTCGTTGTACTCGCCGCTGGCAACGAGCCTGCCGAACGTGGCGTTGCCGAAATGGTGCACGAACACGCCTGCGTCGCAGACGACGCGGTAACCCTGGGCGCGGATTCGTCGCGCATAGTCGTCGTCCTCGAACAACCCCTTCCCAAATGTCTCGTCGAGTGGCCCAGTCTCGTTATAGACGTCTCGTCGGAAGGCGACGCAGAACATTGCCAGAATCGGAATGTCGAACTCGCCCGCAGCATCGTGCTGCGCGTTCAGCCTGTCGGCGAAGGCAACCATCTCGCCGTACGTGTCGTAGCTCGTCAGCACTCGCGCTTCGTTGGGAGCGGTGTTGGTTACCGGCCCCATCATGCCGACGGTTGCGTCACCGAGACGGGCGACGAGGCGGTCCAGCGCGCCGGGAGGAACGACGGTGTCGTTGTTCAGAACGACAATTCGTTCGCCCGCGCTCTTGGCCACGCCCCGGTTGACGGCGCGGGCGAAGCCCTCGTTGGCGCCGTTCTCCACCAACTCGACCTGCGGTAGTGCCGCCTCGAGATCTCTCAAATAGTCCAACGTGCCGTCGCGCGATCCATTGTCGACGACGACCGCTTCGGAGAGGCAACGGGTGTTTTCGAGCACGCTTGTCAGGCACAGCTTGGTGAACGGCAGGTTGTCGTGGCTGACGACGACGACACTGACATCGCCCGACCGATCGCTCGGGACTGAAGGCGCCGGCCAGTGCATGACGGTCCGCACGGTCTCTGGCGCGAGGGTGGTTGGCGTTCGCGATTCCGGCTTCAGGACGAGTGTCGACGGGATGCTCGAGAGCCGAACGTGTGGCGATACCCGCGTTGCTTGTGATTCGGGCGCGACGCCGACACTCGCCATGAGGCGGCCAAGCACCGACGCGGCGTCGAAGTACTCGTGGGCAATGGCGCGCGCCCTTCGACAATTCCGTTTGTAGGCGGAGCACACATCGTCGATGGCAGCGAGAATCTCATCCATCGCGGTGAACGCGAACAGGCCTTCACCGGTGGGAAGCACGTCGGCGAACCCCGTGTCCTGGACGATCGCCGGCCTTCCTGTCGCGAGGTAGGTCGCTGTCCGGTCACTGAACCATCCCGTTCGCAGCCGGATGTTCTGATCCTTGGCGACGGTGAACTCTCCGCGGGACCGGAAGATGTAGTCCCGGTAGCTGTCGAGATCGAGCGAGATCGCCAACGCGTCGCGCACCCGCCACCCGTGCCGCTCGAGAAGCTGGCGATCTTCCTCAGGGCACTTGCCCAGCGCCAGCTCGAAGCGAGCGTGGGTGTGCGACGGGAGATCGATCAGCTTCCGGAATTCGAGCTGCTTGCTCCACTGATAGACCTCGCCGTTGAACGTCACGTCGCGCCACGGCTGTGCCCAACTGGCGATCGTCGTCCACGCGTCGCCGCCTTCGTCGTCGCGCGCTGGCCAGAAGTCCATGACCACCGGTTGGCGCGTCGGCAGAAACCTGAAGCGATCGTGCGCCGGCAACAGACACTGGTCAGTGCCGTAGTTCTCTGCGAACGTGAAAAACGCGTCGTGGGGCTCGAGGAACTCGACCGTGCTCTGGAGCCCATCCGACAGTTCGACTTGAAGCTGAACCGGGTCGGTCTCGATGTAGACCAAGGGACCGGCTCGTGTGTGCTCCACCCGCGGCACGGTCGCCCCATGCAGGTTGACGATCGCCGCCGCTCGCCCGTAGAGAGCTCCGAGTTCGGCCGTGCTCATGCCGAAGCACCGCTCGTCGCCGTGCAGCGCGTGATACGCCCAGCGATGCTCGAACCCGAAGCGCCTTAGCACTGACTCGAGGAACGTCGCCGCCCCGGTGGAGCCGTCACCCGCGTCTCGCATGAACATCGTTGGCGCGCTGGCGTGCGCCTCGACGTAGTAGGTCTCGAAGCCGAGACGGTCGAGCCCAACGAGGTAGTGCAGCGTCTGCCAGACAACGCCGGCAACCGGTCTCCGGGCCATCATCCCGAGGAGGACGACGGGACGCTTCACAGCCGTCTCAGGATCCGGCCGACATGACCGTCGACGGCGATCGTCTGCGTATCGCCGTTCTCAACGAGTGGCGGCACAACGTATAAGTATGAGTCTGTGGGATACGCGTCATGTGTGACGACGCCCTGGATCTCCGCGAGATAGCGATAAAGGCCCTCGCGGGCGATCAGGTCGGCGTGGGTGCCGTGCTCGACCAGGACCCCATCGTTGAGGACGAGCACGTGATCCGCGCCTCGCACCGTCGACAGCCGGTGGGCGATCATGACCGTCGTCCGCCCGCTCATCAGGCTCTCCATGGCGTCGAGGATCACTGCCTCCGTTTTTGAGTCGATGGACGATGTCGGCTCGTCGAGCACGAGGATCGGGGCATCCTTGAGGAAGGCCCTAGCGATGGCGAGGCGTTGCCGCTCCCCACCTGAGAGCCGTGCCCCTCGCTCTCCGATCTCGGTCGCGTATCCGTCCGGGAAGCGCATCACGAAGTCGTGAGCGTTCGCGGCTTGCGCGGCGGCGATGACGTCGTCGTCGGTCGCCTCCAAGCGCCCGTAACGGATGTTCTCCATGATGGAGGTGTCTCCGAACAGCAGTGGATCCTGTTGCACGAACGCGATCCCCTCGCGCACGGATTCGAGCGTGAGGTCGCGTAGGTCATGGCCGTCGAGGAGTATCCGCCCCTTGCGAGGATCGAGGTAACGAGGGATGAGGTTGGCGAGCGTCGTCTTGCCGGCACCGGTCGGACCGACGACGGCCACCCGGCTACCCGCGGGGACGTCGAAGCTGATGTCCCTGAGCGCGGGAGCGCGGTCGGTGTAGGAGTACGTGACACCCTCGAAGGTGATGTTGCCCCGAATCGGACGGAGCGGCCGGGCGTGGGGAGCATCGACGAGGTCGGGCTTCTCCTCGAGCAGTAGGCGACACATGCGGAGGGCGATGAAGTCCTGCTGGAACTGGGCGATGGTCGTGCTGATGTTGTGCAGCGGGTCGTAGATCTGCGCGATGTACGACATCACGACGAGGAGCTCGCCCACCGTGAGCACCTGGCGGAGGACGTGGTGGGCGCCGATGCCCAACACCAGCGCGGTGCCTGCTGCCGTGATCAAGGCCACCGCGACCGAGAACGTCGTCTGGCGAACGGTGACGGCGATCCTGCCAGTGACGGCGCGGTCGGTGATGTCGACGAATCGAGCGTGCTCGAACCTCTGCCGGTGGAATGCCACGATGACCCGGATCATGACGAAGGTCTGGTTCACCAGGGTCAGGGAGCCGGCCTCGAGGTTCCTCACCTTGAGCAGACGGGGCTCGATCACGTTGCCGTAGTACCCGATCGAGTACCAGATGAACGGCACGACCGTGAGCGACACCCACGCCAGCAGCGGGTCGATCCGCAGGGTGACGACGAACATTCCCGTTAGCGTCAGCACGGCCTGTATCAGCGGCGGTATGGCGACCATCACCCGGCCGGCGGCAGACGCCTCGAAGTTGATCCGGTAGATGAAGTCGCCGCTGCTGGCATGGTCGTGGAACGCCTGGGGCAGCCTCAGGCTGTGCTCGAAGAGGTCGCTGCGATGATCGCGGACGATCCCGAGCTCGAGCTTGGTGTTCACCCATTGCGTGAGCAGGCCCGTGCCCTCGATGACGAGGACGACGACTAGCCCGGCGGCCACCGCGAACAGGATCAGGTGCGACGGATCGCGTCCGACGAGGTTCACGACGAACGCCGGAGGTTGGTGCTTGGGCTCGAGGACGCTGTCGACGAGGAACGCGAGGGGCCAGGGCTGGAGAATGGCAACAGCGCTTCCAATGGCAGTGCACGTCAGGGAGAGGATGACCAGCCGCTTGCGCCCTCGCAGGTAGGGCAGGGCGACGGTGATGTACTTCCAGTACGAACGCTTCATGAGGCCCCTCTCACGCGCTCGACTCGAACCTCATGCGGACCCGACGCAGGGATCGCTCGACGTCTGAACTCGCAGACCGTTGGGTGTAGTAGAGCCAGAACGACCGCGACGACACTGCGCTCGTTCCGTCGAGCGAGATGATGCTGGGGTAGAAGTACTCCTGGCCTCGGGGGGGCGCCGGGAGACGGGTCGCGTTGCCAAGGCGAATCCATCGAATGGCATCTCTCGAGACCTTGAACTCGACCGTATTACTCACGATTGAAGCGTCGATCGCCAGATACTCCCGCAGATACGTGTTGTAGCTGACGAAAGTATCGAGGTTCCGCCCGTCGATGGCGCTCGCTTTGCCGCCCTGCCCAGGCTCGTTGAACGCACATCGCCCTCCCCGGCGGCAGTGGAATTTGAACCACGTCCCCGGTCGCCCGGCGTCGGCGAGCCTCGAGCGGGCCATGGCCGGCACCGGCTCTGAACTCAACGACGACTCGGTGTAAAAGAGGTACAGATAACCGCCGACGACCACGACGTTGGCATCACCGGCGTCGGTGGTTGGGTCCGAGCCGGTGATGATCCGATTGTCGGGATACGCGGGCTTTGTCCAAGTCTTTCCGCAATCTCTTGACTCGGCGTACGCCAACGATTTGTGCGGCGTGCGGGGCCGGGCGTTCGTCGGGATCGGGTGCTCTGCGTGGTAGTACCCGTGCAGGACGCCGTCCTCGTCGACGTAGGCACCATGGAGCCAGACTCCTCTGGCATCGTAGGCCGCGGGGCCCGGCTCGAGCCCCACCGCCGATTCCGACGGAGCCAGCGAGATCGTTGTGGCGAGGGGATCGGCGGAGCGGAAGACGCCGTCCACCCCCGCGAACTCCGCCCGCCCGTGAGCGTCGGTGCGATACGGCCCATTCACGACGCCGTAGCGATGTGCGCCACAGTCGTAGGTGAAGTACTTGGCGTCGGGCGTGTGCTCGAGCGACGGCAGAAGGGTGATGACTTGCGGCGCGCCCACGCTGATGCGGGGGACGCTTGGACGGGCGAACCCGCTGCAAGACGCCAGCAACGCGAGTGCCGCCGACGAGCAGATGATCCTGTACAAGGGCGTCAGCGGACGGGCGATGTCGTCTCGATGCCGCTCGGGCTTTCCTCGACCTCATAGCCGAACGTCTCGAGGAACTCTGCAAGCGTCTCTTCACACAAGGTCCGCAACGCCTGCGAGAGGTCGCGCTTCCAACGTCCGATCGACGCAGTCGCCTCGGCGGTCGTCCGGTGGAACGACAGCTCGGGGATCAGCAGCTCGGCGCGGGCAACTGCCGCGCTCATGCGGCGGAGTGTGTCGTCAGACGCGTCCAGTTCCAGGAACTCGAGCGTCTGGCCGAGGAGAGCATGAGGGTCGCGGACGAGGTCCTCGTAACGGACGACGATGGCGCGGTCGCCGCGCCGCCTCCAACTCTCAAGAAGCGCCGCAGCGCTGTCCCGCATCGGACCACGCAGGTGTTCCTCGTCGCTCGTCGCCAACTCGCGGCCGAATGCCGGGTATCCCCGTTTGGCGTTGAAGGCATGGATCGAGCAGATGACGTCGCGGACGTCGCGCACGAGCAGGATCTCGCGGTAATTGGGATACACCTCCGCGGTGACTGCCGCCGCCAGGTCGGGCATGAACTTTTCGGCGAAGTACCGCGGCGACGAGCGGCCCTGGAGGGCAGCAACCCGCTGGTAGAAATCATCGATTCGGCCCTGGGCGAAGCGAACGATGGCGCCGACGTTGTCGCCGGACAAGAACTCCTCGAGGCCGGGATCGCCCGGGCGTTCCGGTACCGGTCCGTCGGCCAACCACCAATGCCATTCGTGCAGGTCCGTGCCCGTCACCGGCCGGAGATAGCGCCCCGGCGACGTCAGCGAGTGAGCGAGCTGCATCCAGCTCGCGGCCACCCGAGACTCATACTCCAAGGGCCGGTACGAGACGATGTCTGGGTGCTCGCTGAGCAGCCCCATCAGCCAGGTGGATCCCGACCGGCCCAGGCTGGTGACGAGCAACGGCTGGAGCGTCGGATCGAACTCGGTGGAGATCGGCGTCCGCCTTCCTCTCACCACTGCGATCGTGGCCGGTCGCCTCTCGCCGAACCACGCGATGACGTTCAGCTCGAACTCCGGAGGGAGGCCCAGCAGCGAGACCCCGGTTTCGAAGCCCGACTTGGCCGCGGCCGGAAGATGCGGGAAGGCGCGAGCGACGTCGGCGCGCTCGAATCCCACTGGGCTCTTGCCAAGACTTCGGCCGGTGACCGCGTCGGCCGATCGCACCTCGACCGCCGCGGCCGCCTCGGCATGACCCGTGACCCAGCCGCTGACCGTCAGCTCGTGAAACGACCGGGTGTCCCCGGGCCGAGGTTCGTCGAGCTCATACCCGCCGAGGAGGCCGCTATCGTCGGACGCCTTCTCGACGTCGGTGATCTCGATCACCCCGGCCGTTCCGAGCTGTTGAACGTCATGGTCGCTGAGGGTTGCCCGGCGTGACCCGGTTTCGTGACCTCACGCGAAGGCCTCCTTCAGCCCGTTTAGGCGCCCCTGTTGACGCGCGGCCACCATGATTAGGCGCCCGATCCCCGGCGGTTGGTTGGCCGTGTCGTCGGTATTCCAAACGCAGCAGGTCTCGAGAAAGCCCATCGACTCGAGCATCGCCTGAACCACCCCCGGACCGGTAGGGAACCAGTGCAGGCCATCGACCCCCGACAGAGGATGAGCGGGATTTTCACGCGCCAGCGCCAGCATGCCATCGGCAAGGCCGGTCCGGGTGGCCGTGTTGACGATGAGGATCTCACGGGTCAGGTCGGCGGCGATTTGCAACCCGGTCACGGGATCGGGGAGGTGGTACAGGATCCCGAAGAACAAGGTGACGTCGAATAAACCCAGGCCCAATGCCGGGAGATCGTGCAGCTCGTGGACCTCGAACGTGAGACCGTCGCTGGGGAACTCCCGGTGCGCAGCGAGGAATCGAGCCTGCTCGATCCAGGCCGCCCTCGCATCGAACCCGAAACCGCTTCCCGCTCCTCGTTCCTTCGCCCAGAACAGATAGGCCCCGCAGTTGCAGGCGCAGTCGAGGACGCTACGGCCCGCCAGGCCGTCGGGGAAAATGTCCTCGATCAGCCCCCCGAAGTGCTGGGCGGCATCCATGAAGGAGATGGTCGCAGCGTCGGCACCGGCCTCGCGGGCACCGGATGCTTCGGTACTCACGGCCGCCGTGATTTGCACCTTGTGGTGCCACGGCGCCAACCGGGCGATCTCCTTGCGGAGACGCTGCTCGTCAGCTGCGCCGGTTGTGCCGGTCGTCATGCATGTCCCCGATCATGGAATCGGCCAACGCGCTTGAGAACGAGCAGAGGTTGCGGCCACCATTGCATCGAAGTGCCTAGGGTACCGATTCGAGCAGTTTGCTCAACACGGTGTCGGAGTCGAAGTGCTCGACGGCGATGTCACGGGCGGCCACCGCGTGGCGCCGATAGTCGCGAGAGAGTTCTTCGATCGCCGCCGCCACCTCCTCGGCGCTCGTGAAGGCGAACAGCCCCTCGCCGGTGGGGAGGTAGCGCTCGAATCCGGTGTCCTGGGCGATCACGGGACGGCCGGAGGCGAGATAGCACGCGCTGCGATCGCTGAACCATCCGCACCTCGACACGACATATCCGCCCTTGGTCAAGCCGAACTCGGCTCTCGAGCCGCGAACGAACGTCTGGTAGGCGGTGGGCGTCCCCGCCGCGTCCACCGGGTCGACCAGCTCCCACCCGTTCATCGCGAGGGCAGCAAGGTCATCGGCTTCGCCGCTGTCGATCGCCAGACCCAGCACGAAACGGGCCCCGGTCCTCGCCGGGAGCGCCATCAGAGGCCGGAGCGAATGGGCCTTCTGCCCGTAGAACGTCCCCTCGTGCTCGATCGAGCCATATCCCCGCCAGTTGGCGATGGTCGTCAGGGCGTCGAGCTCGATGGTCTCTGCGGCCGGCCATAGGTCGAGGACAACGGGTGGGACCGTCGCAGTCCAGGGGGCGCCGCAATCCGGCAGCCCCGAACGTCCGTCCGCCACCGCCGGGCCGACAGTGAACCAGCTGGTGTGGCCGTCGAGGCGCATGTCGATCCCTTGGGCCTGCCACAGTTGGGTGAAGGCAGGATCGAGGTCGAGGTAGACGCGAGCGGGAATCGTTCCGACGAGCGCGTCGTCCTGGAGCATCCCGCCGATGTTGATCAGAACATCGGTACGTCGCGCTCGGGCTTCGAGCTCACGGTACGGAATGCCGGTGGTTCGGTGGGTCCCGCTAAGCAGGAGCGCAGCGGCGCCCTCGAGCCCGAACGCGTCGACGACCTCGCGGAAGTAGGCGGCGTTCTCGGAACGCCCGAGTGGAGATCCGCGCGGGCGGACCTTCTCACTCGGGATCGGCTCCACGAGCAGCACCCGGTGACCGAGACGCTGAAGCCCGAGGACGTACTGGAGCACCGCCCACGTGGCACCGCCCTGATGAGGATCGGCGGCCACCATGCCCGCGACCCAAACCGACAGGCGGTCCGCAGGACTCCTCACGTCACGAGGCCGACGTCGTCGCAGAAGCGCCCGAGGACCCGCTCGTGCTCGAAAGCCTCTTCTGCCACGCGACGGGCGGCGACGGCGTGGGCGGCGTAGTCGGCCGCGATTCGTGCCGCTCCCCGCCGTGCGTCGTCGAGGGTGTCGAAGCACAACAGCCCCTCACCAACCGGGATGTTGGCGCTGAATCCGGTGTCCTGTACGAGCACAGGCCTTCCCGAGGCCAGGTACCTCACGCTGCGATCGCTGAACCAGCCACTGGCGGTGTGGACGTACACGCCCTGCGCGACCGAGAACTCGGCACTCGCGTGCTGAACGTATGACCGGAATCTCGCCGCGTCCCCGGCAGCCTCCGCCGGATCGGTCACGCGCCACTGGTGGTCTTGCAACAGGCGCAGGTCGGCGCTGTCGTCCGGATGGATCTGCAGCGCGATCTCGAAGGCCTGCTCGGCCTGTTGTGGCATGCCGATGAACTTTCGGAACTCGTGCGCCTTTGGGCCGTAGCGTCGCCCACCGTGCTCGACGGGCCCGTACGGGCCCCGCCAGCTGGCGACGGTGGTGAATCGACCGTCGTCGTGGGCGTCGAGCACGGGCCAATCGGAAAGGATCGTCGGCTGACGTGTGGGCTGCCACTTCACGCCGGCGTTCGGAATCGAGCACCGAGCGTTGCCAATGTTTTCGCCGATGGTGAAGAAGGCGTCGTGCCCGTCGATCTCCGGCGACGCGCCTGAAAGGTGCCAAAACTGCGTGTAACCGGGGTCCAGATCGAGATAAATCTTGCGGCGTGTGCGAGCTCGGAAGGCCGGCGAGCGCAAGTGGCCGCTGATGTTGACGACGAAGTCGGCGTCGGATGCCAAGGCGGCGACATCGGCCGGCGCCGCGCCGTACGTCTCTTGGCCGCCATCGCAAACGAGCACGGCTCGTCCCTCGAGGCCGAATGTCCCGGTCGCGTGCTTGAAGAACGCGAGATTGAAGCTCTCGTCGAAGCTGGCAGCGTGTCCGGCATCGTCGACGCAGGTCGCGCTGGCGATTTCCTCGATGAGATACGCATCGATTCCCATCGCCCGGAACCCGCGTACCCATGTCAACGGGACCCAGGCAGCGCCACCGTTGCCCGCCTTGTTGGCGAGCGCGCTGCCGACAACTGCCGTCAGCACGCGACGGCGTTCAATGAACGTCGAGCGCAGCGAGGAGCCGGCTCAATACCACGTCCGACGAGAAATGTTCCTCGGCCAGCGCCCTCGCTGCTTCGGAATGGGCGTCGTAGTCCGCACAGATGTCGCGAAAGCCCGACGCGGCGTCATCGAGCGTCACGAACGTGCAGAGGCCCTTGCCGGTGGGGAGGTTGCGTGCGAGGCCAGTGTCGCGTACGAGAACCGGCTTGCCGCTGGCCAGATAGCACGCGCTGCGGTCGCTGAACCACCCGCT
>Ga0070708_100003814_pt1 | contig 11824 bp, 11 predicted proteins | sample KBSK5503metaG_FD_65469 | JGI IMG/M metagenome (GOLD analysis project Ga0070708, IMG submission 65469) | Corn, switchgrass and miscanthus rhizosphere microbial communities from Kellogg Biological Station, Michigan, USA - KBS K5-50-3 metaG | ecosystem: Host-associated > Plants > Roots >...
CTGAGCTCAGTCGGAAGCGGATCGGGCTACTCAAGGAAGCGATTCCCTCGGTTTCCCGCATCGCCGTCCTGTGGAATCCCATGAATCCGAACACTGTGGGCTTGCTCCGCGACACCGAAGCCGCAGCCCAGTCCCTCGGTATTCTGGTTCAGGTCCTCGAAGGACGGAATGGAGCTGAGATCGACGCGGCAATCCAATCGGCTGTCAAGGGAGGTGCGCAAGCACTCGTCACGAGTCAGGATGTTCTGTTCACTCTTCAGCGGGCACGGATCGCGGAGCTTGCGCGGAAGAGGAGAATTCCGACGATGTCGGGGGAGTCAGGCTTCGCCGCTGCAGGCGGGCTCATGAACTATGGGCCGAATATTGCCGACTCCTGGCGGCGCGCTGCCACATTCGTGGACAAGATCCTCAAGGGCGCCAAGTCTGGCGATCTCCCTGTGGAGCAACCCGAGACATTCGAGCTAATCATCAACCTGAAGACTGCCAAGATCCTCGGCCTGACGATCCCGCAGTCGCTCCTGCTGCGGGCGGATCAGGTGATCGAGTGATCGATCGCCACCACCACTTGCTCTTCGTCACGCGCCCTCAGGTGACATAGGGCTGCGGGAAGCACGATAGCCCTTCCGACTACTCGCCCGCATAACCATTCGTTAGCCGTATGCGGGAAACGTCAGTTTCCTTGGATACTTCCGCGGAAGTGCTACCAGGCTGCTACCACCGCGGAGGCCCCGCGACCTCGATGGCCCCATTCGTCCCCATCTACTTCCCCTCGAACAGAGCCGACTGAATGAAACGTAGACGAACCCGCAGGCACGCTGCAACCGGGTTCGAACACCTGTGGCACGCCCGCACTGGCGACACACTTGCTCCTGTCGAAAGCCAAGGTAGTACAGCCGTTCGGTGGCCGGATGATTACACAGTCGATTCCCCTATGCCTTCTGAAGCGCCAGAGCACAATACATCCGCATGAACTAGTCCCTAGTCCCTCACTTCCCATTCGGCCCACGCGGGTCCACGTCATCCTCGGTACTACGGCACCGCGTCGTAGTCGATCGTTTCGAACGGGTCGACCTCGTCCTTGAGCGTGGTCCAATTGAAGACGTAGCGATCATCGTCCGGCCAATCATCGGGGAACTGCACCCGAAAGTAGTTGCCGATGCCACTCTCCATCCCGTCGCTCTCCCCGCTCACGAAGACGAGATGATCGTTCCCCGGGGAGAAGTCCCGCGTCCAGAATTGGGCCGAGAGAACCACGAGCACTCCGCAGCACGCGTCCACCAGATGCGCGAACGTCGCCTGCTGGAACTCGGCGAGCCGATCGTGTTTCGCGGTGTTGTACGCCTCGTACCACGGCAACCGCTCACCGATGGCCCACGCCGCGAACGGTGTGCGAATGTTCTGGGTTCCTGTCCAGTGCGGCACCTTGACGCGATACGAAGCCAGCCGGTGCGTTTTGTTGATCTTCGTGTAGTCGGCCATCGTCCACCAGCGCGCGTCTTTCCTATACCGGTTCTCTCGCAGGATCGCCTTGCAATTCGCCTCGACCTCGATACATGCGCGGAGCAGCAACGCGTGAATGCGATACGAGTAGCAATTGAGGTTCGTGTCGGCAGGCTCGACGTAGTCGAACAGCTCCTGCAAGTCCTTCAAGAGCAGCAGAAAGGCGCGGACATAGTGCTCCGGCGTCTGCGCGAACTTCGGATGCTCGATGTAGCGCCACCGACCGTCCGTGGCATAGTCGCTGTTCCGGAAGGGTCGGCAAGTGCGGCGATACGGTCGCGTGATCACCATGTCTCGCCTTCCCCGAATCTACCACCGCAGCCGGACGTGTTGAGAGCCGGGACCGTTGCCCGCCCGGTGTTAGCCCCCGAGGGGCTCCCCTGGCTCAATTCGACGCTGGCGGATCGGCTACTAGAAGATGCTAAGGGAGTCCCACGTAGTCTCGGATTGGTCCGTGGATCCTGTCTCGCCCACGATGATTCCTGGCACCGATGTCGATGTTGCCCACCCGATTGATGACGGAATCGCCGAATCACGGTGGTCTTGGCGGCCAGAGCGAGAGCGCCAGCCCCTGCCGGACACCTGCTCCCAACTCGGCCGTGGTCGGCGCGTGGCCCACGGACAAGGCAAACTCCGCGCGGTCGTGAAACGCCTTGTCGGCCCCCCGCGTGCCCCCGTGACGCGTCGGGATGATCTCGACCAGCCCAGTCTCGGCGACCCGCACGTTACAGAGCCGCGCGCGGCGGTCAAAGGGACCCCAGGAGCGAAACCCGGCGGCGTACGCCAGCGCGAGACGCACCGGCGCGTACTCCTTCCAGGGAGTAGCGGGGACGCGGGCCGGAGCCTCTGTCAGTGCGCGCTGCACTGCTTGACCAACAAATCCGTAACCGAAGTGAGGAGACGGAGTACCGGGAGCCCCGCACGCCAGAAGCCCGCCTCCGTGAGATGGTCGGCGATGACGATCAGGCGATCCGGAAATTCGTAGACCGCCGCGCTCCGGCGTGGCGTCATACGAGGCCGGTCAGAGTGGATGCCCGCCCGCCAGCCGCTCGGACGTCAGCCCGTAGATGTGGATGTCGAGACGTATGAGGCAAGCCACGAGGGTCTATGTTCCCGCTGACGCTCGTACTCCAAATCCTTCCATGGGCCAGCCTGAAACACCCGGCCGTCCCTCATCTTTACGTAGAGATACCGGTAGTAGCGCAATGCCGGTGGTTGTGACGCCGTACGTTCGATGTCCACGTATCCGTGGACCTTATCCGTCGATAGACTGCCGGTCGATGTGGCAGACGGCCCTCCAACGAACGAGAACCATGCCCCGGAAAACCCTGGCGCGGTCCGAGCCCAGGCGGGCCACGTCTGGGGCGGGAGCGGCTGTGCCTCTCCGGTTGACAGCAGCGTCTCGAGTGCCGGCAGCGGAACCTCTTTCCAGTTCATCGGAATGACTCGTTCTCTGTACATCTAAGCTTCTGATCCACCCACATACCGTCCCGAGTAACGCCTTTGCGCGCCACCAAATGTTGTACGATCACGCCCGCATGACCTGCGGAGTGATCGCCTCCGTGATCCCTGCTGAGCATGCTTGGGGGAGATGCCGTGGGCCGGCGGGGCGACGACGACTTGGGCAGTGTGTTACCGGAGCCCATTCGTTCGCGCACCGCTATGCGTGCTCCCCCTTACGGACGTGTTTCTGCCTTCCCTTCCATCGCCGCACCGCAGTGCGATTGGCGCAAGTATGCGTACAGTATGTCTGGTTGGCCCGGTGCGGGATGAACCGGGCTCCGCATTTCGGGTCGCGACACCGCCGAAGACGCCCCCCTCCTGTCGCCGCCTCCCATATGTAGAGCGCGATCACATCGAAGAGGGACCCAATCCGATACAGAGGCCGCAGGCCCCCAGTCGATGGCCGAACCATCAGCTGAACGTACGGGAGCAACCCATTGAGCGTGTCGGCGTACTGTTCCCGGGTCTCTGCGGTCCCGCCCATCCGGCGCTTGTTCAGGAGTTGGAGGTCCGCGATCTGAGATTGGAGGGCGGCAAGCCGATACCCGGTCTGCCTAACGCCATCGAAGGGGAAATCCCTGTGGTCAGTAATACCGACACCGAGCACCCCGTACTGATTGATAAATCGGAGCATGGAGCCGAGATCGCGCACGTGTTGTATCGCCAGGAAAATCTCGTCCGACATCTCCAATGGGTTGTAGATGCGCACCGGCTCACGCCTACCCTTTCCGGTTGCCCATCCCTTCGGGGCGAAGACCCCTAGGTGGGGCCACAGCACCCTCTCCGCCGGTCGCAGAAGTTCTAGGGCAATCAATGGGCGGGCGCGGTCCAAGTAGCGATCGTAGGCTAGCTCGACCAACCCAGTGGGCTTTAGCACGGGCTCGTACTCATAGACGGGCCACTGCATCTCAAACCCAGTCCAGACGTCGACTCGAGGCTGGCCCGCCTCGTTCAGCACCTGTTTCTTGAACTCTCTCATCGCGCGGCATGCCTCACGTAGGTAGTAATAGGTAATGGGTGGGGTAATACGATAATGATGTCGAACTATCCTACCCAGTATGGAAGTCTACCAGTTGATGAGCGGCCCTGGCAACGAGGCAGGTTCATGAGGACGAGGAGGCTACATTGGCTGATGCAGTCCGGCTCTCGGTGAGCGAGGCGGCGCCCATTCTCGGGCTCAGCGTGCACACCATCCGGGCGTGGATCCGCGAGCGCCGGGTGCCCTTCTACCGGGCCGGACGGCGAATCGTACTGGATCGGGCGGATCTCGAAAAGTACCTGGCCACCCGACGGGTGGAGGCTCGCCCGGGGTGGTTGACGTGACGAACACGGTCAAGACAGAACGGCCTCCGGATACCCGGCGCGACGGTGATGACCCTCGCCTTTTGCGCCCGAGACGCACTAGCCCATGCACATCATTCTCTGTGACTCGGACCGAGCGACTGCCCTTGGTCCTCGGTTTCGCTTTGGGTGCCTACCTCGTGATGGTTGAAGATGAGGTGATCCGTGACGGTTGACGATCTCCTCGAGCGCCTGGACAGCGTGCGGAAGTCGGGATCTGGGAAGAACTGGCGCGCGCGCTGCCCAGCGCACGATGACGCGCATAGCTCGCTGTCCGTAGGCCGCGGCGAAGCCGGGCGGATTCTTGTGTACTGCCACGCTGGCTGCCAGTTCGACAAGATCATGCGGTCGCTCAATCTCTCGGACCGCGACATCCTTCCCGACGCTGCCGAGGGTCGCCGCAGTGGTCACCAGGATTCGGCTCCGCAATCCATCCGTGCGACCTATCAATACCGAGACGAGGCGGGAACGCTCCTCTTCGAGACCGTCCGGTGTGAACCAAAGGACTTCCGCCAGCGCCGGCCAGACGGTCAGGGCGGCTGGATCTGGAACCTCGATGGGGTGAGACGGGTCCTCTATCGGCTGCCCGAGCTCCGTGGGCAGCGCACGATATATGTCACGGAAGGTGAGAAGGACGCGGACCGGCTCGCGACGCTCGGATTCGCCGCGACGACCTCGCCGATGGGCGCGGGCAAGTGGCGAGAGGAGTATGTCGAGCAGCTGAAAGCCGCCGAGTGTGAGCAGGTGGTCGTGATCGAGGACCACGATGAGGCGGGTCACAAGCACGGCCTCGACGTCGTGACCTCATGTCGTCACGCGAACCTCACGGTGAAGCATGTGAGCCTGCCGTGGCCGTTCCGGCGGCGCCCCAAGGGTGGCGAGGATGTCTCGGACTGGCTAGAGCGTCATACGGCGGACGAGTTGAATGCGGTCATTGCCCGGACGCCGGTAGCCCCGGATCATGCCGGTTCCGATCCAGTCCACGTTGGACCAGCGCACGGCGACATGTGGGCGCAAGCGGTGCCAGTCGGCGAGTTTCTCGACATGACCGAGCCGGAGGTCTCCTGGCTGGAGGAGAACGTAGTCGCCCCGGGTTCGATCACGGAGCTCTTCAGCCCTCGCGGCCTCGGCAAAACGCATATCGCCTACGCCATCGCGGTGAAGCTCGCCCGGCGCGGGATCCGCGTTCTGTTGCTCGACCGGGACAATTCCAGGCGCGAGGTCAAGCGTCGGCTGACGGCGTGGGGTGCCGCCGGACTCACGACATTCAAGGTCATGCTGCGCGATCACGTACCGCCGCTGACAGAAACGGCAGCCTGGGACACCTTCCCCTCCCAGGAGTGGGACCTGGTCATCATCGACTCGCTTGACGCCGCGACAGAGGGGGTCGGCGAAAAGGACTCGAGCAAGCCGTCCAAGGCGATCGCGCCGATACTCGACATTGCCCACCGGGCCGGGGGCCCCGCGATCTTCGTGCTCGGGAACACCATCAAGAGCGGGGAGCACAGCCGCGGCAGTGGGGTGGTCGAGGATCGTGCGGACATAGCGTACGAAGTGCGGGACGCGACCGATCTCAAGCGCAGCGGGACAAAGGACTGGTGGCTGGAGTTGCCACCGGCCGGTGCCGGGGCATGGGCGGAACGAGCGTCCCGGCGGAAGCGACGAGCCGGCTACCGGCTGGCCTTCGTGCCCTCCAAGTTCCGCATCGGGGAAGAGCCTGAGCCCTTCGTGTACGAGATCAACCTGGCCCTCGAGCCCTGGTCCCTCCGACTGGTCACGGCCGAGATCATCCAGGCGGGCCAGGAGGCCCGGGCCGGAGCCGAGCGGGAGCGGACCGACCGACAGGACCGAGCCGCCGAAGGGCTGCTGGCTACCCTCTCCGCCCGGGCCCAGGCCGGCGATCCCATGACCACGGCCGATGCGACGGAGTACCTGCTGACCGAACACCAGCTCAAGCGGAAGGAAGCCCGGGCCCTGCTTGACGCCAGAGCCGGAACCATGTGGGAGTCGCGAGAGGACCGGACCCTGCGCGGAAAACCGAAACTGTGGCATCCGATCTCGCGCGCCAATTGGGTGGTCGAAAACGTTTCGGCGGCCGAAATACCGCCACGAGAATCGACTCCGTTAACGCGGCTTCCCGAAAGCGCGATTTCTGCCAGCCGCATGGATAGAGCACGGCAGGAATACCCCCTCGCGGAGACCCGCATCAATGGGAGGGATTCCGTGTCACCCATTTCGGCCGCCGAGCCAGGACAGACGGGGGCTCCGGATTCAGAGGAGGAGGTGCTGTGAGCCCCAACGTCGCTGAGCTGATCGAACGGGTCAGGAATCTGGGGGTAAACATCAAGCCCCAGGGCGACCGGCTTGTGCTGGTCCCAAAAGGGGTACTCCCCGACGACCTAAGGGCTGAGCTCGTGGCCCACAAGCCGGAAGTGCTTGCCATGCTCAGGGCAGTGCCGCCGCAGGTCTCTCGGGTGCGGGCGCCAGCCCTGATGGCGCTACGGCAAGCCTACCGGCGTTGGTTCGAGCTGACCGTCGCGGAGGTGGATGGCCAGCGGATCCCGCCGGCCGGGGCCGACACGCTCCACCAGGAGATCGTCAGGCTGACTGACGAAGCGGGTCCGCTGTGGGCCGATGCTGTCTGTCGGGACGAGCTCCGGGGTTTTCGACGGGAAACGGGTCGGTGCGGCCTCTGTGGCGGCGGGGCGCACCGCGAGGGCGAACGCAATGCCTGAGGTCGCCGAAATGCTCCAGGCACTCGCGCAATACCTGACCGCCACCTATCACCACGAGCGCGGGCCGGACCCTCTATGCCCCTAGGCCCCTCGGTGTCCATCCTGCTCCGGCCTCCCCGCGGCCCTCGGCCTGGAGGACGGCAACGCGACCCCATGACGGCGCGCCGACGACTTACCGATGGGTGTGGGGCTCCATGACCGACAGAGGTAATCCCGGGCAACCTAGAAATCGCCTCGTAGAGCGCGTAGGCGACCAGCAGACGGGCGTATTCCGGGAGGCCGTATCTAGGCGTGGCATGGTCGTCCGCCTCTCTCTTCAGCGCGGGGCATACGAAGGGGCTCAGCCCTATTTCGCCGTCGCCTACCTCCAGCGGGACGGGCGGCGCCCACAGGCAGCCCGCTACACGCCATTCCGCGAGCGCGCCATCTGGCTCTTCGAGCAATTCTGCCAGGATGTCATCAGTCCAGCGCGTTTGGCGGCGGCGGAACCGCCCTGCAGCGCGCGGTAGGGTGTCGCGACCGCATGCGTCTCGACGCCCTCACCCGGGATCCGCAGCTGGCGGCCACACTCACCGCTGAGCAGGTGGTGGCCGCGCTGGCCGAGCTTCACGTCGAACAGACCCGCCTCGCCGCGGCCGAGGGCATCCTCGTTACCCGGCTCCTGGCGCTCCAAGCCCAGCCCCCACCCGCGGATGACGAATTGCTCGACATGCCCACCGTCGCGCGGTTGCTTGGCGTCCCAGAAAGCCGTGCACGAGGGCTTGGGCGCCAGGGCGAGCTGCCCACCACGAGAATCGGCAAATACGTGCGGGTGCGTCGGGCTGATATGGACGCCTGGATTGACAGGCATGTGTTACCGCTGGTAACCTCTCGACGTGACCAGGCACGGGTTTCGGCAGCTCCGAAAAGAGCTCGGGCTCTCTCAGGCGCAGCTCGCCGCCGCCATGGGCACCACCAAGGCGTCGGTCTCGCGGTGGGAAGCGGGCGAGCGCCCGATCTCGGAACTGGTGGCCCGGTTCCTGACGCTGCTGGTGCAGACCCAGGGTAAGCGCACGGGAGGGCGCTAAACCATGGCGATCGTCAACGGAGCAAAGCGCGGACGGCCGGGCACCTGGATTGCGGACTTTAGGAACGGCGCAGGGGTGCGCACTGTGCGGTCGTTCCTCACCAGGCGGGAGGCCGAGGACTTCCAGGATAAGGAGCGGCCCCGGGCGCGCCAGCAGATGGCGCACTCCACGGTGCCCGCCCGCATCTCGGTCAAGGACTACGCGGAACAGTTCTGGCTGCCGGTCGCGGTGGACGGGCGGCCAAAACTGAAGCCTTCGACTAAGTTTCACTATCGCCGGGTGCTTGAGCGATTCTGGTTGCCGCGCGTGGGGCACGTGCAGCTCCGCCAGCTGCAGCGCGGCAGGATCCGGGCGCTGCTAGTAACGGAACTCCAGGCCGGGCGCGCGTCGAACACGGTGGCCCTGTACTTAGCGGTGGTGACCAAAATGCTCCGGTGGGCCGTCCGGGAGGACCGCGCGCTCCCGGACAATCCGGCCGCAGAGTTGGGCGAGCAGCTGGGGCTCGCGCGGGAGCGCGCGAGCGAGGACGTGCTGGCCTTCGACCGCCCTGAGCGCGCCACCTTCCTGGCGGCCGCACGCGAGCATACCCCCGAGTACTTCCCGATCTACTTCTTGATGTCCCGCACTGGAGTCCGCCCGAGCGAAGCTCGGGCCCTGCACTGGAACGACTACGATCCAGCCCGTCAGGTGCTCATGATCAGGCGTACGTTCGGGCTCCGGGACATTCTGGGCACGCCCAAGACACGGCAGTCGCGCAGGGACGTAGACGTGAGCCCCCAGCTCGCGGAGCTGCTCAAACGCCAGCGCAAGACCCACGCCGAGGCCAAGCTCGCGGGCCGGTTCTGGGAGCTGCCCGAGTTCATCTTCACGGAGCCGGACGGTCGCCCGCTGGCACGCCGGACGTTCGAGCGCGCCTTTGCGCTCTGCCTGCGCAAGGCTGGGCTGGGGCCGCAGTACTCGCCGAAGTCACTCCGCCACACCTACGCCAGCATCCTGATCAGCGAGGGCAAGAGTCTGGTGTACGTCTCGCGGCAGTTGGGGCACGCCTCGGTGGCGATCACGGAGCGCGTGTACACCCGGTGGATCCCGCAGCCAGTGCCGGCAGCGCACTCCCTGGACGATGCCTCGGGCGCTCTTGGTAGCAAAACGGCCGATTTTGGTAGCACTGGTGGAACCTAATGTCGCGTAAAACAGGTGAAATCGGTTCTCATGCCTTATAATGCCGCCATGCCGCGGGCCGGATTCTTCGACGTTTCCTTCCTCGTCCTCACCTCGCTGGCCATCGTCTTCGCGTTCGTCGCCTACCTGAAGGACCCGAGCCTCCCGGCGGTGGGCGCCCGGAACGGCCTCGCCCTGCTCTGGTTCATCATCCCGCGCCTGGTGCCGGCCCTGATCCTGGCCGGCATGATCCAGGTGGTGATCCCGCAGGAGACCGTTGGGCGCTACTTCGGCCAGCAGTCGGGGTTGAGCGCCATCTTCATCGCGAGCGCGGCGGGCGTGATCACGCCGGGCGGGCCGATGGTGAGCGTGCCCCTGCTCGTGGTGCTGTCGAACTCGGGCATGGCGCTGGGCCCCCTGGTCGCGTACATGACCGCGTGGTCCCTCTTCGGGGTGCAGCGCATCATCGCCTGGGAGGCTCCGCTCATGGGCTGGCGCTTCGTCGCGGTGCGCACCGCTTCGAGCCTGGTCTTCCCCATCGTCGCCGGCTGGCTCGTCAAGATCTACTTCCACGAGTAGGGTCCAGCGCGCCGCCATGGCCTTCGGCGATCTCCGCGAGTTCATCGGCCACCTCGACAAGCACGGCTGGCTCCGCCGGGTGAGCGCGCCGGTCTCGCACGACCTCGAGATCGCCGAGATCGCCGACCGGGTGTCCAAGAACGCGGGGGGCCGCAACGTGGCCCTTCTCTTCGAGAACGTACGCGGCTCGGAGATGCCGGTGCTCATCAACGCCTTCGGATCAGCCGAGCGGATGGCCGCCGCCCTCGGAGTGGAGCGCCTCGACGAGCTGTCCGCCCGGGTGGCCAAGCTCCTCGACCTGCGCATGCCGGGCTCGATCTTCGAAAAGCTCCGCCGGCTCGGCGACCTCTTCGACCTCGCCAGGGCCGGCCCCAAGCGCGTGCGCTCGGCCCCCTGCCAGGAGGTGGTGGAGACCGACCGGCCCTCCCTCGCCGCGCTGCCCATCCTGCGCTGCTGGCCGGGCGACGGCGGCCGCTACATCACGCTGCCCATGGTCTTCACCCGCGACCCGGTCACCGGGGCGCGCAACGTGGGGATGTATCGGCTTCAAGTGTTCGACGACCAGACCCTCGGCATGCACTGGCAGATCCACAAGGGCTCCGCCGAGCACCAGCGCCTGGCCGAGGAGCGGCGCGAGCCGATGGAGGTGGCCATCGCGCTGGGGGGCGACCCGTGCGCGATCTACTCGGGCTCCGCGCCCCTGCCGCCCGGCGTCGACGAGATGGTCTTCGCGGGATGGCTGCGCGGGTCGGGCGTGCCGATGGTGCCCTGCAAGACCGTCCACATCGACGTGCCGGCCGAGGCCGAGATCGTGCTGGAGGGCTGGGTCGATCCGGCCGAGCGGCGGCTCGAGGGGCCGTTCGGCGACCATACCGGCTACTACTCGCTCGCGCGCGACTACCCGGTGTTCCACCTCAAGGCGATCACAAGCCGGAAGAGCCCGATCTACCCGACCACCATCGTGGGCCGCCCGCCGCAGGAGGACTACTGGCTGGGCAAGGCCACCGAGCGCATCTTCCTGCCCATCATCCGGATGATGCTGCCCGAGGTGGTGGACATGAACATGCCGGCCGAGGGGATCTTCCACAATCTGGTGATCGTCTCGATCAAGAAGCGCTACCCGGGCCACGCCCGCAAGGTCATGTACGCCTTGTGGGGCCTCGGGCTCATGATGCTGGCCAAGAACATCGTGGTGGTCTCCGATCACGTCAACGTGCACGACCTCTCGGAGGTGGCGTGGCGGGCCACCGGCAACATCGATGCCAAGCGCGACCTCGTCGTCGTGGACGGGCCGATGGACGACCTGGACCACGCGGCCATGCGGCACCGCTTCGGCGGCAAGCTCGGCGTCGACGCCACCGAGAAGACGGAAGCCGACGGCATCGGGCAGCCGTGGCCGGAGGAGATCGTGATGAGCGAGGACATCCGCGCGCTGGTCACCCGGCGCTGGGCCGAGTACGGCCTGTAACGCGGGCCCGCGGTGACCGCCGTCCGCCACTTCCTCGACGCGATCAAGTTCGAGCACACCGTCTTCGCCCTGCCCTTCGCCTACGTGGCGATGGTGCTGGCCGCCGATGGCTGGCCGGGCTGGCCCACTCTGCTCTGGGTGACGCTGGCGATGGCGGGGGCCCGCACGCTGGCCATGGCGGTCAACCGCCTCGCCGACCGGTTCATCGACGCGGCCAACCCCCGCACCGCCCGACGCCACCTGCCTGCGGGGCTGCTGACCCCCGGCCCGGTGGTGGGCGCCGCGGTGGCGGCGGGCGCGCTGCTGCTGCTCTCGGCCTACATGCTGAACCCGCTCTGCCTGGCCCTGGCCCCGCTCGCGGTCGTGTTCCTGGTGGGCTACTCCTACACCAAGCGCTTCACCTGGCTCTCGCACTGGATCCTGGGCTTCACCGACGGCATCGCGGCGGCGGGCGGCTGGATCGCGGTGCGCGG
>Ga0070708_100003816_pt1 | contig 11824 bp, 9 predicted proteins | sample KBSK5503metaG_FD_65469 | JGI IMG/M metagenome (GOLD analysis project Ga0070708, IMG submission 65469) | Corn, switchgrass and miscanthus rhizosphere microbial communities from Kellogg Biological Station, Michigan, USA - KBS K5-50-3 metaG | ecosystem: Host-associated > Plants > Roots >...
GCTGCCTCCGGCGCCGAGCGGGACGATGGACGTCGTCTTCTACATCGTGGCCGACATGACCACCACGACGGGCGCGCCGTTCAATGCGACGACTGCCCTGACGGACCCGTCCGTCCAACGGATGGTGCAGTCGTTGACGAACATCATGGCGGGCGCCGGAATCTCGGTGAACGCCACGTTCCAGGACACCACGGCCGCGGACAGGGCGCGTTTCGGGACCAACGTCTCCGCGCAGGCCAGCGGTCCCTGCTCCGAATTGGACCAGATGTTCACCATCTCCGGGCGGAACCCCGGCAACACCATGAACCTCTTCCTGGTGCAGAGCCTGCGCTCGGCCAGCACCGGGTCGGGCGGCACCATCGTGGGCATCGACGGGACCATCCCCGGACCGTCCTCGATCAACGGCACCGTCCATAGCGGCGCCGTGGTCTCGTCCGTCGACATGTTCGCCTCGACGCTGCAAAACTGCGGAGGAGGCCTGAACGTCGGCACCTGCGGCCCGGACCGGGTCGCCTACGTCGCCGCGCACGAGACCGGACACTTCCTCGGGCTCTTCCACACCACCGAGCAAGAGGGAGCGGATTTCGATCCTCTCACCGATACGCTCAAGTGTCCCTGCACCGCCTGCTCGAGCGTCACCGATCGGCCGAACTGCGGCAGCACCTCGGTCAACTCTCCGACCATCACTGCGGATCGCTGCGTCTCGCCGCCGACCTGCGGCGGGGGAGACAATCTCATGTTCTGGTTCCTGCAGTCGCTGCCCGTGCAGCAAGGCGTGCTGACGCCGCAGCAGGCCCAGGTGATGCGCTTGAACGCGCTGGTGCACTGAGGAGGCAGCCGTGATCGTCCTCTTGCTTGCAGCATTGATCGCCGCACCCAGGACTTCACGCGGAAGCCCGACGCCTTCCACCCCCGCGCAGCAGCAGGAGCTGACCGACGAACAGGTGCGCGAGCGCGTCCAGGCGTATCTGGGCGCCATCGACCGCGCCGCGAGCCCCGAACGGTGGAAGGCGCTCGGTCCCCGCGCCGCCCCGGTGCTGGAGGCGGTGATCGCCGATCAGGGCCAGTTCCCTTCCGTGCGCGCCAAGGCGGTGGACGGGCTGGTCGCGGTCGCGCCCGACCGCGCCGCGACGCTGGTCGGCAAGCTCGCGCGCGACGAGAAGGAACAGGTGGTCGTCCGGGTCGCGGCCCTGCAGGGAGCGGGACAGGTCCTGCAAGGGCAGCGAACGCTGACCGAGCTGCGCCCGGTGCTCCGCAGCGCGAAGAGCGCCGGGCTCCGCGCGGAGGCGGCCGACGTGATCTCGCGCAAGAAGGGTGGTTGCGTCGAGGTGCGCGACCAGGTTGCCCGCGAGAAGGGCGAGAACCGGGAGGCCTTCCGCCGGGCGATGGATCGGTGCCCGGAGTGATTCCGGCGGAGCTCGCCCTCCGCGTTCGCGCCCTGGGGCGCGAGGTCAAGGGCGGGCTCGCGATCTTCGACGCCGACGGCACCCTCTGGCGCGAGGACGTGGGCGAGGCGTTCCTGCGCCATCTCGTCTCGCTCGGCTGGGTGCGGCTCGCGGACGGGAGCGATCCCTATGAAGCGTACGAGCGCGCGGTCGACCGCGACCGGGCTTCAGGCTACGCATACGCGGCGCAGCTCCAGGCCGGGCTCGAGGTCGAGCGCGTGGAAGCCGAGGCGCGGCGATTCGCCTCTTCCTGGATCCCTCCGCGGATGGTCCGCGACGCGCGGGCGCTGCGCGAGCTCTGCGAGAGCGCCGGCCTCGTTCCCATGATCGCATCGGCCAGTCCGCTTCCGATCGTCGCCGCCTCGGGCCCGCTGGCCGGATTCGCGCAGGACCGTTGCCGCGGGATCGAGGTGCGGATCCGGAGCGGGCGGTTCACGGCCGACGTCGTCGAGCCCGTCAGCTACGGCGGGGGAAAGGTCGCGATCGCGCGGAAGGCGGGGCGCATCGCGCTCGCCTGCGGGGATTCGCTGGCTGGGGATCTGCCGATGATGGAGGCCGCACAGCTCGCGGTCGCGGTAGCGCCTGCATCGGGCTCGCCGCTCGCCCTCGAGGCCCGCAAGCGCGGATGGCCCGTGCTCGACCAGGACTCCTGAGCTAGCCGCGGCCGCCGAAGGCGGCTGAGCGGCTACGCAGGAGGCTGATCATTTCGTCGTCGGTGACGAGATCCGTTCTAGCCCCGGCCGCCGCAGGCGGCTTAGGGGCTACGGCTGAGAATGATCATTCCGCAGTAGGTTATGAGATCTGTTCTAGGCGGAGACCTTGTCGGCCGCCGTCGCCGCGACCGGCTCGACCGAGACGGGCGTCTGCACCATCCCGAGGCGGCCCGCGGTATCGAGGGCGGTGGCGGAGGGGAACCGGAGGATGAACTCGGTGCCCTCGCCCACCCGGCTCTGTACCTCGATGGTGCCGCCATGTCCCTTGACGATCCGCTGGGTGATGGCGAGGCCCAGGCCGGTGCCCTTCGTCTTCGTCGTGTAGAAGGGAATGAAGATGCGGTCGAGCGCGTCCTCCGGGATTCCCGCGCCGGTGTCCGCGAAGCGGACCTCGACCTGATCGGCCGAATAGCGGGGCGTGCTCTCGGAGAGCCCGAGCTCGACGGGCGCGTGTGGCCTGCGGGTGCGCACCGTCAGCCTTCCGCCGTCGGGCATCGCCTGCACGGCGTTCAGCGCCAGGTTGATGAACACCTGCTTGAGCTGCTCGGCGTCGGCGTGGAGCGCCGGGAGCCCCGGCGTCAGGTCCATCTCCAGCACGACGTTGGCGGGCATGCTGCTCTCGATCAGCTTCATGGTCTTCCAGAGCACGTCGTTGAGGTCGGTGCTCTGGAACTTCTCCGAGGCCGCGCCGGGGAAGGGGCGGGAGTAGTCGAGGAACTGCGCCACCACGCCGTCGAGCCGGTTCACTTCCTCCACGATGATCTGGAGGATCTCGCCGTCCGCTCCCTGCAGCTGTCCGGGGTCGAGGTACTGGGCCGCGCCCTTGATGGCCCCGAGCGGATTGCGGATCTCGTGCGCCAGGCCAGCGGCCATCTCGCCCAGCGCGGCGAGCCGGTCCCGCTCCTTCATCTTCTCGTAGAGCCGGCTGTTCTCGATGGTGATCGCGGCCTGGTCGCCCACTTCCAGCATCGCCGCCAGCTCGTCGGAGGCGAAGGCTTCGGGCACCCGATCGTCGAGGACGCAGAGGAACCCCACCACGCGCTGGGAGGCGACCAGCGGAATGGTGACGCCGGCCCGCATGGCCGCCATGGCCGCGCCGATCTCCGACAGGCGGTTGCGCTCCTCGGCGAGCGCGCTCGATTCCGTCTCCGACTGCGGCATCAGCTGGCGCAGCTCGGCGAGGCGGCGCTCCACCAGCTCGACGAGCTGCGCTTTCTGTCCCGCCTGCGCGCTCTGCACCAGCACGCGCATGGTGGCCGCGTCGATGTAGGGCGTGGGAGCGGGACCGCGGTAGTCGAGTCGCCGGAAGCCGAGGCCGTCGTCGGCCAGCAGATAGATGGAGGCATGGGTGACCCGGCGCGTCTCGTAGAAGCCGTCCAGCACCACCTGGCCGAGCTCGCGGACGTCGATGATCCCCGCCATGCGCTGCCGGAGCGCGGAGAGCGCCTGGACGAAGTGGAACCGCTCGGCGAAGAAGATGGAGAGCACCTTCTCCTCCACCTTGGTCTTCAGCGGCTCGAAGAGGATGAGGATCACGAACGACGCGACCATCGTGTTGAAGAGGAAGAGGCCGGTGGACCCGCTCCCGGTCCAGCGCACGAGCAAGCCGTAGATGAGCGCCAGCACGACTCCGACGCTGGCCAGGACGACGATCTTCCCCAGGAGCTCGTTCAGATCGAGCAGGCGGTGGCGGAGGATGGTCTGGGAGAGGAAGTACAGGTAGATGGTCATCGCCACGTTGGCGAAGGGCGGCGGTGGCCATCCCGCCAGGCGGATGAGGAGCTCGCCGAACGACAGTCCCACGCAGAGCGCCGCCCCCACCCAGAGATAGAAGAGACGCGCCCGTTCGGTGCGCGAGGCGGCCCTGCGCATGCGCGCGTAGAGCAGGCTCACCGCCGCGGTGAGCTGCACGAAGACCACCCCCGCCGCCGCGATGCGCGCCGGGGGCATCAGGGCCAGCGGCGAGACGGCCACCGCGACCGTGGCCAGCGCCGTGGCGGTGGCAAACCTGCGCAGGCCGAGGACCCTCCCGGCAGATTCGCTTTGAAATTCAACGATGAAGCCGAGGACCGCGACGGGGATGAAGCCCGCCGCGCCCAGCGTGAGCCTCAGCGGCCAGGCCGGCGCCGCGCCGAAGATGCCGTAGAGGAAGTCTCCGATCTGATAGGCGAGAAGCGAGACGTTGAGCAGGGCGAAGGCGGTCCACAGCCGGGTCCGGCCCGGCCGGAGCAGCATCGCCAGCGCCAGCGCCAGGCAAACGATGGCGGCGAGCAACGCGCTCTGGGTCCTCGCATCCATGTCTTCGAAGGGTAACACGTTGGAGGGGCAGGGAAGTTCCCGGAATGACGGCCCCCTGGGGTGCGGTTTGGCGACTGGACGCGAGGTCAGGTCGATGCCACATTGCAACGAGCAGCCGAGCCCCGAATGATCGTTCGACTTTTGACCCTGTCCGCAGTGATGGCGCTCTGCGTTGCGTGGGTGCCCGCGCAGCCGGATCCGCTCGCCGACGTCGAGCCCCAGGAGCAGGGGCCGGCCATCGGAGAGGCGCAGCTCGCGCCGTACTTCACCAGCTCGCGCCTCAAGTCCGCATTGAGCGAATTGCAGGCGGGGCGGGCCGCGAATGCGCTGCGATACTTGCCATCCCGGCCGGCGGACTTGCCCACCAGATGGCTCAAGGCCTTGGCGTTGAAGGCGGCAAATCATCCCCAAGCCGCCCGGGAGCTGTTCCAGCAGATCGCGAAGCAAGGCGGCCCGCTGGCCGATCGCGCCCTCCACCTCGCCGGCCTCTGCGCCGTCGATGAAGGCGAAGCCAGGACCGCGGAGCGGGTGCTCGGCCAGGTCTCGCTGCGCTACGTCGATGCCGACCAGGCGCTGCTCGAGCGCGCGCGCCAGCTGATCAAGGTGCGATCGGCGGGACGGCGGACGGCGGCGCGCGTGGAGGAGATCCTCCAGCCCATCTTCCAGGGTCAGCTCCGCGCGGACGTGGCGGCGGCGCATCTGCTCGCCGGTGATGCCCAGCTGGCGGCGCGGTCCAAGGACAAGGCGCGCGCGCACTGGCGCGCGGCGTGGCTCGAGTTCCCCAACTCTCCCGCGGCGGAGACGGCCAAGGACCGCGAGCGGCAGCTCGGTCGCGGCTCGGCGATCGCGCCGCAGCTGCTCGTCCGCCGCGCCGAGATGCTGCTCGACGCGCATCGCAACCGCGACGCGCTCGATCAGCTGGCGCGCATTCCGGTGCCGTCCATCTGCCGGGGAGGATGCCCGGGCGACCGCAGCCCGGCTGGATTCCTCAAGGCGGCGTTGGCGGCGCTGGGGGCGCTTCCCGAGGAGCACGAGCCCACCCCCGAAGACGTGGCCCGGACGCCGGTGGAGCCGGCGGACGCGCTCGCTTGCCGGATCAAGCTCGATCAGGGGCGGGGGCTGAGGAAGCAGCGCGAGTACACCCGCGCGCGCGCATCGCTCGCGACGGTGGTGCTGCGCTGCGCCGAGCCGGACGTGCGCTCCCGGGCGCTGTATCTATTGGCCCAGCTGGAGACGATCTCCGGGAAGCCGACGGCGGGCCCGCTGTGGGAGGCGCTGGCGCGGAAGTATCCCAAGTCCACGCTCGCCGACGACGCCATCTTCAACCAGGCCCTGGCGGCGCGGCGGGCCGCGGATCCGGAGAAGGAGCACGCGCTGCTGAAGGAGCTCGTCGATCTCCACCCGGAGAGCGACATGCGCAGCGATGCTCTCTTCCGGCTGTTCTGGTCGCAGTGGGTCGACGGGAAGCCGCGCCAGGGGCTGATCTGGTTGGACCAGCTCGCCGCCGATCCCGAGTCCGACGGCTACGAGGAAGAGCGTGCCCGCTACTGGCGCGCCCGTTCGCTGCTCGAGCCGCTGGCCTCGGAGAGCGAGCTCTCGCGGGCGGCCGCGCGCGAGGTGGCCCGCACCGATCTGGTCTGGCTCGTGGAAGGCCGCCCGCTGACGTACTACGGGCTCCTCGCCCGCGGCCGTCTGGCGGAGATCGATCCCGAGCGCGCGCACGCCATCGAGGAGTCGCAGGATCGGCTGCTCCAGATCCCCGCGCCACGGGCGCTTCGCGCCGGGATGCTGGCGCGCGATCCGCACCTTCTCGCGGGCATCGAGCTGCTTCGGCTGGGATTGAAGACGGAAGCGGCGCGAGAGATCGCCGCCATCGATCGGTCAGGGGCCCGCGAAGCCGGTGAATCGGGCCAGGAGCCGCTCACCCTGGTCGCCGAGCTGTTCGCCCGCGCGGGCGACCTGCGCATGGCGCACGCGGTGGTGCGCATGGAGCTGCGCGGGCTCTTGCGGAGGCCGGCCACCGCGCTGGCCTTGCGCGCCGCGGCGCTGGCATATCCGCTCGCCTTCCGCGATCAGATCGCCCGGGTTTCGCAAGGAGCGGCGATACCGGCGGATCTGCTGCAGGCGCTGATGCGCGAGGAGAGCGCCCTGGACCCGCGGGCGCTCTCGCCCAGCGGGGCCCTGGGCTTGACCCAGCTCATGCCCGCGACGGCCCGGGTCCTGGCGCGCAAGCTCAAGCTGCGCGGCTACGAGACGGCGTGGCTCCTGGATCCGGAGACGAACATCCGCATCGGCGGGACGTATCTGGGCGAGCTGTACGCCCGCTTCCAGCACCCGGCGCTGGCCCTGGCCTCCTACAACGCCGGGCCGGGAGCGGTTTCGGGCTGGTTGAAGGCGCGCGGATCGTTGCCGCTCGACGCGTTCGTGGAGGAGATTCCGCTCGACGAGACGCGCGGGTACGTGAAGCGGTGCCTGCGCAGCTTCGCCGCCTACCAGTTCCTCTACTCGAACGGGCGCGTGCTCCCGCTCGGCCAGACCCTCGCCACCCAGTAGGGCTCCTATCTCTCGCTCGCCGCCAGGACCCTGAGGACGTTCTCGCCCAGGAGCTTGCGCAGCCTCGCCGCCGACCAACCGCGCGCGCGCAGCGCCTCGGTGAGCGCCGGCATCTTTGAGGCGTCCTCCAGCCCGACCGGCATCATCGGCGCGTCGTCGAAGTCGCTGCCCAGGCAGACGTGATCCTCTCCCGCCACCCTGGCCACGTGCTCGATGTGGTCCACCAGCGTGGCGAGCGGCACCTCCGGCAGGCTCTCTTGCCGGTACAGCGCGACTTTCGCCGCCGTCCGCATCCCCTTGGTCTTCTGCAAGAGCGACTGGGTCGCGCGCCGGAAGGCGTCGTCGAGGAAGGTCCGGGAGAAGTCGACGCAGGCGGCCCCTCCGTTGCGCGCCAGCGCCTGCAGCATGGCGTCGCTGGCGTTGCGGGGATGATTGGAGAGGGCGCGCGCGGCGGAGTGCGTGAGCAGGATGGGTCTCTTTCCTTCCAGGATCACGTCCCAGAAGAGCGTGTCGTTGCCGTGCGAGAGGTCGGCCACGATGCCCAGCCGCGCCATCTCCGCCAGCACCCGCCGCCCGAACGGCGTGAGCCCCGTCTTCGAGTCCTCGGCGGTGGACCCCCCGATCGGGCTCGAAGACGACCAGGACAAGGTCAGGTAGCGCACGCCGCGGTCGGCGAACGCCTTGAGGTGCGCCAGCTGCTGCTCCTCGGTCCCGGGCAGCAGCATGTGCCCGCCCTCGACTCCGATCATCATCGAGACGACGCCCGCCTGGGCGTTCTCCCGGACTTCCTCGGCGTTGCGGGCCATCCGCAGCGCTCCGCGGCTGCGGCGCGCCACCTGCTGCAGCAGATCGATCTGGCGCATGGCGGTGGGAAAGAACTGCGTCAGGTCGACCGATTCCGGGTGGACGAAGACGGAGAAGAACTCCGCGTCGATGCCGCCCTCGCGCAGCCGCGGCAGGTCGACGTGCCGGTCCTCATGCCTCGCCAGCAGATCGTAGCCCTCGTAGAACATCGCCTCGGTGACGTCCGTGTGCGCGTCCACCACGACGAAGTCGCGATGCGGCGTCCGCTCGCCCGCTGCTGCGTGGGCTTGGGCGACCGCTGCGCAGGCGGCCCAGAGCATCGCGGACAAGGGTTTGCGCACGACGCACAGCTTTGCAGAGATTTGGCAGCGAGGAAAAGCGAGTTTAGTCTCCCGGGCGTGAACGAGCGTCTGCGCAGCCTGCCCTCGGTGGACGAGGTCCTGGCCCGGCCCGCGGTTCGCGCTCTCGCCGAGCGGGTGGGGCGCCCCGCGGCGAAGGCAGCGGTGCGGGCGGCGATCGCCGAGGCTCGCGTCCGCCTGCAGGCGGGGGAGGAGGCGGGCCTGGCGACCGTCTCCGACGACCGGGTCTTGGAGCTCGGCGCTTCCGAATCGGCCCCGCGGCTGCGGCGCGTGATCAATGCCACCGGGGTGGTCCTCCACACCAATCTGGGGCGCGCGCCCCTCCATCCTGAGGCGGTACGGCAGGTCGCCGAGGTCGCGTCCGGATATTCGAACCTGGAGCTCGACCTCTCGACCGGGCGTCGCGGACACCGCAGCGCCCACCTCGAGCCGCTCCTCTGCGAGCTGTTCGGCGCCGAGGCGGCGCACGTGGTCAACAATTGCGCTGGAGCCACCATGCTCGCGCTCGCCGCCCTGGGGCGCGGCGGCGTCGCGATCGTGAGCCGCGGCGAGCTGGTCGAGATCGGCGGCGGCTTCCGGGTCCCGGAGATCCTCGCGCAGTCGGGATGCCGCCTCGTCGAGGTGGGCACGACGAACCGAACCCGCCTCTCCGACTACGCCCAGGCGCTGGAGGCGGATCCCGGGGCCCTCATCCTGCGCGTCCATCGATCGAACTTCGCGCTGGTCGGCTTCACGGAGATGCCTTCCGTCGCGGACCTCTCGGCCCTGGCGCGGGAACGCAAGGCGCTGCTCCTGCACGACCTGGGCAGCGGCGCGCTCGATCCCGGCCTGGGCGAGGTCACCGCCGCGCAGAGCCTGCGCGAGGGCGCGGATCTGGTGATGGTGTCCGGCGACAAGCTCCTCGGCGGCCCGCAGGCCGGCATCGTGCTGGGAAGAAAGGAGCCGGTGGAACGGTGCCGCAAGCACGCGTTGAGCCGGGCGCTGCGCGCCGACCGCATGCTGCTGGCGGCGCTGGAGGCGACGCTGCGGCTCTATCGCGACGGCCGCGAGCGGGAGCTGCCGGCCCTGCAAGCGCTCGGCGCCACGCCTGAAGAATTACGCCAGCGCGCGACGCGGGTCGCCCTCGCGCTCCAGGAAGCCGGCGTGCCCTGCTCGGTGGTCGCCTGCGAGGGGAGGGTCGGTGGGGGATCGCTGCCACTCCGTCGCCTCGAAGGCGCCGGTGTGGCCATCGAGCATGAGCCCGCGGCGCTCCTGGCGGCGCTCCGTTCCGGCGATCCGCCGGTCCTGGCCCTGGTCCGGGACGGCCGCGTGGTGCTCGATGTGCGCTGCGTCACGCAAGTGTCCGAGCTGGCCGACGCGGTCGTCGAAGCGAGCAAGCGTGCAACCGCGCAGGAAAACGGTAAACTTGGCGTAGATGCCCCAGGCGGCGCGGCGAGGGCGCCGGAGCGTTCCGCGGGTTCGGAAGACCCGCTCGAAAGGGAGGTGTGATTGCTGTCGTCCAGCGTCCTGGTTCTGAACCGGCTCTACCAACCCGTGCACGTCACCTCCGTGCGCAGGGCGCTGATCCTCCTGTACCGGGGCGCGGCGAAGGCGGTCGACGAGCAGTACCAGACCTTCGATTTCGAGAGCTGGGCGGAGCTGTCCGCCGCGGTCCACGAGGAGTCGATCGGGACCACCCGCAAGCGGATTCGCGTCCCCCGCGTCATCCTGCTGCAGGCATACGATCACTTGCCGCGCGCGCGGGTCCGGTTCAGCCGCTTGAACATCTACGCGCGCGACCGAAACACCTGCCAGTACTGCGGCCGCAGGCCGCCCCGGGCGGAGCTCAACCTGGACCACGTCATTCCCCGCAGTCGAGGGGGAGTGACGAACTGGGAGAACGTCGTCTGTTCTTGCGTGAACTGCAATCTCAAGAAAGGTGGGCGCACGCCCGAGGAGGCGCACATGCGGCTGATGCGCCATCCGGTCCGGCCGCGCTGGACGCCCTTCTTCCGCGGCCCGCCCCGGACCGGCGCGTTCTACCAGCAATGGCTGCCGTTCCTCTCGCTCACCGACATGGCGTACTGGAACACGGAGCTTCGGGAGTCGGATGACTAGCCCCGGCCGCCGCAGGCGGCTTAGGGGCTACGGCTGAGAATGATCATTCCGCAGTAGGTTATGAGATGTGTTCTAGCCGCTGCCGCACCGTAGGTGCGGCTCTGCGGCTACGCCTGAGGCTGTTCATTCCGGGTTGGGCTACGCTTCGGGCTGGTTGAAAGATGCGCATTCGCGCAGGCTCGGGGTACATTCGCTACATGGCAGCGCTGATCGACACGCCGGAGGCCGCCAACCGCCTCGCCCGCGCCATCGCCTCCGACCTGTCGCTCTACAACGAGGCGAAGATCAAGGAAGGCATCGAGAACGACACCTTCTTCTCGGTGCTGCAGGAGGAGATCGCGGAGGGGCGCGCCCACTACGAGAGCCGCGTCGATCCCAAGATCCTCGGCAGCTCCAACTTCTTCGACCGGGCGCTGGTGGACGTGATCCTCGCGCGCAAGGGGCACATCAAGTCGAAGATCTGGTGAGCCCGCGCGGACGGCCCTCGCGCAAGCAGCGCGCCCGGCAGCAGGCGCGGCCACCCCCCGCCATCGCCGAGGAGCGCAACTTCGAAGTGACCGACGGCGGCGATCGGCTGGACAAGATCGTCGCGGCTCGCTTTCCCGACCTCTCCCGCGCCCGGGTCCAGCAGCTGATGCGGGCCGGCCTGGTCGAGGTGGACGGCGCGCTCGCCGCTCCAGCCGATCGTCCGCGCGCGGGTGCCCGGATCCGGCTGCGGCTTCCCCAAGTCGTCGCTCCGCGGCTCGAGCCGGTGCGACTCGACCTTCCGGTCCTCTACGACGACCCGCATCTGGTGGTCATCGACAAGCCGGCCGGGCTGGCCGTCCATCCCGGCTCCGGAGGCGAGGCGACCACCATCGTCCATGGCTTGCTTCATCAAGTGAAGGACCTGCGCGGAGTCGGCGGCGAGCTGCGCCCCGGGATCGTGCACCGCCTGGACAAGGACACCTCCGGCTGCCTGGTGGTCGCGAAGACGGAGCCCGCGTTGCGGGCGCTGCAAGCGGCGTTCAAGGCTCGCGACGTGGAGAAGCGCTATCGCGCTCTCGTCCACGGATCCCCTCCGGATCGAGGCGAGCTGGATACCGCGTACGGCCGCCATCCGGTCGACCGCAAGCGCTTCTCATCCCGGGTTCGCGAAGGCAAGCGCGCCCTCACGCGGTTCTCGGTGCTCGCCCGGGCGTCCGGGGCCGCTTGGCTCGACGTGGAGCTGCTCACCGGCCGGACCCACCAGATCCGGGCCCACTTCGCGGACCAGGGTTGGCCGCTGTTCTGCGATTCCCTCTACGGAGGGACGCGCCGGGAGGGCCCCAAAGCCGATCCCGCCGTCCGGCGCGCCGCCGCGGCGCTCGGACGGCAGGGGCTCCACGCGTTCCGGCTGGCCTTCGATCATCCTGTGACGGGAGTCCGCGTCGCCTGCGAGGCCCCGCTGCCAGCCGATCTGCGCGCGGCGCTCGGCGAGCTCGGATTATCCTCGCCGCCGTGAGCCTCGACGACCATGTCCCGGCGCTCCTGCGGCGCGCCCGGGCCCTCCTCCACTTGCGGGGCGGGCCGGACG
>Ga0070708_100003817_pt1 | contig 11823 bp, 4 predicted proteins | sample KBSK5503metaG_FD_65469 | JGI IMG/M metagenome (GOLD analysis project Ga0070708, IMG submission 65469) | Corn, switchgrass and miscanthus rhizosphere microbial communities from Kellogg Biological Station, Michigan, USA - KBS K5-50-3 metaG | ecosystem: Host-associated > Plants > Roots >...
GGGTGGTCGGGTCTGATGGTGCGCGCCTTCTTGTCGCCCGTCACCAGCCAGGTCGCGGAAGCGGACCACCCGCGCGCCACCTCCGAGGGCAGGTCGTCGAATACGGAGCCCTGGCCCTTGCGCTCGGACGTCATCTGGAGGAATTCGGCGCGCAGGCCGATGGGGCCATGCCGGAAGCGCGCGTCGCCGCCCAGCCGGCGCCGCGTCCCGTCCACGAAGTGCCGCTCGTAGACGCGGAACCCCGAGGGGGCGTGGAACGACACGCCCCGCGCCGAGGGATCCGCCACCTCCAGCGCGTCCGCGCTGACCTTCGCCTGGGATGCGGACACGCCGAGGTCGAACCCCTTCACGACGGTCACCTCGAGGCGGCCCGCCGCCGTCGTGTCCGAACGAGACTGATCCGTGCGCCCGTCGCCCTTGAAGACGCCGAGCTGGTACGTGACCTTGTGGACGTCGCCGCTGAGCTTGACGCCCCAATCGCGCCCGGGGGCGAGCGCGTCCGCGACGAGGTTGCGCTCGATGAAGTCCGTCTTGGCCGCCGACGTCAGCCATTCCGGGCTCACCGGCAGCTTCATGTTCCCGCCCGTGATGTGGAGCGCCTTGCTGATCTTCAGGTCGCCGGTGGCGTTCTTCAGGTGCTCGCTCGAATCGTGCGGGTCGTAGTCGACCTCGAGCGTCAGCCGCTTCCACTGGGCCTCGATGCCCAGGCGCAGCCGCCGCAAGACCGTCTCCTCTCCCAGCGCGGGCAGCTCGCCCCGGGAGTTCTCGTAGTCGTGACTGAAATGACGGAAGTCCTCCTGCACGTAGCCCGCGAGCTGGAGCTCGATCCCGGAGGCCGGCCGGGAGACCTTGGCTCCGGGGCCGAACTGCCAGCCCTCGTCCTGGGCGGCGAGCGGCACCGCGGCCAATAGGCCCGTCAGGGCGAAGAGACCCCTCCTCAGGTGATGCGAGTCAAGGCGCATGGGGGGGAAGTCTAGCATCCGCCCCCGGGTCGGCGCAGGCGCGCCGGCACCCCGGGGGGACCGCCATCACGGTCCGAAGAGGTCGTCCTTCTTTTTCTTCGACTTGCCTTCCTCGTCGCCGCCGGTGCCTTCCGCCGGGGCCGCTTCGTCCGGCTTGCCCTCGAGCTGGTTCTGCAGCCGCGTGGCCGCGTCCTTGATCCGGAGCACGGACTTGTCCAGGTCGTCCGCGATCCAGAGCGTGCCGGAGGCGTCGAGGGCCAGGCCTTCCTGCTGTTGGCCCGGGATCGGTATCTCGGACTCGACCGCGCCGTCCTCGGGCCGGATCACCAGCAGGCGGTCCTTGGCGTCGGCGATGACCAGCAGCCGGCCCAGCGACTGCGACCACGTGATCGCGGTCAGATCCTCGTAGGACAGCGACCACTTCGACAGCACCGTTTCCGCGCCCAGCCGCCGCACGGGAGCGGCGGGGTCGAAGGCGAGGCCGATCACCATCGAAGGAGAGCGCTGATGGGTCAGGTAGAAGACACCTCCGCCGGGCTGGCCTTCCTCCGGACGGAAGGTCAGCCCCTCGAACCCCTGGTTGCGATCGGTGATCGTCGTGCCGAGCATCGAGTCGAGATCGAGCGGCCACCGCTTCCTCTCCTGGCCGCTGGCGGGGTCGTAGAGGATGAGCTCCGACCGCGACTCGGAGATGAGCATGAGCATCCCCGATGGCGTGTGGACGGCCACGTCCTCGACCTGGGCCTCGATCTTGGTCGTCTTCAGGACCTTCCCGTTGCCGTCGAGCTCGGCGATGAGGCCTTCGTCGCCGACCACGAAGAGGTGGCCGCTGGGCGGATAGAACGCGATGCCCGAAGGTTCCTTCACTCCCGGGTTGTCGATCCTTTCCGCCGTGCCCAGGACCTTGGCCCCGCGCGTGGCCGCCTTCGTCACCTTGCGCGCGGTGCCGATCACGGCGGCGAGAGCGGCGATGCCCACCAGACCGACGGCGAGCAGCGTCATCAGCTTCAGCCCCGAGTACAGGCGCCGGAGAGCGGTGTACTTCGCGCGGTTGATTCCGGCCAGCGCATGGGCCTGTACGGCCAGCTCGGCGTTGAGCTGCCCCACGTGGACCTCCTTCCAGGCGCGCTTGTAGTCCTCGACGTCGCGCCGAAGGATGTCCTCGTAGAACCGGATCCCGAGGGGGAACTCCTCGATGCCGGTCTGGGTCACCGGCGGAACCTGCGGCTGCGACTTGCGCGGGCGGAGCGACTCGATGGCCTGGAGGAAGAAGTAGAGCGCGACGAGCGCGTAGATCAGGACGTAGACGCCCACGAAGGGCTGGATGAACTTGGGGATCTCCCGTACGAGGTCCGTCCGCACGGCCACGAAGAACAGGACGACGTTGAGGGCGGCCATGATCACGAGCGCGAAGCGCGCCTTGTGATCGGCCAGGTCCACGAGGTCGATGGCCTCGTCGAGCACGTCCGTCAGGGCACGGTAGCGCTCCCACGAGTCCAGCGGGCGGTGCGCGTCCTTGAGCGCCTTCTTCTGCTTCTTGCTGAGCTTCGAGGGGAACTTGTCGATCTTCCCCAGCTTCTTGCCCGGCTTGGGAGGCTCGATGGGCGCGACAGGAGGTACCTCCCTGGGGGCCTCGGGCATCCTCTCTTCGGCACGGCTTTCGCGCCGGCGGTCGAGGCCGCCGGCGATGGGATCCGTCGGTCCGCTCCCGGGTCCGGGAGGGCCGTTGGTCGTCAATCCGCTCTCCTTGCGCCGCCGGTCGCCGACGCTCCTCTCCAACGTACCTTCCGAGTGAAGCGTGGTCAAGCATTTACGGCTAGAATTCGCGCCGTGCCGCGCCAATCGTGGCTGGCGTGCCGGTCCCTCGAGAGGCCTGCTCGTCCTATGGGGCGCTCGCGGCGAGCAGCGGATGTGGCGGTGGCAGCGCTTCCGCTCCGACCAGCGCGGACCGGACCATCCGTCATCCGCGTCCTCGCCGTGCCCGAGGTTGTGCGCAACGCCACTCACGAATGTCACACGCGATCAGCCTGAGTTTCCCCACGCTGTCCGAGCTCGACGCCGATCCAAACGCGAGCCGCCAGGTCTACGAAGTCGGCTACCTGATCGGCGAGTTCGTGGGCGCGCGCGCTACTTCGAAGCCGCGGGATTGACACTCGCCGAACCCGTCCAATAGACTTACCCTTTGTCCCGCCGGGCGGTTAGCTCAGCGGTAGAGCATCGGTCTTACACACCGGGGGCCGCAGGTTCGAACCCTGCACCGCCCACCACGCTCCACCACCTTAGCGGGGTGGTAGTTCAGCTGGTTAGAACGCCGGCCTGTCACGTCGGAGGTCGCGGGTTCGAGTCCCGTCCACCCCGCCATTCGTTCAACACATATGCGACCTAGGTAGCGGTGGCGGAAGTCGCGGATGGGCGACCATCCGCGATGGCGCGCGTCTGATCCCCAGACTCGCGACGCCGAGTCATGTCCACCCCGATCAACTCTCGGGCGACCGCCTCTTGGCAAACCCACCTAAGTAGCGGTGGCGGAGGTCGCGGGTGGGCGACCATCCGCGATCGCGCGCGTCTGATCCGATGGACAGTGCCGAACACGGCCAAGGTAGGGGCCCCGACCCCGACGTGCGTCGCATGTCCGCCCGCAGCGGCCGCGCTATACTCCGATTCGACCTCGCAACACAGTTCATGATCCGCTCGATCGCCGCGTCCGGCATCGTTGCGCTGCTCCTCGCGAGCTCGGCCCGTGCCGGGGCCGAGGCCCGGCTCGCGGAGTACGTGAGCCGCGTCTGGCAGACGGAAAACGGGCTTCCCCAGAACGCAGTGCAGGCGATCGTCCAGACGAGGGACGGCTACCTCTGGCTCGGGACACCCGCGGGCCTGGTGCGCTTCGACGGCGTGCGCTTCACCGTCTTCAACTGGGGCGAGCCGCCGCGCAACAACGTGCACGCCCTGCTCGAGGACCACGACGGGCGGCTCTGGATCGGCACCTACGGAGGCGGGCTCTACCGCTACGACGCCGGCCGCTTCGAGGATTTCACCAGCGGACTGGGGCCGCGCAGCGACCTGGTGCGCACGCTCTACGAAGACCGACACGGCATGTTGTGGGTGGGGACGGACGAAGGAGGGGTCAGCCACGGCCGGCCCGGCCGTTTCCGCAGGCACACCGTCGCCGCCGGGCTCTCGAACGACACCGTGCGCGTCGTCTTCGAGGACCGCGACGGCCGCATCTGGATCGGCACCAACGCGGGCGGGTTGAACCTGTGGGACGGGAAGCATCTGACCGCGTTCGCGATCAAACCCGGCCCGCTCTCGCGGTACACGAAGCGGGACGCGATCTCGAACGACAACGTGCTCGCGCTCTGGCAAGACGCCGACGGGGTGTTGTGGATCGGCACCGATGGCGGCGGCCTGTGGCGGATGCGCGGGGACCGCATCGACCCGCTCCCCGCGCACGACGCGCTCCGCATCAAAGGCGTGCGGCGGCTGTTGCAAGACAGCGAGGGCGACCTCTGGGTGGGCACCGACGGGGGTGGCCTGGCGCGCCGCCGGTCGGGGAAGTTCCTGGCCCTGACCAGCCGCGAGGGGTTGCCGAGCGACATCGTGCTTTCGCTGCTCGAGGACCGTGAGCGCAACCTCTGGGTGGGGACCCGCGACGGGCTGCTGCAGTTGAAGCGGCGGAAGTTCTCCGTGTACGGGACGAGCGACGGCCTGGCCAACGACTTCATCACCGCCCTCTTCGGAGGCCGCGACGGCGACCTCTGGGTGGGGACGCGAGCCGGACTGGACCGGCTCGCGAACGGCCGGGCCCGGCGGCTGCCCGCCGGAGCCGGCGTTCCGAACGACACCGTCGCCGCGCTGCTCGAGGATCGAGCGGACAACGTATGGATCGGCACCCGCGACGGTCTGGCGCGACTCCACGACGGGCGGACCACGATCCTCACCACCTCGGCCGGCCTGCCCAGCAACTTCGTGACCTCTGTGGCCGAGCGCCGCAGCGGCGGCATCTGGGTGGGCACGCGCGGCGGTCTCGTGCACGTTCAAGACGGCGCGGTCCGCAGCGTGCCGGGCGCCCCCGACCGCATCACCGCGATCCAGGAAGCCGCGGACGAGACCCTCTGGGTGGGGACGATGGGCAAAGGCCTCGGCCGCCTCCAGCGCCAGCAGTGGCGCTTCTGGACCACCGCGGAGGGGCTCACGCACGACACCGTCACCTCCATCTACGAGAGCGGACCCGACATCTGGGTGACGACACCCGCGGGCTTGAACCGGCTGCGCGACGCGACGCTTCATTCGTACACCGGCCGCCAGGGTCTGCCCTCGACCCAGCTCTTCGCGGCGCTCGACGACGGCCGGGGGTTCCTCTGGCTCAGCAGCGTCAGTGGGGTCGCCCGCGTCGAGAAGCAGTCGATGGACGATCTGGACGCGGGCAAGACCGGGAGCCTCAACGCCACCTCCTACGGCACGAGCGACGGCATGCGGAGCAGCGAATGCAACGGGGAGGTGCAGCCGGCGGCCTGGCGGACCAAGGACGGGCGCCTGTGGTTCCCCACCTTGAAGGGCCTCGCCGTGATCGATCCGGCGCACGTCCCGTCCAACCCGCGGCCTCCGCCGGTGCTGATCGAGGAGGTCCGCGTCGACGGAGAAGCCCTGCCTCCGGAGGCGAAGGCCGCGGCGCTGGCACCGGGCCACAAGCGCTTCGAATTCCGCTACACGGCGCTCAGCTTCTTCGCTCCGGCCAAGGTCCGCTTCCGCTACAAGCTGGAGGGGTTCGACACCGACTGGGTGACGGCGGGCACGCGGCGGGTGGCCTACTACACGAACATCCCCGCCGGCCGCTATCGCTTCCACGTGATGGCGGCCAATGAGGATGGCGTCTGGAACACGACGGGGGCGGATTACGACTTCGCCCTGCGGACGCACTTCTACCGGACGCCGGTTTTCTGGGGAATCAGCCTGGCCGTGGCCGCCGCCGCCGGGCTGTTGATGCACCGCCTCTACCTGCGGCGCATGAAGGCCGAGTTCGCGGCGGTGCTGGCCGAACGGGGCCGCATCGCGCGGGAGATCCACGACACGCTGGCTCAGGGCTTCGTGGGCATCGCCGTCCAGCTCGAGACCGTCTCCAAGCTGCAATCGGTCTCCGCGGAGCTGGCGCGGCAGCACCTCGACCGCGCGCGTATCCTGGTGCGCTCGAGCCTGGCGGAGGCGCGCCGCAGCGTGTGGGCGCTGCGCGCGCAGGCGCTCGAGAAGTCCGACCTGGCGGGGGCGCTCGGCGAAGTGGCGCAGCAGCTGAGCGGGCCCACCGAAGTGGCCGTGAACGTGAGCGGCCCCCGGCGCCGCCTGCCAGTGGAGGTCGAGAACAACCTGCTGCGGATCGGGCAGGAGGCGGTCACCAACGCCGTGCGCCACGCGCGCGCGCAGCGGGTGTTGGTGGACCTGCTCTACGGCGACGGCCGCGTGCGCCTGAGCGTGCGCGACGACGGGCGCGGGTTCGACGTGGAATCCACCACCCACCGGGCCGCGCCCGATCACTTCGGTCTGGCCGGCATCCGGGAACGCGTGCAGAATCTGGGCGGCGAGCTGAGCCTTTTCAGCCGGAAGGGAGAAGGCGTGGAGCTGATCGTGGAAGTCCCGGTGGCTTAGCGCGAGTCCGTCCATGGGCGAACAGGGAACCATCCGCATCGTGATCGTCGACGACCACCCGATCGTGCGCGAGGGCTTCGGCAGCATGATCGCCACCGAACCGGACATGGCGGTGGTGGCGGAGGCGCGCGATGGGCAGGAGGCGATCCGCGTGTTCCGCCAGCACCGCCCCGACGTGACGCTGATGGACCTGCGCATGCCGGGGCTCAGCGGGGTCGAGACCATCCGCGCGATCCGGCGCGAGTTCCCGCAGAGCCGATTCATCGTGCTGACGACCTACGACGGCGACGAGGACATCTATCGCGCGCTGGAGGCGGGAGCGCAGGCGTACCTGCTGAAGGACATGTTCTGTGACGAGATCCTCAGCGCGATCCGGGACGTCCACGCCGGACACCGGCGGATTCCGGCCGAAGTCGGGACGCGCCTCGCGGAGCGCGTGGGCGCCATGGACCTGAGCGGCCGCGAGCAGCAGGTGCTGGAGCTGGTGGTCAAGGGCAAGAGCAACAAGGAGATCGCAAGCGTCCTCGCGATCACGGAGCCCACGGTCAAGGGGCACATCACCAACATCCTGGGCAAGCTCGGCGTGAGCGACCGGACCCAGGCCGTGATCGCCGCGCTCAAGCGGGGCATCGCCCACCTGTAGCGCTCTCCCCCCTCCCAAAGTCGGTCTGCCGAGGCCGACTTTGGTCTCGTGACCCCGAATGGGCCGCGGGCCATGATGGTGCCACTTCGCTCAATCCATCACGGAGGCTTCCATGTGCAGAGGCGTCGTCCTCGCCCTCTTCGCGGTAGCCGTGGTCCTGGCCCTCGCCGGCGCGGCCGGGGCCCAGGTCGAACAGGGGACCATCACCGGCACGGTCTTCGACGAGGCGGGCGCCGTCGTCCCGGGCGCGCGGGTCACGGCGACCCGGGTGGGCACTCAGGTCGCCCGTGACACCACGACCAACGGGAAGGGCTACTACGCGCTTCCCTACCTGGCCGCGGGCACCTACGACGTCACCGCCGAGCTGGCCGGGTTCAAGCGGGCCCGCGTCGCCGTGGTGACGGTCCGCGTCGGCTTGACCGCGACCGTGGACCTGAAGCTCACGGTCGGATCCATGCAGACCGAGGTCACCGTCGACGCGCACGCGGGCCAGCTCGAGCTGCAGAGCCCGGCGCTGGGCAACGTGATCGGCAGCCGCCAGATGCTCGAGCTCCCGATCGTGGGCCGAAACCCGTACACGCTGGTGGGCCTCGCCCCCGGGGTGATGGAGCGCGGCAACTCCGGCACCGGCCCCATCGTGAACGGCGCGCGCTCCAACTCGACGGCCGTGATGCTGGATGGCGCCGAGCAGCGCAACAGCACCACCAACGACCTCAACTACACGCCGCCGCTCGAGAGCGTGCAGGAGTTCAAGGTGATCACCAACGGGCTCTCCGCCGAGTTCGGCCGCACCGGAGGCGGTGTCATCACCGCGGCCACCCGCTCCGGCAGCAACCGCTTCCAGGGCAGCGCCTACGGCTACATCCGCCGTGGCCAGTTCAACGCCAACAGCTGGACCAACAAGCGCAACGGCATCGCGCGCGGCTTCGAGCACATCGACAACTACGGCTTCTCGCTCGGCGGCCCCATCGCCAGGGACCGGACATTCTTCTTCGTGAACGTGGAGCGCTCGAAGAACCTCAGCCCGGACAACCTGATCATGACCGTGCCCACGCTGCGCCAGCGCGCGGGCGACTTCTCCGAGACCCGCACCGGCTCGGGCCAGCTCATCACGATCTACGACCCCCTCACGACGCGGCCCAACCCCGCCGTCCCCGGCGCGTTCCTCCGCGATCCCTTCCCGGGCAACGTGATCCCCGCGGACCGGATCGACCCCATCGCCAGGAAGATCCTCGAGTACTACCCGCTGCCGACCAACGACAAGGCCTCGCAGAACTTCGTGCAGGAGCGTACGCGCACCAGCACGGGGCTGCCGATCGTGGCGCGCCTCGACCACACCTGGAGGTCTCACCATCTCTTCGGGGCCTTCCGGCGGAGCCATTCCGACAGCTCCTCGCCGACCGTCAGCGTCGCCTTCCCGGACCCCGGCACCAACGGCGAGCGCGGCACCACCGAAACGAGCTCGATCTCCGCGGTGCTCAGCGACACGGTCCTGTTCCGCTCCAACCTGATCGGCGAGTTCCGCCTGGGCTACACGCGCAGCCAATTCACCACCTCGCCCGCCACTCTGGGCGCGGACTTCTCGACGCTGGGCATCGGCAGCGCCGATGCCTCGCTGAAGGCGCACGCGGGGACGGCGATGTTCCCGCGTATCGAGGTCTCCGGCGTCGACCCGCTGGGCATGAACCGCGCGGGGCTGATCGACGACCTCGAAGGCACCAAGGAGCTGCAAGCGCACGTGACCTGGCTCAAGGGCGCTCACACGCTCAAGAGCGGCGTTCAGCTCGCGCGGATGGGCTTCGACGTCTTCCGGCCCGAGTATCCCTCGGGGCAGTACACCTTCGGCCCGGGCTTCACCCAGGGCCCGAACCCGCAGCAGGCGAGCGGCTCCGCCGGCTTCGGCCTGGCGACGTTCCTGCTCGGCTCGCCCACCGGCGGCCAGCTCACCGGGGACCCGCGGTTCAACACCTCGCAGAAGTACTGGGCGGCCTACGTCCAGGACGACTGGCGGATCACCCACGACCTGACGCTGAACCTCGGCGTCCGCTACGAGTACCAGACGCCCTGGATCGAAAAGGCGGACCAGCTCACGTTCTTCGATGTGGACGCGGCCGACCCACTGACGGGCCGCAAGGGGGTCGTGCGGCTGGTGGGCCGCGACGGCGCGTCCCGCTACCAGACCAACCCCGACAAGAACAACATCGCGCCCCGGCTCGGCTTCGCCTGGCACTTCGCCGAGAAGATGGTGGTGCGGGGCGGGTACGGGATCGCGTACTACCCGGGGAGCGGCGGCATCGGATCGGCGCCGAGCGACCTGGGCGGCGGCGGTTACCTGACCTCCACGGGCGTGAACCTCGGCCAGCTCCCGGCGAACCTGCTGGGGGCACCCAACACGCCGCCGCCCGGCGCCTCGCTTCGGAATCCCTTCACCGCCGGCTACTTCAACCCTCCCGCGACGCAGGTGGGCGGCGGTGTGAGCACCGCGTTCCGGGACCTGGTGACGCCGTATTCGCACATGTGGAACCTCAGCCTGCAGCGGACGCTGCCCTGGGGGATGGTCGGAGAGGTGGCCTACGTGGGGACGCGGCACCGGCACGTGTGGATCAACCTTCCCCGCAACACGGTTCCCTCGGAGTTCCTCTCCCGCGGGACCGGGCTCAACGCGCCGGTGCCGAACCCGTTCTTCGGCGTGATCCGGACCGGGGACGCCGCGCTCACCGGCCCCACCACGAGCGCGGGGCAGCTCCTGAGGCCCTATCCGCAGTACGTCGGCGTCGCGCGCTTCCGGGACTCGGTCGGCGACGCCTGGTACAAGGGCCTCACGCTGCGGCTGGAGAAGCGCTCGGACAAGGGTCTGACCTATCAGCTCGCCTACACGCTGAGCCGGGAAGAGGACACGGTGCCCGAGCGCTTCGGGGCGAGGACGCCCGGCGCCAACGGGATCATCGACCCGCGCAATCTCGCACTGTCGAAGGCCGTGGTGGACGACGACCGCACGCACGTCGTGACCGGGAGCTTCATCTGGGAGCTGCCGGTCGGCGCGGGCCGCCGCTGGCTGAGCAAGGGCCTGCTCGGGCAGGTCGTGGGCGGCTGGCGCATCAGCGGGATCGGCCGCTTCGCGACCGGCCGGCCGCTGGTGGTGGCCGTCCCCGTGAGCAACGGCTCGACGGGCATTGGCGCCTTCGCCCGGGTGGTGGGGCCGCTCCGGCTGCCGACGGGCCAGCAGAGCTACAACCGCTGGTTCAACAATGAGAAGGACCCGACCAAGAACCCGGCCCTGCTGCCTCCGCTGGCCTTCACCCTGGGCGACGGCAAGCGCACCTATCCCGAAGTGCGCGGCCCCAAGGTGAAGCGGCTCGACCTGTTGCTGAGCCGGCTGCAGAAAGTCCGGAGCGCCACTCTGGAGCTGCGGGTCGAGGCCCAGAACGCATTCAACACGCCGCAACTGGACGAGCCCATCGGCGACTTCAACAGCGTCGACTACGGGACGATCATCGGGGGCGGCGGGCAGCGCCGGCTGCAACTCGGCGTGCGCCTCGGCTTCTGATCAGGGCAAGCAACCATGCATCGCGGTGGCCTCACGGACGTTCGTGCGCGGGGAGTGGCAGCGTTGCCGACCCTCGGGATGATCTGGATGCTGGGGGCATGCCGCAGCGCCGGCTCGCCCGCGCCGCTCGCAGCTCCGCCCCCCGCGCCGGGCGCGGTCGCCCTCGGTGCGGAGGTCGACGCCAGCACGATGGACCGCAAGCTCATCTTCGGCTACCAGGGGTGGTTCGGCTGCCCGGACGACGGCTCCCCGCTGCGCCATTGGGAGCACTGGTTCCGCCGCGACGTGCCGGCGAGCCCGGCGACGGTGCACGTCGATTTCTGGCCGGACACGTCGGAGCTGGACCCCGACGAGCACTGCGTCACGCCTCTCCGGCTCCGGGACGGCCGGCCCGCGAGCGTGTACTCCGCGTACAACCCGAAGACCGTGAACCGTCACTTCCGCTGGATGAAGGAGTATGGGCTCGCCGGCGTCTTCCTGCAGCGGTTCACGGGCGGGCTCCGCAGCGCAGGGACGCGGGGGTTCCGCGACGGCGTCCTGCACAACGTGAGGGCGGGCGCCGAGGCGCACGGGCGCGTGTTCGCCGTCATGTACGACATCTCCGGCCAGCGTGAGGGGATCGTCGAGACGCTCAAGCAGGACTGGATCCATCTCGTCGACGAGCTCCGCGTCACCGAGAGCCCGCGCTACCTGCGCCATCGCGGCCGGCCGGTGCTCACGATCTGGGGCTTCGGGTTCCACGACCGGCACGGCACTCCCGCGGACGCGGCCGAGCTGATCGAGTTCTTCAAGAACAACCCTGACCCCCGCTACCGTGTGACGCTGGTGGGGGGAGTGCCCAGCCGCTGGCGCGAGCGCGGGTACGACACGAAGCGCATCCCGGAGTGGGACCGCGTGTACCGGGCTTTCGACGTGATCAGCCCCTGGACGGTCGGGCGGTTTCGCGACGCCCCCACCACGGATCGCTTCTACCGGAAGGTGATCGCCCGGGACCTCGACGCCCTGCGCGGGAGCGGGATCGAGTACCTGCCGGT
>Ga0070708_100003818_pt1 | contig 11822 bp, 11 predicted proteins | sample KBSK5503metaG_FD_65469 | JGI IMG/M metagenome (GOLD analysis project Ga0070708, IMG submission 65469) | Corn, switchgrass and miscanthus rhizosphere microbial communities from Kellogg Biological Station, Michigan, USA - KBS K5-50-3 metaG | ecosystem: Host-associated > Plants > Roots >...
GAACGGCACGGTGTGCTTCGTGGATCCCGGCAGCACGAAATTCCCCGACGCGTGTCTGCAGGCCTACGAGGACTCCGGCATCCGCGTGATCCTGGGAGAGTGCGTCACGGATCAGGACGCCCCCTTCAAGCTGCCGCGCTACGCGACCAGGGAGGCGATCGCGCGGACGACGTCCTTCGTCGAGAAGTGGCACGGGCGCCTGCACGGGCGCGTGCGGGCATGGGCCATGCCGTTCTCGCCCGAGACATGCAGCGCCGAGCTGATGCAGGCGCTCAAGCGCGTGGCCGACGACCGCGGGACGGCGCTGACGCTCCACCACGGCAGCGGGCCCAAGGCGCGACAGGAATACGCTGCCCGTCATGGCCGGCGACCGACGGAATACCTCGAATCGCTCGGGGTGGTCGGGCCGAACGTGGTCCTCGCGCACTGCCTCGGCATCGACGACGCCGAGATCGACTGCCTGGCCCGCACGCGCACCGCCGTGGTCATGTGCCCCGTCACCGCGGCCAAGAGCGGCCGCGGCGTGCCCGAGCACGGCCGCATGCCGGAGCTGCTCGCCAAGGGCGTCAAGGTCGCCCTCGGCTGCGACTCGCCCAACAACTCCAACCATCTCGACATGGTGCGGACCATGAACATGGCGGCCATCCAGTACAAGGACGCCCGCCAGGACCTGCGGCTCATCCCCGCGGAGTCCGCCCTCGAGATGGCCACGGTGGTCGGCGCCCAGGCCCTGAACGTGGGCGACGACCTTGGCTCCATCGAGCCCGGCAAGCGCGCGGACCTCGTCCTGTTCGACACCGACCGGCCGGAGTGGCAGGCCCTCTTCAATCCCGTCAACAATCTCGTCTACAACGCCGACGGCCGTAGCGTGCACACGGTGGTGGTGGACGGCCGCGTCGTGGTGGAGGATCACCGCCAGTCCTTCGTGGACGAGGGCCGGCTCTTCGGCAAGGTGCAGGAAATCGGCGAGCGCCTGCAGGCGAGGACCGGCATCACGTTTCCCCGCTCGCGCTGGCCCATCGTCTGAGCGCCCGAGACGTCGAATTGAACCGCGTATCTGGAGGCATGTCATGAAATTCGGTCTCTACAGCTCGATCGCCAATCCGCCGCGGGGCGAGAATCTGGATCGCTCCATCGACGAGGTCATCGCCGAGGCGCAGCTGGCCGAGGCGAGCGGCTTCGATTCGTGTTTCTTCGGCGAGCACCACCAGGACAAGGACGGCTTCCTGCCCTCGCCGCTGATCGTGGCCACCGCGGTGGCCTCACACACGCGCCGGCTCAACGTCGGCACCTCGGTGATCCTGCTCCCCCTGCATCACCCGGTGCGCGTGGCCGAGGACGTCATCACGCTGGATCTCGTCTCCAAGGGTCGCGTCATCCTCGGGGTGGGCATCGGCTATCAGCCTGCCGACTTCCGTGCCTTCAACGTGCCCATGGAGCACCGCGTGGAGCTCTTCGAGGAGGGCGTGGAGATCATCCGCAAGTGCTGGAGCGGGGAGATGTTCTCCCATCGCGGAAAGCACTACACGCTGGAGGACGTGCAGATCCGGCCGCGGCCCTTCCAGCAGCCGACGCCGCCGCTGTGGATCGGCGCCAGCGTACCCGCGGCCATCCGGCGCGCGGGCGCTCTCGCCGACGCCTTCGTGGCCACGCCCAGCACCACGCTGGAGAGCGCCATGCGTCAGGTCGAGGCCTACAAGGAGGCAGCGCGGAAAGCGGGGCGGACGCCGCGCGTGGTCTTCATGCGCGATGCGTGGGTCGCGCAGACACGGGCCGAGGCCGAGGCCGTGTACGGGCCCGAGGTCATGACCGCGTACCAGTACTACTGGCAGAACCGGCTGGCGGAGTTCCGCAACATCCCGCCCGGCACGGAATTCAACCTGAAGAACCTCGCTCCGGACAGGCTCATCGTGGGTGATCCCGAGACGTGCGTGCGGGAGCTCCATCGCTGGAAGGAATCGACGGGAGCGGAGTATTTCCTCCTCCGCCTGCGCCACGCCCATTCCGGCGGCCCTTCGCACGACAAGATCATGGCGGCGATCAAGCTCTTCGGGGACAAGGTGCTGCCGCACTGCCGGTGAGACGCCGGGAGGCTCCCCCTGACCTACTCGAAAATGAAACCCTCTCCCTCGGAGAGGGAGAGGGATGGGGCCGGCTAGGGCGAAACCCTCAGCGCGCGGTCGCTCGGGCCGCGGCGTCGGCCTTCTGGAAGTCGGCGTCGGTGAAGCCGTAGAGGTGCGCCCCTCCCTCGAAGATCTGCGCGGCGATCTTGCGGGGTACGTTCTTCAGGAGGTTGTCCGCTACGTGGGGGAAATTCGAGTCGAAGTGCGGGTAGTCCGTCGAGATGCACATCCGGTCGGCGCCGATGAGCCCGGCCGTGGCCTCGATCTCGGGCTCGCTCCCCTCCACAGCCGCCCAGCAGTTGCGCCGGAAGTACTCGCGCGGCGTCAGCGTCAGGTATGGCGCGTGCGAGTCGCGGTACTGCGGATAGTCCCACTCGATGCGCGAGAGGAGTCCGGGCACCCAGGAGTTCTGCGCTTCCAGGAAGCCCACCCGCAGCTTCGGGTGGAACTCGAACACGCCGCCGATGATCATGGCGATCATGGCCTGCTGCATCTCGATCCAGTGGCTGGCCACGTGACGGTAGAAGCGGTTCTCGCCGTACAGCGGGATCATCCGTGAGTTCACCGCGCTCACGCCCTCGTGGAAGCCCCAGGTCACGTTCAGCTCCTCGTGCACGCTGTAGAGCGGGTCCCAGTAGTTCGAGTGCCAGTAGTGATCGTTCAACAGATTGGGCCGGATGAACGATCCCACCGCGCCGAGCTTCGCGCAGCGCACGAGCTCCCGGCAGGCGAGGTGCACGTCGTGCACGGGCAGCATGGCCACGAACTTCAGGCGGTCGGGGCTGTGCTGGCAGAACTCGTGGATCCAGTTGTTGTAGGCCTGGCAGAGGGCGAGAGAGAGCTGGGGATCCATGTTGTCGCGAGCGATGAGGCTCAGGCCGCCCGTCGGGTAGAGCACCGCGATATCGACGCCTTCCTGCTCCATGCCCATGACCTGCGCCTCGGCGTTGTAATCCCGCTCGACGGCGAAGTCCAGCCGGCCCGTGTCGGCCAGCCGCGACCCCGAGAGGGGCTGGGTGCTCTGGGTCGGGCCGCGCCGGATGCGCTTCCGGTACTGCTGGAGGTCGGAGTCCGAGGTGGGCAGCCCGTCGATCATGGTCAGGCCGGACGGGCCCCGATACGGGCGGCCGTCTGCGTCCACCGGCACACTGACCCGATGCTTGAACTTCGGGTCAAGATAGCGGTCGAAGAGATCGGGCGGCTCCATGATGTGCATGTCGGAGTCGACGAAGCGCAAGCCGTCTTTCATGTCACCCTCCTCGTGGCCGGACGTGGGGCACTGCCTTCGACGCTGTGGCCGCCAAGCTATCACAAGTCGCGGCCGGCCGCCGTACCCTCGCGACGCGCCCGTCAGGAGGGGCGGGCCGTCAGGATGTCGTAGATCTCGAGGGCAAGCCGACCGAAGTCTGCCGAGGCGCGCGTCTTCGCGGTGCGGGGGCGCGGGAGACCCGCGGGGCAGATGCGCGCGATCCGTCCGGGGCGCGGGGACATGACCACGACGCGGTCGGCGAGGAACACCGCCTCGGGAATCGAGTGGGTCACGAAGAGGATGGTCTTGCGGTCGCTGCCCGCCGCCCTGCCGGAGCCTTCGCCCCAGACTCGCAGGAGCTCGAGATTCATCTCGTCGCGGGTCATGGCGTCGAGAGCGCCGAAGGGCTCGTCCATCAGGAGCAGCGGCGGATCGAGGAGCAGGGCCCGGCAGAGGGAGGCCCGCTGCTGCATGCCGCCGGACAGCTCGCGCGGCAGCTTGGCCTCGAAGCCGCCGAGCCCGACGAGCTGGAGCAGCTCGTGCGCGCGGTCACGGTAGCGCTTCGCTTCGAGGCCGGCCAGCTCGGCCGGGAGGAGGACATTGTGGAGGACGGTCCGCCACTTGAGCAGCACTGGCGCCTGGAAGACCATGCCGACCTGGGCGATGGGATGCGTCACCGGCCTCCCGTTCACCGTCACGTCGCCCGTGGTGGGAGGCCTCAGCCCCGCCACGATCCGCAGCAGGGTGGACTTGCCGCAGCCGCTCGGCCCCACCAGGGCCACGAACTCCCCGTGGCCCACGCCGAATGTGATATCCCGGAGCGCCTCGACGGGACCGCTCTGGGCCTCATAGGTCATCCCCACCCGATCAAGCGCGATGAAGTCGGTCATGCCAGTTCGAGCGCCGGCTTTGCCGGCGCAATCGATTCCTGGGGGGAGGTTCGGAAGGGGGGCAAAGCCCCCCTCCGAGTCAATTAGCGCATGCTCTTCGGCAGCTCGATCTTTGTCAGGAACTCGTTGGTGTAGACCGCCTTGCACTCGACCTTGGTCGGCACCCCCATGTAGGTGTTGACCAGGTCCACCGACTGACACATCTTCTTCTCCTCCATCCACCCGATGCCGTTCTTGGCGTAGCGCTCCGTCTTCATCAAGTCGAGTCCCAGCTTCATGTTGGGCTCGATCACCGAGAGATCGATCTCGGGGACCCGCTTCTTGAAGATCTCGAGGGCCGACTTCGGGTCCTCCATGACATCGCGCCAGCCCATGTACGAAGCTTCCAGGAAGGCGCGCAGCATCATCGGCCGGTCCTTCATGGTCTTCTCGCTGGCGATGATGGACATGCTGTACATGTCGAAGCCGTGCTCGGCCCAGGGCATCATGACGGCGTTGCCCTTGCCCATGGCCTTTTCGTAGAAGGGCAGGCCCGTCGTGTAGTCGGCGACCGAATCCACACGCTTCTCGGCGAGGGCGGGAATCTTGGCGGCGGGCTCGATGTTCACCCAGGTCACCTTGCTCTGGTCGATCCCGTGCAGCTTGGCGAAGGCGGGAAAGACCTGGCGCTGCCCGTCGCCGGGCGGGGCGCCCACGGTCTTGCCCTCGAGGTCCTTGGGCTTGGTGATGGGCGCTTCCTTGCGGCTCCAGATATTGAGCGGGGTCTTGTCGAAGACCATGCCGACGACCTTGATCTTGCCGCCGCGGCTCACCGCCGCGATGACCACGGCGCTGTCGGCCAAGCCGATGTCCGCGCGACCCGTGTCCACCTTGGCGATGGAGTCACCCGAGCCCTTGGAGTTCTGGAGCTCGACCTCGAGGCCTTTGGCCTTGTAGTAGCCCTTTTCGAGGGCGACCCAGTAGGCGGCGTGATCGCCGACGGCGAACCAGTTGAGCGCGAAGACGACCTTCTGGGGCGCCTGCGCCGCTCCCGGCAGAACCAAGGCGAGCAGAGACATCGAGAGGAGAAGGACGGCGGAGAGAAGGCGCACCATGGTGTTCTCCTTGTCAGTCCGAGATCTCGGCCCAGGGAGCGATCCAGCGCGCGGCGAGGACGACGGCGCCATACACCGCGAGGCCGACCACCGAGATCCAGACCAGGGCCGCGAAGGCCACCGGCGTATTCATGCTGCCTTGCGTGGTGATGATCACGTAGCCGAGTCCCCTCTGGGAAGCGACGAACTCGCCGACGATGGCGCCCACGACGGCGGCGGTCGCGGTGATCTTGAGCGCGCTGAGAATATAGGGGTACGCGTTCGGGATGCGGATCTTGGCGAAGACTTTCCACTTGGGCGCGTTGAATACCCGGCCGAGGTCGAGCATCTCGGGATCCACCTGCGTCAGTCCCACCGCCGTGTTGATCACCACGGGAAAGAATCCGATCAGCGCCCCGATCAGCATGTTGGGAAAGATCCCGTAGCCCAGCCACAGGAGGAAAAGCGGAGCGACGGCGACCTTGGGCAGGGTGTTGACGAAGACGAGAAAGGGCACGAGGGCGTCGGCGAGGAGCGGTGACCACGCGATGGCCACGCCGAGGGCGACGCCTGCCGCGCCCGCGAGCAAGAAAGCGCCCACGATCTCGAGCGCGGTCGTCCAGGCGTGGGCGGCCCACGGAATCTCTCCCGAGCTGAGCGCGCGGGCGACCACGGCCGGACTCGGCAGGATGTACTCGCGGATCCCCAGGCTCGTGGAGGCGAACTGCCAGAGAGCCAGCACGCCCAGGAAGACGATGATGGACGGGAGGTGGCCGACGAGCCAGCGACGCACGGCGGCATCATAGCAAGCAGTCACGACGTCTTCTTGCGAATCTCCTCGGCGGTGACGGTCGTGATTCGGTCACGATACTCGGCGCCCGTGGCCCATTTCACCTTGTACCGGCCGCCGCCCAGGACGGTGATGATCTCACCCTCGACCTGCTCCTGGCTCTGACGCAGCACGACCACGTCACCAGCTCTCGGTTGTGGAGGAGGCGGCGGAGGTGGCTTGGGCCTGGCCATGATCACCGCTCCGAGTCACGCTAGTCCCAGAGGCGTGTCGAGAAGTATCGCTCCCCGAGGTCGTTGAACAGGGTCACGAAACGTCCCGCGCGCTCGCGCCGGGCGATGCGCTCGACCCCCGCCATGTAGGCGCCGGAGGACTGGCCGACGAAAAAGCCGGCGCGCGCGAGCCTCCCGCACATCCGGTAGGCCTCCTCGCTCGTCACGGGGATCCGCTCGTCGATGACGCCTTCGTCCAGAATCGCGGGAACGATATCCTCGGGACCCCCGAGCGGCTTGAGGCCCTCGATCCCGGGGAACACCTCCGGAAGCACACAGATCACACGGATGTTCGAGTCGTACTCCTTCAGCCGTCTCCCCAGGCCCGTCACCGTGCCACCCGTGCCGACCCCGGCGATGACGTGCGTGAGCCGGCCGCCCGTCTGCTCGAGGATCTCCGCCGCCGTCGTCTCGTAGTGGGCCCGCCAGTTATCCTCGTTGCTGTACTGGTCGCAGAAGAAGTAGCGCCGGGTGTCGCTCTCGGAGCGGCGGTGCACCTCCCGTAACGCCTCATCGTAGCCCTTCAGCGCGTCCGTGTAGACGAGCTGGGCGCCGTGGGCCAGCATCCGCTTCTTACGCTCGGCGCTGGCGTTGTCGGGGATGACGATCTCGACGGGGAACCCGATGATCCGTCCCACCATGGCGTACGCGATGCCGGCATTGCCCGACGAGCTGTCCAGGATGGTCTTCCCGGGTTGGAGGCGTCCATCCGCCAGGGCCGTGAGGAGCATGCGCAAGACGGGGCGGTCCTTGAGCGAGCCACCCGGGTTGAGACACTCCATCTTCGCCAGGACCTCGACCCCAGGCAGCTCGTCACCGAAGATGTTCACCGGGACCAGCGGCGTGTTGCCGATGGCGCGGAGCGCCGGGTAGCGGTCCAGGAACGGCTCGATGCGCTTGTCCCACATCATGACGGTTTTTCCGCTCCTCTCGGCTCCTGCCCGACGTGTGAGCGTGTGAATGTCATTGTACCGCCATCTCGGCCTGCCCTCTTTCTCGAGCCTAAGGGTGGAGATACGGACGTATTCCCAGGCGTCTGAGGAATAGGAGGAATTCGCGAGGAAGCCGACCAACCGGGCGGCTCGGATCGGTCATTGACCTGGAGCGCGACCTTCTCGGCAAGCAGCCCGGAGCCCCCTCGTCTGCTTCCCGACCGCTGCGCACCTCCTCCTCGGGCTTAGGTCCCGTGGATTCGTGCCTCCGGTACTTCCACCCGCTTGATTCCTTTGAAGCTGAACAGGAGCTCGACCTTGTAGACGGGGGGATCGGTGGACACCTGCTCCAGGACTGTTCCGAGCGCCTTCTGGACGTTCTGGCTGAACGAGACGCCCTGGATCACCAGGCCCGACAAGTCTACCGTCACGCGCTGATTTGGCTGAAACATAGTCTCCTCGAGCCGGGCGGTCTCGATGACGTCACGCCGTCTTCGTCACCAGCTCTTCGGCGATCCGCTCCAGCGCGTTCTGCTTCTGCTGGAGGACGTGACGAAACTCCGGATTTTCCGTTCCCGCCACCTCCCGGCGAAACTCGGCCAGATACACATGCAGTGCCTCCGCCAGGATCTTCGCATCCGCATCGGTCAGCTGGACCATCGCCCTAGGCCTCCCGTCTCGCCCACTCCGCTTCCGGGCTCTCACCGAAAGCGACCGGGGCGTCCCAGCGCATGCGATCGGAGGGGAGCAAGGATCGTGCCCCATCTTAAACCGAGAGGTACCGTCGCCCGTTTCGGGGATACAGCAGTGTTCCACGCGTTGGCCACGTCGGCCTGACAGACTTCGGTATTTCTGACGCAGTAACTTCGGCACGGCGACGAGTTCTGGCTGCACAAGCATGGCGACGAAAGCGGACGACATCATCGGGTCGCCGTCAAGGGAGTGAAGCGCGCCAGGTGCGCGCGCCAGCCCTCGGTGACGCGTGCCTCGACCTCCGCCCTGTCCAGCACCAGTCCCAGGACCTGGGCCAGCCGGCGCAGGACCGCCTGGGCCGAGCCGACGTCATGGCCGGTCCGCGCCGCCGTGAGGATGGCATCGGCAAGGCCGTCGAGCCGCGAGAGCGCCGCGGGCGTATTCAGATCGTCGTTCAGCGCGGCCGTGAAATATGCCTCGGCGCCGGTCCCGTCGAGAGAGTTGTCGCCACCTCCGGTGCGCGTGACGGCCGTGCGCAGCTTTGTGGCCAGACGATCGGCCTGGGCGAGCACGCCGAGGTCATGACTCCAGCGCCGACGATAGTGATGCCAGGAGAGGTAGACCCTGAGCGCATCGGCCGACCAGCGCTGCAAGAGGTCGCGCACCATGACCAGGTTGCCCAGCGACTTGCTCATCTTGGCTCCTTCGTGCTCGACCATGGCCGTGTGCAGCCAGTAGCGAACGAAGGGCGCGCGGCCGGTCAGCGGCTCCGACTGGGCGATCTCACACTCGTGATGGGGAAAAACGAGGTCGGTACCGCCGGCGTGGACATCGAGCGTCGATCCCAGAAAGCGCGTGCTCATGACGGAGCACTCGATGTGCCAGCCCGGGCGCCCGGGTCCCCACGGACTCGGCCATGCGGGCTCGCCCGGAACCTGCGCCTGCCAGAGCACGAAGTCGAGCGGAGCGCGCTTGCGCGGATCCTCGGAGCGGTTCCCGCGCTCGTTGGCCACCGGCAGCATCTCCGAGGGCGGCAGATGGCTGAGCCGGCCGAATGTCGGCCAGGCGTCGACCGCATAGTACACGCTGCCGCCCGAGACATAGGCAAGTCCGCGCTCGACGAGGGTGGCCACCGCCGTGACGATGTCGGGGATGACCTCGGTCGCGCGTGGATAGTGATCTGGCGGACGGACGTTGAGCCGCTGCATGTCGCCGATGAAGTGGGCGGTCCAGCGATTGCCCAGGGCACGCCAGTCCTCACCGATCTCGGCAGCCTTGCGCAGGATGTCGTCGTCGATGTCGGTGACATTCTGGACGTAGCGCACGGTCCGACCCTGGCCCTCGAGATGCCGCACGAGGACGTCGGCCACGGCGTAGGTGAAGGCATGGCCCAGGTGGGTGGTGTCGTAGGGAGTGATGCCGCAGACGTAGAGAGTGACCGAGCGGCCCGCAGGCTCGAACGGCCCAGTGGCGCACGTCTCGGTGTTGTAGACCCTCACCCCGCCCTATCTCTCCAAGAGGAGGGATTCATCGTGATCTCGAGAGGGCCTCGCCTTCGGAAGCGGACGTCCTCCGTTCGGCCGGGACAAGGGCAGACCTTCTGGTATCACCGGATTCACGAACGTCTCTTCCGGGCGCGGAGATCGATGGCGCCGGGACGCTGGCGAGGGTCCTCGCCCCGCGGGAAGATCTCGGCCTTCTGCACTTTCTGGGTGCCCGTGGTGGGCAGGCGCTCGACGAAGAGGATCCAGCCCGGGGCCTTGAAGTAGGCGAGGCGGCCGAGACACCAGTCGGCGAGCTCGGCGGCGAGTTCCGCATCCGCCGTTGCGCCGGCCATGGGCACCACGCAGGCCATGACTTCTTCCTCGCGGATCTCGTCGGGCGCGGCGAGCACCGCCACCTGGGCCACGGCCTCGTGGGCCTGCAGACACGCCTCCACCTCCGCGGCCGCGATGTTCTCGCCGGAGCGGCGGATGATGTTCTTCTTGCGATCGACGAAATAGAGCATGCCGCTCTCGTCCCGGCGGACGACGTCGCCGGTGTGGAACCAGCCGCCGCGCCACGCCTCTTCGGTGGCTTCCGCGTTCTTCAGGTAGCCCGCGAAGAAGCCGTGCCGTGCGCCTTCCGATCCGCCCCAGCGGACGAGAAGCTCGCCCTCGCGGTCCGCGGGCAGCTCCTCGTCGCGCTCGTCGACCACGCGGGCCTCGAGGCCGCCGTGCGGACGGCCGAAGGCGCGCGTGTGGATCTCCCGCGGCTCGAAGCGATCGGCCAGGATGCGCCCCGTCTCGGTCATGCCCCACACTTCCACGAGGGGGAATCCGAAGCGCTTCTCGAAGGCCTCGTGGAGCTGAGGCTCGACGCCGGCGCCGAGCCCGAACTTGACCGAATGCCGGCGCTCCTCCGGCACGGGCTCCTGGTTGAGGAGGAGCGGAGGCATCACGCCCAGGTAGTGGATGATGGTCGCGCGGGCGGCGGCCACTTCGGGCCACCAGCGGCGAGGACTGAAGCGCTCCGGGAGAACGAGGCAGTTGGACGTGAGGATGGCGCAGGTCGCCGTCACCGCCTGGCTGTTCATGTGGAAGAGCGGCAACGGGTTCACGAAGCGCTCGCGCCCGTGCTCGATGGCGAGCCGCCCGCCCAGATCGCGATACCAGGACCCGGCATTCAGATAGTAGAAGTTGGTGAGGACGCAGCCCTTGGGCCGCCCGGTGGTCCCCGAGGTGTAGAGGAGACTGCACTCGCTGTCGAGCCCGGGAGCGCCCGTGCGCGGCGTCGAGCTCGCCTTGGGCAGCGAGGCGGGCAGGGCCTCGGCATCGATCACGGGCAGCGGCTTCGCGCGCTCGCGCGCCACCGCCTCGAGAGCGGCCACGCGGGCCGGGATCGACACGGCCAGCTCCGCCTCGGAGTGGTCCATCTGGTAAAGAAGCTCGTCATGGCGATAGTCGGGATTGATCGGGACGATGCCCACCCCGAGCGCATTGAGGGCAAGATAGTGGAAGAAGAACTCCGGCCGGTTCTCGAACAGGAGGCCCACGCGATGGCCGTGGCCGTAGCCGGCCGCCGCGTAGCGCTCGCGCAGGGCCAGCGCCTCCGCGCGCACCCGCGCGTAGGTGTACTCGACGCCCGCGGGATGATAGGCGCGCCCGGGCGACGGCGGCGCGCAGAGGAAGGCGTGATCGGGCGCGGCCTCCGCCGTGGCCAGGAACGCGTCGAAGACTGTACCGGACATGGATCGGCCGCGCGTCACCGCTCGGACTACGGACGCCGGCGGCGCCGGCGAGGTTTGCGATCGCGTTCGAGAGTTGTTACGCGCACCTCGAGCCTCAGAACCCGGCCCTCGAGCCCACCGCTCCGCTTCGTCTGCTCGGCAAATCGCGTGTCCAATCTCTCACTGGAAAGAATCATTCCCTCGGCGAGACCGCGAATATCTGCACGAAGCGACTCGGCAACCACATCGAAGTGCCTCCGGGTTTCGGCGGCCGAGGCTTGGATGGCCCCGTCGACGTAGGCGCGGGTCTCGCCGTTGCTCGACCGGATCTCGCCGCGCAGGTCTGCTGCCAGCCGGTCGAAGGCCTCACGGAGCTCGGGGTCCACGGGCGCAAGTCTCACCGGGCTCCCGCCACCTTGTCAACGTCGCTGCGGGGATACGTCAACCCGACGCCGACCGGCCCGCCTCAGAAGCTCGTCTTCGCCGTCCCCCGGTACAGGATCCTCGCCTGCCGATCGCTGATCTCGGCGTGCAGTCTGAGCATGGCGGGATCGAGGTCGGTCTCCGGCTGCGGCTCCAGCTCGAAATGACC
>Ga0070708_100003820_pt1 | contig 11821 bp, 9 predicted proteins | sample KBSK5503metaG_FD_65469 | JGI IMG/M metagenome (GOLD analysis project Ga0070708, IMG submission 65469) | Corn, switchgrass and miscanthus rhizosphere microbial communities from Kellogg Biological Station, Michigan, USA - KBS K5-50-3 metaG | ecosystem: Host-associated > Plants > Roots >...
CAGCTTGGCCCCGGTCGCCGCCGCCTGCTCCTGGGTGTTCGCGATCTCGGAAAGGTTGCGGATGTTGAAGTCGTCTTCCGCGCCCGGCCCGATGTGATGCCGGTCGCGCAGAAGCTCGCTGATCTGCTTTTCCGCCTGCGGCGTCGACGAAGCGGACACCGCGCCGACGAAAATGATCCCGTTGATGAACTTTCCCAGCCCTTTGCGAATCTTCGCCTCGAAGGTGGTCACCGGGATGAAGGCGGTATCGTCGTAGTCCTGGCCGACGGGCGATTGGCCCTTCTTCGCCGCGACCCCGATGATCGTGAAGGGTATATTGTTTATCCGGACGCTCTGTCCCACCGGATTTGCGCTGGGCCCGAACAGCTTGTCCACCACGGTCTGCCCGAGCACCACCACCTTGCTTCCCAGGTCCACGTCCGTCTGGGTGAGTGGGCTGCCCAGCGCCACCGGCCAGTTCCGGATCAGGAAGTAGTCGGGCATCGTTCCGGTGATGCGGGTGGACCAGTTCTGATCCTCGCTCATGATCTGCGCGTTTCCGCCGACATTCGGCACCGCGTAACGCACCGTGGGCACCTCGGTCTGGATGGCCTTGAGATCCTCCCAGGTCAAGGTGGGCATCGAGCCGAACCCACCCCGGGCGCCGCCGCCCTGGCTCGAGCCGGAAAGGACGATCAGGATGTTCGTCCCCATCGAGGCGATCGCCTCCTGGACGCTGGCCTGCGATCCCTCGCCCATCGCGAACATCGCGATCACCGCCCCGACCCCGATGATGATTCCCAGCGTGGTCAGGAAGGAGCGGATCTTGTTTCGCAAGAGCGCCCGGGTGGCAACGAGAATGGTCTCGAGCAGGTTCACGCCATCGCCTCCTCCGCGGGCAAGGGCACCGCGGCGAGCGGCTCCTGGCGCCGATCGAAGAGCACCAGGCCATCCTTCACCATGATCACCCGGGAGGCGTAGCGGGCGATGTCCGCCTCGTGGGTGACGAGCAGGACGGTGATTCCCGACCGGCCGAGCTCTTGAAGCAGCGACATCACCTCGACGCTGGTGCGCGAGTCGAGGTTCCCGGTGGGCTCATCGCCGAGGATGAGCTTGGGATTGCTCACCAGGGCGCGGGCGATCGCCACCCGCTGCTGCTGGCCTCCCGAAAGCTGGTTGGAGTGGTGGTCGAGCCGGTCACCCAGACCGACCCGCCGCAGCGCCTCGGCCGCCTTCGCATGCCGCTCCCGCCGGGGGATCCCCGCATAGATGAGCGGCAGCTCTACGTTCTCCAGCGCGCTGGTGCGGGAGAGCAGGTTGAAGCTCTGGAAGACAAAACCGATGGTCCGGTTGCGGATCCGCGCCAGGTCGTCCCGGGTGAGGTGGGAGACCTCGTGCCCCTCGAGCGCGTAATAGCCGCTGCTCGGGCGATCGAGACAACCAATGATGTTCATCAGGGTGGACTTGCCAGACCCGGAGGCGCCCATGATCGCCACGAACTCGCCCTGGGAAACTCTAAGGCTCACCCCCCGGAGGGCCCGCACCTTGACGTCGCCCATCTGGTACACCTTGCTGACGTCGTCGAGTTGGATGAGAGGAGTGGACCCGTTCAGTCCCATCGCGACTGCCGCAACCTTCCCTAGAAGAGCCGCGGTCCCCTGGGGCCGCCGCGCCCATCGCCCCCGCCGCTGGCCATCGCGGTGATCACCTGGTCTCCCTCCTTCAAGGGCCCCGCCATCACCTCGCTCACCGTCCCGTCGCTGATTCCGGTCTTGACCGAGATCGGCACCGGTCGGTTCTCGCGAAGCACCCAGACCATCTTCTCGTTGGCGATCGGGCCTCCGGGCACCTCCGCGCCTCCGTCGCCGGGTCGCGGTCCGCCGAACCTCCGGGCTTCCGGGGGCGCCCTTCCGGCGACCTTCTGCGCGCCGGCTCCCTCCCGCTCAGCCTGGGCGGGTCCCTGTCCCGGGTGAATCTGCTGGAACAGCTCGGGGGGGGCCTTGAACCGCAGGGCGGCGTTGGACAGCTTGAGCACCTCGTCCTTTTCCGCCACCACCACGGTGACGTTGGTGGTCATCCCCGGCCGAAGCTTGAGATCCGAATTGTCCACGTCGATCACCGCGTCATAGGTGACGACGTTCTGCACCGTCTGGGGGGCATTGCGGATCTGGCGGATGCGGCCCTGGAAGCGCTCGTTCGGATAGGCGTCCACGGTGAAGACCGCCATCATCCCGGGCGACAGCCGGCCCACGTCCGCTTCGGCGACGTTGGTGTCCACCTGCATCTTCTTGAGATTCTCGGCGATGGTGAAAAGGGTCGGCGCCGACAGGGACGCCGCGACCGTCTGGCCGACGTCGACGTTGCGCGAGATCACCGTTCCATCGATGGGCGAGATGATCGAGGTGTAGGCGAGGTTGATCTCCGCCAGGTGCAGCGCCGCCCGTGCCTGCTCCACCGCGCCCAGGGAGACCTCCACCTGGGCGTCCGCGGCGAGCTTGGCCGTCTCGGTGGTGTCGTGGTCCGCCTGGGAGATGAGCTCCTTCTTCAAGAGCACCTTGGCCCGGGCGAGCTGCCGCTGAGCATCCAGCGCCTGGGTCTTGGACTTGGAGAGGTTGCCCTTGGCCTCCAGGTAGTTGGCGCGCGCCTGCTCCACCGCGGCCTCGAACATCTGGGGATCGATCTTCGCGATCAGATCGCCCTTCTTCACCGGCGAGTTGAAATCGACCTTGAGCTGGGCGATTCGGCCGGAGACCTGGGTGCCCACCTGCACCGTCACCAGCGCGGAGAGCGTCCCGGTCGCGGTCACTTTGGCGATCAGCCGGCCCCGCTGGACGGTCGCGGTGTCGAACCGGGGCGGCGGCGTGCCTCGGCGGAAGAGCGCAAAGTAAGAGACGAGCCCGACCAGCACCACCACCGCTCCAACGCCCAGGAGCGTGCGTTTTCGGTTTCGGGGTTTTGTATCAACGGCCATTCATTCACCCTCAGAACGCCGGGCAACACTAACACGAGGTTAATCGGGGTTTAAGCTAACGGTAACAGTAGGTTGATAGGAGCTTAGTGTTAGTCGAACCTGAAAAGAGGATTAAACAAGCTCGATTTTTCGTTTCGAAAGATTTCAGCACGCCGAACGGGCCTTCCTCGGTTAGCGCGAGCATTCCGCGCCCCGGCGAGCGGGCTAACGGGAGCCATGCTCCCCGACCCGGGCGCCCTGGTTCCGGGATGACGATGGAGCACTCGCTTCCGGACGATCTTCGCCGTCGCCCTTGACGAGACAGGGGGGATCGCGCAGAACCCAACCCACACGTAAGAAGGAGTCTAACTTTGAGAGCATCGCCGGCGATTGTCGCCATCTTTTTCGCCTCCTCCCTCGCCCTTGCGGACGAAGGAATGTGGACGTTCAACAACTTTCCGTCCTCGACGGTGAAGCAGAAGTACGGCTTCGAGCCTAATCGGGAATGGTTGGACCACGTGCGCCTTTCGTCGCTGCGTCTGGCCCAGGGGTGCTCGGCCAGCCTGGTTTCGCCCAGCGGCCTGGTGATGACCAACCACCACTGCGCCCACACCTGCATCGAGCAGCTTTCGACCGCCCAGACGGACTACGTGGCGAAGGGGTTCTACGCTCGGACGGAGAAGGAGGAAGTGAAGTGCCCCGTCCTGGAGGCGAACCAGCTCATCCAGATCGTCGACGTGACGAACCGGGTCCGCGGCGCGACCAAGGGCCTCGAGGGCAAGGCGTACAACGACGCCCTCAAGGCGGAGATGTCGAAGATCGAAAAGGAGTGCACCACCGGCGCGGACGTCCGCTGCGACGTCGTCTCGCTCTATCACAACGGGATTTTCAACCTCTACAAGTACCGCCGCTTCCAGGACGTCCGGCTGGTCTTCGCTCCCGAGTTCGCCATCGCCTTCTTCGGGGGTGACCCGGACAACTTCAACTTCCCCCGATACGACCTCGACGTCTCGTTCCTGCGCATCTACGAGGGCGACCGTCCAGCAAAGACGGACCACTATTTCAAATGGTCGCCGCAAGGAGCCCAGGAGGGCGACCTCTCGTTCGTGAGCGGAAACCCGGGCGGGACCAGCCGGCTGAGCACCGTGGCCGAGTTGGAGTATCAGCGGGACGTGTCCCAGCCTTCGAATCTTTTGCGCCTGGCCGAGTTCCGGGGCCTGCTCACCGAATTTGCCGATCGCGGCGCGGAGTACAAACGCATCTCCAGCCCCAGCCTCTTCCGTGCCGAGAACTCCTTCAAGGGGATCTTTGGCCGGGAGCAGGCCCTGCTGGACAAGGCCTTCTTCTCCTCGAAAGTCGCCGCGGAACAGGCCTTCCGGTCGAAGATCAACGCCGACCCGGCCAAGAAGGGCACCTATGGCGGCGCCTGGGACGCCATCGCCAAGGCGGAGGAACAGCTCAAGAACATCCGCAAACCGCTGGTCTATGTCGAGCAGGACCTCGGCTTCACCTCGCAGCTGTTCACCATCGCCAAGAGCCTGGTGCGAAGCGCCGATGAGTTGCCCAAGCCCAACGAGAAGCGGCTGCGCGAGTACAACGACTCGGCGCTCCCCGCGGTGAAGCAGAGGCTGTTCTCGCCGGCGCCGATCTACGACGATCTGGAGGTCGCCACGCTGACCTTCTCCCTGACCAAGCTGCGCGAGGTGCTCGGCCCCGACGATCCGGTCGTCCGCAAGGTCCTGGGCAAGGATTCCCCCAAGGAGCTGGCGACCGCGCTGGTGAAGGGGACGAAGCTCAAAGACGTAGGTCTGCGCAAGACCCTTTTCGAGGGCGGCAAGAAGGCGGTGGACGCATCCGATGACTCGATGATCCAGCTCGCCCGGAAAATCGATCCCGAGGCCCGCGCCATTCGCAAGCACTACGAGGACGACATCGAATCGGTGACCAAGAAGAACCACGAGCTGATCGCCAAGGCGAATTTCGAGATCTACGGCACCAGCACCTATCCGGACGCGACCTTCACGCCCCGCGTTTCCTATGGGCAGGTCAAGGGCTGGATCGAAAACGGCAAGCCGGTGCCCCCGCTCACCACGATGGCCGGCGCCTTCGATCGCAACACCGGAAAGGAGCCGTTCGCCCTGCCGCAGAGCTGGCTCACCGCCAAGCCGAAGCTGAACCTCGCGACCCCGATGAACTTCTGCTCGAGCAACGACATCATCGGCGGCAACTCCGGCTCTCCGGTGTTCAACAAGAACGCCGAGATCATCGGCCTGGTCTTCGATGGGAACATCCACTCGCTCGGCGGCGAGTACGGATTCGACGACGCCTTGAACCGCACCGTTTCGGTGCACAGCGCGGCGCTGGTCGAGGCGCTGGGCAAGATCTACGGCGCAAATCGGATCATCGAGGAGATTCGCCCGCAGCGGGGATCAGGCGGAAAGTAGGTCCGGCAAAGTCTGGACAGTAGGCAGTCCTGCGCGTCGCGGGCTCGTCTGCTTCGTCGAGCCAAGGCTTCTCCCACTGATCTAACGCAAGCCTCGCTTCTGGGCGGCCGTGGCAACACAAATCGAGAACTGCCAGTAAACAGCGACGGGCTTGTTCTGAAAGACGCTTGGCTTGAACCTCGACGATCGAAAGGCCTCTACTATCTTCTGCTCCAGCCCGGGCAGTGATTTGAGCACAATGCACTCCGATGCCAATCCATTCTCAGTGATCAGGCATTTGAGGACGAACATACCCCCGGGATGGTTTTCATAAATATCTGCCGTCATCCATGACAGATCGGGGCGGCCCTCTACGCGCGGCGGGGTGGTTTCGGACGACGGCACCGTCGTCCTCGCACCGTGGGAGAGGAGAACTTCGACGGTCTCTGGTCGCGGCCAATTCGCTTTCTCCGACTGACAGGGAGACTCAGTTCGACCGGCAGAGATACTCTGTCCCTCGGTGGCGCAAGCAGAGAGGAGGAAGCACCAAAATACGCGTGGCCTCAACGTGTGCATGAGTGCCTTCCCGACCCGATCTGACGAGCTCTTCCAGCTGTCGCAGCGGCTCACTCCCACTCGATCGTGGCCGGGGGCTTCGACGAGATGTCGTAGACCATCCGGTTGATCCCCCGCACCTCGTTGGTGACGCGGGTGGAGATCCGCTCCAGAAGCTCGCTGGGAAGGCGCGCCCAGTCCGCGGTCATCCCGTCCACGCTCGTCACCGCGCGAAGGACCGCGGTGAAATCGTAGGTCCGATCGTCGCCCATCACCCCCACGCTCTGGACCGGGAGCAACACCGCGAAGGCCTGCCACAGCTCGGTGTAGAGCTCGGCGGCCCTTACTTCCTCCTGGATGATCGCGTCGGCCTTGCGGACCAGCTCCAGCCGGGGCTCGCTCACCTCGCCGAGGACGCGGATCGCCAGTCCGGGGCCGGGAAACGGATGCCGCTGCAACAGCTCCTCCGGCAAGCCGATCTCGCGCCCGAGGGCCCGCACCTCGTCCTTGAACAGCTCGCGCAAAGGCTCGATCAGCTTGAGCTTCATCACCGCGGGCAGGCCCCCGACGTTGTGGTGGCTCTTGATCGTCGCCGAGGGGCCCTTGAAGGAGACGGACTCGATCACGTCCGGATAGAGCGTCCCCTGGGCGAGATAGCGCGCGTCCTGAAACTCGCTCGCCGCCTCCTCGAATACGGCGATGAACTCCCGGCCGATGATCTTCCTCTTCTGCTCCGGGTCGACGACCCCCTTGAGCTTGGCCAGGAAGCGCTCCCGCGCGTCCACCGTCTTGAGCGGCATGTGAAAGCGGTTGCGGAAGAGATCCTCGACCTGGCTTCGTTCCCCGCTGCGCAGGAGGCCGTTGTCGACGAAGATGCACTGCAGGCGATCTCCCACCGCGCGGTGGACGAGCACCGCCGCCACCGAGCTGTCCACCCCTCCGGACAGGGCGCAGATCACCCGGCCGCCCTCGACCTGCCGGCGGATCATCTGTTCGGCCTCTTTGGCGAATCCCTTCATCGACCAGCTCCCGCTCACCTTGCAGTCGGCGAAGAGGAACGACCGGAGCATCTCGCGCCCTTGCGGGGTGTGGACGACCTCCGGATGGAACTGGACGCCGTAGATCGGCTTGTGCTCGTGCGCGGCGGCGGCCAGGGGCGAGTTGGGGCTCTTGCCGATCGTCTGGAAGCCGGGGGGCAGCGCCTCGACCCGATCGCCGTGGTTCATCCAGACCCGAAGTCTCTCTCCCTGGCGGAAGGAGGCGAACACCCCCCGCGGGACGAGCACCTCGACGTCCGCCGGCCCGAACTCGCGGCGCGCGGAGCGGTCGACCTTCCCGCCGAGCATCTTGGTCAAGAGCTGGAGCCCGTAGCAGATCCCCAGCACCGGGACGCCGGCCTGGAACACGAAGGGGTCGCACATCGGCGCCCCCGCGTCCTCGACCGACGAAGGCCCGCCGGAGAGGATGATCCCCTTGGGGGCGAAGACGCGGATCTGCGCGGCGGAAAAGTCCGGGGGCTGGATCTCGCAATAGACGCCGAGCTCTCGAACCCGGCGGGCGATCAGCTGAGTGTACTGCCCCCCGAAATCGAGGATGAGGATCTTCTCCGAGTGGATGTCCATCGCGTCTCTGGTCGTCTCCTCGCCGATCATTCGACCCGATAATTCGGGGCTTCCTCGGTGATGATCACGTCGTGAACGTGGCTTTCTTTCAGGCCCGCCGCGGTGATCCGGATGAATTTCGCCTTGCGCCGGAGCTCCTCCACCGTGGCCGCTCCCACGTATCCCATCCCGCTGCGGATTCCGCCGAGCATCTGGAACACGTTCATCGCCAGCGAACCCTTGTAGGGCACCCGGCCCTCGATCCCCTCGGGGACGAGCTTGTCCTCTTCGGCATCCGACTGGAAATAGCGATCCTTGGCGCCGCTCTTCATCGCCGAGATCGATCCCATCCCCCGGTAGCTCTTGTAGGCGCGCCCCTGATAGTAGATGACTTCCCCGGGGGCCTCCTCCGTCCCGGCGAAGAGCGAGCCGATCATCACCGAGCTGGCCCCGGCCCCCAGCGCCTTCACCGCGTCGCCGGAATACTTGATCCCTCCGTCGGAGATCACCGGGACGTTGTGGCGGTCGGCCTCGCGGGCGCACTCGTCGACCGCGGTGAGCTGGGGCACGCCGACCCCGGCGATCACCCGGGTGGTGCAGATCGAGCCCGGCCCGATTCCCACCTTCACCGCGTCCGCCCCGGCCTTGATCAGGGCCCGGGTCGCCTCCGCGGTGGCCACGTTCCCGGCGATCAATTCGATCTTGGGAAAGCTCTGCTTGGTGTCCCTCACCGCGTCCAGAACGCCGCGCGAATGGCCGTGGGCGGTGTCGATCACGATCGCGTCGCACCCCGCCTTGACCAGCGCCTCGACGCGCTCTTCGCGATCCGCGGCCACCCCCACCGCGGCGGCGCAGAGCAGCCGGCCCTTGTGATCCTTGGCGGCATCCGGATGGGCCCGCGTCTTTTCGATGTCCTTGATCGTGATCAGTCCCCGCAGCTCGAATTGCGCGTTCACCACGAGCAGCTTCTCGATCCGGTTCTTGTGGAGGAGATCGATCGCCTCCGCCTCGGGGATGCCCTCGCGGGCGGTGATCAGCTTCTTCGTCATCACGTCCTCGACGCGCTGATCCAGGTTCCGCTCGAATCTCACGTCGCGGCTGGTGATGATCCCGAGGAGCTTGCCCGAGCGGGTGACCGGAATCCCGGAGATGCCGTGCTGGCGCATCAGATCGACCGCCCGGTGCAGCGGCGCTCCCGGCTCGATCGTCACCGGATCGAGCACGATCCCACTCTCGTATTTTTTCACCTTGAAGACTTCAGCCGCCTGCTGGGCGGGGGACATGTTCTTGTGCACCACCCCGATCCCGCCCTCCTGGGCCATCGCGATGGCCGCCCTTCCCTCGGTCACGCTGTCCATCGCCGCCGAGAGCAGCGGGATGCGCAATTTGAGGTTCGCGGTGAGCCGCGTCTGGAGGTCCACTTGCCGCGGGAGAACTTCGCTCTCCCCGGGCACGAGCAGGACGTCGTCGAAGGTAAGGGCCAGCCGAAGATCTGGGCTCAGCATGTTCGCTCCGGGACAGAGGGTGACTGTAAATACGTCGTTCGCCGCGCATCCTCAACGGTTGCGCAGAATCCGGTTTCCTGATTCTCTAAGCGGTTGCGCCCAGTGCTCTCGCAGGGGCGTTGAAAAACGTCGCGAGCAAGCCCAGATGCGAGGCGCGGTGGGACATGGCGCGCGGAGCGTACGAGGCAGTACGTGAGCACGCCAGCGGGACCGCAACGAAGCAGGTGGGCTGCGCAGCAGTTTTGCAACGCCCCTGCTAGACGGGAGTGCGCGAGTCGATGGACTTCTCCCGAAGCGAGGGCGTCTCTTCCCCGTTGGAGGCGATCTTGGAACGATCGGCGCCCTTCAAGTCGGAGGAGGCCCTGTCCTCGGCCGGATTCTCGCGAGGCGGCAGCTCCTTGCCGGGTGGCCCGCGCCGGCGGGAAGCCTTGATCTGCCGAACGACGATGAAGACCAGCCCGACGACCAGGATCCCGACGATCGCCGCCGTCTCCCCGTTGCGCACCGCGCGCAACAACCGCTCCAACTCGTCGCCGAACCGGTAGCCCAAGTAGACGAAGAGCGGCGCGGAGCCGAGCGCGGCGATTCCATCCCAGAGGATGAACCGCGAGTACCTCATCCGAGCCGACCCGGCGGTGAAGTAGGTGACCGCGCGCACCCCGGGCAGAAACCGCGCCACCATCACGATCTTTTCGCCGTGCCGCTGGAAGAGCTGCTCCACCCGCTGGCGCTTCTCCGGGGTCACCACCCGCGCGAAGAAGCCGCTCGCCCTCCCCACCTGGGACCCGAAGCGCCGCCCGGCGAGGAAGATCAGGCTGTCGCCACAGAGGATTCCGACGAACCCCACCCCCATCATCACGAACAGATTCGCCACTTCGAGGTAGGCGAGGAAGCCACCTGTCACCAGCGAGATGTCCTCGGGGAGCGGGACGCCCAGGCCGCAAGCCACCAGCACTCCGAAGACGACCAGGTAGGCCGCCGCCCCCTCGGACTGCATCACCACATCTGTGAAGAACTGCTCCACTGAACGCTACGACTCCTTGCGCTGGGGAAGGCCGGGCCGGCCGAACCTCGCGAGATGCCACGGAATGTGGCCATGCGGCAAGAACCGGGCACCGCGGGTCAGCCCTTGGCCAGCAGCGACTTGAAGGCATCGCGGCTGTCGATCACCTTTTGCCCAAAGAAAGAGACGATTCCCATCAGCAGCTTCATGCAGGCCTGCGGCTTTTTGGCGAACAAACCTTGAAATTTGGCCTGCTTGATCTCCAGGGCGGTGACTTCCAGCATCGCGGTCGCGGTGCACAACCGCTGGCCCTGGCGGATGAGCGAGAGCTCGCCCAGACAGTCGCCAGGTCCCAGCTCGCCGATCGCCACCGCCTCGCCCCCCGGGTTGGTGGCGCTGAGCTTCACCTTTCCGCTGGAGAGGATGAGCAGCGAATCGGCCGAGGCGTTCTCGACGAAGAGCGCGGCGCCCTTGGCGTAGGTCCGCAGCTCGGTGATCTCGGCGATGATCTGAAGACCGGTGTGGGTGAAATCCTTGAACAGCGGACAGGCTCGAAGAGCCGCCACGGGGGCCATCGCTCCTTTTTACCACGGCCACGTCCGCCCGGTCAGCCATGTTCACGCGAGGTCACGCAGGTACTCCTGCGCATATCCGACGTAGTGCTCTGCCGTGCGGGCGATCCAGGCGCGCTCCTCGTCACTCACCGGGCGCTTCACCCGGCCGGGGCTTCCCATCACCAGGGAACCAGGCGGAATTTCGGTGCCCGGGGTCAGGAGCGTCCCCGCGGCGATCACGCAGTCATCTCCTACCTTTACCCCGTCCAGTAAGATCGCGCCCATGCCGACCAGGATGCGGTTACCCAGGCGGCAGCCGTGCAGGACGACGTGGTGGCCGACCGTCACCTCATCGCCCAGCTGCGTCGCAAAGCGATCCCGGACCACGTGGACCATGCAGAGATCCTGGATGTTGGATCGCCGCCCGACGCGGATCTGCTGCACGTCGCCGCGCAGGACGCTGTTGAACCAGACCGAGGACTGCTCCCCCAGCCGCACATCGCCGATCAGCTGGGCCGACGATTCGACGAAGCAGGAGGGATGGACGAGCGGGGCGATTCCCCTGAAAGAACGCACGGTCATGCCGCGCCCACCGCGCCCGAGGCGAAGCGCCGCGCCTCGGTCCCGCTCAACCCGTGGGGAGAACCCTTGACGACCGCCACCCGGGCGATCGATCCGGCCTCCGCGATCCCGTCGAAGTCCACCGCGCGGTTCTCGGCCGTCCTGCCGAACCAGCGGTCCGGATTGAACCTCGACCGCCCCTCGACCAGCACCTCGACCGCGCTTCCGACCTGGGCGGACATGATCTGCCCGGTGATGCCCCGCTGGAGGCGCTGGAGGCGCTCGAGCCTTTGGATCTTCACCTCGCGGGGGACCGCCCCCCACTCCTCCTCATGAAGGCCGGCCGCCGTCCGGGGCCGGGGGGAGAAGATGAAGGAGAACTGGCTTTCGAACCGCACCGCCTCGGTGAGCGCCAGGGTGAGGTCGAAATCCTCCTCGGTCTCCCCCGGAAAACCGACGATGATGTCGGTGGTGATCGCGATCCCCGGCCGCGCCTTTCGCAGCGCCTCGAGCCGGCCGAGATACTCCACCACCGTGTAGTCCCGCCGCATCTTCTTCAAGATCCGATCCGAGCCGGACTGGACCGGGAGGTGGAAGTGAGGAGCGATCCGCGGCTCGGCCCGGAAGGCGTCGATCAGCTCGTCCGACAGGTCGTGCGGATGGCTGGTGGTGAAGCGGACCCGCTCGATT
>Ga0070708_100003821_pt1 | contig 11819 bp, 10 predicted proteins | sample KBSK5503metaG_FD_65469 | JGI IMG/M metagenome (GOLD analysis project Ga0070708, IMG submission 65469) | Corn, switchgrass and miscanthus rhizosphere microbial communities from Kellogg Biological Station, Michigan, USA - KBS K5-50-3 metaG | ecosystem: Host-associated > Plants > Roots >...
GGCGGGGCATGTTCGTGCCTCCGCACCCGCATATCGGCCTGCAGACCGTGACCTGGCTGGTTGACGGTACGGTCTTGCATCGCGACAGCCTCGGCAACGAGCAGATGATCCACCCCGGCCAGCTCAATCTGATGACGGCCGGTATCGGGATCGCGCACGCCGAGGAATCTCCCCCCGGCCACCCGCCCATCATGCACGGGGTGCAGCTTTGGGTCGCGCTACCCGAACGGTCGAGCAGCGTCGACCCATCGTTCGATCACATCCCGGTGCTTCCGGTGGCTGAGATGCCAGGAGCGCGCATCACGGTGATCGTGGGTGAGCTCCTGGGCGAACGATCGCCGGCGCGGACATTTTCCGACCTGATCGGCGCCGAGATCGAGATGCCCCGAGCGAATGCTCAAAGCGTGCCGGTCCGCCCAGACTTCGAATACGGGCTCATCGCTCTCTCGGGAGAGGCGACGATCGAGGGCATCGCGTTGCGGCCGGGCAACCTCCTGTACCTCGGCCTCGGGCGAGAAACGCTTTCAGTGAATGCTTCAGAGCCGGCGAGACTGCTCCTTCTCGGAGGAGAGCCTTTCGGCGAGCCGCTCTTCATGTGGTGGAACTTCGTCGCTCATAGCTCCGAGGAGATAGAGCACGCGCGTACGGATTGGCAAGAGCACCGTCGATTCGGCGATGTGAATGGCTTCGATGGAGCACCGCTTGAGGCGCCGCCGCTCCCGCCGGGGCGGCTGAAGCCGCGGGGATAAGGCTCAGCCGGCGGCGCTGAGCGCCGAGGCGATCGCCTTCTTCAGCGCCTTGCGCCGTCGCACGGCACGCGCGCGGTCGATAAGAACCTCGACGATCATCGTTTGCTTCGGCTCCTCTAACAAGAACGGCACAGGGTCGGGCGCGCGTTCGAAACCGACTCCGGCGGCCTCGGCCAGTGCGCGCAGGTCGACGCCGTGAGGAGTCACGAAATGGGATTCGTGCTCGGGAAGAGAGGCGCTCGGGAGCAGGTCGAATATGCCACCACCGTCGTTGTTGACCACCACGAAGGTGACCGGCTCGGCCCGGCGCGCCGACCACAAGAACCCGCTCGCGTCGTGAAGAAGAGACAAGTCACCGGTTAGGGCAACAGTGGGCCCGCCGGTGCTGGCGACACCAAGCACCGTTGACACGAAGCCGTCGATCCCGCTCGCGCCCCTATTCGCCAGCACGCGCAGACCGCTGCGCGGCGCCATCGCAAGATCGAGATCGCGGACCGGCGTGCTCGACGAAACAACGAGCGTTCCGCCCGGTGGCACTGCCGCGGCGACGTCACGCGCGACGCGCACCTCGAATGGCTGCTTCTCTGCATCGAGGAATGCGTCGAGCGCGACGCGCGCGACACCGTCGAGGGACGACCAATCCTTGAACCAGGAGCCATCACCACGCTGGCTCGGCACGTCGGCCAGTGACCGCGCGACGGCTCCTTCGGGCCCAACGATCGTTTTCGCTGCCTTCCGAGATGGATCGGCCGCACGTGGGCCCACAACTACGAGCCGCTCTGCTGCATCCACGAGCCGTTGCGTCGCGCGCGATGTGGGCGTCCCGCCGAACTGCAAGATCACTTCCGGTGCGTGTGCGGCTGCGAACCGGTCGTCTGCGAGCAACGCTTGCCCTGCCGCCAGGGCGACGCCGGGCAGACGCAAGCCCGAGAGCGGTTCAGCGATCAGCGGCCACCCCAGGCGCTCGGCGAGCCCGACGACCGGTTCGGCCTCGCCTTCGATCTGACCCGCGATCACGAGGCCGCGGTCGGCCGTGAGCGCATCGCCGACCGCTCCCACGCGAAAGACCGGGGTTTGCGGACGCTGCTGCGGCCGCGGGTCGCTTCGGCCAAGATCCACTCTCGCCCCGGTCGGCGTGAGCGGCTCGTCGAATGGAAGGTTGAGCTGGACGGGCCCGGACGCAGACGCCTTAAGGATCTGTCGCGCGAGCGCGCGCCATTGCTCGGCGGCGTGTGTGTGCGCGCGCGGAACGCCGGCGTCCACGAACAGGCGCGCATACCCGCCGTAGAGCTGGCGCTGATCGATCGTCTGGTTGGCGCCCGTCCCTCGAAAAGAGGGCGGACGGTCGGCCGTGAGAGCGATGAGCGGCACGCCCGATTGCGACGCCTCGACGATCGCAGGAAGGTAGTTCGCCGTCGCGGTCCCCGACGTGCACACCAAGGCAACGGGCTTGTGCGTTGCGCGCGCTCGACCAAGGGCGAAGAACGCCGCCGAACGCTCGTCGAGGATCACGCGGACATCGAACCCTCCGTGCCGGCTGAACGCGAGCACCAGCGGCGTCGAACGGGATCCCGGAGAGATGCAAACCGCATCAACGCCGCCGCGCGCGAGCTCGTCGACGAGCTCCGCCATGCACGCGAAGGCGACGTCGCCGGCGGTCGGCTCAGTCATGGACGATCAGGTCCGGTGTCACGCGCCGGGGTTCGATGAACCCGGCGATGGGAAGCAACGGCGCCGCAGTCACATCTTCCTCGAGCAGCCCGGCCGTTCCGACTCCGTGCGCGAACGGTGCATCGGGCAGCGCCGCTGCGACGGCTGCGACCATCGCCAGTCCGACCGACGTCTCCAGCGCGCTCGACGCGATCGCGGGCACCCCGGCTTCTTCTGCCGCCGCGAGCGCTGCGCGCGCGCCTCCGATCCGCTGCGGCTTGATCACGATCACGTCTGCAGCCTCTAGCTTGCGCAGCATCCGCGCATCTTCGACTGTTCGCACGCAGTTCTCCGCGGCGATCAGTACCGCACTGCCTCGCCGGAAGGTTGTCATCTCCTCCATGGTGGCAACGGGGTCTTCGATCAGCTCGATGTCCAGTCCCCGTACCTGCGCGAGGAAGATACCAGCCGTATCCGGATCCCATGTCCCGTTCGCGTCCAGACGGATGCGCGCACGAGGCAGAGCGTCGCGCACGGCCTGAACGCGCTCGACGCTTGCGGCGTCACCAACTTTGATCTTTATCGTGTTGCATCCCGAGTCAACGGCCATGCGCGCGGCCTGCTCGGGCGAAACGCGCGGAACCATCGTGTTCACCTCGACGCGCGCGCGCACCGCAGGCGAGAACGGCTCGGTGGCTGCTTCGATCGCCGATCGTTCTGCCGCGGCCCGCTCCTCTGAAGACCAGCTCGGGAGTGGGGAGAATTCGCCCCAGCCGGCCGGACCCTCGATGAGGAACCCCTCGCGCTCCCGAACGTCACCGACCGGCACGCGCAAACGCGCGCGGAAAGGAACGCGCCTCAACTCAGCCATAGCCCGATCGCAAGGAAGACGCCGAACTGCACCAGCATGAGCACCGTCCCGAGCAGCACGCGCACGAGCTCTGGTCCGCGCGCGTAGCCGACCGTGCGGAGCGGCCCGGCAGCGAGCGGGATCGCTGCGAGCGCAAGCAAGGCACCGACCGGCATCTGTCCCACCAGCCACCCAACGAAGGGCAGGACCAACGCGGTGATGACGACGGTTCGGTAGAGCGCGCGCGTCGCCTGATCGCCGATGCGGACGGCAAGTGTGCGCTTGCCTACGGCCGTATCGGTTGGGATATCGCGCAGGTTGTTGGCGACCAGAACCGCGACGGCGAGCAACCCCATCGAGACGGCCGACCACCAGGCTTGTGCGCGGACGGCACCCGACTGCACGTACGTGGTGCCGGCCGTTGCGGCGAGCCCGAAGAAGAGGAAGACCGAGAGCTCTCCGAGCCCGGCGGATGCGTAGGGCTTCGGGCCACCCGAGTAGAGAACCGCAGCCGCAAGAGCGAGCACGCCGAGGCCGATCAGATGCCATCCTGCTACCCGTGCGAGTGCCACCCCCGCCAAACATGCAACGGCGAACGCGATCCCCGCGGCGATGGCCACCGATCGCGGCGACTTCAGGCCGGACGCAACGAGGCGCACCGGACCGACGCGCGCGGCGGTATCGACGCCTCGCATACCGTCGGAATAGTCGTTCGCGTAGTTCACGCCGACTTGCAGCCCGAGCGCCACCAACAGGCAGCCGAGTGTGCGCAAAGTCGTTGCGTGCTCGGCAGCCGCGGTCCCGACGACCACCGGCGTGATGCCGACGCCGAGCGTGCGCGGGCGCGCGCCGAGAAACCAGAGCTTGATACCGGACGGTGCCGCCGTTTCGCTCAATGAGGATCCATCGACGGGCGTGTTCTCATCGACTCTCCACGATGCCATCCATCGACCCTCATGGACGGTGTGGGAACTTCGCGAAGTCGGGCTTCCGCTTCTCGAGGTACGCGTCGCGACCTTCCTGCGCTTCTTCGCTCATGTAGAAAAGCAGCGTCGCGTCGCCGGCAAGCTGCTGGATGCCCGCGAGCCCGTCGGTGTCCGCATTGAACCCGGCCTTCAGCAAACGTAGGGCGAGCGGCGACATCTCCATGATGCGGCGGCACCATGCGAGCGTCTCTTCTTCAAGGTGCTCGAGCGGAACGACTTTGTTCACCAAGCCCATCTCGTAGGCGCGAGCGGCATCGTATTGCTCGCACAAGAACCAGATCTCCTTCGCGCGCTTCATGCCGATGGTTCGGGCGAGCAGCCCGCTTCCGTACCCACCGTCGAACGAGCCGACCATCGGTCCGGTCTGGCCGAAGCGAGCGTTGTCCGCGCAGATGGTGAGGTCGCATACGAGGTGCAGGACGTGCCCTCCGCCGATCGCGTAGCCGGCCACCATCGCGATCACCGGCTTCGGGAGGCGCCTGATCTGCACCTGCAGGTCGAGCACGTTCAGCCGGCCGATGCCCTTCTCGTCCCTATACCCGTCGTCCCCCCGGACACGCTGGTCGCCGCCCGAACAGAACGCCTCCTGCCCCTCCCCTGTGAACACGATGACCCCAACCGAGGGGTCATCCCGCGCTGCCTCGAACGCGCGGGAGAGCTCAAACAGTGTCTGAGGGCGGAAGGCGTTGCGGACCTCGGGACGGTTGATCGTGATCTTCGCGATGCCCTCAGCCGTCTGGTAACGGATGTCGGTGTAATCCCCTGCGGCGATCCAATCCATGACTGTTTACTCCGAGAGCAGTTACTCCAATCCTTGCGCTAGCCTACCCCGCGTGCGAAGCGCGCGGAAATCAGATCTGGTGGCTGTTACGGCGCCACCCTCAGCGGCATGGCTGACGTGGATCCGCGAGGCCTGGGACGCCGGTGCCGCGGTGCTGCCGGTGGACCACCGGCTCACCCGGAACGAGCAGGACGTGCTGATCGCGCGCGCGCGCCCGACCGCTGTGTTTGACGGCGCGCAGTTCCTGCGACTGGACGGCGAACCGGTCTCGGAAAACATCGCGCTGGTGGTTGGGACCTCAGGATCCGTGGGTGAACCCAAGGCCGCCGAGCTCACCCACGACGCATTGCGCGCAGCCGTCGGCTCATCTGCCGCGCGGCTGGGCATCGATGCCGGCGATGCGTGGTTGTGTTGTCTTCCCGTCTCCCACATGGGCGGGATGCTCGTGCTTCTCCGTGGGCTGCTGATGGGAGCCTCCGTGGAGGTTCAGGCGCATTTCGACCCGGCGGTCTTAGACAGATTTCATGGTGGCTGTACCTCGCTCGTGCCGACGATGGTAGCCCGGATCCACTCAGCGGGTGTCTCGCTTTCTCGGTTCAAGGTGGTTCTTGTGGGTGGGGCCTCGCTCGGCGCCGGGTTGCGAGTTCCTCCGCTGGTCGGCACATACGGGATGACAGAGTCGTGTGGGGGGGTTGTGTACGACGGGCGCGCGCTGGATGGTGTCGGCGTGCGGATCGCCGACGACTCCGAGATCCAGCTTTCCGGTCCGACGCTGATGCGCGGCTACCGCCTCTCGTCGTCGCAACCCTTCACCGCCGATGGGTGGTTGCGGACGCGGGACGCAGGGGTTCTCTCCGGCGGTGTCCTTGAGGTGCTCGGCCGCCTTGACGACGTGATCGTGACCGGTGGCGAGAAGGTATGGCCGCAGGAGGTCGAAGCGGTGTTGCGCGCGCATCCATCCGTTGCAGACGCCGCCGTTGTCGGTCGCCCAGACCCGGAGTGGGGTGCAGCGGTTACCGCTCTCGTCGTTCCTGCCGATGTGTCGGAGCCTCCCTCGTTGGAGGCTCTGCGCGCCTTCTGCGCCGAGCGGATCGCGAAGTTCAAAGCGCCGCGCGCGCTCGAGATCGTTCAGACCCTGCCGCGCACCGCGTCGGAGAAGATCAAGCGCGCGGCTCTTTAATCTTTATCGGGCTCGTAGATCCAGCGGTACCCGACGCCCGGTTCCGTCGCGACGTAGACCGGCGCCGCCGCGTCATCCCCCAGCTTTCGCCGGAGCTGCCGCACGTAGATCCTCAGATAGTGGCTCTCTTCGCCGTAACCACGCCCCCACACGCGCCGCAACAGCCACTGGTGCGTCAGTAACTTACCCGGGTTCGTAACCATGGCTTCGAGCAGCCCGTATTCCGTCGGCGTGACGTGGATCGGCTCCCCACTACGAAGCACGAGCCGCTTCTCCAGATCCACTTCGAGCTCACCGAAATGCAGGACCGGTGGGTTCGCGTCGGCGGGGCGCGCGCGCCTTAAGGTCGCGCGGATGCGGGCGAGCAACTCCTCGATACCGAACGGCTTCGAGAGATAGTCGTCGGCGCCGGCATCGAGCGCGGCCACCTTGTCCACCTGCTCCTCGCGCGCACTCAGCACGATCACCGGCATCTCCGACCACGACCGAAGCTGACGGATCACCTCGGTTCCGTCGAGGTCGGGTAGACCGAGGTCGAGGATCATGCAGTCCGGCGCAGCCGCAGCCGCTTGCGCGAGCGCATCCTCACCCGTCGCAGCAGTAAGCACCTCATACCCATGCGCGCTTAGGCTCGCTCGCAATGCGCGCAAGATCTGCGGCTCGTCATCGACGACAAGGACGCTCGTCATGACGGCTCTCCTTGGCCGTTGAGCGGCAGTTGGAAGACGATCGCCGTTCCGCCGGCCGGCGTACCCTCGGCCCAGATCTTGCCGTCGTGTGCGAGCACGACCGCGCGCGCGATCGACAGACCGAGGCCGGTCGCGCCGCCCGGCCCTTTCACGAACGCCTCGAAGATTCGCTCACGTTCCTCCGGCGCGATCCCCGGACCTTGATCGGCGATGCGCACCTGAACTCCATCGTTCCACGGAGCCACGGAGATCACGATCTCACCGTTCGGCGGTGAGTAGCGCACGGCGTTCTCGAGGACGTTCGTCAACACCTGGTCGATCTGGATGGGGTCGATCCACACCGCCGGAGCATCGGGCCTGATCATCGTTCGGATCGAGAACGGCGCCAGTGCAGGCTTCATGCGCGTGAGCACGGCTTCGACGATGTCGTCGAAGGGCACCAGCTGTTTGGCCGGAACGAGCGCGCCCGCTCGAACGCGCGCAAGGTGCAGTAAGTTGCCGACGAGCCGGTTCAGCCGGTCCGTCTCAACGAGCATCGCGCCGAGCAATTCCCGTTGCTGCGTTGCGTCGTACACCACCCCCTGCTCGAGCAGGCTGGTCACACCGGTCTTGATCGACGCGAGCGGCGTCCGAAGATCGTGCGTCACCGAGGAGAACAAGGCGGCGCGGATCTGGCTCGCTTCTGCATCGAGTCGCGCACTCCGCGCTTCCGCGTCGAGGCGCGCGCGCTCCAGCGCAAGCGCCGCTTGTGCGCCCAGTGCGTTCAAGAGTGCTCGATCGGACGGACCGAGCGGAGGGGCTCCGGCTCGCCGCTCGATCGTGATCGTCCCGAGATCCTCGGCGCCTGCGACCAGGGGGATCTCCGCGCGCTCGCCTGGTTCCCTGTTCGTGGGGGCTTCTGCTACGGCACGCAGCGGACCATCGGGACCCGTCGCGTCGACGACGCAGCGTTCGAGCTCGAAGAGTTCAAGCGCGAGACGCGCAAGCTCATTCAGCGCATGTTGCAGCGATTCGCCCGTGAGCAGCCGGTTGCTGATCGAATTCAGGAGGCGCGTTTCGTTCTCCCGCCGCTCTGCACGGGCGCGCTCCCCCAGTGCGCGCGCGAACAACGCGCCGACGATCGCCGCGACACCGAGGAATACGAGAAGCGCAACGAGATCGTCGATCTTGTTCACGCGGAATGTGTGCTTCGGCGGCGTGAAGAAGTAGTTCAGACCGAGGAAAGAGACGGCCGCAGCTGCGATCCCACTCCAGACGCCGCCGGCCGCCGCCACTGCGACAACCGCCAGCAGGTAGAGAGAGGCCGCACCGACGGCACCGATGGTGCTGGCGGCGAGCGCGATGCCCGTCGCGATCGCCGGCCCCAGGATGATGGCCGCAACCGCGCGCACCGGAGACGCCGGGCGGGCGGTCCACATGCGGGATAAAGAGACAGTCACGAGCCTCCAAAAGAGATAGGCGTCTAAGGCGATGGTAGCGCCGTTGAGGAGGTGATTCGCCTATCGGTCGAGCTTGTACGGCACCGACGACACGACGACAGACGGCTCGAACAGAAACGCGCCCTTCAGGGTCAGCGGCGTCTGGTTGTGCATGAAGGAGTGCCAGAACTTCACGACGACGAACTCGGGGATAACGATCGTGACGAAGGTTCGCGGCTGCTCCTCGAGGACGCCGCGGACGAAATCTTGGATCGGGCCGGAGATCTGCCGGTACGGTGAATCGAGAACCTCCAATGGCTCGCCGAGGTTCCACTCGCTCCACTCTCGAACCACCTTTCCCGACTCATCGGCGTCCACCGCGACGTGGATGCACCGCAGCTCATCCGCGCGCAACGAGCGTGCATAACGGAGGCTCTGCACGGTCGCGTTGTGCACCGCGGACACAAGAACGACGGCAACGTGGCGCCATCCGTCCATCGCCTCGCGCACCGACTCCCCAGCCACAACCGGCTCCAGCGCTTCGAAGCCAGGGTGGTAGACCACATTCGTGACGACCACGCCGTCCGCAACGAGCGTTGCTTTGAGGCGCTGCAGGTGCCTCTTGTGCAGCAGATGACGGACCCCCGACAACTCGACAGCCTCGGGCACGACAACGTTGATCAAGGCTTCGCTGCCGGCCTCATCGCGCACGGATCGGACGTACTTCAGGAGGTCATCCGCGATGTTGCCGGACTTGGGCAGGAAGTCGACCGAATGACCGAAGCGCGACCAGCGATCGATGAGGTCGTCCAGGGGCTCGCCCCAGTCCGCGAAGTGCACGAGGCGAACCTCGAGCGGGAAAACGCGCGACGCGTACGCGGCGGCATAAACATTCGCCCGCCCCGGCTCGGCGACCGGGATGATCACGATCTGCCGTGGCGTCTCGCGCAACGCGCCTCTGCGCGCGGGATCCCGAAGACTCGCGCCGGCTTCCTTGTAGTGCTTGTTCACTCTTAACAATCCGAAGAGCATGATCGGGATGGCAAGAAGGATGGCCCAGGCTCCCTGAGTGAACTTCACGGTCGCGATGATGATCGTCATGATGCCGCTGACAACCCCGCCGAGACCGTTGAAGAAGAGTCCGATCCTCCATCCGTCTTCCTTCTTCACCAAATGGTGCTTCGCCATACCGAGCTGAGAAAAGGTGAAGGATGTAAACACGCCGATCGCATACAACGGGATCAGATGCGTAACGCTCGCGCTGAAGACGATCACGAGGACGCTCGACAAGAGCGCCAAGATGATGATCCCGTTGGAGAAGACAAGCCGATCTCCATGACGCGTCAACTGACGCGGCAGGAAATGGTCGCCGGCGTGGAAGCTCGCCAGGCGCGGGAAGTCGGCGAAGCTCGTGTTCGCCGCAAGGACGAGGATGAGCAACGTTGAGATCTGCAGCATGCCGAACAAGAGCGGTCCACCTCCATGTGATCCGAAGACGGCCTTCCCCGCTTGTGCAAGCACCGTGATCTTCTCGTTTAGATCAACGCTCAGATGCATGTGGGCGGCCAGCACCGAGAGACCGAGGAACATCCCACCGAGCAGCGAACCCATCCACATCAGCGTCGTAATCGCGTTCTTCCATTCCGGCTGCTTGAAGGCAGGCACGCCGTTCGAGATCGCCTCGACTCCCGTTACGGCAGCGCCTCCTGAGGCGAAGGCCTTCAGGACGATGAAGACGCTGGCGAATCCTGCAAGTTGCTTCACGGGTGGAACGGGGAACTGCGATGTATTCGCCGGCAGGGTCCCTCCCAGCATCTTCGCGATCCCGATCGCGATCATCAGGGCCATCATGAGGATGAAGAAGTACGTTGGAACAGCGAACAACCTTCCCGATTCGCGCACGCCCCGGAGATTCCCCATCGTGATGATGACGATGAAGGCGACCGAGATGACGACGCGATATGGATAGAGGGACCCGTAAAGCGATGTAAGAGCTGCCGTGCCTGCCGAAACCGAGACCGAGACGGTAAGGATGTAGTCGGTGAGAAGAGCGACACCGGCCACCTGCGCTGGAAGGATCCCGAAGTTGTCCCGCGTGACGAGGTACGCGCCTCCTGCCTGCGGATAAGCCTTGATCGTCTGGCGATACGAGAACAGCAGGACTCCGAGGACCGCCAGAAGCGCGATCGTTATCGGAACAACCCGAGCGAAGGCGAGCGCGCCTAATCCGCCGCCGACGAGCAGCACACGAAGGATCTCCTCGGTCGCGTACGCCGACGACGAGAGGTTGTCGCTTGCGAAGACGGCGAGGGCGGTCGGTTTCCCGAGCCGTTCGTGCGCGAGGCGCTCGGTCGCGAGAGGCTTTCCGACCACTTTCGCCTTCACGCGCGCGAGCCGGTCGGCACGGTGCGGGCGCGCCGGAAGCCCCTCGAAGGCACCCGCGTCCGTGACGGGTGTTGGTTCGCCAAGCTTTCGTTGTGCCATACCTCGAGTGTCGGGCGGCCGACGTTAAGACGTCGTCGGTATCGACGCAGGTGGCGTCAAAAACCTATTAATATTCGCCGACTCGGCGTTCTCGTTTCGCTGAAGGCCGGGGTAAGAGAGGCGATGGAGCTCGCCGTTAACCGCGGCCGCAAGCCGCTGATAGCTCCTACCGGTTGGCTGGTAGGAGCATTTTTCATATCGGAGGGAACGTGCGAACGATCTGGGTCGGTGTCGCAGGCTTCTTCGGAGCGATCGCTCGCTACGCGCTCGGTGGGTTCATAAGTGAACGTGTCGGCGGAGCCTTCCCGTGGGAGACCTTCGTCATCAACATCTCCGGCTGCTTCGCCCTCGGCTTCATCTTCACGTTGCTCACCGAGCGGTTCCTCCCCCACCCGACCTTGCGCATTGCGCTGACCGTTGGTTTCCTCGGCGCGTATACCACGTTCTCGACGTTCGCGTTCGAAACGATGCGACTCGCCGAGGACGGAGCTGTGGTGTTCGCAGCGTTGAACCTGTTCGCCAGCGTCGGTGCCGGATTGCTTGCGGTGTACGCTGGCACGTGGGCAGGGAGGACGCTGTGAAGCTCGAAGGTCGCGGGAAGCTGCTCCGCATCTATGTCGGTGAATCCGACACGTGGCGCGGCAAGCCGCTTTATCAAGCGATCGTCGAACGGGTTCGCGAGCAGGGTCTTGCGGGTGCAACGGTTCTGCGCGGTATCGAAGGGTTCGGTCGGACGTCGCGCTTGCATACGGCGCGCATCCTGAGGCTGTCTGAAGACCTGCCGATCCTGATCGAGATCGTCGATACAGAGGAACGCATCAGCGCCATACTGCCGGTGCTCGATGAGATGATCGGAGAAGGTCTCGTAACGCTGGAGGCCGTTGAGATCCTGGTCTATCGCTCTGCCGCGGCATCTGAACAGAAAGGATAGTTCAGGCGTCGAGGCCGGCGTTGTGGGCGCTGGGCTGCTCGTCATGCTTGGCGGTACGCTGCCACTGCTCGTATCGGACGAATCGGTAGCGTCCGAACGCA
>Ga0070708_100003822_pt1 | contig 11818 bp, 7 predicted proteins | sample KBSK5503metaG_FD_65469 | JGI IMG/M metagenome (GOLD analysis project Ga0070708, IMG submission 65469) | Corn, switchgrass and miscanthus rhizosphere microbial communities from Kellogg Biological Station, Michigan, USA - KBS K5-50-3 metaG | ecosystem: Host-associated > Plants > Roots >...
TTCCTCGAGACCATCATCACCGACCGGCGTGCGATCCGGCGGGGCTACGGCGTTGAAGCCGGCAAGCTCATCTCCTATTATGGCGTCGACGTCCTGGGGGTGCGCCGCATCGAGGCGAAGGTCTACGCGTACAACGTGCTGAGCATGAACTCGCTCCGACGTAACGGCTTCCACCAGGAAGGCGTGCTGCGGCAGGCGGGCTTCGACGGGACCCGTTACTGGGACGTGGTTGTCTTCGGGATTCTCAAGGATGAGATCGAGGCGGTGCGCAAACGGGACAAGGTCTACCTTCCTCTCGACGAGCCCGAGGGGAATGTGATTGAGCCCACATAGCCTTCTCCCGCTCGTAGCGTTCTTCCTCAACGTCACCCTCGCCGGGCTCTCGCTGCTGCGGAACCCGGGGAGCCGGCTGAACCGGGTCTTTGCCTATTTCGCCTCGGCGATGGCCCTCTGGAACATCGGCTCGTTCATGCTGCGCACGAGCCCCAACGCCTCGGCCGCGGTCTTCTCCGAGGTCATCATCCACATCGGCGTACTCCTGGTGCCGGCGTTCTGGTATCACTTCGTGCTGATCTTCCTCGACGCCACCACGCGCCATCGCCCCTCGCTGACGCTCGCCTACGGGCTCGCGCTCGTCTACAGCCTGATCAACCTCAGCCACTCGCCGCTCTTCATGAAGGGGGTCGTGTGGACCCACTGGGGCTGGGCGCCGGCCATCGGCCCGCTGTATCTGCCGTTTCAGGTCGCCTTCTACGCCTTCATGATCCTGGGCCTGCGCCACCTCGTGAAGGCCAACCGCGGCATCGACTCCTCGTTCCGGCGCAACCGCGGTACGTTGATCATGCTCGGCACCCTCATCAGCCTCGCCGGCGGCTTCATCGACTTCGCGCGCTTCACCTTCGCCAAGTACATCCCGGCCGCCGAGCAGGTTTATCCCATGGGCATCCCCGCGAACATGATCTTCGCGCTGATGCTCGGGACCTCGATCGTCCGCTACCGCCTCTTCGCGGTGGACCTGGCGGTGAAAAAGGCGGCCGTGTATGGCGTGGTGGGCACCGTGGTCACCGCGATCCTCTACACCGTCACGCGAACGATCGAGCGCGCCTTCAACCTCGCCGACATCGACACCATCTGGGTGGTGGTGCCGCTCGGCTTCGTCATCACGGTCTTGCTGACGCCGTGGGGCCAGCACCTCGAGGACCGCATCCATCGCCTGATGTTCAGCAAGCGTCAGGGCTGTTACGAGACGCTGCTGTCGCTCAGCAAGCGCATGAGCGCCATCCTCAACTTCAACGAGCTGGTCGACACGCTCGTGCACGGGCTCGTGCGCGGCATCCCGCTCACCCACGCCACCCTCCTCATCTACGACGCCACCACCAACGCCTTCGCCTCCTACCGCGAGGAGACGACGCTGGAGGAGGGCTCGGGCGTCGAGACCATCCGCGCCGACAGCCCGATCGTGCAGTGGCTGACGCGGACGGAGGGCCTGCTGGTCAAGGAAGAGGTGAAGCTGAACCCGCGCATCGCGAAGTACTTCGAGACGGCCGAGGGTGAGCTGGAGGCCATCAAGGCCTCGCTCATCGTGCCGCTGAAGATCGAGAACAAGCTCAACGGCATCCTGCTCCTGGGCGAGAAGCTCTCGGGCGAGATCTTCGACAGCCAGGAGCTGGACGTGCTCTCGCTGCTCGCCACCCAGGCCGCCATCTCGCTCGAGAACGCCCGCCTGTACGAGGGCCTGTCGACCTCGAACGTCCGCCTCATGGAGGCCAGCCGGCTCAAGTCCCAGTTCCTCGCCAACATGTCGCACGAGCTGCGGACCCCGTTGAACTCGATCATCGGGTTCTCCAAGGTGCTGCTGAACCGTCTGGACGGCGAGCTGACGGAGCGCCAGGAGGCGTACATCCGCTCGGTCCACAACTCCAGCCGTCACCTGCTGGAGCTCATCAACGGCATCCTCGACTTCTCCCGCATCGAGGCCGGCAAGTTCGAGATGCGCCCGGAGAAGGTCGACATGCTGAGCCTCGTCGACGAATGCATCGAGTCGTCACTGCCGCTCGTGCGTGACAAGCGGCTGAAGATCGAGAAGGACGTGCCGCTCGACGTGCCCGAGATCGCCGCCGACCGCACGCGCATCAAGCAGGTGCTGCTCAACCTCATGTCGAATGCGATCAAGTTCACGGCGGCCGGCAAGATTCTCGTGCAGGTGCGGTGCGAGTCCGAGGCGCTGCACGTCTCGGTGGCCGACACCGGCATCGGCATCTCGGGCGCCGATCTGAGCCGGCTGTTCGAGCCGTTCCAGCGCCTCGACAACCCGCTGGCGCAGCAGGCCGACGGCACCGGCCTCGGCCTGGCCATCAGCAAGAAGTTCGTCGAGCTGCACCGGGGACACATCTGGGCGGAGAGCCGCGAGAGCCAGGGCTCGACCTTTCACTTCACGCTGCCGCTCGCCGCGGCAGCGAACTAGAGGACGTCATGCCCTCATCGGTTCGCAAGGACGGCAGTCGACCGAAGATCCTCCACGTGGAGGACAATCCGGAAAATCGGATGCTGGTCCGCGCCATCCTCGAGGCAGAGGGCTATACCATCATCGATGCCGAGGACGGGCTGACGGGTATCGAGGCGGCCATCCGCGAGGAGCCGGCGCTCATCCTGCTCGACGTCAACCTGCCGGCCGTGGACGGCTACGAGGTGGTGTCGATCATCAAGTCCTTTCCGGCCTTCGCCACCACGCCCGTCATCGCGGTGACCGCGTACGCGATGGAGGGCGACCGGCAGCGCACGCTGGTGGCGGGCTGCGACGGCTACATCCAGAAGCCGATCGACGTCGACACCTTCCCGCGCCAGGTCGCCGAGTTCCTGCACGGCAAGCGCGAGCAGGTGGAGGAGCGCGAGCAGGGCGTCTACCTGCGCGAGCTGAACCAGCGCCTCGTCTATCGCCTGGTGAACCAGGTGGAGGAGCTCAAGCGGCTGAACCAGCACTTCGTGCGCCGCGCCGCCCAGCTGGCGGACCTCCACCGCGCCGTACAGGACATCACCTCCGAGCTGGGCGCCCAGGCGATGCTCGAACAGCTGCTGCCCAGCCTGGCGCGCGCGCTCGGCACCACGCAGCTCGTCGTCGACATCACCGAGGCCGACGTGCACGTGGCGGTCACCGGCACGCCGCCCGCCGACCGGCCGCGCAGCGTGCTGACCGGCTCCGGCGTGGCCCCGCTCGACGACTGGATGGAGGCCGAGTGGCGGCTGCCGCTGGCCGTGCGTGGCCGCGCAGTGGGACAGATGACGGCGCGCCTGGTGCTGCCGCCGGGCGCCAAGGCGGACGAGGAGCAGCTGCTCAACATCGTCGCCAATCAGGTCGCCATCGCCGTCGAGAATTCGCGCCTCTACGACGGTGTGCTGCGGCGCGCGGCGGAACAGCAGAGTCTCGTCGAGGCGGGCCACCTGCTCGCCAGCACGCTCAAGGTCGAGGAGGTGCTGCAGCGCTTCACCGAGCTCGTGCGCACGCGGCTGCGCGTGGACGTCGTGCGCATCTGGTTGCACGAGCAGGGCACGGACTACCGGCTGGCCGCGCAGGCCGGGCTGGCGGAACGGCCCGGGCTGGCGCATATGCGGTTCGAGCCGGGCGAGGGCGCCGTCGGGCGGATCATGGAGCACCTCACGCCGCTGCAGATCCCCGACCTCCAGGTCGACCCGCGCTTCCGGGAGCGCGCGTGGGCGCAGGCGGAGGGCCTGCTCTCGTTCGTCGGCGTGCCGCTCATGCTCGACGACGTGCCGATCGGCGTGCTGCTCTGCTGGACACGCCAGCGCCGCGAATTTACGTCGGACGACGTGACGCTGGCGCAGGCGCTGGCGACCTCCGCCGCCGTCGGCATCCGCAACGCGCGACTGCACGAGGAGACGCAGCTGCGCCTGCGTCACACCGAGACGCTGGTGGCCGTGAGCCAGGCGCTCGGCGCCACCCTCGATCTCACCGAGGTGCTGCGCCGCGCGACGCGCGAGATGGTCCGCGCGCTCGGCGGCGACACGGGCGTGGCGTGGCTCCGCTCGCCGGACCGCACGCACTTCGTGCCGCTCGTCGGCTACCACATCCCGAAGGACGTCGTCGGCACGCCCGTGGCCGCGGCGCTGCGCATGAACGACCCCGTCATCCGGGCCCTGCTGGCGGCCAAAGGGCCCATCGCCGCCTGCGACAGCCAGCAGGAGGCCTGGAGCGACACCCCCGCGGTGAAGGCCCTCGCTCACAAGTCGATGCTGATCCAGCCGATTCACTGGAAGGACGAGCTGATCGGCGGGTTCTCGGTGCTGTGGTTGAAGGGCGTGCACCGGTTCACCCCCGACGAGCTGCGCCTCACCGAGGGCATCGCGCTGCAGAGCGCGATGGCCGTCGAGAACTCTCGCCTGTTCGAGGGCGTGAAGGAGCAGATGGCCGAGCTCAAGCGCACGCAGGCCCAGCTCGTGCAGTCCACGAAGCTGGCCGCCATCGGCGAGCTGGCCGCCAACATCGCGCACGAGATCAACAACCCGCTCACCACCGTGCTGGGCTTTGCCTCGTTCCTCGCCGAGCGGATCCCGCCCGCGGACCCGATGCGCGAGGAGCTGGGGCTCATCCAGGAGGAAGCCTCGCGGGCGCGCGACATCGTGCGCGACCTGCTGCAGTTCAGCCGGCAGCGCGACTTCTCGCCCGAGAGCGCCGACGTCAACACGGTCCTCGAGCAGGTCATCGCGATGGTGCGCCGCCAGGGCGCCCTCAACGCCATCACCGTGGAGGAGCGCTACGAGCCGGACCTGCCCGCCGTCGAGCTGGACGTGTCGCGGATCAAGCAGGTGTTCCTCAACATCATCAACAACGCCGTGTACGTCATGCCGAACGGGGGCTCGCTGACCGTCCGCACCCAGACGGCGAACGGCGGCGTCCGGATCGCCTTCGAGGACACCGGCCCCGGCATCGCGCCCGAGCACCGTGACCGGATCTTCGATCCGTTCTTCACGACGAAGCCGGAGGTCAGCGGCACCGGGCTCGGGCTGTCGGTGAGCCTCGGCATCGTGCAGAGTCACGGCGGCACCATCGAGGTCGAGACCGAGATGGGGCGCGGCACGACGTTCACGGTCTCCCTGCCGCTGCGACTCGAGGACGAGTCGGCGGCCGGCGCGACCGACCGCCTGTAGGCCGCTCGCGCGGTCCTAGAGCGACGCCGCCACGCGGGCGGCGCCGAGGAGCGCGGTCTTCGGATTCAGCACGACGAGGACGGGGATGGTCTCCATCAGCGAGGAGAGCCGGCCCTTGTCGCGGAAGGCGGCGACGAAGGACCCCGCCCTGAGCGCCGGCAGCATCCGCGGCGCGATCCCGCCCGCCACGATCACGCCGCCCAGGGCGAGGGCCTTGAGGGCCAGGTTGCCCGCCTCGGCGCCGTAGACGGAGACGAAGACGCCCAGCGCCATCGCGCACAGGCGGTCCGCGCCGTCCATGCCGAGCTCGCTGACGACGGCGGCCGGATCACCCGCGGCGATCAGCTCGGCCGTGTGCGGCGACTCCCTGGCGACGCCGGTGTCGCGCAGGAAGCGATAGACGTTCATGAGGCCCGGGCCCGAGAGCACTCGCTCACAGGACACGCGGCCGAATTCCTTGCGGAGGTGACGCAACAGATCCTCCTCCAGCTCGCCGCGCGGGCCAAAGTCGGCGTGGCCGCCCTCGGTGGCGATGACCGTGCGCCGGCCGCCGTCGATGACGACGATGGCCTCGCCGAGCCCGGTGCCGGCGGCGATGACGGCGAGGTTGCCGCGCCGGAGCGCTCCCCACTGGAGCGACACCAGCTCGTCCTCGCCGAGCGCCCAGATGCCATGCGCCGTGGCCTCCAGGTCGTTCAGCAGCCGCACGCGCGGAGCGGCGGGGATCGTGGCGGCCAGCCGCCCCTCGTCGACGACCCAGGGCAGGTTGGGGGTCACGCTCCGGCCGTCCACCACCGCGCCCGCGATGCCCACGCACGCCGCCGTGATGTCTCCGCGCGGGCCGGCGGCGAGGAAACGCTCGACGATGGCCTCGAGCGAGTCGAACTCGCGGCTCGGCACGGTGGCCTCGCGCATGAGCACGGGCGCGCCGTCGCCCGGCTCGAACAGCGCGAGCAGCGTCTTGGTGCCACCGGCGTCGCCGGCGAGGATCACGCTACTTCTGCGTCCCCGCGTAAATGCCCATGACCGTCGACAGGAACTTGAGCGCCTCGGGCTTCTTCCGCTGGAACGAGTTGCGCCCGATGATCGAGCCGAAGCCGCCGCCGTCGCGGATGGCGCGCACCTCGTCGAAGACCGCCTCGTCCTTGTTGGCGGCGCCGCCCGAGAAGATCACGATGCGCCGGCCGTTGAAGGCGGCCTGCACCACGTGGCGCACGCGCTCGGCCAGGGTGCCGGTCGGCACCTGCGTCGACTCGTACACCTTCTTGGCCGCCGCCTGCTCGAGGTGCGCCGAGGGCAGCTTCACCTTGATGACGTGGGCGCCGAGCTGCGCGGCGATGTGCGCGGCGTACGCCGTGACGTCGAGCGCCGTCTCGCCGTCCTTGCTGAGCCCGGAGCCGCGCGGGTACGACCAGATGACGACGGCGAGGCCGTTGGCCTTCGCCTCCAGCGCCATGTCGCGGATCTCCTCGTACATCTCCAGCCGGTGCTCCGAGCCGGGATAGATCGTGAAGCCGATGGCCACGCAGCCCAGGCGCAGCGCGTCCTTGACCGAGCCCGTGATCGCCTGATTTGGGTCCTTCTCCTCGAGCAGCACGTCGTGGTTGTTGGTCTTGAGAATGAGCGGCACCCGCCCCGCGAACTCCCGGGCGCCGGCCTCGATGAAGCCGAGCGGCGCCGCGTAGGCGTTGCAGCCGGCCGCGACGGCCAGCTCGAAGTGGTACCGCGGATCGTAGGCGTCCGGGTTCACGGCGAAGCTGCGGGCCGGGCCGTGCTCGACGCCCTGGTCCACCGGGAGGATCACGAGCCGGCCGGTGCCGGCCAGCGTGCCCGCGTTCAACAGGCGCGCGAGATTCGTCAGCGTGCCGGGATTGTCGCTGCCGTACCAGGACAGGATCTCTCTCACGCGATCGCTCATGACGTGCGCCCTCCTCACGGCGCTGGGCGTAAAACTCGGTCACCAGGGATCCAGCATACCGCGCGGTACCGGGCAGCCACGTCAGTCGCCACTCTGCTGGATGAGCTTGGCGACGAGCCCCGTCCAGCCCGTCTGGTGGCTGGCGCCGATGCCGGCGCCCTCGTCGCCGTGGAAATACTCGTAGAAGAGGAGAAGATCGCGCCAGTTCGGATCGGTCTGGAACGTCTGGGCAGCCCCGTGCACGGGGCGCCGGCCGTCGCGGCCGCGCAGGAACAGGCGGATCAGGCCGCGCGAGAGCTCGCCCGCGACGTCCCAGAGGTTGAGCAGGCGGTGCGAGCCGGACGGGCACTCGACCTTGAGGTCGTCGCCGTAGAAATGATGGAACTTCTGCAGCGACTCGATCAACAGGTAGTTCATCGGGAACCACACGGGGCCGCGCCAGTTCGAGTTGCCCCCGAAGAGCGCCGTGCGGGATTCCGCCGGCTCGTAGTCCACGCGGTGCTCCACGCCGTCCACCGTCAGCACGTACGGATGCTCGCGATGGTAGCGTGAGAGCGCGCGGATCCCGTGGGGTGACAGGAACTCGTCGCGGTCGAGCATGTAGCGCAGCACACGGGTGAGCTGCGTGCGGTTGACGATGGACAGGAGCCGGCGCACGCCGCCGCCCGACGCGCTGACGGTGTCGAGGTTCGCGCGGAACTCCGGGCGGTTGTCGATGAACCACTGCATGCGGCGCGTGAAGCTCGGCAGCCGGTCGATCACCTCCGACTCCAGCGTCTCCACCGCGAAGAGCGGGATCAGCCCCACCATCGAGCGCACCTTGAGCTGGCGCGCCTCGCGGTCGGTGTGCAGGACGTCGTAGTAGAAGCCGTCCTGCTCGTCCCAGAGCGTGATACCGTCGCCGCCGAGGTCGTTCATCGCCTTGGCGATGTAGACGAAGTGCTCGAAGAACTTGGAGGCGATGTCCTCGTACGCCGGGTTCGTTTGTGACAGCTCGAGCGCGATGGCCAGCATGTTGAGGCAGTACATGCCCATCCACGAGGTGCCGTCGGACTGCTCGATGTGGCCGCCCGTCGGCAGCGGCGACGAGCGGTCGAAGACGCCGATGTTGTCGAGGCCGAGGAAGCCGCCCTCGAAGACGTTCATGCCCTCGGTGTCCTTGCGGTTGACCCACCACGTGAAATTGAGCAGCAGCTTCTGGAACGCCTTCTCGAGGAAGTCGCGGTCGGCCACGCCCGTCACGCGCCGGTCGATCTTGTACACGCGCCACGCGGCCCACGCGTGCACCGGCGGGTTGACGTCGCCGAACGCCCACTCGTAGGCGGGGACCTGGCCGTTGGGATGCAGGTACCACTCGCGCAGGAACAGGATGAGCTGGGACTTCGCAAAGTCCGGATCGACGGGCGCGAGGGCAATGGCGTGGAAGGCGAGGTCCCATGCCGCATACCACGGGTACTCCCACTTGTCCGGCATCGAGATGACGTCGGCGTTGTAGAGGTGGGTCCACTGGGCGTTGCGGCCGCGCCGCCGAGCCCGCGGCGGCGGCGGCTGTCCCGGATCGCCCGCGAGCCAGCGCTTCACGTCCAGGTGGTAGAACTGCTTGCCCCACAGCATCCCCGCGAACGCCTGCCGCGCCACCGCGCGCGCGTCGTCCGAGCAGGCGGCGTCCATCACGGTGGCGTAGAACTCGTCGGCCTCGCGCCGCCGCTGGGCGATCAGCGCGTCGAAGGCGTCGCCGAACGGCGCCGCGGCCGGAGCGGCGTCGCTGAGCCGAAGGCGCACGGCGCGCGTCTGGCCGGAGGCCAGCGTCAGCCGGTAGTGCGCCGCCGCCTTCGTCCCCACGCGCGCGGGATTCACCGCCTTCGCGCGGCCGTGTACGACGTAGTCGTGGAAGGCGTCCTTCGCGTACGCCGTCGAGCCGGCCGCACCCCAGAGCCGGTGCGCGTTGCTCTCGTTTTCGGTGAAGAGCAGGTCGGCGGCGCCGTCGCACACCAGCCAGCGCCGGCCGAGCGTCTCGTGCTCGGCCTCGACGACGCAGACGCGCTCGCGCGAGGATGCGCCGCGCAGTCGCGGTCGTGCCGTGCCGGGCTCCCACGTCCACGTGTTGCGGAACCAGAGCGTCGGCAGCAGGTGCAGCTCGGTCGCTTCCGGCCCGCGGTTGGTCACGGCGATGCGGATCAGGAGGTCGTCGACGGTCGCCTTCGCGTACTCCACGACGACGTCGAAGTAGCGGTCGTCGGCGAACACGCCCGTGTCGAGCAGCTCGTACTCCGGCTGCAGGCGGTCGCGCCGCGCGTTTTCCTCGACCAGCTCCGTGTACGGGTACGCGCGCTGCGGATACTTGTAGAGATACCTCATGTACGAGTGCGTCGGCGTGCTGTCGAGGTAGAAGTAGTACTCCTTCACGTCCTCGCCGTGGTTGCCCTGATCGCCCGTGAGCCCGAACAGGCGCTCCTTGAGGATGGGATCGCGGCCGTTCCACAGCGCGAGCGCGAAGCAGAGGCGCTGGTGGTTGTCCGAGATGCCGGCGAGACCGTCCTCGCCCCAGCGGTAGGCGCGCGACCGGGCGTGGTCGTGAGGGAAGTATGCCCACGCCGTGCCGTCGGGGCTGTAGTCCTCGCGCACGGTGCCCCACTGCCGCTCCGATAGATAGGGGCCCCAGCGCCGCCAGTGCGCGGATCGTCGCGTCGCTTCCTCGAGCCGCCGATGCTCCTCCGTCATCCCCGGTTCGGGTATAGTAGCGGAACTCCGGAGGATTTAGGTGCTCCACTACGCGATCTCCCGGTTGCTATGGCTCGTGCCGACCCTGCTCGCGATGGCGCTGGTGACGTTTCTCGTCATGCACGCCACGCCGGGCAGCCCCCTCGACCCGGTGGCGGAGGGCGCGAACCCGTTGTCGCCCGAGGGTCAGAAGGCCCTCGCGGCGTACTACGGGCTCGACAAGCCACTGTGGGAGCAGTTCGCGATCTTCGTGGGCAAGGCCGTGCGCGGCGACTTCGGCTTCTCGTTCGTCTACAAGACCCGGACGGTGGCGGAGATCCTGCGCGAGACGTTCCCTGTCTCGCTCTTCCTGGGTAGCATGGCGCTCGTGCTCGCGGTGGTCGGTGGCCTCACGCTCGGCGTCCTGGCCGCGATCCATCAGAACCGGGGGTGGGATTACGTGTCGGTCTCGCTCGCCACCGTCGGCGTCGCCGTCCCCAACTTCGTCCTCGCCGTCTTTCTCATCATCATCTTCTCGTTCCTCCTGCCGCTCTTTCCCACGGGCGGCTGGGACTCGCCGCGCGACTGGGTGCTGCCCACGGTGACACTGGCGCTGGCGCCGATGGGCATCATCGCGCGTTTCACCCGGGCCAGCATGCTGGAGGTCATCCGGGCCGACTACACGCTGACCGCGCGCGCCAAAGGCCTCAGCGAGGGCCCGGTCATCTTCAAGCATGCGCTCAAGAACGCGCTGATCCCCGTGATCACCCTGCTGGGGCCGCTGTTCGCGGCGGTGGGAACCGGATCGTTCTTCGTCGAGGCGATCTTTCGAGTGCCCGGCATGGGCCGCTTCTTCGTGCTCTCGATGACCGGGCGGGACTATCCGATGATCATGGCCGTGGTGCTGACCTACGGCGTCTTCCTGGCGGTCATGAACCTCGTCGTCGACCTCGCCTATGGCGCGCTGGACCCCAGGATCCGATATTAGACTCGGAGGGGGGCTTCGCCCCCCTTCCGATGTCTCCCCCCAAGACGGATTGGGCGGGCAAAGCCCGCCCACGATCGCGGCAAATGCATTTGCGGCCCGGCCCTCCAGCCTCTGGCGCGATGGCGTGCGCCGGCTCCGGCGCAACCGGCTGGCCATGGCCGGCGGCGTGGTGATCGTGCTGCTCTGCCTGATCGCGATCTTCGCCGACCTGCTCGCGCCGTGGCCCTACACCAAGACGAACTTCGGCCGCCTCAACGAGGCGCCATCGCACGCCTATCCGCTCGGCACCGATCAGCTCGGCCGGGATCTGTTGTCGCGCATGATCTACGGCGCGCGGGTGTCGATGCTGGTCGGTCTCGGCGCGCAGCTGATCATCGTCGCCATCGGCGTCCCCATCGGCGCGCTCTCGGGCTACGTCGGCGGACGGACCGACCTGGCCCTGACGCGTTTCATCGACGTCATGTACGCCTTCCCGCGCCTGCTGTTCGTGATCCTCGTCATGTCGATGCTCGGGGCCGGGCTCACCAACATCTTCATCGCGATCGGCCTCACCGGCTGGGTGGGCATCGCCCGGCAGACGCGCGCGCAGGTGCTGTCGATCAAGCAGAAGGAGTACGTCGAGGGCGCGCGCGCGCTCGGCTCGCGCGCCGGCCGCGTGCTCTTCCGCCACGTGCTGCCCAACGCGCTCACGCCGATCGTGGTGGCCGTGACCTTCGGTATCCCCGAGGCGATCTTCACCGAGGCGGCGCTGTCGTTCATCGGCGTCGGGATCAATCCGCCCACGCCCTCGTGGGGCCAGATGGTCGGCGAGGGCCAGCAGTACATCCGCTCCTACTGGCATCTGTGCGTGTTCCCGTCGATCGCCATCGCCGTCACCATGCTGGCGTTCACGTTCTTCGGCGACGGCGTCCGCGACGCTCTCGATCCCAAAATGAAATAGGCACGACAGGAGGGACCTCATGAGGCTTCCCCGGATCTCTGATGCGCAGATGGATCTGCTCGCCACCCGGCTGGCCGCGGTCGGCGTCGGCCGGCGCGATTTCCTCCGC
>Ga0070708_100003823_pt1 | contig 11816 bp, 9 predicted proteins | sample KBSK5503metaG_FD_65469 | JGI IMG/M metagenome (GOLD analysis project Ga0070708, IMG submission 65469) | Corn, switchgrass and miscanthus rhizosphere microbial communities from Kellogg Biological Station, Michigan, USA - KBS K5-50-3 metaG | ecosystem: Host-associated > Plants > Roots >...
CGATCTACCGCCGCAGTCGACATTATGGCGCGGTCTTCGGGTGGCTCGGTGCTAGCCGATGGAGACCGGCCGAGCGGCCGAATGGACGTCGCGGTTGCGATCGGCACTGAGCCAGCTGTTACTTTTTCAGCTATTGTGCCCGCGCCGCCGGATGTCGAGGAATATCTGATTGCAGGCTTCTTACGCCAGAAGCCACTGGAGCTGGTTAAGTGCGAGACGGTTGACCTTGAGGTCCCCGCAACTTCGGAAATCGTCCTCGAAGGCCACGTGCACCTTGATGAACTGCGCACGGAGGGCCCGTTCGGCGACCACACCGGCTTCTACTCGCTCGAAGACCAGTACCCGGTCTTTCACCTGACCTGCATCACGCATCGTAAAGACCCGATCTATGCCACGACCATTGTCGGCAAGCCGCCGATGGAAGACGGTTGGATGGGCAAGGCCGTCGAGCGTATCTTCCTGCCGCTGATGAAACTCACCATCCCGGAGATCGTCGATATCAACCTACCGGTCGAGGGCATCTTCCACAACTTGATGATTGTGTCGATAAGAAAATCTTACCCTGGGCAGGCGCGCAAAGTAATGAACGCCATCTGGTCGCTGGGGCAGGCGATGTTCACCAAGTGCATCATCGTTGTGGATGAAGATGTCAATGTGCAAGATATTGGCGACGTCACGCTCAAAGCTCTCAACCACATTGATCCGGAGCGCGATATCCAGTTCACACTCGGCCCGGTGGATTCACTCGACCACGCGTCGCGTCTGCCGAACTACGGCTCGAAGATGGGGATCGATGCGACTCGCAAGTGGGCGACTGAAGGCTTCACGCGCCCCTGGCCCGACGAAATACTGATGGATGAAAAAACCAAAGCGCTGGTGGATAAGAAGTGGAAGGATCTGGGGCTGGATTAAAAACAATCTTATTCCAACCAATCCAAGGATCGGCTCACCGCTTTCTTCCAGAGCCGGTACATTTCATCTCGCTTCGCCTGCGCCAGTTGTGGGGTCCAGGTGCGGTCCAAAGCCCAGCTGGCACGCAGGTCGTCGGTGTCCTTGAAGAAACTGACTGCCAAGCCGGCCGCATACGCCACCCCGAGTGAGGTGGTCTCCTTGATCACGGGCCGCACCGCATTCCGATTGAGGATGTCAGCCTGAAACTGCATCAGCAGTTCGTTTTCCACCATGCCTCCGTCCGTGCGTAGCACATCGAGAGTGATGCCGGAATCTTTCTCCATGGCTTCGAGTACCTCGCGCGTCTGAAAAGCCGTGGCCTCAAGGACCGCGCGGGCTAAGTGTCCTTTTTTCGCGTAACGCGTGAGTCCCATGATTAGGCCGCGAGCGTTGGGGTTCCAATACGGCGCGTAAAGGCCGGAAAACGCCGGCACGAAATAGACGCCGCCGTTGTCCTCCACGGTTCGCGCCAGCGTTTCAATCTCCGAGCTTGTCTGAATGAGGCCGAGATTGTCGCGAATCCACTGCACCAGCGCGCCGGTGATGGCGATGCTGCCCTCGAGCGCATACTTCGCAGGCTGATCGCCGAACTTGTAGGACACGGTCGTGAGCAAGCCATGGTTCGACTGGACTACACGCCCGCCAGTGTTCATCAGAAGAAAGCATCCGGTGCCGTAAGTGTTCTTAGCCTCACCGGGGTTGAAACAAGTCTGCCCCACGAGCGCCGCCTGCTGATCGCCCAGGATTCCGGCGATTGCCACATCTTTCACAGCGCTCAGGGTGGCGACCGCGTAGACTTCGCTGCTGGAGCAGATGTGCGGCAGCATGGCTTCGGGAATAGCGAATTCGTTCAAGAGTTCTTTGTCCCATGAAAGTGTCTCCAAGTTCATCAGTTGCGTGCGGCTGGCATTGGTTACATCGGTGACGTGGGCCCCTCCTTGGGGACCTCCGGTCAGATTCCAAACGAGGAAGCTATCAACATTGCCGAACAAGACCTCTCCGGCTTCTGCCTGCTCGCGAACGCGCGGGACGTGCTCCAGCAGCCAGCGAATTTTTAGACCGCTGAAATAAGTGCTAAGAGGGAGGCCAGTTTTCGTCCGGAAGCGATCCGGCCCGCCATGGTGAGCTAGTTCAGCTACATAATCGGCAACGCGCATGTCCTGCCAGACAAGAGCATTCGCCACCGGCTTTCCAGTCTTCCGATTCCAGAGAACGGTGGTTTCCCGCTGGTTGGTGATTCCTATGGCGGCGAGGTCTGCGGCCTTGAGGCCGCATTCTTGCATAGCCTCGGCAATTACATCCTGGGTGCACCGCCAGATCTCTTCCGCGTCGTGCTCTACCCATCCCGGTTGAGGATAGATCTGCTGGTGCTCTTTCTGAGCAATGGCCGCAATCCTGCCAGAACGCTCAAAGACAATGAAGCGAGTACTGGTCGTTCCCTGGTCGATTGCTCCGATGTAACTGGTCACCTGGCAGCCTCCCCAACCTATTTCATGCAGCAGTCCTCCGTCGGCCCTGGGCAACCGAAGTGACCAGACAGCGGAAATTTAAGCTGAACCGGTTAACGTCTCGCGATGCGCATCCGCCCAGCAGGCCCAAGGGACGGTTAGCCACATCGTCATTGCGCCCCAGGCCATGGCAGTTATGCTGGGCGGCGCGCCCGCAAATAGCGTGCTCACCCATCCGAAGAAGAGAAGAGCCATCAATGCCCAGAAAGCATAACCGCCAACGCTGTCCCTGGCACGGGTGGAGTCGAGATAGGCCCACAACCCTGCGCCAAAGATCAAAAGCTCCGCGCTAATCGAGCCCGCCCGGGAGTTCCAGAGCCCAAGACCGACCCGCGGACCACTTGGCCACAATGGCAGATCGGGCCGGTGCACAATAAAGTCCAGCACCCAGTGGCTGAGCACGGCGAGAGCGATGATCCAAGCGCCTCGGGGATACCGTCGGAAGGCGTAGTAAAGGCTTCCGAGGACGACAGACCACACCACGACCATCAGTAGGCTGTGCGATATCGGGTAATCGTAAAAGTCTAAAGGCGAGACCTTCGTGATACCCGGCGCAATGCGCACGTGCTCAAGTCCGAGCAGGAGGAAAATTGGCCAGAGCAGATCAATAAATTGCGCGGCCAAGATCAGGGTGCCGAGCGAAGTCCTGGGCGCGGCTTTCTTGGCAGCCAGTGCCACTCCGAAGTGGCCAATGAACATTGGGTCTTCCTCCAGACGCATATTCGAAACCGGCCGGGCGATTCCATATTGCTCACGGGCTTACCACGGGCGGGCTGGGCGGTCCTTCGTCGCCTTTCTTCTTATTACGCACTGGTTTCGTAGCACGCTCTGGCAGGGGTTGCGATCGATCACCGAATCCATCACCGCGAACTGGCCGCGAGGGCACGGTCTTTCCCGAGGACTTGCGGAGGTCTTTGAGAATATCTTCACGGTCGTGGCCCGCATAGTCACGCGCAAAACGGGTCAGCGCTTCGGTCAAAATGTCATGATGGTGTAATTTATCCAGCCCTGGCTCGCGGGTGATGTTTAGCCACAGTCGATGGACCAGGTGTACGTCCTCGGTCTTCAAAGAGGGTGTGTGGGGCCCGATGTGGAAGGTGTCCACCTGCATGTCGGGGCGCACGATCTGCAATAGAAACTGCCGCTTGGGTTCCGGCATTGCCTCCCAGGCGCGTCCCAGTTCGAACGCCTGTTCCTGGGACGTCATTTTGCTGGAAAGACCAGCCACTACTGCCGAAGATTCGAGATTATTCGCCGTCTGGGCGATCGCGGACCACACATCGGCCGCCGGTACCACGAGAAGTGAAATGTGTTTACCGAAACTCTCGGCCACGGAAACCGCACGCGTAAACAATGTTTGTTCATAGTCGCTGAAGATCTGCTCCATGGCCAAATCGTAGGCAGCCGAGCCGAACTGGCTCACCCGCGCCGACATAACGACCACGTCCTGCTCGTGGGTATCAATTCTCTCTAGCACCCATTTCAGATGATTGAGCGTGTTGTAATCGCGTACCGTGACCAGCACGTTACCAGGACGTATGCTCAGAGCGCTGCGGTCAACCGTGTCCCGTTGCAGCAACTGGAAATGCTCTGTCATCTGCTGCTTTGCGAGGGCGAATTTCTCTCGATTTGCTCTCTCGGAGACGGTAAAGATCAGGAAGAATACTGCGGCAAAGGAGACTCCGGCTACTGTCGCGATCGACTTCGTGAAGAGATTCACCAGCGCAGTGGACAGTAGCACCAGAAATACCGAAGCCAGGCCGACCGGTATCTCGTGTCCTGCAATATGTAGGTTCGGCGGAACCTTCCAGCCGCGCTCGCCCTTGTACTTGAAACGCAGAACCAGCATGGCAAGGCTGTTGAAGGTGAAACTCCAGATCACTCCGAAGGCATAAGCCTCGCCAAGCAGGTACACATTGCCGCGGCTGGCCAGGATAGTGAATAGCTGGAAAAAAACGACCAAATTGACGATCCTATAGGTCGTACCAAAACGCGGATGGGGCTGCCGGAACCAGTCGGTCAGCACTCCATCTTCAGAAACTCGGTTGAGCACCCCGTTAGAGCCGATGATTGCGGTATTGACCGCCCCTGAAAGAATCAGGAAACCCACAACGACGACGAACGTCCGGAACAGCAGGCGCAACAGCAGTGGCCCCCACAGGTGCATGGCCAGGCCAGCAATGAGGTTGTCTTTGTAAATCGTGATCCGCACCGGGTCGGGGATGATCATCACGAACAGCAGTGAACTGAGCCCGGTAAAGACAAAGCTGTAGATCGCGATGATGACGGCCGCACGCTTTAGGTTCTTCAGCTTGGGATGTGCGAGTTCACGATTCACCTGAGCGAGCGATTCCTCGCCGCTCATGGCCAGCACCGAGTGGCCGAAGGCGATGAGTATGCCCAGGATGCCGAACTTCCTCGCCAAATCGGTCGCTAGCCATGTGTGTCTCAGGAAGCCTAGCGATTCCTCGCGGAATTTCAAGTTGTCAGGAGTCGGGAAAGGCACAGCTTGGTATCCGGATTTCAGCAGCGTGATTGCGGACCAAAGCAGTAGTATCACCACCATCACCGTGGTGATCTGCATCACTTGCAATGCTTTTTCACTGGATTCCTGAATGCCCTTCGTGTTTTGCCACCAGAAGTAGAGCGTGACCGCTACGGCAAAAGCCACGGAGGTCCAGTTTTCGTTCACATGCGGAGTGCCGTGGAAGATCGCGTGGACCGCACGCGGGATCCAACCATGAACATCTGCCGTGGAAAAAATGTTGTTGATCAGACCAGCGATGTATTGTCCGGCCGACACGCCCGAAATCGGACCGGTCAGGATGTAGTCGAACATCAGGGCTGAGACGCTGATCTTGGCCAGGGTTCCGCCCAGGGCTTCCTTTACCACCCGGTACACGCCGCCACGTACGAACATCGAGCAGCTCTCCACGTATACCGCGCGCACGGTAAAAGAGAACAGCATGACTGCGACGATGAACCAGGGAGCGGATTTGCCGACCGCCTGCTCGGCAATGCCTCCGGCGTAGAAAGCCGAAGAACCAAGGTCATTGAGCACGATGGCGGCGGCTCGCCAATACGAAATAAAGGTGAGCATGACCGAGGTCGCGACCACGATGCGAACACGGTCAGAAATCGGCTTGCCGGGTTGAACCGGGGAGGGCATTGGAAGGAAATACAAGCTTAAGCGTCAGTGTTGTATGGAGTCATCGGCACCTATCAAGGTCTTGAAGTCCTCGATTCCGCTCAACACCAGCACAAAGAAAGAACCGATGCCTCCGGTCATAAACATGACCTCGAGGAAGCGAATCGCAATGACCGCAGGTAATCCCATAAAAACTAATGTTATCCGATTCATGACCGCCAGGAATAGTCGTATTGCCAGGGCTCTTTGGATTTTCCATCTGCCCGCCCGTCCTAAATTGGGCAAATCCTTTGTTATTCTTGCCTGTGCGACAGATTCACTCCAGCGCCTGGATTCTGATCCTCTTCTCTGCGGGCTTGCAGATCGTGATTTTTCCCCTTCCGGGTCTGTACATACTTTCCTGGGTTGCGCTAGCACCGCTGCTGGTCGCGCTACTCCGGGCCCGCAAGGCGGCCACTCTGCAACTTGACGCCTCGGTCAAGCTGCTGCCCCCCACCCCAGGACAGGCTTTTCTGCTGGCCTACATATGCGGAATCTTGTGGTACGCAGGCACGTGCTACTGGATCGCTGACACGATGCACCGGTACGGGGGGCTGAGCAGGCCGGTTGCTTTGCTCATGCTGATTCTCTTCTGCCTTTATCTGGGGCTTTACCACGGTGTGTTTGGGTTTCTCTTAAATCTGGTGGCGGGCGGCGAGGCCATCAGCCGCCGTGCCCTGCTGGCTGCGCCGTTCCTCTGGGTCGCGGTGGAGTTAGCACGCACCCGCATCACGGGTTTCCCCTGGAATCTGCTGGGCATCGCTCAGGTGGACAATATCCCGCTGGCGCGTGTTGCCGCAGTCACTGGCGTGTACGGACTCTCATTCGAGATCATGCTGGTGAATGCGGCGATAGCAGCGGCTTTCCTAGTGTATCGCGATAAGCGCAAAGTACTCCTGGCGGCGGCCTTGGGCGCCGCCGTGGTGCTGCAAGCTGGGCGCTGGATCACGCCGCCACGTCTGCCCACGGATCGGACAGCTCTCCTGGGGCAAGAGAACATTCCCATCCTGCAGGCAGCTGACTGGACCAAGGACTACTTCGAGGGCACGCTACGCGACCTGACTTGGATCAGTTTGCACCCGCCGGGTTCAAGCGAAAGCCAGCATTTCGACCTGATCATCTGGCCGGAGTCGCCGGCTCCCTTTTATAGCAGTGATCCTGACTTCCGCCAGGCGGTCAGCAACCTTGCTCGTGAAGCCCACGCATGGGTCATCACCGGGAGCATCGGGGTGCGCAACGCTGCACAATCTCCGGAGCGCGAGACTTACGTCTACAACTCAGCCGCCCTGATTAGCCCGAGCGGAGATTGGGTTTCGCGCTACGATAAAGTGCACCTCGTACCTTTCGGCGAGTATGTCCCCTTCAAAAATGTCCTGCCATTTATGGATATGCTGACCAAGGAAGTCGGAGATTTCCAGCGCGGCCGGTCGCGCGCACCGCTCGAAGCCGACGGGAGTAAGATTGGCGTCTTCATCTGTTACGAATCGATTTTTCCGGATGAGGTGCGGCAGTTTGTCGCGAACGGTGCACAGGTTCTAGTGAACATCTCGAATGATGGCTGGTACGGCGACAGCGGCGCCTACGCACAGCATTTGAGCCAGACGCGCATGCGGGCCATCGAGAACCGCCGCTGGTTGCTCAGCGACACAAATACCGGGGTGACCGCCTCGATTGATCCCCATGGACGCATTGTGGCGCGTGCCGAACGCAAGGTCCGCACTGTACTTGAGGCGCCATACGCACTCACCTCCGTAACCACGTTCTACACCCGGCACGGGGACTGGTTCGCTTACCTATGTGCGATAATTTTTGTGGGAGCGCTGTTGACGCGCTTTACATTCCAACGCAAGGCAAAGTGATAACCATGGTCGAAGAACTGGAACAAGAATACGCGTTGCTCAAGGGGAAGGTTCGCGACCTGCAGGAGTATCTTTGACGCAGGTAAGCTCCGCCAGCAGCTAGCCGAAATCGAAAAAAAGATCGCCGAGCCGAGTCTCTGGGCAAATCCCGAAAAATCTCAGCAGATCATGCGCGAGCGCAAGCGCCTGGAACACGTGTTGGCCACTGAGGCTGACCTCGGCCGGCACGGCGATGATATTGCCGCCTACTTCGAACTCGCGCGTGAGGGCGAGAACGTTGACGCGGATCTGCGTCGTGAAATCGATTCCTTGCGCGAGTTAGTGGATCGTCTCGAAACGGAAACACTACTTTCCGGCGAAAACGACGCGCGCAATGCCATCGTCACTATCCATCCGGGCGCGGGCGGGACCGAATCACAAGACTGGGCGGAGATGCTGCTTCGCATGTATTTGCGCTGGGCTGAGCGCCAGGGCTTTCAAACTGTGCTCAACGACTACCAACCGGGCGAAGAAGCAGGGATCAAGTCAGCTACGTTCACGGTGACCGGCGATTATGCTTTCGGCCTGCTCACCAGCGAGATTGGCGTGCATCGCCTGGTTAGGATTTCGCCATTCGATCAGGCGAAGCGCCGCCACACATCTTTTGCCAGCGTCTTCGTTTCTCCAGAAATCGATGACAGCATCGAGGTCATCATCAAGCCGGAAGACCTTCGCGTGGACACCTATCGCTCCAGTGGCAAGGGCGGCCAGCACGTCAACACCACGGATTCGGCGGTGCGCATCACCCACCTTCCGACGGGCATCGTGGTCGCGTGCCAGAATGAACGCTCGCAGCACAAAAACCGCGAACGCGCCATGAGCATGCTCCGCTCCAAGATTTACGAGTACGAAATGGAGAAGAAGCGCGCGGAGACGAAGAAGATCGAAGACTCCAAACTTGACATCGATTTCGGCTCGCAGATTCGCTCTTACGTACTGCAGCCCTACCGCATGGTCAAGGACCACCGTACCAAGGTAGAAATCGGAGATGTGGATCGCGTGCTCGATGGCGACTTACAGCCGTTCATCCGCGGCTATCTGCATCTGCGGCGTGATGAGAATCAATCATGAAGACGCGCGTGGCTGTCAGGTCGAACAAAGTGCGCAAGAAGCTTGGCCGCCGTTTTGATGAGGCATTGCGGTTCGCTTCGAAGAAGCACGGAGGGCAGACGCGCAAAGGTACGGATGTACCTTACATCGCCCATTTGATGGGTGTCGCGTCACTCGTACTCGAAGCCGGGGGAGACGAAGATATGGCCATTGCCGCGCTCCTTCACGACGTAGTAGAAGACTGTGGTGGCGCACCCATGCTGGAGGAAATCCGTCGACGTTTTGGCAGCCGTGTGGCTCATATCGTGGACGGCTGTACCGATGCCTATACAAGCCCCAAGCCACCCTGGCGAGAACGTAAAGAGCAGTATCTGAAGAGGCTGCCCACGGAAGACTCCGACACTCGCCTCGTCTCGGCTGCGGACAAACTTCATAATGCGCGTGCCATTCTCACCGACTACCGCGAGAGCGGGGAATCAACATGGGAGAGGTTCACCGGAAAACGCGAGGGCACGCTTTGGTACTATCGGCAATTAGTCAAAGAATTCGGCCGGGGTAAGGGGAATCGTCTGAGCAACGAAATGGAAAGAGTCGTTTCCGAACTGGAAAAGTTGGCTGCCAGGAACGGCGATATTTCGAGGCCGCGCTCCAGTCGCAGTCACAAGCAGAAGGATTAGATATTATGTCGCGCCTGATCGACCTCATCCGCGCATCTGCTTTGCCGTCCACCCGCATGCATGCCGCAGCCCGCGGGGGACTCACGGTGGCACCCGCTGAAATGATAGAAATCCTGGTTTACCTGGCGAGTCATCACCGGATTTTCGGTCAGCAGGCTCGGCTCACGCTGGCGGGTTGGGACGAGGCTTCCTCGGTCGCAGTCGCATCCGACCCCAGCACTCCCCGCGAGGTGCTGGAATACTTGGTGTCGCCCGATAACCTGCGACCGTGTCTACTCTCCGCCCTGATCGAGAACCCCTCAGTTCCTGCAGATTCCATCATTGAGTTGGCGGCTTCTGGATCTCGTGAAATTATCGAAGCCGTCCGGAATAGCAGGCGCGGGACTCAGTCACCCGCCATCCAGAACGCGCTGGCCTCAAATCCAAACCTCAAGGCCGCGGAGTCCGCTCGAATCGCGGAGGTTTTGGCCTCTTCCGCATTGGAGAGCGCTGACTCGAAGTCCGCTCGACCCGAGCCGGCCAAGGAAGTCCAATCGGAAAATGCGCTCCCTCCAGAATCAGCCGGCGCCGACGGTGTGCTCGACGAAGCACTCATCACCTATCTCACCGAAAACGCGGCCGAGATTTCCGCGCAAGCGGACAGGCCGTTCCGGCCGATCGGCGATTTTTACGATGAGCCGCTGGAAGAACCTGTAGGGGGAGCGGCCAGCTCTATCTCGGTCGCTAATGCGCTCGCAACGGAAGCCCCGACCAGCCCATCGGTTGCTGCTGCCGCCGCTAGGAAAGCCATAACCGGAGGCAAGAAACCTTATCTCAACCCTGAAGGAAGGCGCGATAACACCTTGCAAAAGATCGCGAAAATGGATATCAAAGGGCGCATTCAGTTAGCCATGAAGGGCAGCAAGGAGGAGCGCTCGATTCTGGTTCGTGATGGCACCAAGATTGTGGCACTGGCCGTGCTGGAATCGCCTAAGATCACCGATGGTGAGGTGGAAAATTTTGCCAGTCAAAAGAATGTGCTAGAGGCGGTGCTGCGTGGAATTTCCATGAAGCGCCGTTTCGCCAAGAACTACACCGTGTTGCGCAATCTCATATTCAATCCGCGGACGCCGCTCGACACTTCGCTCGGACTGTTGAAGAATCTGCTGATGCATGACCTGAAGAACTTGGCGGGCAACAAGGAGGTCTCAGAGACCATTCGTAAGCTGGCGCTAAAAATGTTCAAACAAAAAATGGATGTCAAGAAGGAGAAGCAATAAAAGGAGAAGCAATAAGAAGTAACTTGGGGAACCAATTGTGTGCGCTGCGCTCAGCCCAGCTCCAAACTGGCGTCTGCAACCTTGCCCCGTTACAATGCTCGCGAAGCGAATGGCATCTCTGCCCGAGCCCGATCCCATTACCGATCTGCTGAAGCGTGTCCGGACTATTGCGGTAGTGGGGCTTTCCGATAGTCCGCTGCGGCCCAGCCACGGTGTTGCGGCATACATGCAGAGTCAGGGCTATCATATTATTCCCGTAAACCCCAAGATCGAGGAGGCTCTGGGAGAGAAGTCCTACCGCTCGCTGCTCGAGGTGCGAGAAAAAATCGATATCGTGGACATCTTTCGCCGTCCGGAGTACGTGGAAGAAATTGTCGATCAGGCCATCCGATTAGAAATCCCTGCCATTTGGATGCAGGAAGAAGTGATCAATGAAAAGGCCGCCGAGAAGGCTCGCCAGGCAGGCATTTTCGTTGTGATGGATCAATGCATCCTGAAGGAGCACCGCGTCCGTTTCGGCTGAAGCTCCTATTGAAGACCGGGGCACTGCCGCCGAAGAACACTTTAAACCGGTGTGGACGATGTCGTTACCGCCTTTCTGGCTCCGCGCGGCAGATAGAGGGACTCGCCTCCAGGTGTACCAGCGGGCTCGTACTCTTCTCGCATAGCACCCGCCAACAGTTGTGAGGACAAGGCGTGACAGTTTGTTGATCAGCCGACCAGATCGATGACAGCTCCCCTGTGGATCGGAGCTCAACTTCTATCTTGAACACGGCTGTTGGTCGGGAAAGATCGGAGGGCGATCTGTGGTCGCGGGCGACTGGAACGCTGGAGCCGACGATCGGACTTGAACCGATGACCTGCCGATTACGAATTGTCCAGGCTGACGGCAGGCGACATAACCCCAATCGCTTACACTCGCGTTCCAGGACGAAAAAGCACGCCACGTTACCTCATTCGGCATTCTGGGGACATTTCTCGGGACACTAATCGGGCTAGCGCTTGACGCTATGCTGGCTCTCATGGCATCTGGCGCAATTTTTTTACGAAACAACGCACGAAACGTGACAGGCTCGCAGAGCTTGCACCGGAAACGGCGTTGCGGGAATCGGCACTGCGGCAAGGGTGAGATGGAGATGGAACCGGAAGAAGAAGAACAAAGACGAGAACTCTGCTATGCAACCACCTTAGCGCCTGAGGCTGCCATGAAACGAAGCTGCTCATCGTACGCAGAACCACTACATCAAAACCGCGTCACCAGATGCGATTGCAGCAATGAGGCAGTT
>Ga0070708_100003824_pt1 | contig 11816 bp, 8 predicted proteins | sample KBSK5503metaG_FD_65469 | JGI IMG/M metagenome (GOLD analysis project Ga0070708, IMG submission 65469) | Corn, switchgrass and miscanthus rhizosphere microbial communities from Kellogg Biological Station, Michigan, USA - KBS K5-50-3 metaG | ecosystem: Host-associated > Plants > Roots >...
GCCCACGACAGCAGGGCCAGGCCGAACACCATCGTGTTGCCCTGCAGGCGGCGCCCTTCCATGTCGACGAAGCCGAGGTACGGCAGGGCGAGGGCCAGCAGGACCATCGCGGTGTGCAGCCAGCGCAGGCTCTGGTCCTGGTGCGCGCGCCGAGCGAACAGGGCCGCGATCAGGGCCAGGACGCCCGCGGTGGCGAGCGGCCAGCTCCGGTAGTGCCACTGCGCGAGAACGGCCACCGCCGCCGTGATCATCAGGATGGCGAGATGCATCTCCCGGCACACCTGGCGGAGCAGGGTGCGGCTCCGGGGCGCGGCCGCCGCCGCCGCTTCAACGGTCAGGGCCAGGGCGAGGCCGAGGGCCGGGAGCCATGGCCGCGGGAACCCGGGCAGGAGACCGACGCTCGCGCCGGCCAGGACGAGCAGGGTCGTGCCGATCCAATGGTGCAGGGGCTGGCCGCGCCCTCCGGCCTGGTAGAGCCATACCGCCCCCGCCAGGGCAAACGAGAGGACGCGCACATACGGATGGCCGGCGCCCATCAGGAGACCGGCCCCCACGAGCGCGAACCCGAGGAACGACTCCGCGGCATGCGCGCCTTGCGCGGCCAGGGCGAGGAAGCGGCGCTCCACGTGCAGCACGAGGCCCCCGGCCAGGATGACCAGCGGTGCGTACGTCGCCGGCTGCGGCAGGTACCGCAGCGAGCCGTACACCCACGTGAAGACCTCCAGGTACGTGATCACGAGGACGGCCCCCACGAACCAGGGCACGCGGCGGGCCAGGGCCATCTCGCGGTCCATCACGTCCCGCGTGAACCGCTGGACCGTCCACGCCGCGATCGCGAACCCGGCGTAGAACCCGGCCGGGAGGAGCGCGAGCTCAGCCGCCGGAGAAACTGGAAGCAGCACGCGCGCGAGGGGCTCGAGCAGGACGAGCGAATCGAGGGTCAGCAGGGTGAGGCCGAGGAAGCCGAGGCGCGGATGCACGGCGCGCGACCAGCGGACCAGCGCCGGCCCGAAGAGGAGCAGGTACAGCGCGGTCATGGCCGGGACGGCGACGAGCTTGCGCGTGACCTGCGGATCGTGCGCGAGGAGCGCCACCGCCATGAAGTTGGCGGGCAGCAGCGCGATCGCGGCCCCGCGCAGGGTGGCGCCCGTGCCCACGAAACTGGGGTCCTTCTTCTCCAGCCAGCTCGCGGTGAGAGCCAGCGCCCCTGTGAAGGCGACGAGCAGGACGGGCACGATCGTGTAGCGCAGCAGCCAGCTGCGATCCCAGGTGAAGTAGGCGAGCAGCGAGCTGCCGACCACGACCATCAGGACCCCGGCCACCATGTACCAGTTCTCGGCGAAGAACCCCTGCACGTGACGCTGCCAGGCCGGCGGCTCCGCGGGCGGCGGTGCGGGCGGACGCGCGGCACGTGGAGGGACGGATGGCGAAGGCACGGTCGGCGTGACCGTCCCCGGCAGGGGAGGGGGCAGAGCGCCGGTCACGCGGGAGCCGGGGGTGCCGAGGATCGCGTTGATCTCCGCCGTGGAGAGGATGCTGCTCCACCGGTCGACGATGGCTTGGGGCCGGACGGCCGCGGGACGGCGGCAGGCCCAGGCCTCCAGAAGGCTCCGCGCGTCACCGCCGCCGCGGTCCTGCAGCTCCCACACGAGGAGCCGCTCCACCGCCGTGGATGAGGCGGGGGCGACGGGCCGGACGCGGCCGAGGGCGGCCTCCTGCGCCCGCAGCCACGCGCTCCACGCCCGCCAATCCGCGCCGTGCAGGCGGCCGAAGCGCAGCGTGAGCACCAGCATCGCGTGCTCCTGCGCCCAGCCTTCCGTCGTGATGGCCAGCAGCGCGGGAACCATCGCGGCGGTGGGCCAGCCGAGGACGAGGTCGAGCTGCGCCCGGCGGGCCGCGGGATCGGCGGCGGACCGAAAGCTCGAGGGCACCCTCGACACGAGCGCCGACTCCGGCACCTCCGGCGCGAGCGGAGCGGGCAGCGCGGCCAGCGCCTCGTCGGCGCGGACCAGGGCCGCGCCCGCGTCGCGCTCGAGCTCGGCCGCGCGCCGCTCCAGGGCCACGAGCAGCGGGGCGTCGGCCGCGCCCACCTCCTCGCGGGCGGCGGCCACCAGTACGCGCGGATCGGACCACGACGCGGGCGCCGGTGGCTCGCCGAGACGGCGGGCGGCCGCACGAAGGGCGGCGTCCACGTCCTCGCGCAGACGCGCGGAGGCGGCGATGCCGGCGAGGAACAGGCGATGCTGCAGCAGCTCGTACGCCTCCGCCCAGCGCGTTCCCCCCGGGGCACCGGTCCGCCAGCCCACGGCGACGTCGAGCGGGAGATCCGCGAGCTCGGCCCGCAGCTCGGGCGGGAGCGGGAGGGCCGACGCCTTGAGCGTGTGCGCGGTCTCCGCGTCGCGGAAGCGATGGCGGAGGAGGGCGTCGACGACGGGCCCTAGCCCCTCGAGCGGCTCCGCACGCAGGGACTGGAGGAGAGCCAGGCGCGTGGGAACGGGGCCGCCCGCCTCGCCGGCCAGCGCGCGGAGCGCGGGCACGACCTCCTGCACCTCGAATGTGCCGGCGGCGACGTGCAGGAGGAGCGCATGCGCCAGCTCCTCACGACCCGTGGGCATGTGCGCGGCACACTACGCCGCGCAGGACGCGACGTCAAACCCCGGTCAGCCGGATTTCGTGAGGTCGGCCAGGACGAGCTTGGCCACGCCCTTGAGGGTCTCGAACACGCCGGGACCCTTCGCCGCCACCGCTTCGAAGATGGGCTCGTTCTTCTTGGCCAGCAGCTTCTTCATCTCGTCCACGCTCGCGACGTTGGGAAGGTCGCGCTTGTTGAGCTGGAGGACGTAGGGGATCGCGGACAGGTCGTACCCCTGGGTCCGGAGGTTCGTCTCCAGGTTCTCGATCGCTTCCACGTTGGCGTCCATGCGCTCGACCTGGCTGTCCGCCACGAAGATGACGCCGTCCACGCCCTTGAGGATCAGCTTCCGGCTCGCGTCGTAGAAGACCTGGCCGGGCACGGTGTAGAGGTGGAAGCGCGTCTTGAACCCGCGCACGGTGCCGAGCTCGAGGGGCAGGAAGTCGAAGAAGAGCGTGCGGTCGGTCTCCGTGGCCAGGGAGATGAGCTTGCCCTTGGCCGCGGGATTCGTCTTGTCGAAGATGTACTGCAGGTTCGTCGTCTTCCCGCACAGGCCGGGGCCGTAGTAGACGATCTTGCAGTTGATCTCGCGGGACGCGTAGTTGATGAAGGTCATCTGTCTGTGGTCCCGCCGCTACTCGCTGAACAAGCTGTCGATGTCCTCGTCCGTGATTTCGGCGAACGGGCTCTCGAAGGCCGCCCCCGCCTGCGCCTTCTCCCTCTCGACCTTCGCCATGATGTTGGCGAAGACGCGGTTGAGCTCTTCCGAGGCCTTCTTCACGCGCAGGCGCACGAGGCCGAGCGAGGAGCGCTCGTCGAAGATGACGACCAGGATGACGCGCTGGGCCACGATGGAGATGTGGATGTTGTCCTTCTCCCCTTCGTGGAAGAGGATCGAGAACTCCTTCTCGCCGATGAGACGGGCCAGGCCGTCGGTGGCGGCCACGTTGCCGGCGGTGAGGGAGGCGAGCGACGTGGTGTCCAGGTTCTCGATGTCCCCGTGAGCCGCGATCTGCTGTCCGTTCTTGTCGACGAGGAAGACCACCTTGGAGTTCGCGTCGACGCGGAGCTTGGAGATGATGGCCTTGATCTGGTTGAACTCCTCCTCGTACATGACGATGTCGGGCGCCATCCGTGATCCTCCTCTAAAGCCGTACCACTGCTGGCCTTGCGCCAGACGGCGACCTCGCCGGGGAAGCCCTATTGTATACGATCAGTACTCGCGGCGGCCCTCGAGCGCCTTGGCCATGGTGACCTCGTCCGCCCACTCGAGGTCCGATCCCACGGGGATGCCCATGGCGATCCGGGTGACCTTCACCCCGAGCGGCTTGAGCAGGCGGGACAGGTAGACCGCCGTCGCTTCCCCTTCGACGGTCGGGCTCGTGGCCAGGATGATCTCGTCCACCCCACCCGAGCGCACGCGCTCGAGCAGCCCCTGGACCTTCAGCTCGTCGGGACCGACGCCCTGCAGCGGCGAGAGCGCACCGTGCAGGACGTGGTAGCGGCCCTTGAAATCGCGTGTGCGCTCGACGGCCACGAGGTTGTGCGGCTCCTCCACGACGCAGATGATCCGTTCCGACCTCGCGGGATCGCTGCAGGTCGCACACACCTCGCGGTCGGTGATGGCGTTGCAGATGGAGCAGGTGCGGAGGGCCTCGAGCAGCTCGCCCACGGCCGCGGAGAGGCGGAGGGCGTCTTCCTTGGAGCCCTTCAGGAGATGGAAGGCGATCCGCTGGGCGGACTTCGGCCCGATCCCGGGCAGGCGCCGCAGCTCGTCGATCAGCCTCGCCAGCGGCGCGGGATGGTCCACCCGGGCAGTTTAGTCGAGGGCGGACAGCTCGCGGTCATGCACCCGCGCCACGGTGAGCTGGGCGGCGAGGGCGCCGATGAGGGCCGTGAACATGTCCCACTGCGTGTCCCAGGGATCGCCCTGGGTTCCCAGGAAGGCGGTCGCCGCTTCTCCCGTCGCCACCGCCGTCCACCATTCGACGAGCTCGTAGCACGCGCTGATGGCCAGGCACACGCAGGTGACCAGGAAGAAGAGCCAGCCCCCGCGGCGCAGCGGTGTCTTCCGCAGCAGGATCTCGCGCGCGAGGATCGCGGGCACGAAGCCCTGCGCGAAGTGGCCGAGGCGATCGTAGTCGTTGCGCGCGAGGCCCAGCGCGTCCTTCACCCAGTAGCCGAGCGGGACCTCCGCGTAGGTGTAGTGGCCGCCCGTCATCAGGATGAGCGCGTGGACGAAGATCAGGCGGTACGCGAGTGGCGTCAGCGGGAAGCGGCGCCGCGTGGCCACGAGGACGGGCACGCCGATGAAGATCGGCGCCGTCTCCAACAGCCAGGTGAAGTAATCGTGGGGACGGAGGCCGGACCAGGCCAGCAGCGCGAGCCCCACAACCAGCAGGACGAGCGGCTCGCGCGACTTGCCTGTACTCACATCAGCGGAGCACCGCCCTGAATTACCAAAGCAGCCGCGCTCCAACTTGCACTTGGCGCGGATCGCCCACGCCGGCCCGGATGGTGCCGTCGAAGTTGAAGATGAGGTTCGTGTTCTGCGGCACGAGGATGTTCGCGCTGTTGAACACGTTGAACACCTCGACGATGGGCTCGAGGGCGGTCGTCTTCCCGAGCTTGAACTCCTTCGACAGCCGCACGTCGAGCGAGGAGTACGTGTTGTCCTTGCGGCCGGTGTTCCGCTGGACGACGGAGCCGTCGCGGCGGACGCGGTCGGAGGGCCCGGCCACGAACGGGGCCTGGGAGGGCGTGGCGTCGGTCGTGCAGTAGGGCGCGACGCCCTTGGCGCAGAAGGACAGCGGCTGGGCGGACCGGTACGAGTAGCGGAAGTTGACGTTGACGTCACCCGGTGCCTGCCAGAGGAAGAACCCGTTCACGCGGTGGCGCTGGTCGCGGTCCGAGTAGCCGTACTCCGCCTCCAGGTCCGTGATCTTCGCGTAGCGGAAGGTGAACGGGTCGCGCTCGTTGTCGTCATCCGACTTGTCCCAGGAGAGCGTGTAGTTGGCCTGGAACTGGTAGCGGTGCGACATCCGCTTCGTGACCCCGAAGGTGATGCCCTGGTAGTTGCTGCGCGCGTCGGAGGTCACCGTGGTGAGGTCGCCGATCCCGTTGATGCCGGCCGGGGGCAGCCCCGAGGACCAGGGCGCGCCCAGCAGCGCGTCGTTGCGGTTGAGGAAGCGCGTGATGTGCCGCCCCGCGGCGTAGTTGTACTGGACGAGGCCGGACACGTCGGAGCTGAGCTCGCGCTCGATGGCCGCCGAACCCTGGTAGGTCCGCGGGTTCACGAAGTCCTTGTCGAACACGAAGACGCCGGGGAAGAACGGGATGCCGATCTGGCTCTGGGGAATGAGGTTCGGGTATGCGGGCACCGGACCCAGGATCCCGGTGAGCGCGCTGTTCCGGAAGATCGTCTGGCCGCGGCTGCCGTTGGTCGAGCGCGAGGAGGCCAGCGACAGTCCCGGCACGCGCCCGTAGAAGATCCCGCCGTTGAGGCGCAGGACGGTCCGGCCGTCTCCCTTGGGGTCCCACGACACGCCCACGCGCGGCTGGAACATCCTCCAGTCGGAGGGAATGTTGCCGTCCGAGGGGAAGACCTGCGCCCCCGCGGCCGTCGTCTTCGTCTGGCCGATGAAGGCCGCGTAGAAGACCTGGCTGGCCGGCGTGATGGGATCGGCCTGCTTCTCGCCCTCCCAGCGCAGGCCGTACTGGACGGTGAGGCCGCGACGCGGCTGCCACTTGTCCTGCACGAAGAGGGCGATGCTCTTCTGCGGAATGTCCTGCGTCCCCGCCTCCTCCACGCTCAGGCCGCCCACCCCCGCCTGCTGCAGGTAGAGGAGGACGGGTCCGGTCACGCTCGCGCCGCCCGAGCACTGGCCGTTCTGCGAGGTCGTGCCGTTCGAGCACTCGACGTAATTCGGGTTGCGCGCGTAATTGAGGAACCCGTCCGTGGAGCTGAAGATGTAGCGGCCGTTCGCGAATCCGATGAAGGTCTGGACGCTCTTCACCAGGTTGGCCTCGACGCCGACCTTGAAGGCGTGCTTGCCCCGGATGAGCGAGATGTTGTCGTTGAGCTGGATGCGCTGGTCGTAGTAGTCGACGGGGATGAAGAAGGGCTCGCCGAACCGGTAGCCGCGGCCGAAGTCGAAGGCGGTGTCGGGCAGGGGCCGGCTCTGGCCGGTGACGTTCGGGCCGTCGTAGGGGCGCGGCCGGTACTCGCGAGCGAACTGGAAGCGCAGCTCGTTGAGGACGGTCGAGGACACGCTCGAGATCAAGGAGCCGCTGCCCGCGTGCGAGTAGTCCTTCTCGACCGCGTTCGCGCTGCGTCCCCAGGAGTCGACGTCGAAGGTGCCGTTCTTCTGCTCCGACCACGTGTAGTTGTAGCGCAGGGTGAGGAGGCTGGACGGGCTGAGCTGCCAGTCGATCTTGCCCAGGAAGACGCGCGCGTCGTTGGTGCGCTCGATGGACCCGTTCTCGTTCGGGCTGCCCAGGCTCGCGAAGAAGTCGACCACCCGCTGCTCGATGCGCGCGGGGTCGGTCTGCTTGGTGGAGCGGCCGCGCTGGTAGTCGAGGGCGGTGAAGAAGAACGCCTTGTCCTTCACGAGGGGACCGCCCAGGGTGAAGCCGGCCTGCTGCTGGTTGAAGTCGGTCTTGGGCGCGGTGGTGCCGTCGCCGCGCTTGGGGGCGGAGGAGAGGCCCTCGTTCTTGAAGTAGCCGTGCAGCGTGCCGTGCAGGTCGTTGGTGCCGGACTTGGTCACGACGTTGACGAAGCCGCCGTTGCTGCGACCGAACTCGGCGGGGGCGCCCTCCGCCACCACTACCACTTCCTTGACCGCGTCGAGGTTGAAGGTGAAGGGAGGACGCTGGCCGCCACGCTGCTCGCCGAAGAAGGGATTGTTGAAGTCGGCGCCGTCCACCGAGATGTTGTTGGCGATGCCCTTCTGTCCGTTGATGGTCAGCTCGTCCCCGTCCGGGCCCTGTACGATGCTGACGCCGGGCGTGAGCTTGGTGAGGTCGAGGAAGTTGCGGCCGTTGTTGGGCAGCCCGCGAACGGCGGCGTCGTCGATGCGGTCCGCGCCTTCCGCGCGCGAGGTCTCGACGAGGGGCGCCGCCCCCGTGACCACGACTTCTTCCTGGACGCTCGAGACCTTCAGATTGAGGTCGAGGGTCACCGTCTGCCCCACCGCGAGGTTGATGCCGTCGCGGACCAGGGTCGCGAATCCCGGCATGGCAACGGTCACGCGATAGGGACCGAGGGGGAGCAGCAGGCCACGGAAACCGCCGCCGGAATCGGTCTGGAGCACGCGCTCGAAATTGGTCGCGGTGTTGCGGATGGTGACGCTCGCGCCGGGGACGGGGGCACCGCTGGCATCGAACACCGTGCCCTCGATGACGCCGGTCGTGGCCTGCGACTGCGCGAGGACGGCGGGAACGAGCGCCAGCGCCAGAAGCGCGATGAGGGCGATGGACCGGAAGAGCCTCGACATAAGCCTCCTTCCCGCAAGCGGGAGCGCGGCGTGTTCGCGCGAACTATATGCAGGGCCGACGTGACAGGCAAGGGAAAGCTGCCCCGGCCGGAGCCGCAGTTGAGGCAGGTCGCGGAGGCGTGTACATTGACGCGCTCGTGGCTCCTCCCTCCCCCACGCCGCCCCTGGTCGGACTTCGGGTCCTGGTCGTGGACGACGATCGCGTCGCCCTCACGGTCCTGTGCGCGATGCTGCGCGCGGCGGGAGCGGAGGTCGACGGCGTGGGCAGCGGGAAGGAGGCCCTGGCGCGGCTCCGCCAGGCGCGCTTCGACTTCCTGCTCTGCGACGTCTACATGCCGGCCATGGACGGGTTCGAGTTGATGCGGCGCGTGCGCCAGCTCGAGCCGTCGACCGTCGGCTCGCTGGCCTCGGTCGCCATCACCGCGCATCCTTCGTACGAGAACCGGCGGGACGCGCAGCGGGCCGGCTTCCAGGATCTGGTCACGAAGCCCGTCGAGGCGGCGGCCCTCGTCGAGCTGGTGTTGAAGCTGTCGCGTCCCTAGAAGAGCCCGGGGATGTTGAGGCCGGCGGTCAGGCCGGCCATTTTCTCCTGCACGGCCTCGTCGACCTTCCGGCCGGCCTCGTTGATCGCGGCCATCACCAGGTCCTGGAGCATCTCGACGTCGTCCTTGCTCACGACCTCGGGATCGATACGCAGGCTCTTCAGCCCCTTGTGGCCATCCATGACCACGGTGACCATGCCTCCCCCGGAGCTGGCCTCGATCTCGAGAGCGGCGATCTCCTGCTGGACGCGCTCCTGCTTCTGCTGGAGCTGCTTCATGAGCTTCTGCGGATTCATGGGGGCTAGCCTTTCGTTTCCCTGACGTCCACCACGCGGCCGCCGAAGAGGTCCAGCGCCTCCTGCACGGCCGGCTCGCGCGCGGCCTCCTCGAGCAGCCGCTGGCGCTTGCGCTCCGGAGACGAGGTCTCCGTCTCCCCTCCGGCCGCCGCCGCGCTGGCCGGCGCCGCGGACGCGGACACGATCTTCACCTTCAGCGGGCGCCCCGATGCCTTGCGCGCCAGCTCGCGGTACTCGTCCGCGTGCTCGTCGGCGAGCCGGAAGAAGTCGGGAGCGAACTCCAATACGAGCACGTCGCCCTCGTCGCGCGCGCGCGCGGCGCGCAGCGGCGTCGCCAGCGAGGGACGTGTCTGGGCCTGGGCCACCATCGCTTGCAGGACCGCATCCGCGCCGTCGGCCAGGGTCACGGCCACCGGCGCCGGCGGGGCCGGGGCGGCGACCGGCGCCGCCACCACGGGGACCGGCGCCGCGGGAGCGGGCACGGAAGCGGCCCGAGCGGGAGCGGGAAGCGGTCGCGGGGCGGCGACGAGCTCCGGCGCCCGGGGGGCGGGAGCGGTCGCGCCGCCGGCCAGCCGCTCGACCCGCGCCACGAGCTCGGCAAAGGGCAGCAGCCGCTGCATCTGCACGATCTTGAGGAGGGCCATCTCGAGCGTGACCCGTGGGTCCTGGGCCAGGCGCAGGTCCGTCTCCGCCTTGGCCAGCACCTCGAAGATCCGCAGCAGGTCCTCTTCCGAGAGCGCGGCGGCGATGGGCTGGAGACGCTCGCGCTCTTCCGGCACCACCTGCGCCACCAGCACGCTCTCGCCGGGGGCGACCTTGAGGAGCAGGATCTCGCGGAAATGGAGGATCAGCTCGCGCGCGAAGTTCCGGTAGTCCGCGCCGTAATCGGAGAGGCGCTCCACCAGCTCCAGGGCGGCCAGGCTGTCTCCCGCGGCCACCGCGCGCGAGGCGGCCAGGAGCAGCTCGCGGTCCACGAGGCCGAGGAGCGCGGAGACGTCCTCGTCGCGCACCGTGCGGCCGCTGAACGAGAGGACCTGGTCGAAGAGGCTGAGCGCGTCGCGCGCGCTGCCCTCCGCGGCGCGGGCCAGGCGGGCGAGGGTGTCGTCCGACACCTCGATCGTCTCCCCTTCCGCGACGTGGCGCAGGTGCGCGACCAGCTCACGGGCGGGGATCAGGCGGAAGTCGTACTGCTGGCACCGCGAGAGGATCGTGTCCGGGATCTTGTGGTACTCGGTGGTGGCGAAGATGAACTTCACGCGCGGCGGCGGCTCCTCGAGCGTCTTCAGGAGCGCGTTGAACGCTCCCGTCGAGAGCATGTGGACCTCGTCGATGATCCAGATCTTGAAGCGGTCCCGCGCGGGGTTGTAGCGCGCGCTCTCACGCAGCTCGCGCACCTGCTCGACGCCGTTGTGGGTGGCGCCGTCGATCTCCTGCACGTCGAGGGACGACCCGCTCGCGATCTCCAGGCAGGAGGCGCACTCCCCGCACGGCTCGGGCGTGGGCTTGTCCCCCTTCGAGCAGTTGAGGGCCTTGCCCAGGATGCGCGCGGTCGTGGTCTTGCCGACCCCGCGCGCGCCCGAGAGCAGGAAGGCGTGGCCAATGCGTCCGGAGGCGAGCGCGTTCTTGAGCGTGCGCGTGACCGTGGCCTGCCCCACGACCTCGTCGAAGGTCCGGGGACGCCATTTCCGTGCGAGGACTTGGTAGGCCATGGGAGATGGGGAGGGCCGGCCCGACGTGAACCCCGGCTGTCCTGCGGCACACCCGAGGTCGCCCGACCGTTGCTCCCTTCCGGGCCTGGCGGGGTTGGGGCGTCTCGCGTTGCGCAGGGCCGGGATCCACGTCCGGCCGACCCTGACCTCCGAGGATAGCCCAACCGGAGGTGCCGGGAAAGGCGATTCGTTGTGGGGGCGTCGTGGACGGTGTAAGGTTTAGGTTCCTGCCCGCTCAGCTCCGGAGAGATGCGAGAGAGGCTGAATCGGCGTGACTGGAAATCACGTGAGGGGGTAACTCCTCCGGGGGTTCGAATCCCCCTCTCTCCGCCAACCCTGTGATCTGGCGCCGGCCGCGCCTCCCTTCATTCAGAGGAATGGACTCGAGATGGCCGACGGCCGCCGCGAGGATGCGGCAGCTCTCCAGCGTCTGCGCGTCGAGCTCGCGAAGGGCGTCGCTCGAGACCGTAACCGGGTCGTAGGCGGCCAGCTCCGAGAACCCGATCGGTTACGAGGGCGACGAGGAACTGCGCGCCCGCGGCGGCCGCGGCCATGCCGGCGACGAGCGCCGAGAGGAAGTTTCGGGCGCGCGGGAGGGTACGGCCTCTTCGAGAGCTGAGGCTTTCCTATCCTATCGAGTAGAAATTGACCAATGAATGCATACTGATAGACTCCGTACGTCCCGACGTGGCGGCCGGCCGTTCACCTACTCTCAAACGGTCGACCATTCGAAACCCCACGTCGGGACACCGAACGATTGCCTTGTCGCTCCTCAAGGCGTATAGGTCATACCTTCACCGCCCCCAGGAGGACAGGACAGGTTTCTCGCGAAGCCGAGAGCGCTCGCTCTTTTCGGTACTGTCGGCGTGCTCCTGCTCACCGCGGCCTCGCCGGGCGCCGCGCCGCCCACACGCGAGAGGAGGCAGGGGCGCCCCAACCTCGACGCTCGCTCGGGTCCGGCCGTCAATGAAAAGAGGGACCAGCTCGAGGCCAACCCGCCCGCGGCGGTCAGGGCGCTGAGCGCTTCGCTGGGCGCACAGGGGATCGCGTCGATCGACGGCCTCACCGGGACCCCGCGCATCGTCGCCCGCCTCGATGGAACATCTCGCAGATCCAGGTGAACCCGTCGAACACTTGCGGCG
>Ga0070708_100003825_pt1 | contig 11815 bp, 9 predicted proteins | sample KBSK5503metaG_FD_65469 | JGI IMG/M metagenome (GOLD analysis project Ga0070708, IMG submission 65469) | Corn, switchgrass and miscanthus rhizosphere microbial communities from Kellogg Biological Station, Michigan, USA - KBS K5-50-3 metaG | ecosystem: Host-associated > Plants > Roots >...
GCATCATCCCTCTTCTAGAGCACCCTCATGATGTCTGCCAACCCACTTTTCAGTATGTTCACACTAAAATTCGCTGGACTTCTTCCCGGCTCTCTGTTATAGTTCCCTCGCATAAAGACGGTATGCATTGCGATGGACACTGTGTCCGTAGTGGTCGCTACATGGTATCGCTGTATCGAACGCAAAAGAAAAGTTTTGCGTTGCCTTTTCAATGGAGGTCAAATGGAGTCATCACCATCATCTTCTTCTGTGATAGGCCCCGGAACGCCAGGGGTTGACGTTTTCAAGATTGCGGGAGAATCGATCTCAGGGTTTGTTCCCAGTTACAAAACAGGGATTCCTCGCATGGTTCGAGTGCCTTTCACAACCGCAATGGAAGAACACCTGGCCCTCTACCTGGAGTACCACCCGCACGTTCGCTCTTATCAGCGCGGGGATGCCAAGGAAGCTTTCGTCAAAGCTTATCACATCCCGACACCGCTGGGAACGCCTTATCGCATCAACTATGTCTACGAGGGGAAACCCCACGTATACCTGCCTGATTTTGTCGGGACCCTCTCCAATGGGGGGTTGCTTATCGCCGAAGCTGGAATTGAAAGCGAGAAGAGCAAGGGGCAAGCGCTGGCGAAAGCAGAAGCGGCACGGTGTGTTGCGCTCATCAAAAATGGCGTCTATTGGATCGGTACGGAAAAAAACCTTCCTATGAGTCGCTACTACAACTTACAACATCTCCACCGTTGGCGAGACCTCTTTCCGGTTTATAACGACATCGCTTCTGTTCTCCTGGCGAATTGGCCCTGGGGCGACTTCCGTACGGTAAGGGATTTTCTTCGAATCCTGAGTGGCCGATGGTCAGAGGCGGAAATAGAGGCCGCGGTGTGGAAGACAGTGGGAGATGCCGTCGCGCAAGGTCGGTTGTTAGTCGATCTCACCGAAAACGAGCTCACTCTCTCAACACCGCTCGCGTTGCTCGAGCCTGGCACTCCTCCCATCCTCCCTGACCCTCTTCCATCCTCGCTGGAGCAGGCCGAACAGAGGAATGATGAACGAGCCTCTATAAGCGACGAGAGCAATGAAATCTCTCTTCAACTTCAAGATGGTATCCCTGGGCCGACTTTTGATGCTTCTTCGCTAAAGACAAAAGAAGAGCAAAAAGTCTTCAATCGCAGACTAAAAGCTGTCAGGGCTGTCTTGGCTGGAGGAACGTTAGAGAAGGTTGCCAAGGAGGCTGAGATGAGTCCATCAGCGCTTTCGCGACTGGTAATCCGTACAAGGGAACTGGGTCAGATTGCCTGTGCTCCTCGTAAAACCTATCATCGTGATCGTGCGCTGCGCCCAGAGTTCCAGCAGTTGATTCGCAAACTCTACACGCATCCACTTCGCCCGACCATCAAGGCCGTCTCTGAGGACGAACAATTGGAGAGCCTTGCCACGAAACTCAGCGAACAGGAGGGGAGGCTTGTCTCAACACCACCTTACCAGCAGGTCTGGAGGTTCATCGAACATATCTCTCGTGAACCCGTGGTCGCCAATGCTCGCTCCGGGCTCAAACACCCACCGAAAGACAGTACGTCTTCGTCCTCCTTCGTGCTCTCCATCCCCTATCCAGCGCTCATTTGTCAGGTGGACGAGCATACACTTGATCAGCTTGTTGTCGCGCAGGATGGTACCGTTATCACACGCTCTGTCCACGGCGCCGTGCTTATCTGTGTCAAAACGGGGGCGATTCTGGGAGCCATCCTAGCACTTGACAGTCTCAAAGAAGAAGACTACATGCGACTGGTCAAACAGGCTCTGGAGAAGAAAGAGGATCTAACGACACTCTACCGGTGTAAACATCGCTGGCCCTGTTACGGAAAGCCATCTGTTATCTTCCACGACCGGGGGAAGATCTTTACTTCCGAGCGGGCAACACAGGTTCTGGTAGATCGTCTCAAAATTACCACCGAGAAGGCTCCTCCCTACGCGCCATCAGCGAAAGGGACTGTCGAGGCCATCTTCAAGCGGATGAAGGAGAAACTCGAGCACCGCCTTCCAGGCACAACCAAGTCAAATCCCGAGGATCGAGGTGCCTATGATAGTGTCCGAGAAGCTCAAAAAGCAGGAATAACGCTGGATGTGCTGGAAGGATATTTCATACGTGCCGTTGTAGACGATTACATGCAAGACTGGAATCCACTAAGGCGGCAAACACCGATTGTCCTCTGGGAAGCTGGCGTCCGCGAGAAAGGCGTGCCTCAGTGGTTGGGACCGCAGGACGACCTGAAATTGTTGCTCATGAAGGCAGTAAACCGGAAAAACCCTGACACCGGACGCTATGCGATTCACCCTCACCAGGGACTCTCCTTCCTGGGGCGCCACTATGTCAATCCCGGTTTGTTGAACCGATTGCGCGGCAAGGAAGTTGACATCTACTACGACAGGCGAGATATCTCTGTTATCTATCTGTTCCTGGAAGGGGAGCTAATCGGTGATGCCTATTGTAGGGAATTCATGGGACGTCCAGTCAGTCTCTGGGAAGCAAATGCAAATCGCAAAGCCGATACGATCCTGGCGAAGCAGGCGGCTGCGGAGAGCTTAGAGGGGCGTCAAGGTGTTCAACGAGATGCCAGGGCTGGCCGACGTGCGCAAGCACAGGAAGCAAGGCGGCTGGAACAACAAAAGCAATTGAATCAGCAGCGTCAAGAAATTCATCCCTCCTCAACTCAGGCTACATTGGAGGTGCTGAGGGAGCTTACTCAACAGCAGCCTTCCTCATCCGCTCCGGCGTTACCTACAGCTTCGGATCTTCTTCCACCTGCTGAACCAGAAGATGTTTCAACGGGAACAACTTTAGTTCCCTTGCCTACTCGAAAATGGGAGGAACACCGTGACTAACAGCAAATCTGATGAGGGACGCCCGCCGTTTGTTGTACAAAAAGATTTCATTGTAACGGCCTTTGAGGAACGCTTTCAGGGGTTCTTGCAGAGCGCCTGGCAGCAGCGGACATGGCATGTCATCACCGCAATCCCAGGAAGTGGGAAATCGTGGGGTATCCGTGACCTCGTCCTTCATAGTGGAGCACGTAAAGAAGCGACAGGAGAGACATACCTGCCTCTCTTGACAATATGCACTCCAATGTCAGAGAGCGAACAGGCGTTGGGAACGACATTTTCAGCTGTCTTTGGGGCGCCTGTTACGATGCCATGGTATATTCGCCGTACCTGGTTAGTTAAGCGGATGGCCGGTGTGCACGTCGAATGTCTTATCATCGACGACGCTCATTTTCTTTCTTTGTACCATCTCACCTATATTAAAGAATTGACCGATAATCTTGCTGCACTTCCCTATCAACGGCAAGTGGGTCTCTGCCTGGTGACAGCTCATAGTGGAGATGTGATACCCCTCAAAAAGGAATATTTTGATCGTCCCGAGACCCTCTGGAGACAATTTCGACGGCGTATGGATACCGAACACCCATTTCGCGTTGTCCCGGGCCACTCTGAGCAGGAGGTACGTAGGATACTAGCCACCTTTGAGGAACTCTACCGCAGCCAACTTCCTGATCTGCACTTACAACGCTGGGCGAAATCCATCTATACCTGGTTAACCTATCAGACCCTCGATCCCGACGCGACAAATCGAGTGACGATGGATCATTTGACACGATTTGTAACTGGTTCCCTGCGCCGCGCTTACGAACAGGGTATGACCGATGTTGATGAGAAGATTCTCGAGACCATGGCGAGTTTGATGCTCTTTCGTCGCGATGATTTTCCACCTGACGAGCCACTTTCACCACGAGGTATCAACTGATGCAGCCTATTTATATCTCTGATCCCGCATGGCAGGTGACGCTTCCCCATCGGACAGTGCCTCTTACCGACGAGTGGCTTCCTGGTCTGTTGTTACGATGTGATGAGGCCAATGATTGGGTAAGCGGAGCGTTAGTTCGATATCTCCTTCGTGCCATGCACTCCACGCTGTCGGACTTAAATTTAATCACACCATCTCTCACATTTCTTGAACACTTTGCACAAACACTATCGATTCCCATAAGCACAGTAGTGGAGACAACTTATCAGCCTGAATTAGCCCGCTTGTCCGGCGTTACTTACCCGATCGTTAGGCTAGATTTCCTACTTAAATTTTGCCCAAAATGTATTGCTCAGCAACGATTGCTGAGGCGTACTTTGGCATTACCTAATATCTATTGCTGTACACTGCATCATTTAAAGCTACAATCCTGGTGTCCCTGCAGCCAGAAGTTGCATTTTTTCTCTCCAAAGGCACGACCCTTTACCTGCCCAACCTGTGGTTTGGATTGGAGGTTACTTCCCCAAGACGAGGCTACTGAGCAGGACATTACTCATGATCATAGGCTTCTATCGTATTATATGTATTTCTTTTCCGAAGCGACACCGCATTTGCTTTTCAGCGTGCAGGACCTCATTGGGGAAATGATAAGAAAGCGCAGCTGGGCCACGACTCGCAATCCTTATCTTCTCAAGTTTTCTGGAGATCGCTTTCGGAAGAGACGGGTGTCGCTTGGACTTCTAGTCAGTGCGCTCTTAGATTTGTATATATCGGTCGACGATATCAGAATCTATGTAAAAAACAACCCGGAAAGTCCGTCAACAGGGTTTCAGCCAAAGCGTCATGCGCCGCAGGCGCACCGTTCAGGATGAAAAAGGGCTCGATGGACTACCCCGCTACACTATGGAGGAAAGATCCCAATAACGAAAACGGTCTTCATAGTAATGCCGTAGAGCTTGAAGCCAAAGCTGTCTTCGGGCGTCTGGAAGAACCGCTCATTGTCGCTCCATCCTCGGAAGCACGTAGAGGAAACTCTCATGTGGAAAGACGCCCTGTTGGTGATCTTTCAGGAAAAGCGTCTGATCAGATGACAGGAGCAACCGCAATGGAAGTAGTGTATCCACGATGTAGTGGCATTGATGTCCACAAGCGCTTTCTGGTGGCGTGTCTGAGTATCGTTGAGGGGAATGGACAGCGCCGAAAAGAACTCCGACAGTGCAGTACGATGACCGGTGAGGTCCTGGGGTTAAAAGACTGGCTGCAGGCCTCAGGCTGTCGCCAGATTGCCATGGAAAGTACCGGGGTGTATTGGAAACCGATTTTTCACCTCCTTGAAGACGAGTTCGAGATCGTGCTAGTCAATGCGCAACACATGAAAGCCGTTCCTGGACGAAAAACGGACGTAAAAGATGCCGAATGGATCGCGGATCTGCTGCAACATGGCTTGCTGAAAGCCAGTTTCATTCCCAGCAGTGAGCAACAGGCCATTCGCGATCTGACCCGGACCCGCATGCGTTTGCTTCAGGAACGGAGCCGCCTGATCAATCGTATCCAAAAGGTGCTCGAAGATGCCAACCTCAAACTTGGATCGGTGGTCACCGACATTATGGGAGTGACGGGGCAGGCGATTCTGAGAGCACTGCTGGCCGGCGAGGTCGATCCTGAGCGCCTGGCTCATCTGGCACAAGGGAGTCTGGTCAGGAAACAGGAGCAGTTGCAAGCGGCCTTAGCCGGGAAGCTGACCCCGCATCATCACATCTTGCTGGCAGAACTGCTCCAGGTGATCGCCACGCTGGATCGCTCCATCGCTCACTTGGACCGGGAGATTGCCGAGCGCTTACGCCCGCATGATGCGCTCATTGAGCGGATCGATGCGGTCACCGGACTCTCTCGCCGGAGTATTGAAGTGTTACTCGGTGAACTTGGCTGGGACATGAGCCACTTTCCCGATGCCGCCCATGCGGCTTCGTGGGTCGGGATCTGTCCAGGCAACGATGAAACCGGCGGCAAACGACGCAGTGGCCGCATCCGTCAAGGGAATCGCTGGGCCAAAACGGTGCTCATCCAGGCAGCGCATGCAGCGGGTCACACGCAGACCTATCTGGGTGAACAGTACCGTCGGATCAGTGCACGACGCGGGGGCAAGAGAGCTGCTGTTGCCGTTGGTCACAGTATTCTGGTGATTTTCTATCACATGGTCAAGAGCGGTGAGCCGTACCAGGAGAAAGGCGCTGACTACTTGACCGCCGTCAATAAAGAGAAGATTCAACAACGGCTCGTTCGCCAATTGGAACGTCTGGGCAATACGGTCATCTTGCAGCCCAAAGGAGAGACGACCCTCGCCTGAGCGCTCCTATCTATCTGAACAATTCAAAGGAAGGTTCAGATTGTAGGGAGACATTTTTTTGTCTCATAGTACATGTTTTCAGAGGAATGTCGAGGAGGGTGCATGAAGAATGAGAAACTTCTTTTGAGAGCAGGGAGTGAGCCTTTTGAACATTGACGCATCTGGACTGGGACTCACCCCGTTTGTGCGAGCGGCCCGTCTCGTGAGCAACCAAGCCGCTCCCCCACTGTCACCACCAACCGTCTTCCATCTGGCAGTGTCAAGCGCCCTGTGTTCACTTTGCGACACATCTCTTCTAAATCCCGTAGCAGCGCCCGGTTGTTGAAGGCACAAAATTCGAGATGTATCTCGCTCGTCGTCGTGGTGATCCACCCACCCAACTTGAAAAAGGGCAACAAACGCTGCCAGCCCGAGTGTTGATAGCTCTCGCCAAAATAGTGATCCCGCACCCACATTCCCAGATTGGCTAGCCCCACCTTGAATAGGGTCATGATTTGGTCCTTCGAGTGATCGAGTTCGTACATGTCTCGTGCTCGGGCCACGAGATCTTCTCGATGCCTGAGCACGAGCCTGAGTTCCCGGCAGTACCCCTCACACTTGTCTACCTCGCGTTGGCGACGCAGCGCGCTTTTTTCCAGCTTCGTCTGGCACTGGCGCACTTCCCAGCCTACTGCGAGGTGCCGCGCCTTTAAGGGAAAGTAGCCTCGCTCCTCCGTTTGTCCCGCTGCTTCTAACTGAGTGACCTGTGCTGACAGCTGGATCTGGCGCTGCTCATATCCATGGGCCTGCTCTTCATATCGTTGATCCTGTACGATCAGCCGTGCTACCCGCACTCGGCTCGCTTGCGCCAATTGTTCTAGGCGTTGCCCTCGCCCATCCAGCGCTAGCTGGCGTTTGGCCAGTTCCGAGTTCACGACCTGCTCTTGGGCGTACCCATGATTGGTGTCCAAATTGAGCGGAATTAACCAATCGCGGATACTATTTTCCTGGCAGTTCCATCGCCGGAAGTAGGTTTGGGCTAGTTCTATGGCTTGCATCCCTCTCCCCGTGGTAATCACAGGGATGAGTTTCGGCTTGCTTGGAGTTGGGGGAGCAGGTACCACCTGCCAGCCTTCCTCCCAGAACTGCGCTTGGTGCGGGGCGAGATCAGCCTTCCAGTCGCTCTCATCGGCTGCTTCACTGGCCACTTCTATCGGCAGCAACTTGCGCCAATCTCGGATGAGGGCCACTTCTACCTCTAAAGGCTGTTCAGGATGGTTCGAGCGTGCTAGCGCAAAGCGAGCTGAGGCCACCTCGCAGATCACCTGGCCGTCTCGGTTGTACCGCCAGGGTTGCCATTCCCCTATCTGCTCAAATGACCCTTCCGCTTCGTATTGGTCACTGCGCAGCAACGTGACGACCTGCCGTCCTTCGAGCTTTAATTGGACAAGAAATTCCGTCGCCATACCTTCCCGATCGACGACGACCCGCTGCATCTGCGTCTGACCTGTCGCTTGCTCGTAGCAGTGGAGCATCTGTGGTAACCCCACCGTCAAGTGGTGATCGCCTCGATGCGTCGTCGCCAGAAGCGGGTGCCCTTGGCCATCGTGCAACACGACGAGTTCGCGACAGCCCAGGATTTTCCCGTCCAGCTTGCCCACGGGTCCCCTGGGAAGTAACACATCACTGTAGACGGGCTTGCGATGGCCGTCTACGTAGAAAACGGTTGGAGGACTGGGCTGATCAGCAGAGGATGGCTCTGGTTGCCACAACGACCAGGTCCACTTTGCCACCACCTCCGTCAGGCATTCGGCTGCCCCAGCTTGTGCCAGATGGGCGAGAAACCGTTCGGTGTACCGCTGACTGTAGGCTCGCTCCCTGCCTGTCAGGAGTGCTAACATCGCCCCCGTATAGCTCCGCAAGTCCCAGGTGCGAGCCAGGCCAGCCACGGGCAGAAACAGCAAGGTGAGGAGCAAGCGCTCTACCACGGCTGGATTGGGTGGCGTGAGACTCGGGATCGTCGGATCCGCCAACCGCATGACCCCAGGGATCAGCGCGTCAAGCAGTCCCGTCTGCTGGGCCGCTGCGAGCAGCAGGAAGCTCCCAATCCCCTCTTGCCAGACGGGGTGAGGCACATTCAGTTTTTTTTAACTTTCCCCTGAGCCCGACCGCGCCACTGGTTGCTCACTCCACACTGTGCCCGCACCCGATTGATCTGACCGACGCTGACCGCTACGCCAAAGCGGCTTTGCAGTTCACTCTGGACACGGCTCGACGCCACTTGTGGGTTGTCGGTGCAAAACTCGATCATCCATGCCTGTACTGGCTCAGTCACCTTGTAGACATGGCCGTGGCGGTCGTCCAGGAAAGCCCGTTCAGCTTTCTCCTCGTCGCGAGCCAGTTGGACCAGGCGGTAGGCGGTGGAGCGAGACACGTGCAACTGGCTCTGGGCTACCGCTGTTTGCCACGAGTGACCTGCGAACATGGACTCGATCAATTGTAATCGCGCCGTGCGATCCCGGTGGTCTTTCATGCCAAGCGTCCTCCTCTTATTGGTGGGTTCTGCCCACTTCTGGGCCGCATTATACCATCCGGTTTTATCCAAGTCTATATGCATCGATTGCACAAAGGCTCACTCCCTGGAGAGACGCTCGTCTTGAATACCCTCTCTCACTTTTGATGCGCCTACTTTCAAAATGGCTGAAACCCTGTTAAGCCGTGGAGGGGCGGGAGTACCCCTTCGCATTTCGCTCGACTGAGGTGGTGGGGAGTGAAGGGGGCAGTCGAGGCGAAATGCGAAGGATGCGAACGAAGCCGGGTAGCCCGGTGGAGTTGGCATGGAGGCGGGGAAGGGCTACCCGGCGTGAGTTCGCAGGATGGCGCTTTATCGACACCACTGCGGACACGTGTGAGCGATCTGCGCAGAGAGATCGTCTGGCTCTTTAGCCGCACCACTGCGGACACAAAAAGGCCATTCCCCTCGACACGCGAGCGAAGATGGCCTAGCATGGCACCATCAAAAAACAAACAAGGTGGTGTCGTATGAAAAACGATTACGAGGTGAAGTTGTATATTGTCGTTTGACTCATAAATCTGCCAAAACGTTGAGATATGCGTCAGAAGAAAAAAATGGCGAGGATATGTGTCAAATTTCGACCATATGTTCTTTCAAGCTAGCGGGGAGAGGTTGAGGAAGATAATGTTTCCCGCAGCCTCTCCTCGCTGCCGTGACAAATGACAAGGGTGGTGCTCCGACAGATGCTGGTAAATGACGTAAAAACCGCCTCCTGACCAATCTTGGTGAATTGATGAGACTTTGAGATCTCTGTCTTGATCTCCATCCAAAAATCCCCTTTCAACATAAGCTCATCTTTTCACCAAGATTAGTCAGGAGCCATGGTTTGGCAGATCACGGCATCCGATCCTGACACATGATCGTCTCCACCGTTGCGAGCGTGTGAGAGCGTCGGTTAGGGCCGACGCCCCCAGGCCGTGAACATCAGGGGGGCGCTGATGGCAATCTCCGGGTCATCCAGCAGGGTGAGCACCTGTGCGATCTCCTCGTGCGTGATGAGCCCGGCGCCCTCGGCCTCCTCTCGAATCTGCTCGAAATTCGCCCCAGTCAGGCGCGCACCTGGAGATCTCCCCTGCCAGACGGCCACGTAGCCCTCCATGCCCAGGTTGACCAGGCCGTGCGCCCGCAGACGCCGATACAAGCTCCGGCCCCAGGTCGATGGCAGTTCCCCACTGCGTGCGGCTATGAGTTGGCCTTGGGTCGCCAGCATCTTCCGATAGAGCGCAGCGGCAGCAGCATCACTCGTCGGATACCCGGGGTCGATCAAGGGTGGATCGAAATCCTCCACGATCAGCCAGCCTCCTGGCTTCAAAGCTGTTACCATCCGCTCTAAGGCCACCTCGCGTGCTGGCACGTGGATGAGCACCAGTCGGGCGTGAATCACATCAAAGGTCTGTGCGGGCAAGGGATCGGTGCCAATGTCGTGGCGCTGGATCTCAAGAGAAGGGTGGTCAAGCGAGGCGCTCTCCACGAGAAAGCGTGGGTCGATATCGGTGACCAGCACATGGCCGGCTTGCCCGCAGCGCTCTGCCAGCCATGCCGCAATCGATCCCCCACCACCGCCGACTTCCCAGCACTGCCACCCTGGGCCAATGCCAGTGGCCTCCAGGTGGCGGATGGTCCAGGGATCGTAGAGCGTCTCCAGGCTGCTAAACCGCTGGCTGGTAGGCTGTCCGGCATTCCCAAAGATGTAGGTGCTCATAGCTCACTCCCTGTCGCTGCGCGCGGCGCATCCTGCCAGGTTCTTCCCATACGGCGCATACGTAGGTGTGGAGGGTCCACTGGGGAGCCTGTGCTGCTGTTGCCGCGAGCCTTCCGCTCCGACTTCCGGCTGGAAGTCTCCCTGCTGGACTCTCGCCAGCAGCTTCACCCAGGCCAGGACTTGCGGCATCGAGGTGGGCAACGTGAACCGGTACGGGAGGTCATGATCGCCACCCGCCCCGCGTTCGCACTCTTCCCTTCTCTTCTCCAGTGGGCTCATGCAACTTTCGTCGGGTGTGCCGCCGGTTTCGGCAGGGATGGTGGTCGTTCGCTCGTGTGCTCGTGACCCCCCAGCTGATGCTTCCCTCACTGCTCCTCGTGGAGTGAACCCCCTTTCTTGCAGGAACTGTGTTGCCGGGACCGAAGTGGACTCCAGTCCCTGGTTCTCGCGCACGAGCTGCTCGTTCAACGTTTCCCGTGAGCAGGAAGAGAAGAGGCGCAAGCGGTCGTGCGGAAAAGCCCGATAAAACTGCAGCCACTGTAACAGGGTATTCAGCGAACTGAGCGGTGTGGATTTCCACTGCCAGGTCGACGGCTGACCGGTCTGGATCGCGACACGATAATACATGCTCTGTCTCCTTCCAAGCTGCGCTTTCAAGATGATCGCCTCCGCCAAGAGTGTCTCTTGGTTCGCAACGCACGCCTACTATGGTGACCCCTATGAGGCCTTCTTGATCACCTCGACTGGATCATTGACCTACATCCGCCACCCATTGGACAACGCTGAGATACTTCTTGACTACTTCGCTACGTGGATCAAAACCTCACCCTCGCTCGTTTGGGGTGGACCTGGCGAAATATCTGCCAAATCCTGCCTCGCCCAGTCGGCAGCGAGCCTGTTGGCTTCTTCCGCCGTATCTTGCGTCTCAAAGACGTTAATGCCTATCCCCTCGTCGTTCCCGAGGTTGACGAAGTCATACGCTACGAAGCCCGGCAGATTGCGGAGGGTAGGCACCAAGCCGTCTTGGATTCGTCGTGCCAATTCATTCAGAGAACCAGGATTGGCCTTACCTCGTCGGATGGCTGCGTACATAGTTTGTTGCTCCTTCCTGTGTGTTGCTTCCTTTGTCGTGGAAATGTTTGCGCTAAAGCTGAGATACGATGCTTGGAAAGCAATCTACAATTTTAGCTCTGTAGGCTGCCTCGTGCTGGTTGCCTGCTTACCAGCATAATCATACAGATTCTCAGGTGTTCTCCCACCTTCCTGGCCCACTTTTGCCGGACGAGGGGGGATCGCTTGTATTTGTCAATGATATTGGGGACCAATTTCTCATCAGAATCGGGGCCAGAGATTCTTTTGAACGTGTCACTGCTAGTCAGATTTGGGGGCCATGTGACAACGAAAAAGGGGCTCATA